>Ga0209039_10000705_pt1 | contig 32179 bp, 32 predicted proteins | sample BogFormECP12_OM1_FD_188238 | JGI IMG/M metagenome (GOLD analysis project Ga0209039, IMG submission 188238) | Bog forest soil microbial communities from Calvert Island, British Columbia, Canada - ECP12_OM1 (SPAdes) (version 2) | ecosystem: Environmental > Aquatic > Freshwater > Wetlands > Bog ... | reverse complement strand
TCGGTTGGTGGGGTATCCTGCATTGGATCACCTGGCCAGTTCAAATCAGAAGCGCCCTCCTTTCGGAGAGCGCTTCTGATCTATTAATTCAATGTTCGAGGCTCGAGCGATGCCTAAAGGCGGTTTTGAATGGCCTGAGAAGGCATACCGATAACGCCTGCCTTTTGCATGATTTCCTTCAATGCCGGATCCTTCAAGAATTTCTGTGCGTTGTCCAGGTTGTCCCATTCCAGAACGACGGTGATCTGATTGGGATTTTCAACATTACGATAGATCTGATTGATCCCTGTCGCACCACCGGTGTGGCGACGGGCAGCATCGTTGTCAAAGAACGGGCGCCAGATCTTATAATCTTCCACGGTTTGTTGAACGTTTACGTAGACCATTGGTTTGTTCTCCTTGGGTGAGGACCTGAAATCAGGTCGCTTCAGTTGCATCTGTCGCACTGCAGCCTGTGCGCCTTGTCTCGTAAGGATTACTTCGGTTTTGACCGAGCTCTTGGACGCTAATCTGACCATGCGGTTGCCAGGATCGCCCTTCAAGGAAGGCGAAGCTTGTAAGCTAACCGGTGACTCTCTCCCCTTTCGATAATTGGACAATTAATGTCTAAATTAGTGTACTACACTTTCCCCAATGGGCATAGCTTTGCAGGAACATTGGGAAGAGGCATGGTTCGACCTTCGGGGCAGTCCGTAACCGGAGGCGGATCCGCCTGCCTCCGGCAGGCAGAGGTTTCAAGGAATGGACGGGGTTACGCTTTGTTCGCCTTAAGGCATCTGGGTCCCCGCAGGGCCCCGCCTCATTCGGTCGTTTCCTCCTGGACCACCTTCAAACGAATGACCGGGATCACCCGATCGGTTTTTTTCTGGTAACCGGCATAGGCGGGCACCCGGGCAGCAATGCGTCGAAAGGCCTCGTCCCGTTCCTCCCCCTGGAGCGACTCGCCCCGAACGCGCACCCTGCGTTTTCCGATGCGGACCCAGATCCGGTCCGGGTTCTTCGCCAGGTTGTAATACCAGGCCGGGTGAGTCGCCGACCCTCCCTTGGAGGCCACGATCAACCAGGCGTTTTGCCCCTCCGGAAAGTAGCTGAGGTCCACGCGGTGAATGCGGCCGGTGCGGGCGCCTACGGTCGTCAGGGTGAGCACGCCGATGCCGCGCAGGCGGACGAAGATGGTGAAAACACTGAAGAAGGCCTTCTGCAATGAACGCGGAGCCTTCAGCCACCTGGAACCGAATGTGCCTTTTGGGGTGAGGTCGATGCTCATAGGCCCTTGCCACCTGCCTTCCGGAAAAGCAGGATCAGGATGTTTTTTACGGGGTTGCGAAGTCCCCGCTCCGGTTGAAGGGGATCTTTTCGGTGGGGTGGGGGAACCTATCCGGCCTTTTTCCACTTCTTCATGGGCAGGATGAAATCGTACGGGTATTCGGCGAGGAGTTCGAATTTCCCCTGCGGGGTAACCCAGTAAGTATCCTCGATGCGCACACCGAGCCCATCGTCCGGATAATACAAGCCAGGCTCAATCGTCACCACGACCCCGGGCTTGAGCAGGTTGTCCTCGCTGGCGGTCAGGCTGGAAGTGGGGCGTTCATGGATGTTCAGGCCGACCCCATGCCCCAGGGAGTGGACATAGCCCTCGAGCGGAGCTTGTGTGTGCAGGGGAGTCGGGTGACCGTCCTTCTCATACAGCTCGCAGACCAGGCGCTGGTAATCCTTGAAGGAGGCGTTCAGATCCAGATTTTCCATGACGGCCGCATATGCGGCCTGGACCTGGTCGTAGAGCGTTTGTGCCCGGGGGGTGGCATAGCCGAGCGACCAGGTGCGGGTGAAGTCGTAAAAGTAGCCGCCGCCGGCCTCGCAGGGATAGATATCGAAGACGATCGTCCGGCCCAGGCGCAGGAGATCGCTGGGTGTGCCGGTGGAATGCGGGACGCCGGCGTCCCGGCCGATGGCGAAAATGGTGCCCTCGGGTGCCTCCGCGCCGAGCTCTGCCAGCCACAGGTTGATCTTCGCCTTGACGTCGGCAATGGTCAGGGGCGTGCCGTCCTCCTTCAGCAGGACCTCGTCCGCGCGGACCTCCCGGCCGGTCAGGTAGGCGGCCACGCGCCCGACGACGGTGGTCGTGGTCTTTCCCATTTGGCGGATGCGGGCGATCTCGGTTTCGTCCTTGGTCTCCATGGCCTGCAGGAGGACCGAATGGTCGCGCATCTCCCCGACCAGCTCGACCTCCGGCACCAGTTCCTGGAGCAGGGTGAAGATCGAGTAGGCCGAACCGAGATCGGTCGATCCGTAGAGGCCGACCCGGCCGCGCAGCCCGTGAGCGGTGAACATGCGTTTATAGCGGATGGCGCTCGCCAGGGCCGGATCGCCGCGGGCCTCCTTCAGCAAGGCTTCGTAGTTGAATTCATTGTAGGAGAGAACCTTGAGCCCCGATCGGGCGGCTTCCTCGCGTTCCATGTCGTTGCAGTACAGCAGCGGGGCCTCGCCGCGTTTCTTGATCAGGCTTGCCCCGGTGACATGGCACCCGCCGGTCAGGTAGACCATGGGCGGGTTGTGCTGGGCGTCGCCGATGACGAGCAGCGCGTCCAGCTGCCTGGCTTCCATGAGTGCGTCAAGGTCGGATTTCATCGCTTTCCTCGCTGGTCCAGCTCAGGCCTGGCCGGTGATGCGCAGGACCTGTTCCCGGGTGAGTTTGCCCACCCCGCCTTCGATAGCGCCCAGGGTGGCTTCCGCCAGGTGGAGAGGAATATCGACAAAATAGGTGAACGAGCTTTTGGGCATGGAGCTCAGGCCGTACCGGGCCAGGCCGAGATATTTTCTGGCGTAGGTAAACATGTGCTTCTCGGTCCAATCGGTGGGGAAAAAGTCCACTCCGCGTTCGACGTCCTCCCGGTGATTGCGCAGGATGTTGACCGCCTGCAGCCCGCGTCCGAACTGGACCGCGCACATCCGGTCGATCGAGGTGCCATCGAACCAGCCCCAGATGTCGCAGATCAGGAGGCCGACGGCTCCGGCCACGCTGAAAGTGTATCCATCGAGGTCGGCCTCGGTCTGGATCCTCCAGTCGTTTTCCGCCCAATAAGCCATGCGCTCGGCCATGGCAATGGTCGCATCCCAGACACGCGGGGCGATCCCGGACGGGGAACTCAGCAGCCACTCGCCGATGCGCAGGGTCACTTCGGGCAGGACCGCCTGGAACGGGGAAAAGAGCTCTTCCAACGCCGGCAGGCTCGTCACCGCTGGACCCGAGGCGATCTGGGCCTGCAGAATGGGTCCCAGGCCGCGCAGCAGGGCTGCCTTGGTGGCATTGTCCAGTTCCGGATGATCCTCGATCTCGTCGATCGCCCGCATGCACAGGTAGGCCGAGCCAACGGTTTCCTGCAGGCGGTCCGGCAGCCGGGCGATCGGAATGAAGAACGTCCGGCTGGTGTCCTTCAGAATGCGCGCATGATCAGTGAGTAAAGCCATGTCATTTCCCGGTAGTATAGAATATCGAACTCAATGAGCGCTCTTCGTTTTTGGGAGCCTCAGGACGTTGGTCAGGTTGACGAGCAGGGCGCCGTCCTGTTCCGGCAGCACCGTGCGCGGGTCGAAGAGCAGGCGGCCTTTTTCGGTGCGGGCGATGACCGGAGGCTGCACGGCGCGCAGTTTTTCCAGGGTCTTGTCTGGGCTTTTCACGTCCAACGCCATCACCCAGGTCGGCAGGGACTCGCCGGGCAGGCTCCCGCCGCCGACCGTCGACTCGCTGGCGGCCACTTCGCCCTGCCCCAGCTTGACGACCCAGTGTTTGGCACGCGCTTTGAGCTGTTCGGGGGTGGCCGCGATCATGCGCCAGACGGGGATCTCACGATCGGCCTCATCCCGCAGGTAATGCAGCAGCGTGGCGGTCAGCCCGGCCAGGCAGGTCTTGTCGGCACGCACGGCGCGCGCCAGGGGGTGTTTCCTGATCCGGTCGATCAGTTCGGCCTTTCCGAGGATGATCCCGGCCTGCGGGCCGCCCAGGAGTTTATCCCCGGAGAAGCAGACCAGGTCTGCGCCTGCCTTGAGGGATTCCTGCACGGTTGGTTCATGGGACAGGCCATAGCGTTCCGTGGCGAGCAGGGCGCCTGAGCCGAGATCGTCCAGGAAAGCGACCCCATGGTCATGGGCGAGGCGGGCGATCTCTTTCAGCTCCGGCTCCTCGGTAAATCCGATCAGTTTGAAATTGGACCGGTGGGCGTGCAGCACCAGGGCGGCAGGTTCTTCCAGGGCCTCGTCATAATCCGAGGGATGGATGCGGTTGGTGGTGCCCACCTCCACCAGTTTGGCTCCGGACTGCTTCATCACGTCCGGCAGGCGGAAGCCGCCGCCGATCTCGATCAATTGCGAGCGGGCGATGACCACCCTTTTGCCCTTGGCCAGGGCGCTCAGAATCAGGAGAACTGCGGCCGCGTTGTTCGTAACCACCAGGGCCGCTTCCGCCTCGGTCAGCCGCTTCAAGAGCGCCTCGGTGTGGACCAGGCGGCTGCCGCGCTTGCCGGTCTCCAGGTCCAGTTCTAGGTTCGAGTAGCCTCGTCCGATGGCGTCCATGTACTGCAGGGTCGCCGCGCTGAGCGGGGCCCTGCCCAGGTTGGTGTGCAGGATCACCCCGCTGGCGTTGATGACCGGGATGAGGGTCGGCAAGGTCCAGGCGCGCAGCCTGGCCTGGGCGAGTTCCAGGATCCCGATCCGGTCCGGCAGGGTCTTGGCCCCTGCGCCCGCGGCCGCCTTGCGCAGATCATCGAGGGTTGCCCGGATCGCGCGCAGGGTGAGAGGACGGCCGAAGGCCGCGACCAATTCTGCCGCCAGCTTGGTCTGGAACAGCTGCTCAACGGAGGGGAGCGAGCGCAGGTCAGGCATGAGGGGGTTGTTTTTCGGTGCCGGGGACGGGGGATTCCCCCGGCTCCGCCGGCTTCCATCGGGAGTTCTCCCGCATCCGGATCAGATATTCGATCGCCCCCAGCCCGACAGCCAGGCCGAGGCCGATCCCGAGCGAGGCCAGCCGGGACTCCTGCAGCCAGAGCAGGGTGGCCCCGAAGACCCCGACCCAGATCGCCTGCCGGACGATCACCGGCCCCTCCGCCGGAGGACGGCTCGGGAAACGCAGATTAAGAAACCAGCTGACCGGCATGCCCAGACCGGTCAGGGCCAGATCCCAACCGAAGAAGAACAGGGCGCGGGCGAAGACCGTGGGGGTCAAAAGGAGGAGAGCTGATATCCAGCTGCTCATACCCAGCACGAACAAGGTCAGGGTGGAGGCCAGATAGGGGCGGAAGGTGGGTCGGGCGTTCATAAATTAAATTATACCCCAGGCCATTGATTCGCTTTCGCCGGTTCTCCCGATGGAGGAATGCCTCCGGTGGGAAGCGTCTGAAAAGGCTGAAGGGATTAACCCCGGCAGCCAGGAATCGTTATCCGCGCTCGGTAGCCTGCATGACAAAAAGCACCCCTCTCTCAATGGCTTTTTGCGCCAGGGACCCGTGCGGTGGCAGGGCCAGTTGATCCGCTGCTTCAAGAAAACTGTGCCGTTCGACACGAAAGCCGAGATGTTCAAAGAAGGCGCGTGCGGCTTCTTCACTTTCAAAACGGTTTTTAAGAACGTCGATCCCGGTGAGGCTTTCGATCTTTGCCGTGCGCGCCCTCACGCCGGATGGATCCTTTCCGGAGGGAGCCTCCGGCAACTGGATATCGATGTCGGGTGTAACCCAAACGCCGCCGAAACGGTCGAGCAGAGCGTGAACATTACTGGCCAATGTGGTTCGTTCGCTCCGGTTTAAATAAGGAAGCAAGCCTTCATTGATCACCGCAATCGGTTTGTCAGTAAAAAACCGGGTGGCGGCGAGGATCTCCGTGGGGTGGAGGGCATTGCCTGCGACCAGATGAAAATTGGGCCGGTCGGGAATTTTATCCTGGGCGATGAGGCTTTGGACGATGCGCCGCTTCTCCCGGATGACCCCAGAAAGATCCATCTCTACATATTTCACCCGGGCGTCCCGGGTCAACTCCAGACCCCGGGTGCAGAAACCCGCGGCGATCTCGAGAAACTGGTCCACCGGGTGTGCCTTGAGCACTTGATCCACGATTTTAAACCGCGTGATCCACATCACCGCCAGCAAGGACGATTTCAGGGCTTCCATGCTCGCCATTTCGGCGGCCGATCGCGTTCGTTTCACGATTTCTTCCAGTTCATGAAAGACCGCGGACGCGTAGGGGATGTCCGACTGCGATCTTTGATAGGCAACCAGCCATGCCGTGGGACTGATCCGTTCATGAGACATGAAGTGTCCTCTCGATATATGTCTGCACTGGACCTGAAGTCGTGTTTGCTTAATAATAGAATTTTACCAACGGTTGTTATGCCATCATGGGTAAATTATTGCAACAAAATACCCCCGGATTGAGGTGTGCTCTCCGGAGGCATGAACGCTGGGATGGATGCCGTTGCTTATAACCCAACGAGCAAGGCAGCCCCGCCCCCTCCGAACAGGATCAGGTGCTTGTCGGTCACATCCTTCCCATTCGTTTTGATGTTCCCGATCAATTTGGAGCCCCGATATACGGAGCAATTCCCTTGTGACATCAGGCGGATCTCCCCGACCTTCTTATCCCGGCGCATGACCCGCCCCATATTCGAAATATACCGATCCAGGATGATGCTCACCACGAGCTTGTCATCCTTATACACAGAAGCAATATGGTCGTCCTGATTCTCGTCCCCCCAGTCGATCTCAACCTTGCCAACCACGCGACCACTGTCATCGTGGATCCAGGCGAGTTCCCCAAATTCCTCTGCGATTTCACCAACGAAGAGGGCGGTACTGTATATTTGGATCGCCATTTTCACATCCGGTGGCCTGGACGGTTCCAGGATCGATCGTCCGGGCTAATTTGCATTATAGTGTAGCATAGGCAAGGTCTTGAAGCAAGCGGGTTTTTCCACGGCGTCCGCAACACAGGCGGTGGGGGATTTTTGGAAATGGGTGGGACCAGCAACTTTTCCACGGATAGCTCAACGCTCGCTAGGGGAGATCGACCCAGGTTGCGATCCCTCCGACCACGGCTCCGGCAAGGAGACTGATGACGCTGCAGGCTGCCATCACGGGGATCGGGATCAGCAGGCTGGAGTAGACGAAAGGCAGGGATAAAAAAACGACCTCGCCCAGCATCCATACCCCTGCTCCGGCCAGCGGCCTGAGAAGACGCTTGTTGACCATTGGAACCAGGATGCTGGTGACCCAGCCGACCAAAAACATGCCCAATGCCGGCAATCCGCTGCCGCTGTCCGCATAATAGCTGTTGTAGTCTGTGCGCAGGATGTTTTGAATCACAAGCCGCGCAACCAAACCAAAGCAAAACCCCCCGATGAGACCGAGAAGCAATCCGAAGAGTATTCTACCGGTTGTTGCCTTCATGGCCACCCATCCCTTCTCGATCGTGGAACCACGATCCGGGCTCGCCCCGTCCTGGAAGAGCTGCGCGGGGCGGGGAGGCCCATAAGAAAATTGTGGCAGGGAGCGTCACGAAGGGCTGGTGAAAGGTTCTAAAACCGGGCGGATACCCGGCCGGTCATCCTCCGCATCCAGCCCATGACCCCGCTCAACTGCCGCAAGCTTGTATTCGAAATCAGAGGCCTTTGCTTCCTGAAACTCCTCAGCCCTGAAGGCAGGGGCTTTACGGCGTGGCCCACTAATCCCAGGCTCGCCTGTGTTTTCGCGAGTCGATGATCCGTTGGAATGCATGGCGTCCCGCAGCGCCGCCGCGCCAGGTAGAAATCAGCCAGTTTTTTTATGGGGCGAGACCGGTCTGGTACTGCTCGGCGAACAGGGCGGTCTGGCCGCCGGTATGCCAGAAGAGCACGGTATCCCCCGCGGGGAAGAAGCCCTTGCGGATCAGGTCGATCATCCCGGCTGCGGCCCGGCCGGTGTAGACTGGATCGAGCAGCAGGCCTTCCCGTTGGGCGAACAGGCGGATCGCTTCCTGCTCGGCGCGGGTCAGCACCCCGTAGCCGGGCGTGGAGTAGTCGGCATTGACCAGGATCTCGTCCGGGGTGAAGGGGATGCGCTCTCCCAACCTCGCGGATATCTGGGTGCAGAGGGTGGCCACCCGTTCCTGCAAGACGCGCTGCCCCTCATCCACGCTGATACCGAGGACCTTTCCGGGGTAGTGAAAGAGCCGGGCCCCGAGTGCCAGCCCGGCCTGGGTTCCGCCGGAGGAGGAGGCGAAGACGATCCAGTCCGGGGGCGTGCCCTGGGCCATGAGCTCCTCCATTGCATACACATAACCCAGGGCGCCGGTCGGGTTCGACCCGCCGTAGGGGACGAGGTAGGGCTTCTTTCCCCGGGCCTTCAGGCGGTCAAAGGCTTCCTGCAGGGCGGCCTCGCGCCGGGCTTTTTCCACCCAGACGATCTCCGCTTCGAACAGGGCATCGAGCAGAAGGTTCCCGCTCGGCTGCCGGGGTGCTGCCCCGACCAGCACGAGCAGGCAGCCGAAGCCGAACCTGGCGGCCGCGGCCGCCGTCTGCCGGCAGTGATTGGATTGCAGGGCCCCCGCGGTGATCAGCGTATCCGCACCCTGGTCGCGGGCCTCCGCCACCAAAAACTCGAGCTTCCTGGTCTTGTTGCCGCCGAAGGCGAGGCCGGTCAGGTCGTCGCGTTTGACCGCGAGCTGGGGCCCCCCCAGTGCCTCGGTCAGGCGCGGCATCTGCTCCACCGGGGTCGGGAGATTGGCGAATCGAATTCGGGAGATGGTTTCCATTTTCGTCAGGCTCCTATGCTCTGGCGGGTGCGTTGCTTGCCGCGCGAGCGCATGAGGTCCAGGACCCGGGGAAGGGTCTGGGTGTACATTCGATACAGGGCGGGGCGGGCGGCGAAATCCCAGGCGCCGAGCGTCCTCACCACGCTTCCGCCCAGGCCTTCCTTGAAGCGGAAAACGCCCCATAAACCATCCTGGGCGTTGAACTCGTCCGGCGCGCCCCACAGGTTGTAGCGGGTGCAGCCCAGAGCCTTGGCCCGGCGCATGGCCTCCCATTGAAGGAGATAATTGGGCATCGTCTCGCGGTGTTCGGCGCGCGACATCCCGAACAGGTAGTAGGCCCGGCCGGCGAAATAAAAGAGCGACACCGCGGCCAGGGGTTCACCCCCGAGCTCCGCGATCAACCCTTCGCCCGCAGGCTGGCTGCGGGAGTCGGAGAGGGGATTCCCCATGAAGGTCCGCCAGACGGTCTGGTAGTAGGCTTCGTCGCGGATGACGAATCCATCCCGCAGCGAGGTTTCCGCATACATCTGGTACATCCGGGAAAGATCAGCCTGGGTCCAGGTGCGCACCTGGATTCCCTTTTTTTCTCCCAACCGGACGTTATAGCGCGTCTTTTGCTTCATGCGGGAGAGCATCTGCTCTTCGGAGGGGGTCAGGTCGACGAGCACCGTGTTGCGGAACTGGACCTGGTCCGGGGAGAACACCCAGCCTCTCTGCATGAGGTTGGATCGGACCGCGAGCCCCTCTTCCTCCTCGCTGGCCTCCGGCCCTCCGGGAATGCCCGTCCCCAGAAGCACGTCCGGGTCGATCTTGAGGAAAATGGCGCCCTGCTTCCGGGCGAAGGACTGCAGGTCGGCGAGCACCTGCTGCCGCAGAGGGACATTGGCCCAATCCAGCAGCGGTCCCTTGGGAGTGTAGAGGACGCTGAGAGAGCGCAGCGGACCGCCCGCAACCAGGGAGCGTTTCAACACCATCGCGGCCGCGGCGGTCCGGCCGGTTTCCGCCTCCCATGTGAAGGGCAAGGCCTGCCAGCCATTCATGGCCTTGACCTGCGACCATTCCGAGGTCTGGAGCAGGTGCGGATCGGGGAGACCCGAGATCAGCTGGTTCCATTCCCGGGGAGAGCCGTTGAACGCTTGCATGGAATTCCAGCTGATGTTCAATCCGCCCCGCTGCCCGAAAACCGCCAGAGGTACAGCTTGTACAGGGCCGGGTTGTAGATGCGGTCCATGGCCGGCACGGTGCGTTTCACCGTCCCGCCAAACCCTTTCTTGAAACGGTAGACCCCCCACAGGCCGTCTTCACGTTCTTCGCCGTAGGCTTCCAGGGTGGCTTCATCCTCGTCGGGGATGCCCCACATGTCGTACTCGCTGCAGCCGCGGGACTTTGCCCAGCGGATGGCTTCCCACTGCAGGGGGTAAGTCGGTTTGCGGTTCCGTTCCTCGTCCGAGGAGGCCCCGTAGAGATAATAGGCCTGCCTGCCGTGGGCGAAGACCATGACCGTTGCCAGAGCCCGGCCTTCGAATTGGGCGATCAAGAGCTCGCACATCCCCGCCGGGTGGAACAAATGAAAGGCCTGCTGGTAGTATTCATAGGAATGGACATGAAAGTTCATGCGATGGCTGGTCACTTCCATGACCTGGTAATAGCTGGCCAGGTCCTCGGAGGCCTGCACCGTGACCCCTTTCCGTCCTGCCAGGCGGATGTTGTAGCGGGTCTTCGGCTTCATGCGGTTGAAGATGTCCTCCTCGCTGCCCAAGAGATCGACGATCAGGGTGCAGGCGGGTTGTACGTTCTGTCGGCTGGGCTTCATGAAGGGGGCGGGGCAGACCGTCAGCGGGTTCGGATCGGTGTCCCAGGCGTTGGGTTCGATCTTCAAAAAGATCGCCCGCTGCGCCCGGCACAGCCGGTCCACCTCCGCCCAGAAGCGCTCCAGGGTTCCCGGTGCCAGCGGTGAGGCCGGGAAGATCGGACCCTTGGGAAGATAGCCGAAGGTCAGTCCCAGCGGCAGGCGCCGGAACAGGATCTGGGCACCGACCCCTTCAACCTGGGTGCGGACCGCGGTCCAGCCGAATGCGGATTTTAGCTCCCCCCATTCCGCGGATTGCAGGATATGGGTATCCGCCTGGTCGTGGAGGAAGGATCTCCATTCATGGGAGTTGAGCTCGGGCATGCCGCGGGAGTCTCCAGAGGGGGTCAAACGATCGAAGTCAGGCCCGGCGGAGGAGTGGACCGCACCGACGCATCGGGGATCGCCTCATCGAGCAGTTCCAGGATGGCGGTGGTATCCCCCTCCTGGGCCAACCGGTAGAATTCATCGACGGTCTCCGTCAGGTGGGCCGGGATAATGGCTTCGTCCGCCTCCACCCGATAGATCTCGGGATGGGGGGTGGGCAGATAATGCGCATCCGCCTCCCACAGGTCCTCGCTCAATTTCTCGCCCGGCCGGATGCCGGTGAAGACGACCTCGATATCCTTGCCGGGCTCGAGGCCTGAAAGCCGGATCAGGTCCTCCGCCAGGTCCAGGATGCGCACCTGCTGGCCCATGTTGAGCAGGAAAAGCTCACCGCCCTGGCCCATGGCGGCGGCCTGCAATACCAGGTGGACCGCCTCCGGGATGGTCATGAAATAGCGCTTCATATCCGGATGGGTGACGGTCACCGGACCGCCGTGGGAGATCTGCCTTTTGAAGAGCGGAACCACGCTGCCGCGACTGTCCAGCACATTCCCAAAGCGGACCACGGAGAACGCCCGTCCGGTGCGGTGGGCTGCCTCCAGGACCAGCATTTCGGCGATCCGTTTGGTGGCGCCCATCACATTGGCCGGACGCACCGCTTTGTCGGTGGAGATCAGGACCAGGCGCTCGACCTCCGCGGCGATGGCCACCTGGACCACATGGCGGGTTCCGATCACATTGTTGGTGATGGCGTCTTCGATGTTGGTTTCCATCAGCGGAACATGCTTGTGAGCCGCGGCGTGGAAGACGACCTGCGGCCGGAAATGGGTGAAAATGGATTCCATCCTGGGCAGGTCGCGGATGTCGGCGATGATCGGTTGGACCGGCAGGGCGGAGAACTCCTCCTGAAGTTCCAGGGCGGCCTCGAAGATGCTGTTCTCGCCGTGGCCGAGCAGGGCCATGGCGCTTGGGCTCCAGCGGGCGATCTGGCGGCAGAGCTCCCGTCCGATCGAGCCGCCCGCCCCGGTGACGAGCACCCGTTTCCCCGTCAGGGTCGCCCCGATCAGCTCGTCCTGGATGGCCGCGGGTTCGCGCCGCAGCAGGTCGGTGATGTCCACCTCGCGCAGCCGGTTGACGCTGACCTTTCCCCCGATCAGTTCGAACAGCCCCGGCATGGTGCGAAACGGGACCCCTTTCAACCGGCAGATGTCGGTCACCATGCGCACGACCTTGCCGCCCGCACTGGGGATGGCAATGATGACCTCGTCGATGCGGCGGTTGGTGAGGACGCGGTTGAGATCGATCAGCCGGCCGATCACCGGTATGCCGTGGATCTGGTGTTTCTGCTTTCTGGGATCGTCATCCAGGTAGCCGATCGGCCTGAGCCCCAGCTGCGGGTTCTTCTGCATCTCGCGCACCACGAGGGCTCCCGCGTCGCCGCCGCCGACGATCAGGACGTTATGGGCTTTTCCACTCACCTTCTTTTCCCCGGTGGTGCGGCTCTCGGCGATCAGCCGGATCGAGAAACGGAAACCGCCGATGCAGACCAGCGAGAGCAGCCAATCGATGATCAGGACGAAGCGGGGGAAACCGGTGAAGAGGCGCGCCGTAAAAAGGGTGATCATGATCGCCGAGACCATGCCCGAGGCGACGGTCACGGCGGCGCTGATCAGTTTCAGCTCGTTGGTCGAGGCATACGCCCAGAGGCGCCGGTACAATCCGAAGAAGTAATAAATGACCGGTTTGAGCACCAGGCTGACGCCGATCATCCAGAAGGCGGACGGCAGGTAGAAATAGAAATAGGCGCCTTCCAGGCGCAAGGCGTACGCGCCCAGGACGGAGGCGGCGGTCAGGAAAAGATCAGCCAGCAGGACATAGCGGTTGCGGATCTGAAAACGGCTTTTTGCAGTCATTCACGCATCCAATGGATCGTTTGTTCAAGCCCCGAGGCCAGGGAGTTGACGGCGCGGAACCCCAGGAGCTCGGCGCCTTTCCCTGGATTGCCGACCGAACGGTAGATGTCCCCGGTGCGCGGCGGGGCCGATCGCATGGCCGGGCTGCCGGGGAAGAGATTCAGCAGCGTGTCGGCCAGGTCGATGATCCGGGTTTCCTGACCGGTGCAGATATTGATGGACTGGCCGGCGATCCCTGGTACCCGGGAGGCGAGCAGGTTGGCCTGCACGACATCCTTGACAAAGATCAGGTCCCGGGTTTGCCCGCCGTCCCCCTCGATCGTCATGGGTTGCCCCTGGATCAGATGCCGGATGAAGATGGGTACCACCGCGGCGTACTCTGAATCCGGCGACTGGCGCGGACCGAACACATTGAAATAACGCAGGGCGACGACCTCGATCCCGAAGGAACGGCTGTACAGTCCGGCATAAATTTCAGCGATGAGCTTCGAAGCCGCGTAAGGGGTCATCGGCTGCAGGGAAGTGTTCTCCGTGAGCGGCAGGGCCTGCGAGTCGCCGTACACCGCCGCGCTGGAGGCGATCACGACCCGCCGCGCCCCGGCCACCCGGGCGGCCTCGAGCAGGTTCTCGGTCCCGGCCACATTGCTCTCATAACAGGCCTGGGGGTTTTCCATGGATTTGGGGCTGGAAACAAAGCCGGCCTCGTGAAAGACCAGCTCCACTCCCTGGAGGGCCTGGGTGACCCGCTCACGGTCGCGCAGGTCGCCTTCCAGCACTTCGGGGATCCCTGGCAGGTTTTCCAAGTTTCTCCGCCGCCCGGTGGAAAAATTGTCGAGCACCCTCACCGCATCCCCGCGCCCGAGCAGCTCCTCCACGAGATGAGATCCAATGAACCCGGCTCCACCGGTGACCAGGACCGACGCCACGCTACCTCCCGCGCAGTCCAATGACCTGGCCAATGGTGCGCAGGATGATGGTCAGGTCGGTGAGCAGGCTGCGGTGCTTGATATAGTATAAGTCATATTCGAGCTTCACCACGGTTTGCGGGATGGTCGAGGAATAACCGTAATTGATCTGGGCCCAGCCCGTGATCCCCGGCTTGACCATCAACCGGGCGCGGTAGAAGGGGATATGCTTCTGGTATTTCGTGATCAGCTCCGGTCGTTCGGCGCGCGGGCCGACGATGCTCATCTCCCCGCGCAGGACATTCCAGAACTGAGGCAGCTCATCGATGTGGGTGCGGCGCAGGAAGCCGCCCACACGCGTGACCCTTTCGTCGTTTTCCTCCGCCGGCCGGGCCTGGCCGTCGATTTCGGCATCCTGGCGCATGGTGCGGAACTTGTAGAGGCGGTAAGTGGACCCGCCCCGGCCGGAGCGGATCTGATGGTAGAAGATCGGGAATCCGCTGTCCAGGACGATGAGCAGGCCGGCGAACGGGAAGAGCAGGATGCTGAGGCCGACCCCGACCAGCCCGCCGAGAATATCCAGGAAGCGTTTCCCGGCCTCGTAGAACCCGCCGGCGCGGGCCTCGACCACGAACGAGCGGATCAACCAGTCCGATTCAAGGTGCTGGACCGGGACCCGCCCCAACAATTCCTCATAGACGGCCGGCATGGGGACGATGTCCGCGCCGGCCTCCTGGGCGTCCAGGATGGTCTGGAAGGTATTGCCCTGCATTTCCCCGGAGATGGCGACCAGGACTTCTGAGATCGATTCCTTTTCGATGATGTCGAGGAGCTGGTCGCAGCCGGCCAGGGTCGGGAACCCCTCCACCGGTTTGCCCACCTTGGCCGGGTCGTCATCCAGGAACCCGACCAGGACAAAGGGCTGCGGGTGCACCTTAAGATAGGCCTCGGCCAGGGTCTGGCCGGCCTTTCCGGCGCCGACGATCAAGACCCGGCGCAGGAGGTTGGGCGCCGTAAATATGGCGATATAGATCAACCGCCAGATCAGGGTGAACAGGGAGGCGAAGATGAGATAAAAGCCGATGCCGACGCGGGCCAGGGCCCTTTGATCCAGGAAATAGATCAATGCGTAAAAGAACAGCCCGGTCAAGCCGGCCAGGAAGATGCCGCGTAAGGTCATGCGCCGGCTGTTGGCGCGGCGAGGCTCGTACATCTCGACCAGCAGGATCAACCAGACCAAGGGGACGAAGTAATACCAGGACTGGACCCGCTGCTGAAAGAAAGTGATATGCCAGGAATCGCGCAGGCTCCAGGCGTAGATGGCGGCCACCAGGGCCAGGTAGGCGACGATCAAATCGCCCATCAGGAGGATGGCGCGCTGCTCACGCGGGTGGACGTGCCAGCCAGCTGGCCTGGTTTTTCCGGCGGTGGACATTTACTTCCTCTTCGATTCCTTTGGAATAAAAATCCCCTTAATCATACTCCATAAAAAGCCCAATCCCCAGGACAGGTGCATGCAGCCGATCGCCAGTCCCAGACCGACGGCCAGGTAGCCTCTCCTTTGCGCATAGGCAGCGTGTAGCCCGGCTGCCAGGAGGACCAGGAGGTAGATCCCGAGCTCACCCGCCAGAAGGAAACGAAATGCCGCCAGGAAGCAGGCCAGCAGCGCCCCGAGGACCAGGCTGGCGACAAAGAGCGGCGGCAGGCCCTGGCGGGCGCGGAGCGTCCCCGGATAGCGGCGCAGCATCCGGGCCTTCCAATACCCGTAGCGCGCATACTGTCTGGCCAGCTCGGGAAGCGTGGCGCGGGCGAAGTAGACCGAGCGGATGGCCGGGTCGAGCCAGATGATGCCGCCCGATTTGCGGACCCGGACGTTGAATTCATAATCCTCATTGGTCAGCAGGGTTTCATCAAAGAAGCCGACCAGGGCCAGCAATTCGCGCTTGAACGCCCCGAAAGGCACCGTGTCCACTGCGGCAGCCCGGGTGGCGTGGCGGTAGAGGGCATCCCCGGCCCCCAGGGGATGCGCCGCGGCGGCGGCGATGGATGCGGCCAGCCAGGTTTTCGCACTTGGCCGGATCTCCCAGCTGCCCCCCACGTTGGCGCCGAGGCCTGCCTCCAGGTCGGCCACGCAGCGTTCGACATAATCGGGGTAGGGAAGGGAGTGGGCATCCAGGCGGATGAGGATCTCCCCTTGGGCCTCGGCCAGGGCGCGGTTCAACGCGGCCGGGATGGTACGCTGGGGGTTATCGACGATCTTGATCGGGAGGTCCGGACGGGACAAGGCAAAATCCGAGATCGCCTGGCGGGTCCTGTCGCTCGATTGGCCATCGGCGATGACCACTTCCATGGCTGAAAGCGGGTAGGTCTGCTGGCTGACCGCCTGGAGCAGGCCGCGGATCGTGTCCTGCTCGTTATAGCAGGGGACGAGGATGGATACGGTGGAAGGCATGGATCGGTCTGGAACGCACGCTTTTCCGGCCCTTGGAATTTCGGCGCGCGGCTGCGATCATTTCTTGCGCGTGATCGCCGTTGTGTCGGTTGGCAGGATCACGGGGAGCCTCACCGTAAATTCGCTGCCGTAACCCGGGGCGCTGCGGACGCTTATTGTACCACCATGAGCCTGGAGGATCTCCCTGGCGATCGTCAATCCCAGCCCCGCCCCGTGCTTTTTTCCTCCCGAACGTGCCGTGTCGGCCTGGTAAAAGCGGTCGAAGATGTGGGAGAGCGCCTCGGGGGGAATGCCGCTGCCCGTATCCCTGACCTCCACCCAGACTTCCGGACCCGATTGAGCGGCGCGCACCCTGATCTGTCCGCCGGCGGGCGTGTATTTCAGGGCGTTGTCCACCAGATTGGTAAAAACCTGGGCCAGGCGGTCGGCATCCCCGGTCACGGGCGGCAGGTTCACCGCTTCCACCGTGATGGCGACCCGCGCCGCCCGCGCCTGGGGGGTGAACTTCTCACCGATATGGAGCAGCAAGGCGGCCAGGTCCACCGGGGAGCGCTTCAGGTCGGCGGTGCCCGCGTCCAGGCGGGCCAGGTCGAGCAGGTCCAGCACCATGCGGTGCATTCGTCCCGCTTCATCGTAGATCACGGAAGCTGCCTGCTGCCGGGCTTCGGCCGTCGCCGCGGTCCCGTCCAGGAGCGCCTGGGCAAAGCCCTGAACGGAGGTCAGGGGGGTCTTGAGTTCATGCGAGACGTTGGCGACGAAATCGCGCTGGGACTTCTGGCTGATCTGGACGCGATGGTTCATCTCATTAAAGGCCTGGGTCAGCTCCTGGACCTCGCGCGGTCCGTGGGGCACCAGCGGCCGGGTGGTCCTGGAAGGCAGCTGCCGCGAGGCGGAGACGATCTCCTGGAGCGGCTTCCCCACCCAGCCTGCCAGCCAGTAGGCGATCAAGAGGGAGAGGGTCAGGGCCACGATCCCTGCTCCGGCGATGGGCAGGACCAGTTCATCGGTCAGGATGGACAGGATGGGTACCTGGGGGCGCGGGGTAGCCACCAGCAGCCAGCGCCCATTTTTCAATGGCTCGATCACATACAGCCAGTAATTTCCAGCCGAGTCCTGCAGGACCGAGGTGCTGCGCAGTCGAGGCAGGGCAGGCATCTGGATCGGGCTGTCTTCAGCCAGTTGTGAATCGGCGGCCACCTGCAGATCGGGGTTGAAGACGATCATGCGCGTGCCGATGGTCGTGCTGAACCGTTCCAGCTCCGCCTGCAGGGCGTCTTTGGGCAGGTTCGCCCAGGCTTTCTCGTTTTCGATCATTGTGCTCTCGACCGAGGTCAGCTTGGCGCTCGCCTGCCGGTAGGTCGAAGGGTTCTGGACCAGATAAATAAAAAAAACAGCCGCCACCACCGCCAGGGCGGCGCTGACGACCAGCGCGTAACTCAACCATAAACGCGTGCGCAGGCTGGTGAACATCAAACCACCAGTTTGTAGCCGATGCCGGTCACCGTCTCGATCGAGAGGGCACACCCGGCCAGTTTCTTGCGCAGGTGGGCGATGTGGACATCCACGGTGCGGGTCTGGCCGTAGTAATCGAACCCCCAGGCTTTTTGGAGGAGCTGTTCACGGCTGAGGACCAGGCCGCGGTTTTCGGCCAGGGTCACGAGCAGGTCAAACTCCTGGGTGCGCAGCTCGAGGGCCCGATCCCCGAGATGGACCTCGCGCCGGGCCGGGTCGATGCGCAGGTCCCCGATCTGGATCGGGCGGACCTCCGTGGATACGGCCCTTTCACTCCGCCGCAGGATCGCCTTGATGCGGGCGACCAGCTCATGCGGATTGAAGGGCTTGGTCAGGTAGTCATCGGCGCCCAGCTCCAATCCGATGATCTTGTCGATGTCCTCATCCCTGGCCGTGAGCATGATGACGGGTACGGGGTTGTTCTCGGAGCGCAGGCGCCGGCAAACCTCGAATCCGTCCATTTTGGGCAGCATCACGTCCAGGACCACCAGGCCTGGTCTCTGCGCCTTGATGGCCGCGAGGGCCTCTTCGCCATCGGTCGCGGCCTGCACATGGAAATTTTCGCGCTCCAGGTACATGCGGACCAGCTGGACGATGGACGGTTCGTCATCGACCAGCAGAATGAGTTCGTTCATGACTGCGGCCCAAGCGCCACGGCTTCGATCTCGACGCTGGCGCCTTTGGGCAGCCCCGCCGCGGCCACAGTGGTCCGGGCGGGCGGGTTGGTGGGGAAGAATTCGGCGTAGATGGCGTTCATCCTGGCGAAATCAGCCATATCCTTGAGGAACACGGTGGTCTTGATCACCTGCGGCAGACCGGATCCGGCGGCTTCCAGCACATGCTGGATGTTGGTAAGCACCTGGCGGGTTTCCGCCTCGATTCCACCCGCCACCAGGTTGCCGCTCTTGGGGTCCAGGCCGGCTTGTCCGGAGGTGTATACCAGGGCTCCCGCCTGGATGGCGACCGAGTAAGGCCCGATCGGTTGGGGCGCCTCGGAGCTGGTGATCACTTTTTTCGTTGGAGTGGTTGGCATGAGTACCTCGCAAGGATAGGTTTGGGTTGATTCTACTGCAAAACCCTGATCAGGGTGCGGCGGGCGGTTGCGGCGCAAGTCCGCCTGGAGAGGATGAGACGCAAATATGCATCGAGGTGCCGTCCCCGCCCCGTTCTTCAAGGTAATTTTAGTTCCGATAGGTAATCGGTCGATTGCGGGTCTGTAAAATCCTTGTAAAATTGGACCTTCCTGGCTTCCGTCATGCTGCGGGTTACCCAAAGGGTTACCAGGTCCGGAACAATAGGAATTGGTCGGCAGGTCCTGCCAGTATGCTATAATATTCCTAAACAGGTATGTAATGTCCGATATAGGATTGGATGGATGAGTCACCATTCAGTCGGATAGAAGGTTCGGGCAACCATGAGCGATTTTTCTTCCTTTTACATAGCCGCCAGCGGCGCGGCGGCGACCTTACTCGGATTATTGTTTATTGCGATCCAGTTCAATATCGATGCGTTCTCCGATGATGCCACCGACCGCTGGCGGGCGATCGCCCGATCCACCTTCGCAATTTATGTCGTGTTGTTCATTCTTCCCTTGACCTTCCTGGTCCCGGGGCTGCCGGCGTCCTCTCACGGTTTGACGCTGATGATTGGCGCATCCATCGGCATCTATCGTGCGGTTCGGACCTGGTGGCCCGTCTGGCGGAAAGCAATCCAGCGGAAAAGCGAACGTTGGTGGCAGCTGGCGCGTTTGCTCCTGGGTCCGCTGGTGGTTTACGGGTGGTTTGTATACTCTGGCTTCGAGCTTCTAACCGGACAGTCCGTCCTGGGTGCACAATTGAGCTTCGCACTGGCCTTAATCTTCCTATTTATCATCGCCTTGGTGAATTCCTGGAACTTGCTGGTAGAATTAACCTATGAAAGGAAGTTGAGCGTGGGTAAAAAACCAGCGAAATGAAGCCGGTCGCGGAAAGCTGTTTGGGTGGAATTACTAAGAGACCGGTGGTCCGCTCTGCAGGATAAAATTACCGCCAACCCGTTTTCTTGACAATAACCCCCTCTACAGGTAAAATCCATGCGCCCTTAGAATGGAACGCTTCCAGGCCGAGATAGCTCAGTTGGTAGAGCACACGACTGAAAATTGTGGTGTCGCCAGTTCGATCCTGGCTCTCGGCACTCTCGGCCAGACGGCGCGGCCGGCACGCGGGCGTGGTTCAGTGGTAGAACGTCTCCTTGCCAAGGAGAAGGTCGTGGGTTCGAATCCCATCGCCCGCTCTAATGGTTGAGGATTGCAGATTGACCTCTGCCCGGATCAATCGGCAATCCTCAATTCATGCACATGGCGTCGTGGCCAAGTGGGAAGGCAAGGGTCTGCAAAACCCTGATCACGGGTTCAAATCCCGTCGACGCCTCAAAAAAAACGAGCCGGTCCGGCTCGTTTTGTATTTAACATTCAAGAGATATCCGCTGGGGGTCAGCGGAGCAATTATCAGTGGGCTTGATTCGGATCGTCCGCGGAACCTTCCCGAAAGAGAGATTGATACTGGCTGTAGCCTTCCTTCTCCAGGTCCTCGACCGGGACGAAGCGTAACGCAGCTGAATTAAGGCAGTAGCGCAGGCCGGTGGGCGCCGGTCCATCATCAAAGACGTGCCCCAAATGGGAATCGGCGTTTTTCGAGCGGACTTCCGTACGCGACATCCATAATTGGTGATCCGTGCGGGAGACGATATTGCCGGGTTCCAGGGGCCGGGTGAAACTCGGCCAGCCCGTGCCCGAATCGTATTTGTCCAGCGAGCTGAACAACGGTTCACCCGAAGCGATGTCCACATAAATGCCAGGGTGCTTGTTGTTCCAGTATGCATTGGCGAAAGCCGGCTCGGTGCCTTCTTGTTGGGTGACTTGATATTGGACGGGGGATAACTTTTGCCGGAGTTCGGCATCGGACGGTTTGGGATAATTCTTCACGGTAACCTCCTGACCTGTAAGAAACCTTTAATGGATAACCATCCGAATTATAGTAGGAAAATGCACTTTTTTCATTAAGGAATAATTAAGCCTGGGCTTTTGTCGGAGCAACTTCACGCTTCCTCCTCGTCAAGCCCGTGATCCCCCCGACGATCACCAGGGCGGTCAGGATTTGCATCCCGGCCAGCAGCAGCTTGGTGGAGAGATGGGTATCACCGGTCAGGCTGAAGGGCGCACCAAAGGAGACGATCAGGGCCATGGCGGAGACAGACAAGAAGGGAGGCAGCGGGGCCCGGCTGATTTTCAGCAGGAAGGCGAAGAGCAGGCTCGCGCCGGCCGCCACGACGATCGTAGGGACCACAATGAATGAGACCGGCATCAGACCGGCCGGTTGCCCCGGACCGCCCAGGGTGACGAAATAGCGCTCACCCAAGGCGCGGGTGATGAAGAAGAAAAGCAGATTTGCTCCGACCGCCAGGGTCGTGACGAGCGGCCCGGCCCATAACAGGCGCCGGATGGAAAATTGAGGCAAGGATACTCTTTCCATATTCTTATGAAAGATAACGGGGGCGGTCGGAAATGTCAAGGGAGGGACGCTCTATGTCGGCTTAAAGCGACAGAGAGCGTCACCGGATCGTTCCGAAACTGGGTAAAGGGAAACGGATCTGATCCTCGAGGTCTTCGTGTGGACCTTCTGCCTCTCGCACGCCGGCGACCGGCCCGTGCTTTGGGGGCTTTGCATTTTTGTCAGAAACCTTGGACGGATCGATGACCTTTCTACCACGCATTCGTAATACAACTTTCTATAGAATTTCATATACTTGGGGCAGATATTATCCTACCGTTCATCTGCCAAAAGGAGAAAGCATGTTCACGAAAAACGCAATCAAAGTCCTGATCATCGGTCTCATTGTTTTTGCCCTGGCCACGGTCACCTACGCCTATGCCGCCGCCAACACGGTGCCCCCCAGCACGGCCGGAGACGGCGCTGGCGCCATCAGCGGCTACACGGTCAGCAATATCGCCTATACGCTGGACGCGACCACGCCCTCCAAAATCGCAAAGATCACCTTTACGCTGAGTGCCGCGGCGAACGTCGTGCAGGTGAGCACGACCGGCGCCTCCCCGTATCAAAGCTGCACCATCGCCGGGGGTACCAGCGTGACCTGCACCTTCGTGACCGAGCCCACGGTCACCGCCGCAAATTCGCTGGAAGTGATTGCCACACAGTAAGCCTGAATCACGACCGCCTTTGTTCCTGATCGCTTCGAGAAACCAGGCCTGCTCCGGCACCTTCCCGCACCGATGAGTGCGAGGGGATGGATTGAGCGGGCCTGATTTTTCAGATGCTTGGCAATACACGCATTTGATCGATGGATACCTATCGGCGCTGGTCCCTGGCCTTTTTTTCCAGCTTTCTGGTGGTGCTCCTGGCAGCCGCCTGGGACATCCTCGCCCCCCTTCCATTGGGAGGACAGTCCGTCTATGTGATCATCAATGGGAACAGCATGGAACCGGGTTTCCACCTCGGGGACCTGGTGGTCGTACAGCCGGCTCTCAGCTACAATATTGGGGATGAGGTCGCCTATCGCGATGCGGTTCTGGGAAGGTACGTTTTCCATCGAATTATCGGCCAGGATCTCGAACGCTATGTCCTCAAGGGGGATAATAATGCCTGGACCGATTCCTACCACCCGGCTGCAAGCGAGATCCTGGGAAAAGCCTGGATCCACCTGCGCGGTTTCGGGACGGCAATCCAGTGGCTGCGCACCCCGCTGGTCCTGGCCGCCGTCGTCGCGGCGATCGGTGGCACCCTCATGGCCGTCCTGATTGTCCGGCCCAAAGAGAAAAGGGCAAGGAAGAAACGATGAACACCTGGTTAAATTCGTTGAAACATCGTTTCGCCCGGGAGGTTGAAAGCCCATCGTCCCTGGCGGTTCCGGCCGTCGCCCCGGCTTCGGACCGGGCGCACCTTTCCCGCCCAGAGCAGAAGCCAAAAGTCCCGGGAAGCGTCATCGAGGGGTTGTTCTTCGGGCTCGGGCTGCTATTTTTCGCATCCCTGCTCCTCGGCCTGCTGGCGTTCACGCGTCCGCTCTGGCAGGCCGTGCCGGTTGACCTCCTCTATCAACAGAGCGGAGCCTATTCCTACCGTGCCCCTGCGCCCCTGGGGGTTTATGATACCGGAACCCTCGTCTCCGGCGAGCCGATATTCCCCAAGCTGAACTGCCAGGTAACATTAGACTTCAAATATTTACTGGCCGGGGATCAGGTAGAGATCCAGACCGGGACACACCAGCTGACCGCCCAGATCGGGGAAGACCTGAGCGGCTGGCAGCGCACGGTGCCGCTGGAGCAGGAAACGGCCTTCAGCGGGAACACCTTCACCAGTTCCGTCCTCCTGGATGTGTGCCAGGCAGAAGACATGGCCGCCTCCCTGGAAAACGAGACGGATCTGCACCCCTCCGTCTATTCCCTGGTGATCCACCCTCAGATCCAGGTCAGCGGGACCGCCTCCGGGAAAGCGTTCCGGGACACCTTCAACCCCTCCCTGAAATTTCAATTCGACAAGCTGCATGTCTACGTCTTTCAGGACGATCCCAAGGTGGATCCTTTGAATCCGACCTCCCCCGGTCTGATCAAAACCACCCAGACGGCGGCGAACATCCTGCCGCTCTTCGGGCTCAAGCCGGAGGTCTTCGCGCTGCGCAAAGCCGCTTCGCTGGGACTGGGCTTCTCCCTGGCCGGCCTGCTTTTTCTCGGGTTATCCCTTTACCTCACCACCCGCCGCAGCCAGGAATCCTACCTGCAATTGAAATACGGTTCGCTCCTGGTCGATGTCCACAGCCAGGCCCTCGAGGCAGCCCTGCCGGCGGTCGATGTCCTCAGCATGGACGACCTGGCCAAACTGGCCGAGCGCAATAGCACCATGATCCTGCACGAGAGCCACGGCGCGATCCATTCGTATTTTGTACAGGGTGACCGCATCGTCTATCGCTATACGCTCGACGAGCAGGGATCGCTGCCGCAGGTGATCTCACCCCTGCAGGAAGAGGAACAGAAGCTCCGCCGGGGATTTGAACGTGGGGAATTCCAGGTCTATTACCAGCCGATCGTCTCCCTGCCGGAGGGCAGGATCAACACGGTCGAAGCGCTCCTGCGCTGGCAGCAACCGGGAGGGGATCTCATTTCAGCGGCCGAGTTCATTCGTGCGGCCGAGGAGACCGGTCTGATCGATACGATCGGGGAATGGATGCTCCAGGTTGCCATCACCCAGCTGAAACAATGGCAGGATGCCGGGAACCAGATCAAACTGGCGGTCAACCTCTCCCACCGTCAACTGGTACAAGGAGATCCGGCAGAAAGCATCCTGCGGCTGCTGAAAAAAACTGGAATGGATCCTCAGCTCCTGCAAATCGAGGTTTCGGAAAGCAGCCTGCGCGAGGGCGCCCAGGGAGTCCTGTCCAGCCTGAAGAAACTCAAGGACGTCGGTGTGCAGATCGCGCTGGATGGTTTTTCAAACCAATCCGCGTTGTCCAGCCTCGGAGGCTACCCCGTCCACAGCATCAAAATCGATCGCCAATGCATCCAGAACATCAGCGACCCGGAGAACGCCGCCGTGGTCAGCGCGATCCTCCGCGAAGCGGAGAACCTGGGGTTGAACGTGGTGGCGGAAGGGGTCGAAACCGAGCAAGAGCTCGATTTCCTGCGGTCCAAACTTTGCCCGCTCGCACAGGGATACCTGCTCGGCCGCCCGGCACCCGCCGCGGCCTTGACCCAACTTCTGCTGGAGGGTCAAAACACATCTTCCCCGAAGCCTCCCAGACGGCGACGTCCCGCCAAGGAGAAAACCCCATGATCCGACGCATCTTTTTTCCAGCGGCCGCGTTCACGCTGATCCTGATGATCGTCGTCAGCATCGTTTCAGCGGTCGCCGCCGGCAACACCGTCCCCCCCTCCCGGCTCTCCAACACCACCCAGGCGGTCGCCGCCAATACGATCAAACCCGCCGAGTGCGCCGCGCTTAACTTAACCAATATCGTCATTTGTCCGGCTGCAGGGGGAACTTGCAATGGTACCAGTAAAGCTGACCTGATCCTGGGCAGCGCGAATGCGGATACGATCTCCGGCAAAGGCGGAACCGACTGCATCCTGGCCGGTGGCGGGGATGACACCATCAACGGGAACGGCGGAGCGGATGTCTGCGACGGCGGTCCAGGCAACAATACTTTCAATAATTGTGAGACGATCATTCCGTGAACTAATCCACCGCTTGATGGCAGTGGTCTTAAGCTGCAACTGATAAAATGGGTCAGCCCAAGACTTGGGCTGGCCCATTCGTTTTTGGGTAGTTTTGAGATCCGGAATCCCAGGGGCTAGAAGTCGGTGGGCCGATATTCACCCCAGACCTGCCGGAGAACCCCGCAGATTTCGCCCAGGGTGAGATCGTTCTCGACACAGGTGATCAGGAGCGGCACGAGATTCTCGGGCCCCCGGGCCGCAGTTTCCAGGCGACTCAGCAACTCCGAAGTTCTGACCGGGTCGCGCCGCGCCCGCAGGGCCGCCAGGCGCTCGCGCTGGGCCTGCTCCACCGCTGGGTCCACCTTGAGGCTCTCCAGGGTGATCTGCTCTTCCATGGTGTACTGGTTCACTCCGACCACCACCTGCTCCCCGGATTCAATCGCCTGGTAAGCTGCATAGGCCGCCTTCTGGATCTGGTCCTGCATGTAACCGTTCTCGATTGCGGAGAGCGCCCCACCCATTCCGTCGATTTTCTGGATGTACTCCCTCGCCCGGCTCTCCAGCTCATCGGTGAGCTGCTCGACCCAATAGGAGCCCGCCAGCGGGTCGATCGAATCGGCCACACCCGATTCGTGGGCGATGATCTGCTGGGTGCGCAGGGCAACATGCACGGCCTTCTCCGTCGGCAGCCAGAGGGCTTCATCCATACTGTTGGTGTGCAGGGACTGGGTCCCGCCCAGAACAGCCGCCAGCGCCTGGAGAGCCACGCGCACCACGTTGTTCTCCGGCTGCTGGGCGGTCAGGGTCGAGCCGGCAGTCTGGGTGTGAAAACGAAGCATGAGCGAGGCGTCCTTCTGCGCCTGGAAGCGCTCCCGCATAATGCGCGCCCACAGGCGTCTGGCGGCGCGGAACTTGGCAACCTCCTCCAGCAGGTTATTATGCGCCGCAAAGAAAAAGGACAGCTGGGGGGCAAAATCGTCAACCGGCAAGCCGCGCCCCAGCGCGGCCTCGACGTAAGCAATCCCATTGGCGAGTGCAAAGGCGATCTCCTGGACGGCGGTCGAGCCGGCCTCCCGCAGGTGGTACCCGGAGATGCTGATGGTGTTCCAGGCCGGCACCTCCCCGGCGCAGAACTGGAAGGTGTCCGTGATCAGGCGCATGGAGGCAGCCGGCGGGAAAATGTAGGTGCCGCGGGCCACATATTCCTTCAGGATGTCGTTTTGAATGGTACCGCGCAGCCCCCGGATCTCCAGCCCCTGTCGTTTCGCTACGGCGAGGTACATCGCCAGGAGCAGCGCTGCCGGGGCGTTGATGGTCATGGACGTGGAAACCCGGTCGAGCGGGATGCCTTCAAAAAGCCGCCCCAGGTCATCCAGGCACGAAATGGAAACACCCACCCGGCCGACCTCGCCGGCGGCCATGGGATCGTCCGCATCGTATCCAATCTGGGTGGGCAGGTCGAAGGCCACCGAAAGGCCGGTCTGACCGTTTTCGAGCAGGTAGCGGAACCGCCGGTTGGATTCCTCGGCCGAGGCGTACCCCGCATACTGGCGCATGGTCCATAAACGGCCGCGATACATGGTTGGGTGGATGCCGCGTGTGTAAGGATATTCACCCGGAAAACCGATCTTATCGTCATAATCCGGATCCTTATGGACGGGAAGGGCCAGGGGCGGAATCGGGATGCCGGAAGAGGTCTGGAAGCCCTCTTTTCGCTCCGGAACCGTTCCGGCAGATGCCTTATTCGCTGTCCAACGTTTGTGATCGGTCAGGGTCATGACTGCCTCTATTCCAAGAAGTACTCCATAATTTAAGCGCGCCGGACTCTCATTGACTATCAGACCGAAGAGCTGACCGGCCGGTCGGGTTGTGATAAACTTTTCAATGATGAGCCCATTCCTGCAACTGGCCTTTGAACTGGTGATCATCCTGCTGGCAGCCAAGGCGGCGGGTTACTGGAGCATGCGCCTGGGCCAGCCGCCGGTGTTGGGAGAGCTCGTGGCCGGCGTCCTGCTCGGACCGTCGTTGTTCAATATCCTCGGCTTGCCCTTCATTAAAAGCCCTTCGCTCGGCGACACCCTCTCTGAATTGAGTGAAATGGGGGTGCTTCTGCTCATGTTCCTCGCCGGGCTGGAACTCCACCTGCATGAGCTTACCAGCCATCGGAAAGTCGCCCTCCTCTCCAGCCTGGGCGGCATGCTGCTCTCCATCGGACTCGGCTGGGGGGCGGGGTCGATCTTCGGAGTGGGGCAGAAGGCGGCGATCCTGATCGGGGTGGCGCTGGGAGCGACGAGCGTCAGCATTGCCGCCCGGACGCTGATGGAACTGTCCGCCCTGCGCAGCCGGGTTGGATTGAGCCTGCTGGGTGCTGCGGTCGCGGACGATGTCCTGTCGCTGCTGGCCTTCTCGATCTTCCTGGCCATATACTCCGGCGGCAGCGGAGCGGTCGGACTGATCTGGGTCGGCGCCCGGGTCTTGCTGTTTCTGGTTGGCGCCACGGCGTTCGGCTGGTGGGTCCTGCCCCTGCTGTCGCGCGGCATCGCCCGCCTCCACATCGGCCAGGGTGCGCTGGTTTTCGCCATCGTGGTGCTGCTGGTCTACGGGCTGGCAGCCGAGTTGATCGGGGGCATGGCCGCATTGATCGGCGCTTTTCTGGCGGGGTTGATGCTCGCCCGCACCCCGGAAAAAGGCCTGATCGAGCAGGGCATCAGCTCCCTGGCGCACGGGCTGTTCGTCCCCATCTTTTTCATCAATATCGGCCTTTCGGTGAACCTGCGCGGGCTGCACCTGTCCGGTGTCTGGCTGATCCTGGCGGTCAGCCTGGCCGCCATTGCCGGGAAGCTGTTCGGTGCCGCAGCAGGGGCCCGCCTGGGTGGCCTCCCAGCTCAGGAGGCCTGGTCATTAGGCGCCGGGATGGTGGCCCGCGGCGAGGTGACCTTGATCGTCGCCACGCTGGGCAGCCAGATGGGGTTGATCAATAGCCAGGTCCTTTCGGCAATTGTGGTGGCCGTGCTCCTGAGCATCCTGCTCACCCCGGCCATGCTGCGTACGGCATTTACACGCCCGACATCAAAAGCATCCCTGCAGGATGCTGATCAGGAGAACCGGTGATGAAAATGATCCTTTTCGTGCTGCACGACTCGACGAAACTGCTCGATCTGCTCGACGCCTGGGAACGGGCCGGAGCCGGGGGCGCAACCGTTCTCTTCAGCACCGGGATGGGCCGCATCCGGCAGTCCCAGACCCTGCGCGAGGACCTGCCGCTGATCCCCTCCCTGGGCGATTTCTATGAACGTTCTGAAGAATTGAGCCGGACCCTGTTCAGTCTGGTCGAGGACCAGGCGACGGTGGAACGCGTGCGTCTGGCGACCATTGCGGTGGTCGGCGATCTGAGAGGTCCGGACACAGGCCTGCTGGTCGTGTTGCCGGTCGAGCAGGCCGAGGGGGCTGGGAAAAAACATTAATAATCCCCAAAGGAGACGTTCGTCATTTGCCCGGTGGAAAGTAAAGTGCTACACTAACAGCAGTCCAAACGTATATCCTCTTAGACGGAGGCCTGCATGGGACGTACATTCTTGTATATCGGTGCCGCGGTGCTCATCCTGGTTTCATTGTGCTTGATCGGCTTCGGCGGCATTACCCTCTATGGATCCACGGCCCCGAACGGTCAGACCAACTGGGCATCGACAGGGCTGGCGATGGGCGTTTTCGGGGTCCTGCTTCTCGCCGGAGGAATCGTCCTGATCTGGCTGGCAGTTCGTAAACAGAGACAGGATGCTGTCCAGAACATCACCATGAAAGTGGATCTGCCCGGCGAAACCAAGATCGAGCAGATGAAGTGCCGCTCCTGCGGCGGAGCCCTGACCGCCGATAACATCAAGCTGGTCAACGGGGCCCCGGTCGTCACCTGCCCCTATTGCAATACCGTCTACCAACTCACTGAAGAACCCAAGTGGTGATGGGAAGGTCATGATGAAACGATTCCTCTTCGCTCTCAGCCTCACCCTGCTGCTGGTCCTGGCTTTGACATCCAGTGCCGCGGCCCAGGCCTCCTATCTCTTCCAGCTGAACAAGGAAGTCGTCAACGTCTATTGGAACGCAGACGGGACGGAGGCCCTGGATTACGTCTTTACCTTCACCAACGACCCCAGCGGCCATGTGATCGATTTCGTGGACGTCGGCATGCCGAACGCAAACTTCGACAGCAGCACGATCACGGCGGACGTGAATGGGAGCGCGGTGAGCACCTCCACCTCCGATTATCAGGGCAGCGGCTCGGGCTTTTCCGTGGTCATGGGCGACCAGGCCATCCAGCCGGGGCAGAGCGGATCGGTGCATGTGTCCGTCGGCAGCATCAGCCAGGTGCTGTATACCGACTCGAATGACTCGACCTTCGCCAGCGCTGATTTTACGCCGACCTACTTCGGCTCCCAGTACATCCAGGGCAGCACGGATCTGACGGTCATCTTCCACCTCCCCCCGGGCGTCCAGCCCGCCGAACCGCGCTACCACAACCCAAGCGGAGGTTGGCCAGGCAGCCAGGCCCCGCAGACTGCCCTCGATAACCAGAACCGCGTCACCTATACCTGGCAGAGTTCGACCGCCTCGGCCTCCGCCCAGTACACCTTCGGGGCTTCCTTCCCGAAGCAGTACATTCCAGCGGGTGCGATCGTCGTTCCGCCGGCTTTTAATATCGATCTGAGCGGGATCACGAGCAATCTCACACCCTTGTGCTGCGGCGGTTTTATCCTGATCTTCTTCGTCGGCCTGCCGATCCTCGGCGCCGTCAACAACAGCCGCCGCAAACTGGCCTACCTGCCGCCCAAGATCGCCATCGAAGGACACGGCATCAAGCGCGGCCTGACCGCCGTTGAGGCCGGCATCCTGATGGAAGAACCGCTGGACAAGGTCATGACCATGATCCTGTTCGGGGTGGTCAAAAAGAATGCCGCATCGGTGGTAACCAAGGATCCCTTGAAGCTCCAGATCGCGAGCCCCTTGCCGGACGACCTGCACGATTACGAGAAGGATTTCCTCCAGGCTTTTGCCAAGGATGATCCGGCCGCCCGCCGCAAGGATCTGCAGGAGATGATCGTCAAGATGGTGAACGGCCTCTCGGACAAAATGAAGGGCTTCAGCCGCAAAGAGACGATCGAGTATTACAAGAGCATCATGGAACGCGCCTGGCAGCAGATCGAAGCGGCTGGCACGCCCGAGGTCAAGAGCCAGATGTACGACGAGTCTTTGGAATGGACCATGCTGGACAAGAACTACGACGATCGCACACGCCGCGTCTTCGTTGCCCCGATCTTCATGCCGATCTGGTGGGGACGCTATGACCCGACCTTCCGCCCGGCGGCTGCGCCCGCTGTGGGACCGGCCGTGTCCGCGCCCGGCGGCCGCTCCGGCTCGCCGGCCTCCCTGCCCGGCGCAGCGGTGGCCGCCTCCATGGTGACCAGTGTGCAGGGCTTCTCCAGCCACGTGCTGGGCAACGTGAACACCTTCACATCCGCCGTCACCGGCCGCACCAATCCGGTCCCGGTCTCCACCAGCCGCGGCGGGTACTCCGGCGGAGGCGGGCATAGTTGCGCCTGCGCCTGCGCCTGTGCCGGTTGCGCTTGCGCCTGTGCGGGCGGTGGACGGTAGCAGTCACAATCCATTCCGGTTCAAGGCACTCCCATAGGCGGTTCATGACCTCGCTCGGCACCTGGTTTCAACGAAAATCCGGCCTCCCCGATCCGCATCCAGGGATGTTCCATTACCGCCGCGAAGTGGACGGGGAAAAGTCGCGCATCCACCTGCGCCTGGACCCGGACGGCCATGGCACCCTGATCGTCAACGCCAACCGCATCCTGCACCTCAACCCGACCGCGGCGCTGATTGCCTATCTGCTCCTGGAGGGGGTCGTGGAAGATCAGGCTGTGAGGACCCTGCGCAGGAACTACCGGGTCAGCGCCGGACAGGCACGCAGCGACTTGGCGGCCATCCGCGCGCAGCTGGAGGAACTGGTTCGCCCGGATGGGGCGTGTCCGATCCACGAACTGGACCTGGATACCATCGCCCCGTTTTCCGCCCGTCCGACCGCCCCTTACCGCATGGACCTGGCGGTCACTTACCGCTGCAACAATGACTGCGCCCATTGCTACAACATCGAAGGCCGGGATCTCCAGGAGCTTCCCGCAGACGACTGGAAGCGCATTCTCGACAAGGCCTGGGATCTGGGCATCCCGCACATCATCTTCACCGGCGGCGAACCGACCTTGCGTGAAGACCTGCCCGAGATCATCGCTCACGCTGAGGCGCTCGGGCAGATCACCGGCTTGAACACAAACGCCCGGCGCTTGTCCGACCCGCATTACGTGGAAAAATTGATCCAGGCAGGCCTGGACCATGTCCAGGTGACCCTCGAATCCTGCGATGCCGGGGTCCACGACCGCATGGTCGGCGCCAGGGGCGCATTCCCGCAGACGGTGCGGGGCTTGAAGAATGCATTGGCCTCCCCGCTTTACGTGATGACCAATACCACCATGCTGCGCACCAACCTCTCCACCCTCCCGGCCACCCTGGACTTCCTGGCCGAAATCGGCGTCCGGACGGTCGGGCTCAACGCCCTGATCCACTCCGGGCGAGGTGCGGCAGTTGGAACCGGGCTGCCCGAGTCCGAGTTGGAACCCCTCCTGGCCCTGGCGCGCCAGAAAACCGAAGCCTCCGCCCAACGCCTGATCTGGTACACACCGACGCAATACTGCAGCTTCGACCCGATGGAGCTGGACTTGGGCGTGAAGGGCTGCACGGCAGCCCTCTATAACATGTGCATTGAACCCGACGGGAGCGTGCTGCCCTGCCAGTCGTTCTACCAGCCGCTCGGCAAGATGCTGGAGGCCGACTGGGATGCGATCTGGAACCATGAACTGGCGGTCAGGCTGCGCGAGCGAAAGAGTCTGCCTGAAAAGTGCGGCGGCTGCGCCCTGCTGGCTGAATGCGGGGGAGGCTGCCCGCTGCAGTTCGAATTCGACCGGACGGCACCCTCCCCGGCCTGGCCGGCCAAACCTGAACCGCGATGACGCTGAACAGTACCGAAATCTGCTACCTGCTGGCTTTCCCGGATCCCGGAGATGAGCGTTCCGCCTCTTCCCAGCTGATCAAAGGGTTAAAAGATGCCCCTTACTTCCAACCGGTCGACATCCATGTCGAAAACCTGGGAAGTGATCGATTCGAAATCGAAAAGGTACCCATTGAAGTCGCCCA
>Ga0209039_10000704_pt1 | contig 32184 bp, 16 predicted proteins | sample BogFormECP12_OM1_FD_188238 | JGI IMG/M metagenome (GOLD analysis project Ga0209039, IMG submission 188238) | Bog forest soil microbial communities from Calvert Island, British Columbia, Canada - ECP12_OM1 (SPAdes) (version 2) | ecosystem: Environmental > Aquatic > Freshwater > Wetlands > Bog ... | reverse complement strand
TTTAAACGCGGAAGGTTGACAAAGTCAAGGCGCGAAGCGGGCTTCTTTCTAGCGCTTGTCAGATTCGGTGAGGTCAGGCCGGTCCGCCTCAAGATGATGCGGCGCTGGAGTCCTCTGCCAGGCACGCAAACACCTCGCGATAGAACTCCGGATGGGATTGCCAGGTCTGGGCTGTAACCATCCGGCCATCGCGAACCGCCTGTTCAGCCTTAAAGGTTCCACCGCAGCGCTCAACGTCCAAGCGCACGTGCTCGTAGCACGTCACGCGTCGGCCAGAGACCAGACCCGCTGCGGTCAGGATCTGAATGCCGTGGCAGATTGAAAACACCCATTTGCCTGCTTGTGCAAACTCTCGGACGATTTTCAGAAGAAGAGGGTTGTTGCGAAGATACTCCGGTGCACGCCCACCCAAAACCAGGATGGCGCCATATTCCCCGATTTTCACGTCGTGGAAGGAAATATCGGCGTCGAGACCGTATCCCTGGCGTTCGACATAGGTGTCCCAACCGGGCTCGAAGTCGTGTATCACGAGATGAAGCCGCCGCCGAGATGGGCCCGCAATCACCGGCTCATACCCGGCCTCGCGAAAGCGATGCTGCGCGTAGAGCGCCTCGTAGGATTCCCCGCCATCCCCGGTCACGATCAAAACTTTCCGAACACTCATTGTGGCACCTGCCCCCATGGCACCGGCGTCGAGCGGTGGCGCAAGGTCAGCTTGGGTTTTTGGAACTGCTGTCGCCTTGCCCCTGCGCGTTTCCAGTCCGCTCCTTGAGCGACCGCATGAAGGAGTCTTCTGGAAACAGCTCAAGGCCTTTCTTCATGGTTTCGATTGCGATTCCAGGGAACTCGATTCGATGGGCGTGGCCATCTGGACCGAGCACGAGGGTAAGGAGGGCGGATCACGCAGTCGATTGGGCCACACCTGCTTGTTCTTCTTGCAGTAGGCTGAGATCTCTTCACGCGTTTCGACTTTCCATTTTCGAGTTTCGAACCCACGCAATCGGTCAATTCAAGACGCCAGGGCGTTTGACGACGGAAGTGATCCGCCACCCGGTCGTACGACGACGATTCGCGATCGCAGCCGGAAGTCTCGGGGCGTCGTCGCCTCTCTACCGACGAAAGCGCGATTGAACGCCTTCAGGCTGCCGAATCCTGCCTCAGTGGCCACCTTGTAGCAGGGCAGGTCAGTCTCCAGCAGTAATTGCTTGGCGCGCTGTAAATGGCAACGCGTGATTTCGGAAAGAACGGTTCTCCCGACGACGTGAAGGAAGTGTCGCTCCAGAGTGCGACGCGAGATACGGAGTTCGTCGCTGACATCGTCGACGCTTAGCGCGTGCCTTGCATGGTCGCGGATGAACCGCAGCGCTCGCCCCACCGCCGGGTCCTCGTCGGCGACCACATCACTCGACCGGCGGGTCACCACATGGGTTGGCTCTACCTGTACCACCCGTCCCCCCCTCCACCGCCCGCTCATTAACTCATCGAGCACGCGAGCCGCTTCGTATCCGGCCTTTTCGAGATCGAGCGCAACGCTCGAAAGCGGGGGGCTCGAGAGCTCACACATCATCTCATCGTTATCAACCCCGACCACCGCCACTTCATCGGGAACCCGCAGGCGCGCGGCCGCACAGGCCTGTAGAACCTCCCGCCCGCAAATGTCATTGCACGCCATCAGCCCCACCGGCTTCTTCAGAGACTTGAGCCATCTGACCATGATGGGTTGCTCGTGTCGCCATCTCTCGATCCAATGGGGCCGTTGCATCCAGTTGGCCAGGGTGATGCGGTGCGTCTCACAGGGGTAGCCTCCATCCCCGGCCAACCGAACAAATACCTTCTCACGGGTCATCGACCAGTGACAATTCGTGAATCCGCAGAAGGCCAAGTGGCGCATTCCGCCCTCGAGGAGGTGACGAGCGCCCATCTCGGCGATGGCTTCCGAGTTGGTGCGAATTTCCCCGAACCGGTTCCCCGCCCGCGGCAAACTGGACTCACTCAGGCTCGAAGCCACGAAGGGAAGTCGCGTTGAGCGGATCAGTTTCTCCATTTCCGGCGCGCGGATGCGACCAATGATGCCGGTTCCCCTCCACGACTTGGCTTTGGGCAGGACTTGATCAAGGTGGCCAGGCGCCACATGCAAGGACCAAGGGCCGTGCAGCCGCGAGTACCGCAGGATTCCGCGCAATAGACCCCGACCGTACTCGGTCGAGGTTTCAAGCAGCAAGGCCACCTGCGGAATTGGTGGTCGCATCTTCACGTTACCCACCTCCATCCATCCGAAGCTCGCGGGCCCTCCCGGGCCCATGGCACTGAGAGGTACGTGGCGATGGCGATTACTCCCATCTCCGCCATTTCTCGCCTTTCTGAACTGACCCAAGGCCCTTCGGCAGACCGAAGTGATTAAGACTGACATCAAGACTTGGCCCGAGCACGTTTCTAGCACCCGAGAAGGGGCTTGTCAAGAAAAAGTCGAACGTTACGGAGAACAAATAAAACCAGCTAGCCCGCATTTCTCACCACGGATGGGGCGTTCTGGGATTGCCGGAAGGGCGGGGCTTCAGCCCCGCCAAAATCGCGGTTCCCACGCCTTATTCGTCCCGCGACCTGCACAGATTGCAGCCGCAATCTGCGGAGGTCGCGGGACTCGGGGATGATCAGAATGGCGCTGTAACGGCGCGGCTGAAGCCCGCCCTTCCAAACCCGTGGTGAGAAATCCGGGCTAGCGTAATTAAGTCTTTTGGAACCGGACTAATAGACCGAACAATCTGGTTCCGAAAGCGTTCAGACTGACGCGACTCTCAGCCGCGGTTTGCAAGGCGGAGAGCGAGGTCAGGCCATGACGCAAAATGACCAGTGTATTACGCAAGGTGGCCATTGACAGTTATTCTCTGCCCTGATTAATTAATCACGAACCGCGCCTCAGTCCTCCCCGGCTTGAGAGCTTCAAGAGCTTCAAGGAGAAGGAGACACGGGAGCAGTTCGGGATATAATAATTAAGGTTACAGAAAAGCGGTCTGAGTTCTTGGGTCGGATGAGGAAAAGGCGGAGAGACTATGAAATGGCGTGCGGTCCTGCTGTTGAGTTTCCTCGCGATGCTTGCCGCGTCGGCAAACTTCGCCCAGGAGAAGGCCGGCCAGGGCGAACCGGTACTGCGGGTGGAGACGCGTTTGGTCCAGATCAGTGTCGTCGCTCAGGATTCGAGCGGGCGGGCAGTGACAGGCCTCTCACGCGAGGACTTCAGTCTCTACGACGACGGCAAACCAGTTCCCATTGATCTCTTCTCGGCGGCTTCACTCCAGCGCGCACCTGCGGCGACGCTCCCGCCGAACACTTTTTCCAACCGCGGCGCGCCGCCCATCATCACGGTGGTTCTCCTCGACGGCCTGAACACCAGCTTTCAAGACCAATCTTGGGCGCGCACCCAAGTGGTCCGGTTTCTGGAAGAGCTCAGGCCCGAGGACCGCGTCGGCATCATGTTGCTGGGCGAGCACCTCTATGTGCTGCAAAATTTCACCAGCGACCCGCAGCTTTTGCTGGCAGCTTTGAGACATGCGCCGATTCGCAACCCGAGGGAAGTCGGGGGTTCGGCGCCGCCTCAGTCCAATTGGGACGAGGCGGACCAAGCGTCGGTCAACGTGATGGGCTCCCCCGTTCCCTCATCCGTCGACCCGGCGACCACGGTGAGTGTCAACCCGAGCATACCTTCTTCGGGCGCCAGCGCCGCCTCCGGCGCAGCGGCGGGCCCAGCGGCGGGATTTGCGGGCGAGGCCGCCGCCATGGCTCAGATGGAGGCGATAATGAACCAATTCCAGGGGCATCAGAGCGCCTTCTTCGGCACCGACCGCGTGCAGCGCACCCTGGAGGCGCTGAGTGCCATTGCGAACTATCTGGGGCAGTTTCCCGGGCGAAAGAACCTGATCTGGGTTTCCAGCAGCTTTCCGGTTTCAGTTGGCTTTGTGGGGACTCGCCAGCCCGGCGACACGCGGGACCAAATCCACTTTGCGGCGGATTTCGAACGGGCGTACAAAACGCTAAACTCAGCTCTGAACAAGGCCAACCTGGCCATTTATCCCGTCGATCCGCGCGGGCTGGTGGCGGCGGCGCCCGGTACGAGTGACTGGAATGATCTGTATTCAACGCAGGGCACGATGAAGGAACTGGCGAGCGCAACCGGCGGCCAGGCGTTCGTCAACACGAACGACCTCGCTCGCGCCATGCGCGCCGCCGCGGATGATTCCCTGGCCAGCTATGAGCTCGGTTTTTACGCGCATGACGTTCGCTGGAACGGGCAATACCATGCCCTCAAGGTAAAGGTGTCGCGGCCCGGCGTCCACTTGCGATACCGCCAAGGGTATTTTGCGACAAAGGAGCCTAAGAAAACCGGAGACCAGAACCAGATCGACACTCAGTTCGATCAAGCCCTTTACAGCCCACTGGACTCGCCGGGTCTGGGGCTGAGGGTCACGCTGGAAAAAGTCACTCATAAGACCGACACCCGCCGGGTGATGGGGACCGACAAGGTCGTCCCCTATCATAAGGACCGCGCCCTCCTCGGCATCAACGTGGACGCGCACGACATCGCGCTTCCGGGTGGGAGCGGCGGCGGGAGCGTGCAACTGGCATTGGTTCTAGCTCAGACTGGAGCTGACGGCAAGGTCCTGGATGCTGCCCGATATGATATGAAAATGCGCGTCGCGGCCGGCGGAGCACAACGCCTTGCGGGCGAAGGGTTGCGGATGGAGAAATGGGTGGACTTGGTCCAGGGAGCGACGTCGCTGGAGCTGGTGGTGCGCGATCCGGGCTCTGGCGTTCTCGGTTCAGTGCGAATCCCGGTGGGCGGCGCGTAAGCAAGTAGCGCTGACCATCCGTCGTTTGACGGGTCCGCGTCTTTTCCGTGCCGGGCTGCGGCAACCGGAGCAGAGAGGGTCCGCGCCAGATTGGAGATAACGGAAAGCTCGGCCTGCCGCGCTAGTGGGTGTCGGCTCACTCCTTCTCGGTTTGGGCGGCGTTCTCCATGGACTTGGTTAGGACTCCCTCAGCTTCCATTCCCTGAATTGTGGTTCGGATCTTCTCGGCGAAGCGCCCCTGTGGGTCGATCCGCAGGTAACCTTGCATCATCGCGTAAGCTTTGTCATACGTCTTCTGGGCCAGATAGACGTCCGCCGCTCTCGCATAGTACGACGAAGGGGGTGCAGGGTTAAAACTGAGGACCTCTTTGTACTCTTCTGCTGCCTTGGCATACTCACCCAGACCGAAGTCTGCGATCCCGAGCTGGTAATATAATTCCCACGAGCTCGGGGCAAGGCGGATGGCCTCTCTGAGGGTCTTCTCGCTCTCCCCGAACCTCTTCTGCATATTCAGAAGCTGGCCTAGCACCAAAAGTGCCTGGTGATACCCCGAGTCACATTGGATTGACTTGCGCAGGGCCGATTCAGCCCGGGTGAAATCCCCCGATGGGATCAACACGATGGCCAACTCGGTTTGCGCCCGGGCATAACAGGGATATACGGCAATCGCTCTTTCAAAGTGAGTGCGAGCGTCCGAATACTTCTCTTTCAAAAGCGCCTGAACCCCTTTAACCAGTTCGTCGCGAGCTTTCTTTGGCGCCTTCTGGTCAGTTAAAACGGCGGGGGCAGCCTCCTCGCTTTCGCTTTGACCCACCGGTTCAAGGGCGACATTGATGAAGGTGCGATATTGGATGAACGTCACCTCGTCCAAGCGTTGCTGAAAGGTCTGAAATCCCTGCGCCGAGACCTGCAGGAGAACGGCGTTGCCGGGCACGGATTCAAACTCGAACTGCCCGTCGGAATCGGCATGTTTGGTTACCATCGGCATGTGGTCCACGGTTTCCAAGGTCACGATTACGCCGGAAGGTATGTCATGGCCGTCGGAGCTTTGGACATGACCGGCAAGGACAACGGTCTTCTTTACCGCAGGTGATGAAGCTAGAGGCGGATTGGGGCTGCCGGACTGCCCGGCAAAGTTAAGGGCCGCCCGGCACCAAATCTGTCGAACCGAAAGTACGGCGAGGTTTAAGGCTAGGCAGAAAACGACTCTCCCGACAGCGACCCTTCGGACGCCTTCTTTGGAACGGGGTGCGGGTGGCATGGGAGTCTCCCAAGAGCCCCGGACGACTCAACATTAGCAGCGCGCTTCAAGCCTGTCAAGTGCGCGTGAGACAGCGCGGGCCACCGCCTTTGTGGTCCGCGTCTGTTCCGTATCCTGGTCTCCTGATGTAGTATCGGCTACACCTACCTTGCGAAGAAAACGCCCTGCGCAACAGTGGGGAGCGGGGAGGCGATCTAGTGGCGATCCCCGGGGCGGGTGGACTCGGACACCTCGGCGTCCAGTTCGCCGCCAGAATGGGCTTCAACACGGTGGCTGTCGCCCGTGAAAAAGACAAAGAGCCACCAGCCCGCAAGCTGGGCGCACGCCACTACATTGACAGCCCAACCTAAAATCCTGCGGAAGCGCTTAACAGGCTGGGGGGCAGCCGATCATTGCGCCGTCTCGGTGAAGGTCACCACGGGATGTCCCAAGCCATAGGGACCTTCCGCACTGACGGTGACCGTTCCGGGCGCGCCGGGGAGCGTCAGCGTCACGCCAGCCTGTCCAGAACTATTGGTAGGCACAATCAGCATCGTGCCTGTCGTTCCGTTGTACGTCAGCGTCCCGGCGCTGGTGGTGAAGAAGATCGGCGCTCCGGTCGCTGTGCCGCCGGAAGAGCCGGGCGCGAGCGTGACGGAAAGATTAAGCGCAGTGCCCACTCCGCCACTCTGCTGGTCGTCCTGCTTCGTCAGGGTGGCTGCAGGATTCCCGACAACAATCCAGCCGCTTTGGTTTTGCATGACGCCCGAGCCATCGGTGCCGGGGACGGTGAAATGATAGAACCCAGGCGTGCTGCCCGCCGTGACCACGATCGTTCCGTTCTTGCCGCCGGGCGCGACGCTAGTCCCGGTGACGTTCAAGCTGATGCCGGAATCGGATTGCGGCGTGCCGAGTGTGACGGTGCTGCTTCCGGAAGTCAGTGTGGGGTTGAGCGTGACTGTGCCGCCCGCAGGAACCATCGTGGTATCCGGACTCAGGTCCCAGTCAGAAGCGGGGGCCTGCGGCATGCTCCCCGAGATCACCAGCAAGGTTGCGGTATAGGGTGCAAAGGTTTGGCTGGATGACCACGGGGCGGGGGCCAAAGCAGTGATCGCGTTGGGCGCTGTGGAAGCGAGGGTGTAAGCCACGAAGGTGGCGGCGTTAAAGTGGTTCAGCGTAAATTGCACGCTGACGGGGTTCTGCGGGTCCTTGTTGAGCACCAGGACGGTCATCGTATTGCCGGCGGAATTCACACCGGCATAACCGCTGAACAGGTCGGGATCGCTGCTGTTCGTGGCGGCCACCGAGATGGCTCCAAAACCATGGTGCGCGCCGTCGTAGTTTGTGAAGAGTTTCAAGGCCTGGTAGTTCGGATTCGTTGAAACCGGCGCGCCCCAGCGCGACGCCAGATACACGCGTTCGCGTCCGAGGATTCCATACGCATCCGCGTCCCCCAGAGCAGTCGAGAAATCCGACTCTCCGGCGAAAGCGGCGCTCCACTCCGTGATGCTAAGCGGTGTTTGCGGATAGATCATATTCACAATCGCCCGCATGCGCGGGATGCGAAACGGGATGATCTTGTTCGGCTCAATGTATGTCGCGTACTGTTGATTGATTGTGCCTGATTCGCTCACGTAGGTCGGATCCCAGAAATCGCGGTAAATGCGGACTGCCAATGCCTGCAACTGCGCCTGCGTCCAACCCGTCGTGCCGGGGCCGTCCGGGTAGGCGTGGATATCGAACACGTCCAGCGAGCGAGCGCCGGCGATTTGGTCTTGCCAGTAGACTTCGTTCAGCCACCAGGGCAGGAAATCTACCCCGCCGTGCGCGCCCTTGTCGTTACTGTTCGCCCCATTCCAGTAGAACCACCAGCAGCAGCTCACCGGGCCGAACCGGATCGCCGCCGGATCCCAAGTCTTCAGATTGGTCGCCTCAGTAAGGTAAACGCTGGCCAGCTCGTCATAGCCCGAGGGATTGGGATGAATGTCGAAGTGCGTGCCGCCCCAGATGTCGATCTCGTTGTCCATATCATAGAAGTGCGGTGCGGTGTTGACGGTGTTGAACGCCGCGGCGAGGGCTGCGGCCCACTCGCTGCGATACACGCAGCTTGCCGCCGGGCAGCTTTGGCTTGGATCGTCGAGCAAGGGAACGTAGGCATCGCTGGGATTGGCAGTCAGTTTGGTTTCGCAATCCGTCTTCAGGCCGTCTCCAGCGTCACTGTTATAAGGGTCCACGGCACATTGTGCGCCGTACTTGGCAACGGAAAAGCTCCAGTGTCCGTTTCCCGGCGTTTCCGCGCTCTGTGCCACCCAGGACAACATCACCATGGTCATCAGAGGATTGCTACCAGCCGACAGTACATCTTTGATGAACTGGGCCGAGTCGCTATCGCCTATCTCCGAGTAGTTGAAGTCCTCGAAGTAATAGTCATTGTCCGCGTTGTAGGTACCCAAATTCCAGTTGTAGGTCGAGGTCGCATTGCCGCCCCAGCGCACCACGGTGGTGCCGCTGTCGGTGATGTTGGCCGCGCTCGCCGGGTAGGCGCCGCCGTAAACGTAAGGGCTAATGGGATGACGATTGTTCAGCGCATCGATCGTCACCTGAACCGACGTTGCCGGCGCCGAGGGCGTGGCGCTGACTTCCGTGGAGTTTGCGCTCTCGCCCGCAGAGTTCACGGCCGAGACCACATAATAGTAGGTCGTGCCGTTGGTAAGTCCCGTGTCAGTGTAATTGGTGGCTGTGGGCGACGCGATGGTCGTGTACGGCCCGCCCGAAGTGGTGGATCGCTTGACATTGTAGGAGGTCGCGCCGCTGCTGGCATTCCAGGTGAGGCTCACCTGCGCGTTGCCGGCGCTGGCGGCGAGGCCCGTAGGCGCGGCCGGCGGGGCGCTCGGCGTCGCATTCACCTGGGGCGAGTTGGCGCTCTCGCCCGCAGAGTTCACGGCCGAGACCACATAGTAGTATGTCGTGCCGTTGGTAAGTCCAGCGTCAGTGTAATTGGTGGCGGTGGGCGAGGCGATGGTCGTGTATGGCCCGCCCGAAGTGGTGGACCGCTTGACATTGTAGGAGCTCGCGCCGCTGCTGGCATTCCAGGTGAGGCTCACCTGCGCGTTGCCGGCGCTGGCGGCGAGGCCCGTAGGCGCGGCCGGTGGGGCGCTCGGCGTCGAATTCACCTGGGCCGAGTTGGCGCTCTCTCCCGCAGAGTTCACGGCCGAGACCACATAGTAGTATGTCGTGCCGTTGGTCAGTCCCGTGTCAGTGGAATTGGTGGCTGTGGGCGAGGCGATAGTTGTGTACGGCCCGCCTGAAGTGGTGGATCGCTTGACATTGTAGGAGGTCGCGCCGCTGCTGGCATTCCACGTGAGGCTCACCTGCGCGTTGCCGGCGGTCGCTTGCAGACCTGTAGGCGCAGAAGGCGCGGTCAGACCACCACCCCCGCCACCACCACCTCCTCCGCCGCAGTTCATGAGCATCGCAGCGAGCGCGGCGAGCAGGACGCACACCGCCACTCCGACGCTTCTCCGCACATTGTTCATGTTCATTGCACGTCCAAAGAAACCCGCTTTGGCCTTCTGTATGAAGCGGGTTATACGTCGCCGGTGCCACTCAGTACGAAAACTGGCCTTTATAGGTCATTTCTTCAGGCTTGAAGTCAATATACATTGTCTGTCCCACCTGAGGCTGCCATGAAAGTTGAAAGCGCAACTTGCCGGTAGCTGTGGGCTGGAGGATGGGCTCGCCTTTGAATGTTCGGGGGAAGATGAATCGGGCCCCAAGCCCGCCGCCGCCTTCCTGCGGGGGAATGTACTTGAGCAACGTAATCTGGCCCGCAGGAGTGTAGAGATACGCGTTCTGGTTCAATGTGTCGGTGGTTTGAGTGTTGAACCACTGGTTCATGTCCCGCTGAGAGATGGGATCGTTGGTGTGATAAGATAAGGTGACGGTGACTTCCTGGCTGACGTCGGCGTGCAGCAGTCCGTTCACTTTTTCGTCGAACGCCTTTTGCTTGTCGGCAGGCAGCGCGTCGTAGTGGTTCATGATCTGTAGCATCCGCACGTAAGCCTCACGGATGGGCTGGGCGGAAAGAAACCTGGCCGTGAAAGTGAAGTCCGGCACATCCGTGCCCGACGTGCCCCCGCCAGGTCCGGTGATGCCACTGGAGGCACGGCCTTCTATGTCGGTTGCGGTACCGTGCTGGCCCACCACCTGGCCCCGAAACACTTTGGTCACAGCCCAGGCGGAATTGTTGTACAACTCCGCTACCTGCTTTTGATCCCACTTGGTAAAAGGTTCGTCCATCCAACCTGTGTCTTTCCTCCGTGCATAAACCATCCCTGCAACTAACATCAGCGCCGTGCCGGCAATGAGGAAACGACAACTTCGCATGACTCACCTCCGCATTCATCATTTGGCGCGCGGCCCACGCCGCAAAATAGCCAGGTGCCGAGCATAGTCCTTTCCGTAAGCGGATTCAAGGAGGTTTGCATGAGAGACTCTCGCCCAGGTCAATGACGCAAAATGTCCAGCTTCTTGGCGCAAAGTGCCTCTTGACGGGTGGAAGCGCAGTCGGGTACGGTGTAATTGTTTTTGGTTAGTCTTATTTGCTTTTCACTGTAGTCGGGCGTCCGGGGTTGGGGTAGCAAGCAAGAACTAACAATCACGACCGTGCGGGATTTCCAGGAGATAGAAGCTCAAGTTTCGGTGCGTCGGCGCAGGGTCGTAGTTCAAGGCTTACCGCTTTTGTGGGGTGGGTGGGCTGAGATCTTTCCAGCGGCTAGATTCCGAGCCTTAATCTTTTCGAAGAGTGGACAGGAGGATTATGAAAAACCTACGGCATGGAGAACTCGTAAGGGCGAGGCTTGGTAGCCGGGAAGTTGCGACGGGAACCAAGGCAGTTTACGGGTTGCTCATGGTATTGAGCCTAGCTTTGATTCTCGGCTCGCCCATGGCTTTCGCTCAGCAAGGCGAAGGCCGCGTCTCGGGGACGGTCCGCGACAGTTCGGGCGCGGTCATTCCGGGGGCATCCGTCGTGCTGCACAATGAGGCTTCCGGCACGGAACTGAAAAGCACTTCGGATGCGAGCGGCTTATTTGATTTCAACTATGTTCCCGTTGCAACCTACACGCTGAGGGTTTCAACGAAAGGCTTCAAGGAGTCCGTGCTAACCGGCATTCACGTGGCCCCCGGCGCGGTGCTTCAAGAAGACGCAACCCTCCAGGTGGGCACCCAGGTGGAGACCGTCGAAGTGAAAGGTAGCGCCGTAGATTTGATTCCCAAATCGACGGGCGGGCAGATGCCCACCATCGGCGCGGCACAGATTCAGAATGAGTCCACCATCGGTCGCGACGCGCTGGAGTTGCTCACACTTTTGCCCGGCGTGGTGGGCGGCACGGGGACCCCGGGCAGCATTTCCGGCGGCTTCAATGGCGCGAGCGGAACGGGCTTCCAGACCGTCGGCGGAATGAACACCGAGGGCATCAATGGGTTCAACGTCAACGGGCTGCGCAACGATCAGAATATGGTCACGCTTGACAACGCCAATGCTATCGATCCCGGTGAAAACGGTGGGTTCGTGATCGAGCCCAACATGGACATGATCCAGGAGTTTACGGTGAAGATGTCGGGCTTTGAAGCCAGCCAGGGCGGCGCCGGCATCATCGTTGAGGCGGTCACGAAATCCGGAGGCAGCAAGATCCACGGCGAAGGTTACTATTACGGCCGCAACGCCTACTTGAACGCCAACGACTGGTCGAATAACCAAGCGGGCATCCCCAAGCCGGCCAGTAAATTCAATTATCCCGGCTTCAACATTGGCGGACCAGTCCGCCTTCCGCACAGCGACTTCAACAAGAATAACGACAAGATGTTCTTCTTTTACGGCGTGGAGTGGCAGAGGCAGCTCGGGGACCCCGGAACCCAGTTTAGGACGGTGCCCGACGCGAATATGCGCAATGGAAATTTCAGCGAGCTGCTCAACACCAAGTTCTGCCAAACGAATGCGCAGGGAGTGGTCACGGGCGGGAATTATCTGAGCATGCCCTGCATTGTGAATGATCCCGCTACGGGAAATCCGGCGCCCGGCAATATCCTCCCCGCCAACGAAGTCACGGTGGCTGGCCAAGAAGTACTGAATGGCACCTATGTGCTTCCCAACTATGTTGACCCGAATGGAAACTCGAACTTGGCTGCCCATCCCCTATACCCCACGAACCGAATCGAGAACACGGGGCGCATTGACTACAACCTGACGCAGAACACTCGCGCCTTCCTGCGCTTGGCGCAAAACTCGGACCACGAGTATTACCCCTACGGGCTTTGGGCATCCGGTCAAGGCGACGGATGGGGCGGGAACGTTCCGAGGGTGAGCCCAGTCGTGGGGCATGACAGCGGAGAGAACGCCGCTATCAATGTCGTCAAGGTCATCAATCCAACGCTGACTAACGAGGTCCAGTTCAGCATGGGTGCTATAAACTACCCCTACAAATATGCGGATCCCAGTAAGGTGGCCAGCAGCGACTTACTAAAGGCCCTCCCGGGCGTCAATTGGGCGCTGGGATCGGGTGGATCAGCGTTTACCCGGACGGTAGAGATCCCCGGGGTATGGAACGGCCAGCCGCCTAATTCACAGACTTGGGGCCAAGGCGATGAGTACAACGGGATTTATGGCAACAAGACTACCTTTGAGCTTACCGACAGTCTAACCAAGGTGAAGGGGACGCACACCTTGCAATTCGGTTTTCAGATGAACCATACGCGCAACGACCAGAATCAAGCCAATGTGAATGGCAACATTTGGTCGAACAACGGTTTTTCGGGCGTCGCCTCAACCGGAAACGTCTTCGGTGACTTACTGGACCAAGGCGTTTACCAATGGTCGCAGTCCACTAACGACCCGGATGGCATGTGGCGGTTCTGGAATTACGAGTGGTACGCCCAGGACTCCTGGAAAGTGAATCGGAAGTTGACCGTGAACTATGGCGCGCGTTTTGCCTACTTTCCGCCTTGGAAGGAGGCGCGCGGGGAGGTCGCCAACTTTAACCCCTCCGTGTGGTCGGCGGCCAACGACACTAGCATTAACGACGGCGTTCAGGTCGGGTCTGGTATCGGCTTAGTTGAAAAAGCGCCTTACTTTCCGCAGAACCTGGTCGGGCAGTTCGCTACCGGAGCGCCGGCGAGCGGCGGGTTCCCCAACCCACCCGTTGTCATAGAGCCCCGGTTCGGATTCGCCTACGACCTGTTTGGAACCGGAAAGACGGTGCTTCGCGCCGGCGCGGGAGTTTATGAGGAGCGTGATCAGGGCAATACCATCTTCGGCGCCGCAGATAACCCTCCCTTCGAGTTCAGTACGAGCATTACCTCAGCCACCAGGTACAATCCTGCGGCAGCAAATCCTGCTGCGACGGGGTTCAATTATTATTCAACCATTAACCCATTTAGCTCGATCGGAAGTATCAGCGCCACCGCGTATGACACTACCGACAACCATGGCGCGGAGAATTATTCGTGGAATTTCACGGTTGACCAGGACATCGGCCTTAAGACGGTTGTGGAAGCCGCCTATGTTGGCACTGTCGGGCGGCACCTCTACATCGAGAATATATTGGCCCCCATACCCTTCGGTGCACTGTGGCTTCCGGGAACGGAGAACCCGGTCGCCAATGCGGGCAATAGCGGTGTCCAGAACGCGTTGCGCTACTACAAGCCTTTCGGAGCCATAGACCTTCTCCACCACGTCTCAGACTCGAACTACAACGGCCTGCAAATGACGGTGAGGCGGAACGTCACTCATGGCCTCACGCTGCTCAGTTCCTACACGTGGTCAAAGACCATGGGGTACTCCGGGGGCTATAACGGGACCGTGGACCCGTTCAATTCAAAGCTGAATTACGGTCTCATGTCGTATTCCCTGCCGCAGATCCTCAATGTCTCCTACATCTACCAACTGCCGGATGCCGGTGCCAAGTATTTCAGCGGCAGCAAGGTTGCTGAAGGCATTCTGGATCACTGGCAACTCTCCGGTATCACCAACTTCCAAAGCGGAGCTCCACAGGCCTACATTGGTGGTTCCGGGACCACCGGCACTATCAATTGCTTCGAGGGTGGGGTACAAAATGCTGGGCTCTGCGCTAATTTCCCAGGCGGCGGCGCAACTTGGTACGGGACCCCCGACCGCAGCTTATATCCGACGATCCTGTTCAACCCGCAAAAGGGCGTTAACTTCAAAGGCGCCGGTTCCCAGTGGTTCAATCCGGCGTCGATCACGCTCCCGTCAATCAACCAGTTGGGCACAACAGAGGTACCGCAGTTCCTCGGACCGGGCTCGAACAACTTCGACTTCACGCTGTTCAAGAGCTTTAAGCTCGACGAACAGCGACGCCTCGAGTTCCGCATCGCGGCCTTCGATATCTTCAACCGCGCGCAACTCGATACTCCGGCCCAGGATTCAGTCGCAAACCCGAATATCAATTGGTTGCTACCAGCGAACGCCACCAGTTTCAGTCAAGGCGTTTCCTCCCCTGTACTCAACGCCAGTCCTACTTGCAGCGGCGGCAACACGGTGGGGTGCATCCTGAGTAAACATGGCCACCGGGAGATGGAGTTTGCCCTCAAGCTCTATTTCTGAGGCCGGCCATGGCGGGCCTTGTTCGCATGGAACGAAAGTCACAAGGGGCGGGCGCAAGGCCCGCCCCTTATGCTTTTTATGGCAGGGCGCGACGGAATGAATATCGAACGTTAGGTGGCTCCGTGGCCCCTGTAGCGCTAATCGGAAACTTCCTCTCGGGACGCGAAGAAAAGGCTCAACGCAGAGCGGCGCTTGGCCGCAACCAAAACCAAAAAGAAGACCTCAACACAGCGGGAACAGAGAAGAAAGCCCCCGAAGGAAGCGCCCTCCTCTCGGTCCTCTCCGTGACCTCTGTGAGTCCTCTGCGAACTCTGTGTTAAACTCTTGTTCCAAACCGCACCGAAGATGAATCTTCGCGGCCCGAGAAGAAGGTGATTGCTAGTGTTGCGGAGGGAGCGGGCCCTCCCGTTGTCTTTGTGTGGTCGAGTCCGGGACTTTCGCGTAGAATTGGAAAATGAAACCTCGCCATGGAATCTGCACGGCCGTGATCGTCTTCTGCCTGGCGGCTCAGGCGTGGGGCGCGCCGGACCAAGAGCCTCAAGCCTCGGGGGCTCAAGGTCAGGAGCCTCCAGCCTGCGTTCTCGGCGACCAGGCCCTGGCTCAGAAGCAACCGGACTTGGCGGTGATCGAATACAATAAGTGCCTGTCCAAGAACCCGCCGACCTTCAAGATGCTGTCGAACCTCGGCATTGCCTACGCGCAGCAGAAGAAATTCCCCGAGGCCATTCAGGCGTATGGGCAGGCGCTGGCGCTTGACCCGGAGAACGCGAACGTTCTCACCAACCTGGGGCTGGCGTATATGAAGACGAGCCGTCCGAAGGAGGCGTCGGAGCAGTTTGCCCGTGCCCTGATAACCGACCCGCACAACGCAAAGACACTGGAGCTGCTGGCCTATGCTCATTTTGCTTTGGGCGATTATCCGCTGGCGGGATACGAGGCGAGCGTGGTGCACCAGGCTTCGCCGGGTGACCCTACGCCCGCATATATCCTGGGCGCGTCGTACATGCGGATGGGAATGAACGTTGAGGCCATTCCGCTGATCGAGAGTTCGCTCTCGCAGGTGAAGTCCGCCGATGCTTACATGATTCTGGGAGAAGCGTTGCTGGGCGTCAAGAATTGGCAGCCGGCGCTGGAAGCGTTCCGGCAGGCGGAGAAAATGGATCCCACGCTGCCGAGCCTTTACGCCGATCTCGGTGCCGGTCTGGCGGCCATGGCCGAGCTGGACGACGCGAAGGCGGCCTTCCTGAAGGAACTTGCCAGGGACCCGAACAACTTCAAAGCCAATTATCTGCTGGGCCAGTTGGACCGTACCCAGGGAGACAACGCCGACGCCCAAAAGTATCTTGAAAAAGCAAGCGAGCTCGGATCCGGCAACCCGGGCCCCGCTTATGAGCTTTCCGTGCTGGCCGTGCAACAAGCCGCGGGTGAAAAATTGGAGGCGGCAAACCAGGATTATTCGAAGGCCGAAGCGCTCTTGGAGAGCATTCTGCAAAAGTACCCAAGCCTCACGGACGCTCACGTGCTGCTTGCGCAAGTCTATTTTCGCCTGCACAAAACGCAGGAAGGCACGAGGGAAAGAGCCATCGCTGCCGCTCTTCAGCAGGCTGACCACGAGCGCCTGCAAGCCGAGGGCAGGAGTCTCAAGTGGTTGTCCGGCGGCAAGAGCGCGGATCAGACGCCCCGGAAACAATGAAGGCGTGGCGGCCGCGGTGACGCACTCATGAAGCTCTGGCCACAGCTCGAAACTAAGATTAAAGTCGGTTTTGCAATCGCGGCATGCTGGGCCGGGCAGGTGTTAGCGGCGCTTCCCGCCCCCGCCGCGGCCCCGCAGGAATCTTCAGCCTCGAAAAGCAGCCAGGCGGCGTACGAGGCGGCGGCTCGGGAATACGAAAATCAGGTGAAGCTCCAGCCGCAGTCTGCTAAGGCGTGGAGCAACCTGGGCGTGACTCGCGCTATGGCAGGTGATTGCCCTCAAGCGCTCCCGGTCCTCGACCGCGCAAGGTCCTTGGACCCGACATTGCCAACGCCCTGGCTCTTTTCTGGGTCCTGCGATCTTACACTGCATCACGATGCCAAAGCTCTCCGGGAGCTTGAAACGGCCTGCCGGCTGAATCCCCGAGACGCGAACGCTTGGTTTCTGAGGGCGCAGGCCGCAGGCAACTTGAATGAGCTGGATGAATCCATTGAAGCTGCGGTCCGTGCGCTCGCTCTCGATCCCGGGAATGCCGCCGCTTACTATGTTGCGGGCCAGGATGGCCTGAGTCTGGCCGCCCAAGCCTACAATCGGGTTTACGCGCACGCGGCGGGCGACCTTTTTTATCAGCAGTTGCTCGATGGACAGAGAGCCGCCGCGCAGAAAAATTGGGCGATCGCCATAGATCGCTACCAGTTGGCTCAAAAGGCAGAGCCGGATGATCCGGAAATCGATTTTTCACTGGGGTCGGCTTACCTTGAAATGGGCCGATATCCTGAAGCGCAGGCGGCGTTCGAGCAATGCCTTAGAAATGCGCCCGGCCTCGTGTGGGTAAAACTGCGCCTGGCACTGGCTTTGGCGGAACAATCCGAGCGGGGCGAAGCGGTGAAAATTGTCCAGAGCATCCCGCCGAACGGCTGGGAGCTGCCCGCAGAGTACCAGGATTATGTTGCCGCAGCCGCGCTTCTAGGTTTGCATCGTGAAGCGCACGAAGGCGCAGAACTGGGAAAGAAACGCTTTAAGGATTACGAATGGCCCGATTGGTTCAAAGGCACTGAATCGACGGACGTGGCAGGGTCAGAACCCGGAGACCAAAGCATCAAGCTGCAAGACTTGACTGGCGTCGGCCTTTCGATCCGGTTTTTTCTGACCGCAGATCATCTGGCTGGAAATTATGTGGAGCGGGCGTTTCCGTCCGAGGCGGCTTACCAGGGTTTTCGCGCGGCTTTTCTCGCCCAGAACTGGGTTACAGCGGCCGAACGGTCGCTGCCCCTCCTGCGGGCTTCGAAGCTGATGTCGGACTGTCGTTCGGCTTTTGTTCTGGGCGAGACTCTGCAAAGCCTCTCCTATGGTTTCTATCAGGACTTGGCGCTCAAGTTTCCCAATTCTGAGCTGACCACGAAGCTTGCGGCCGAGAATTTCGAAGCGATGGGGCAGCAAGACAAGGCTCTTGAGATTTACGATACGGCTTTGCGGGAGAATGGGCCCTCGCCGGGTTTGTTGCGCGACATCGCACGCGTGTACTGGACTCAACACGACTGGGACCAGGCTCTGAAGGTTCTTAGTTCGCTGACCGCCATGGATCCCAACGACCCGACCATCCTTGTGAATATGGGACGCATCCACCTCTATCAGGACAATGTTCAGAAAGCGGCGGAATGCTTTCGTCAGGCGGTGAGCTTGGATCCGGGCATGTTTGAGGCGCGGCTCGGGCTGGGGCAGATTCTTCGCCGCCAGAATGACGACCCGAACGCGCTGAAGGAGTTTGAAGCTGCGGCCCGAATTGATCCTAAGAATCCGCGGCCGCACTACCAGATTTCGCAAATATGCAGGAAGCTGGGCGAAAAAGACCGCGCGGCGGTGGAGATGCAGGAATTCCAGCGCCTCCAGAGTTTGGCTGGCACTGCCGTGCTTGAAAATAATAAGTTGTTGGTTCCCCTTGACTGAGTCACACACCAAGTCGCGATTGGGGACGGAACGTAAAGGGCTATTCCTGAGCCTCAGGGCGGCCGTTGCGTGGGGCTGCGTGCTGAGCAGCCTTTGTCTCTCGATCGGCGCGACCCGAGCTATCGCCGCGCCTCAACAAAATACGAACCCTGCCCCAAAGCAAAAGGCGAACGCCGCCGCAAAGAGCGCCGCGGATTCGACTGAATTCAAGAAGTTGGCGGCGCGCGCCACGGAAGCTCGCGAACAAAACCGGCTGCAAGAGGCGGCCGAACTCTATGAGAAGGCGCTCGGACTCAACCCGCGCTGGCAAGAAGGCTGGTGGTATCTGGGGTCGCTTGATTACGATGCGAACAAGTACGGCGATGGAGTGAAAGCCTTCCGCAACCTGGTCGAGCTGGACCGAAAGAACATACCGGCGCTGGCCTTGTTGGGGCTTTGCGAATTCGAGACCGACGATTACGGGAACGCGTTTGTCCACCTTCAGATGGCCAAGTCCAAAAACCAAGCGCTCAATGACGAACTATGGAACGTTGTGCAATATCATTTGGCGCTGCTCCACATCCTTCACGGCGATTTTGAGACTGCGAATGACATCCTTTCCATCTTAGTGAAGCACAATATCCTCTCCGAGGATGTCAAAATGGCGCTTGGCCTGACGCTGTTGCGGGTGCCGGTGTTTCCCGACCAGATCGATCCGGAGAAAGACGCACTTGTCTCAGAGGCCGGTAAGACCGGGGAGCTCATTGCCCTCAACGATTACAACGAGGCGGACAAGTCGTTTCAGCAGTTAATAAGCGACTATCTGACCACGCCTTTCGTCCATTACTCCTATGCGGCGATGCTCTCCGGACTCTCAGAGTACGAAAAGGCGGAAGAACAGCTTCGCGAGGAGATCAAGATTAATCCCGAGAGTGCCATGCCTTACACGCTGTTGGCTTACGTGGATGTTCGGCTCAACCGCTTCCAGGACGCACTGCCTTTTGCGCAAGAGGCGGTGAAGCTGGCGCCTCAGTCTTTTACGGCGCATTATTTGCTGGGACGGGCTCTGCTGGCCACGGATAAGGTGACGGATGCGGTCGATGAGCTCTCCACGGCGAAACGCCTTGCCCCCGAGAGTTCCGAGATTCGATATAATCTTGCGGTGGCTTTGGCCAGGGCGAAGCGGCCGCAGGAAGCTGCGGCCGAGCAAGCCGAATTTCGGCGCTTGAGTGCCCTCGCCCAAAGCAAGCGCTCGGGAGGGGCCTCAGATGTCAAGAACTCCTCCAGGAATTCAAGCGAACCCGGTGAAATAGGGCCAGATCAATTGCAGAGTCCGCCCGCCCGCGTCCCGCATCAGTGAACGGTGTTAAAACTTGCTAAGTTCCTTTTGAAAGGCGGCGGAGAGTAAAATTGTCTGCGGGGCTTTGAGAGAAGGTGCATGAGGAAAAAGGGAAATGGCATTCCAGCGGTTTCACGCCGCCAATTTCTAACGGCTCTGGGGATTGCGGGAGCAGGCAGCGGCAGACTCTGGAGCGGGCGGTCGCTGCTGTACAGCTTACAGGCCGCGCAGGCCTCGCCGGAGCCATCTGCTTTCGAGGAGATCCCACCTTCCGCTAGCGGAATCACCTGGACCCACCGTGACGGGCGATCGCCGGAGTTTTACTTGCCTGAAACCCTCGGCGGAGGCGGCGGCTTCATTGACTACGACAATGACGGATGGATGGACCTTTATTTTGTCAACAGCGGGAAGTGCGACTTCTACGACCCCCACCCTCCCCTTCGCAACGCTCTCTACCACAACAACCGCGATGGCACGTTCACCGATGTCACGGAGAAGGCGGGCGTGGCGGGCGGAGGATTCGGCATGGGCGTAGCCGTGGGCGACTACGACGGCGACGGCTGGCCCGACCTTTACGTGACGCAATACGAGCGCAGTATTCTCTATCACAACAATCACGACGGGACGTTCACCGACGTCACCGCGAAAGCGGGCGTGGCCGCGCCGGGGTGGGCGTCGAGCGCCGTGTGGTTCGATTATGACAACGACGGGCGGCTGGACCTTTTTGTGTGCCGCTCGGTCGATTTCCACAAATCCAACAACCAGTTCTGCGGCAATACCCAGACCGGCGATCGCTACTACTGCATCCCGACCGTCTATCCGCCCAGTCCCAGCTATCTGTTTCACAACAACGGCGACGGGACCTTTACCGACGTGAGCGAGTCGTCGGGCATCGCCAGCGTGCGCGGGATCGCCTGGGGCGTGGTAGCTACGGACATCAACAACGACGGACTGATGGACCTCTTTGTGTCCAACGACACGATGCCGAACTTTCTTTTTGCCAACCGCGGCCACGGCAAGTTCGAGGAAGTCGGCCTTCAGTCCGGGACCGGTTACAGCGCCGACGGCCGCGCCCGCTCCGGCATGGGAGTGGACTCCGCCGATTACGACCAGGACGGGTGGATGGACCTCTTTCTGACCGACGTCGACGAGGAAATGTTTTCCCTCTACCATAACAGCCACGACGAAACGTTCGAAGACGAATCCCTGGCCAACGGCATCGGAATGACCGTGCGCTACATGAGCGCCTGGGGCGTGAAGTTCTTTGATTACGACAACGACGGCAACATCGACCTCTTTATCGTCACTGGCCATCCTGACAATAAGGTGCAAGACCGCTTCGCCATGGTCACGTTCAAGGAAAAACCGCTGTTATGGCGCCACAATGGGGGCCGCGACTTCAGGCACACTTACGAAAACGTCAGCGCCCAGAGCGGCCCCGTCTTCCAGACGGCTTACGCGGGACGCGGCCTGGCTATCGGTGACTTTAACAATGACGGCGGCATTGATGCCCTGATAATTCCCAACGACGGAGCTCCTGTGGTGCTGCGGAATAACATTGGAAAGCGTAACCACTGGCTGGGGGTTCGCCTGATCGGCAAGACGTGCAATCCGGATGCGGTCGGAGCTATCCTCACCTGGCAGGCCGGCGACCTGAAACGCTCGCAAATGAAAATTGCGGGCGGCGGTTATCTCTCCTCCCACGATCCGCGTATGGTGCTGGGCATCGGCCCACGCACTCAGATGGATTGGCTGGAAGTGAAGTGGCCGCAGCCCAGCGGCAAGGTCGAACGGCTCACTGGCCTTCCCATCGACCGATATATCACGGTGCAGGAAGGCAAAGGAATCGTAGGCTAGCGCGCGTCGCGGGCTGCGGCCTGAACGGTTTGACCCACAGCGACGCCGGGAAGAAGGTGCGGCGAAGAAACACGGCGAGTGCTTGAGATCAAAAGGCCCGACCGCGGCCGCAGGCTCAAAACTGCAATGACTTGGCGCTGGCTATTCATCTGTCTTCTTTTCTCCGCCGTCATGAGCGTAGCGCCGGGCTTTAGCACGGCACGCACGCCCCAGACGGCCAGCACTAGCTCTGGTATAGCTCAAGCCAGCTCGCGCCCCGCTCCCGTTTGCGCATCCTGTCACGAAGAGGGCAAATCACAACCCCCCACTTCGATGGGCCACGCGCTCGAAACTGTGGAAGAATGCACCACGTTCGCCTCGCATCCACTGCTGACTTTCAAGGACGGGAAATACTCGTACCGCATCGAACGCCGCGGCAGCCAGGGCCTCTATACCGTCTCGGATGGCGAGCAATCACTGACCCTGCCCATTCGCTGGGTCATGGGTGCTAGTTTCGGTATCGGACAAACCTATATCCTCGAGAAAGATGGCCAACTCTATCAAAGCCGGGTGAGTTATTATCGCGAGCTGAAGAGGCTGGACCTCACTCTAGGCACTGAGGGTTTCGTGCCTGCCGACCTTATCGGAGCGGCAGGACTCGTGATGAACTTCGAAGAGAAGCTCAGGTGCTTTGGCTGTCACGCGACCAATGCAACCGAAGGCCGGAGAATTACCTTGGACGTCATGACTCCAGGCGTGCAATGCGAGCATTGTCACGGGCCAACGGAGGAGCACGTTCAATGGGCGACTAAGGGCGGCTCACCGCCCGTTTTGCCGAAGGATTTGTCCAAGCTATCCACGGACCAAATGTTGAATTTTTGTGGCCAGTGTCATCGCACCCTGTTGGACGTTCTGGCGGACGAGCGGTACGATATCACCAATCTGCGTTTTCAGCCTTACCGGCTGACTACCAGCCAGTGCTACGACGCCGATGACGCGCGCATCAGTTGCCTCGCCTGCCATGACCCTCACAAACAGGTGGACGACAATCCGGTGGACTACGATTCGAAGTGCCTGGCGTGCCATGGGGGTGGGAAGGTGGGCGCGAAAAAGTGCAGCGTCGCCGCCCATCGCTGCACCACCTGCCATATGCCCAAAATCGAATTGCCCGGCGCGCACATGAAATTTTCAGACCACCGCATTCGCATTGTGAAGGCGAATGAGCCCTATCCGGGCTAGGAAGCGTGCGCTATATACTAGGCTAGGCACGCCGATGATGAATCACTGCCCGTCGCGAATTTATTGCGGCTTGGATTCCTGAGACTGGTAGTAGCCAATTCTCGCGCGCAGCGTGCCGGCAAGCGATGCATCGCCGGCTTGGGTGGCGAGGTCCAAGGCTTGCTGGGCCGTGCGAACAGCGTCCGGAAACCGTCCCACCTCAGAGTACATGGCGGCCAGCATTTGAAGGCTGTCCAGTTGCTGCTGGTGCTCTTTGGCAGATAACTCCGCGGCCTTCTGAAAGTGCGGGACGGCATCGGCAAAACTGTGCCGCGCCGCCAGGACGCGGCCAAGGTCGTACTGAAACTGAGAGTCTTCCGGCTCGATTGCCACGGCTTCTTGCAACTGGCCGATGCCCTCATCCAACTGACCGGAAGTCGCCAGGACCGCGCCCAGCAGGTGATGCGCTTCGGCGAGTTGCGGGTCGAATGTGAGCGCCGTGTGAAGGACTGCAACCGCTTCGTCGTTGCGCCCTGCTTCAATCAGCACGGCCGCCAAGCTTTTTTCGGTCACCACGTCACCAGGACGAATTTCGAGGACCTTCTTGTAATTCTCAATGCTCTCGGGCAATTTGCCGGCACGCTGCAAGGCGGCGGCGTAGTAGAAGTAAGCGCTCGCGTCGATGGGATCCAGGGCGATGGACTTCTGGAACTCTTCGAGCGCCTGGCTAAGCTGACCCTGCTGCTCGAGCGCCACCGCCATATACAAGCGCGCCAAGCCGTCCATGGGATCGTAATCCACCGCCTTCTGCCACTCCAGCAAGCCCGCCTTGAAATCTCCCTGCTCATCCAGCATTTTGGCCCGGCTGATGATCTGGTAATAATCCGTGGCGGGCGCACTGATCTTCTGAAGCCCGTTTTCAGGCACATTGACGAATTCCGGAATGTTCACGGCGCGATTGGCGGCGGTGGCGTTCTCGATCAAAATCGTCGGGCTGTCGCGGCCCTCCGGGTCAAGGTGCGTCAGGAACAATTGCGTATATAACGAACGCGCTTTGGAAGAAAAGACCAGCCAACGGCCGTTGGGAGAGAAGCTGTGCCAGGAGTTCATCAGCGGCAGGTTGCAGACCAGGCGCCGCGCCTTGCCGCCACTGAACGGCACGATGTAAAGCTTGCTGTCGGGCCTCATCAGAAGGCCGTTGCGATTCTCCACAAACACGATCCACCGACCATCGGGCGAAACCTTCGGGAAATCGTTGCTCATCCCGTTTTGTGAGGCGCCGGCGATGGGTTCCGGTGTGCCACCTTTACCGGAGTTGAACGGGATACGGTACAGGTCGTACTGGATCGGTGTCTCGCTGGGATCGTTGGCGTAGGTCGCTGTGTTTTGACCTGCGTAATACGGATCCTTGGCGGGGGCGCGAGAGAATATCAACCATTTTCCGTCTGGGCTCCAAAAGGCGCTGGCTTGCACGTAATGCGGATCGTCGGCGCCGGGAAGAGGGGTCAACTTGCCTGTTTCCCGGTCGTACCAAGCCAGAATGCCGCGCGTCGGATAAAACACCTGAACGAAGCCGTAATAATTATAAGCGGCATTGAAAAACCGAGTTTCGATGTCGCGCACCTGCCCTCCAGGGGGCTCGGTGGAAGTGATAATGTACCGGCCGTCGGGCGAGATCTGCGACATGAACCCGAATCGCTTGACGCCCTTCTTGGCGAAGGAGCCCCAGCGAATCACGTACTGGTCCTGAATGGAGGTCTCCTTTTTCACCGGCACGATCCCGTAGAGGCCCTTGTCGTTTGCCGGGCCATCCACGTCGAGCCCTATCCATTTCGCGTCGCGAGAGAAGGAGTGGCAGTTGATGCAAGTCGGAATGTTGGTCATCATCAGCCGACTCTGCGGCTCGGAGACGTAGCGCAACCGCCAAGCGATCAAGTGCATCATGCTGGCGGGAACTGGCGCGATATTGCCCTTGGAGGCCTCCGTGGTGCCAAACAGGGGAACGTCACGAAAGAAAATCGGCGCGCCCACGGGGTCGCTGGAAGTCTCGATGCTAACCTCGCCGCGCGACACGGCCTGAGCTGAAGCCTCGTCGGGGAAGCCAGTGATCGTCACGAGCGCCGGCCGAGTGATGGAGCCATGCTTGATTGCCGCCCAGGTCGCCGGGTCCGGCCTCCAGGAATGCCCGGCCCTCTCGTCGGGCGGAAGTTGCGGCGGAGCCGCGCCTCCCTTGGCGCAATCCTCGTCAATCGGGCCGATGGGCGGCAACTCACCGTGCGATTCCGCTTGAACTGCGGGTGATTGGCGGCCAAATGTGATCTTGATTCTCCAAAACCGGGCGGAGGGACTTGAGTCGCTCCAAACAAAAAGGGGCGGAGCGAATTCGGGCGGGAATATCGCTCCGTCAGGCGGATAATCAACGGCGATGGTGGCTAGGGTTGCTGCCTTTACGGCGGGAACCCGGCTGGCTATCTCCCATAAGACCAGCCCTGAGCACCCCACGAGGAGAATTCCCAAAAGATGAATCCATCGCACTGGTCGCGGCACAGGTCCTCCCTACCCGTCTACCCGAACTTGAGCCTATGCGCACATCGAGCGAGGGTCTGTGATTTGGATCACAGCAAGTTCATACAGCGGCCCGCTTATGGCGCGGCTCCGCCCCGCAAAAATCTGGCTCTCGATTAGGAAACGCCGGAATCAGCAATCTGAAGGCGGAGGTCCGCGCCTGCCTTCCTCGAGCTTCGGTTTTTGCTTCCCCTCCATCGGCAATCGAAAATGATCAATCAACAATTAATTAGGCGTTCCAGGGGCGGTTTCGACTTTGGACGCAGGCGTCGTCGGAGTGCGGCGCTGATTCTCGTCTTCCGTGGCGCTCACGTTGAACAGCTCGAACTTCGAGTATCGATGCTCATTGCGCAGGCGCTTGCCATTCCAATCGACCGCCACGGACACTCGCTGCGGAAGCCAGAATTCCGCCGCGATCTGCTTGAATCGAACCGCGCCAAAGTCGATCTCCGTGGACTGACGCTCCAAGCGTACTTCGGGCAATGGCGACAACAGGTCCTGTCGCAGGCGAACGATTTCGTAGCTCCCGGCATCGATCCAGGCCAAGCCTTGGAAGTACGTCGGCTTGGTTTCGCCGTTCACGCGGAAACCTCCGGCGATGCGGGCCTTTCCCGGATATTGCGCGAAGGCCACGACGTAATACTCTCTGCCCTCGGATTTCTGACGCCCAAGATAACGAAAGTGGGCATCACCGTGGTAGAAAGGATGGAAGTAAAGCGCCGCCGAGGTGAATCCGGAAGTGAGCATGTAGCCGTCATCCAGGCCCTTCAGGGTTGCCACGCCGCCAGTCTTGCCCGATCGGTACTCGGTGATGCCCGGTCCGGAGGGATCCGGCTCCATCAGCCAAAGATAGCGGAACTCCTGGTCCTGGCTCCCTTCGATCCTGCCTCGACGTTGCAGTTTTTCTTGGTGAACCTGCTCCACGGATACGGTGTTGGGAAAATCGCGGAAAGAATCTGCCACCCTCTTGCCGGTTTCGTCCAGGATGGGCGCCAGGGGGCTCTGGTCGGCCGCGGGCTCCAACCCTTTGAGCGCGGGAAAGGTCTGAATCAATTCGTTGGTGGATTGGTCCATCCTGAAGATTCCGCCGGTCAAGGCAATTTCCGCTCTTACCTGGGTCTGGATTTCCTGCCCAAGCTGGCGAATCTTCTGAGGCATTCTTTCCACATCCCGGCCGGCGAGGTAGGTGGTCAATTCGCGATCAGCATCTTTGGGACGGTCGACGTGGAGCAAGGCCTCCGCGTACATCAGGTGCGCATCCGGGCCGGCGCCGGCAGCCACGGCTTGCTGAAGCTGATCGCTGGCCTCTTCCCAATTCTCCTGCGCCAATTGCGTGCGGCCGAGTTCTTGCAGGGCCAGCGGGTCATGAGGGGCGAATTTGAGCGCCTCGTAGAAGAACTCCGCTCCCCTTTCCATTTCGTGGCGCCAGGTTTCCATGACCCCCAGCGCGATGTCGGGCTCCGGACGCGCCTTGCTGGCGTCGCCGCGAATCGTCTTGATCGCCTCGTCGAAATTACGTTCCGCTCCGTCCCAATCGTTCATCGCGAGTTGCGCCAGGCCCCACATGGTTCGGCACGCCGCGCAGGAAGGATCGCGGCCTGCCACCCGGGCAAAATTGGAAACCGCGCCCACTGGATTGTCGTTAGTCAAGAACTCCTCAACGCCATGCTCATAATCCTTGGTCGACTTCGCTGACAAGCCGTCAGCGAGGGATAATTGCTTCAGTCGTGAGGACAAGGTGGCGATCAGGTCCTCCTGGAAAAGCAAATTCGCATCCTCGTGCAGCTCCGGCAAAGTAATGGTGAGCTTCCACGTGCTGCCGGAAGTGCCGAAATCCACGATGGCGTGAGCGGACTTATAGCCGTGCTTCTCCGCCTTCACATCCACTCCAAAGCCCACGTCGCTTTCTTGGCTAATCGTCATTTCGGTGCTGAACTCTCCTCGGTCGTCGCTATGCAGTTCCCGGATGACGGCCGCCATCTTGGTCGCTCTAAGCACCACTTTGGTGCCGCGGATGGGAACGCGCCGGACGGTTTGCACGATGCCGTTAACCTTGTAAGTCCGTTGCATGTAGTCGCTCTGGCTGCGCGAAATGGGTGACATCACCCCCCCCACGCCGGCGGGAGGGCCGCCGTGTTGCGCAAACACCAGGTGCACGGCTGCAAAGAACACCACGATTCGAACCGCGGTTTTCATATTCGCAACTCCTTCGGCGGGTCCTGGGAAAGGCTTCGCACGCAGTTGCGGGCTTGTCGCCTTGCGTTCGCATAGCATATTCGAGAACGGTGCGGATCCTTTGAGCGCGGCAGATTCTCGTTCCGGTTGCCGCGGCGCATTCCCTATCCCATCACCGTGACCGTGGGCGGGCCGCGGACGTGAGCGGCGCATGTCCCCGTTACACGCAACTTTCGTAGCTACCGGGGTTTGGATTCCTGAGACTGGTAGTAGCCAATTCTCGCGCGCAGCGTGCCGGCAAGGGATGAATCGCTGGCTTGGGTCGCGAGATCCAAAGCTCGCTGCGCGGTGCGAACGGCGTCCTGGAATCGTCCCACCTCGGAGTACACGCCCGCCAGCATTTGGAGGCTGTCCAGTTGCTGCTCGGGATTGCCGGCCGACAATTCCACGGCCTTCTCGAAGGGCGGAAGTGCGTCCGCGAAGCGGCCTCGCGCGGCCAAGACCCGGCCGAGGACGTACTGGAACTCATAGGTTTGAGGCTTCAGCGCCACGGACTTCTGCAACTCCGCGATGGCGCCATCCAACTGACCGGATTTCCCCTGGAGAACGCCCAGCAGGTAATACGCTTCGGCGAGTTGCGGATCGTCCTGGATTGTCTTGCGAAGCACGACGACGGCCTCGTCGTTCCGCTCCGCTTCGATCAGCGAGGTCGCGAGGTCTTTCTCGGCCACCGCGTCATCCGGACGAATTTCGAGAAGCTCCTTGTACGCGGCGATGCTCTCGGGCAGCCTGCCGGCCTGCTCCAGGACGACGGCGTAGCGGTAACGAGCCAGCGCGTTATTGGGATCGAGCGTGACGGCCATCTGGAACTGGTCCAGCGCCTGCGCAGTCTGGCCCTGCTGCCGGAGCACCATCGCCATATAGAAGTGCGCCGTGCCGTCCTTCGGATCGGATTCGACCGCCTTCTGCAACCCCTGCAAGGCCTCTTCGAAATGGCCTTGCTGACCCAATAGCTTGGCCCGGCTGATGATCTGGTAATAATCCGTGGCGGGCGCACTGATCTTCTGCAGCCCGCTTTCAGGCACGTTGACGAATTCCGGAATGTTCACGGCGCGATTGGCGGCGGTGGCGTTTTCGATCAGAATCGCCGGGCTGTCGTTGCCCTCGCCGTCGATATGGGTCAGAAATGGCTCGGTGTAGATCGAAAGGCCCTTGGAAGAAAAAACCAGCCAGTGGCCGTTGGGAGAGAAGCTATGCCAGGAATTCATCGGGGACAGGTTGCAGCGCAGGCGCCGCGCCTGGCCGCCTTGAAAGGGCACAATGTAAAGCCTGCTGTCAGGCCTCATCAACAGGCCGTTGCCATTCTCCACGAAGACCACCCAGCGCATATCGGGGGAAACCTTCGGGAAGTCGTTGCTCATCCCGTTTTGTGAAGCGCCCACAATGCGTTGGGGCGCGCCGCCTTGGCCGTTGTTGAAAGGGATACGGTACAGGTCGTATTTGATCTGAGTCTCGATGGGATCATTCGCGTAAGTCGCCATTTTCTGGCCCGCCTCATACGGATCCTCGGCGGGGGCGCGCGAGAAAACGAGCCATTTGCCGTCCGGACTCCAAAAAGCGCTGGCCTGCACGTACTGCGGATCGTCGGCGCCGGGAAGCGGCTTCAGCGTATGCGTGACGTTGTCATACCACGCCAGAATGCCGCGCGTCGGGTAAAACACCTGGTTGAAGCCGTAAAAGTCGTAAGAGGCGCTGTAAAACCGGGATTGGAAGGAGCGCACTTGCCCGCCGGGCGGCTCGATGGAGGTGATGATGCACCGGCCGTTGGGCGAAATCTGCGACATGAAGCCAAAGCGCATGGTTCCCGCCTCGGCGAAGGAACTCCAGCGAATCACGTCCCTATCCTCGATGGACGTGCCCTTTTCCACCGGGACGATCGCGTACAGGCCTTTGTCGTTTGCCGGGCCGTCCACATCGAGCCCCATCCATTTCCCATCGCTCGAAAACGAGTGGCAGTTGATGCAAGTCGGAATGTTGGTCATCATCAGCCGGCTCTGCGGCTCGGAAACATAGCGCAACCGCCAGGCGATCAAAGGCATCAGGGCCTCGGGCACCGGCGCAATGACGCCCTTCTTGGCATCCTTGGCAAGCACCATCGGAACGTCACGATAGAAAACCGGGGCGCCCACGGGGTCACTCGAAGTTTTGATGCTGACTTCGCCGCGCGACACGGCCTGAGTTGAACCCTCATCCGGGAAGCCGGTGATCGTCACAAGCGCCGGCCGATTGATGGAGCCATGCTCGATTGCCGCCCACGTCGCCGTGTCCGGCCTCCAGGAGTGCCCGCCGCGCCAAGCCTCGGGAAGCTGCGGCGGAGGCGCGCCTTCCTTCGCTAAACTCTCGTCAACCGGACCGATCGGCGGCAACTCACCGCGCGATTCCGCCTGAATCGCGGACGCGCCGCGACCAAACGTAATCCTGATCCTCCAAAATCTGGCGGCGGGGCTGGAGTCGCTCCAAACAAAAAGCGGCGGACTGAATTCGGGCGGGAAGATGGATCCTTCCGCAGGATAATCGACGGTGAGGGGCGCCGGGCGCTCTCCGTGAGCCTGCAGCAATGAGGGAGAGCTCGCCGAGCGGCCGTCAGAGGCTGGATGTCCGGAGGGAGATACTTCAGCGGACCGCCCGCGCTGTGCCGCCAGCCAATCGCCGGCTCTCAACACCACCAGGACGCTTCCACAAATGATCAGGGCGCGAAATCCTCTTCGGGTCACAAGGTACCACCGTCTGCTCGCCTAGCTGACCCATTCGCATAAAGGGGTCAACGCGCCGGCTAAGCCTTTCGAATCTAAATATTGGTGGTTCTCAGGGGTCATGCCAGTGATGATAATCACACGCCTTGGTGACCAGACTCACAGCCTGGCATTAGCTCGAATCCAATGGGTCTTGTATTTCCCGGAGCTCCCCGGCAGGGGCTGAAACAAGCGTCGCCCCTTGACGATCGAGGAAAGTGGCTCCCTCTGCTCGCTGGCGCTGTCGGGCCAAGTCCGACACCTACACTGCAGGGTGGCTGGGGTGTAAGTCTCTAGCAGGCTGATGAAAAAGTGTTGTGGCGCGTCCGGAAGGGCGGGGCTTTAGCCCCGCCGCAAAGCGCGCCCCAACACTTTCAACAACTTACATTGAGGGCCTCGGTTCGGCGGGGCTAAAGCCCCGCCCTTCCGAGGCCCGAAATGCCGTTTTTCATCAACCTGCTAGTCACTTTTTTCCTCGGGTTCGTTCCTCGTTCCTCGGGTTCGTTTTTCAGGGCCAGTTCAATTCTCAAGTACTTAGCAGGTTCGTTCTAGGTTCGTTTTTGGATGGGGTTCTACTCTAAAGGACTTACTAGGTTCGTTGTAGGTTCGTTTTGAGGGTCATATTGTTGATTGTAAACAACTTGTCGGGTTCGATGAGCCCATTTTTTCATTTTTTCCGCCCGACCTCCCTGTAAGCCGCCGTTTTGTGCTCCTTACGCTGCACCTTCGGCCTCCTGGGTAATGGAGTCGCCGCCCGAAGAGACACCCGAAGAGACAGAAGATGGGCCCGCCGCTGTAGAACGCACTGGCTTCGCTGGCGGCACGCCGTCCGCCGCGCCGCGTTCGGTTGCGATGGTGGATTGGCTGGATTGACCCGATTGGCCGGGCGAAGCCGATGCGGAAGCTGGCTCGGACGCTGGCGCACCCTCCGGGCTGCACGCTGCGCTTGCAACCTGTTCCCTTTTCCCTTTTCCCCGTTCCGTGTTCCCTTCTGACTTGTTGGCGCCGGTGGACGTTTCCGGTACCTGGGACGGGGTTGCCTGAGCGCCGTTGGGCCGAGCGCCGCTCGACCCTACAGGCCATTGCGACAACTGGCTCTCCATCCATCCAGCCCGCAGTTGCGCCTTATCGAAGGTCTTCTCGGCGATGGTTTTCACCAGCGTGGCCTCGGTGACATACCCGGGCTCCCATTCCTCGGTGAACTCCTGGTGCAACTGCTCGAAATCCTCCGGGTTCTCGCCTCTCCTCAGCATGATTTCGCGCAGGGCCTTGTCGGTCTTGGCGTAAGCGCCGGTCTTGAGGGAATTGAGGGAAGCGCGCGCCTTGCCTTCCGGAGTGGTGGGTCCTTTCGATTTCTTTCCGTTGACCTGGCTCGCAGCCACGCGCGCCGGGGTCGATTCACGTTCCACTAACGACATGCAAAAGCCTCCTGGGCCCGCTTCGCCCGATACCATGCCGCCGGACCCAACTCTCCTTCAACCCACAGCCGCATTCGGCCCGAAGCTAGCCTAATAGATACGATACACCCATAGCTGTGATTTATCAAGAAGAATATTTTTAGTTACGTTACTGAATTAAGGGTTAATGGCTTGCAGGTACGTACGGACCGGAGGACTGGCAGAGAGCAGCCGTAAACACTATGCTCGAAATTAGGGCCTTGCTCATGGCTTGTCGTGGTTCCTTTCCTTGCAGCCGGCATAAAGCACCTCCAGGCGTAGACCGTCATACGTCCAAGTGGCGCGAGGAGCTTCGGCCGCCGTGGTTCAGGCGCAATCCCGGCAAGGCTGTTCTCGCCGGGACTGGCCGCGGGCGAGCGACGGCACCTCTCCGACAAGGCGACTATACGGTCATGTGATGGCAAACGGTACTTTCCAGTGCTTATCGTGGAGTTCAGACCTGCTGGGTCTACAGTGCGCCGTTGATCGCGGGTTAG
>Ga0209039_10000703_pt1 | contig 32229 bp, 30 predicted proteins | sample BogFormECP12_OM1_FD_188238 | JGI IMG/M metagenome (GOLD analysis project Ga0209039, IMG submission 188238) | Bog forest soil microbial communities from Calvert Island, British Columbia, Canada - ECP12_OM1 (SPAdes) (version 2) | ecosystem: Environmental > Aquatic > Freshwater > Wetlands > Bog ... | reverse complement strand
TCGCAAGCGCTCGATGGCCGCGCGCGATATTACGGCCACCGGCGGAACGATCACCGACCGATAGGCATGTCCGCTGAGATTGCGGAACGCACCGCCCTCGAGCGGCAGCGCCGAAACCAGCGCTTGTTCGTCGATGAGATCGAAATCGCGCTGACCCTCCATCAACTGCCGCTCCACGCGCAGCAGGGCGGAGTTCGCCTGCGCATCGCCCAGCCACATGCTGGTGGTGGGCATGTAGAGCGCGATCTGCGCCGCCGGCCTGCCTACGCTCAGCAGGTACGAAGCGCGGTTGGCGTACCCTGCAAAGGCGCCGAACTGCGCCCATTGCGGACTGGGGCTCGCCTCGGCCGTGGAGCTGGGGTCGGTGGAGCGGAACAGGCCGGCCAGGATCAGGTTGATGCCGCGCACGAACTCGTAGTCCATCACCCACTTGGCCTGCTCCAGCGACATGCCGCGGCCGTAGATGGCGTAGCTCTCCGTGAACGACCGCGGATGGCCGAACAGGTGGGCTGCGCTGGAAGCCAGCTTGGGAAAATCGGAGACCTTGTCCATCCAGATCTGGCGCCAGATGGTGTCCACGGCGGGCACCGTGACATAGCGCTCGCACTTGAAGTAATCGCCCTCGCTGCGCGCCAGGCTCATGAGCGTGTCCTCGCCGTTCAGGTGGACCACGTAGGCCAGGCCGTTTCCGGTGCACCACTCGGCCTGAATGCGAAAGAACGCGTCGCGGAACAGATCGCTCCAAACGTCCCAGTAATCGGCCTGCGCCAGCCGCGCTTCCTGGGAAGGCCGCGGGCCGAAGAACTGCGGAACCCAGGGCCGGATGTCGTAGCCTTTGCGCCGCTGGAACTCGTCGAAGATACGCGGCGTCCAGGCGATGCCCGGCACGGAGTAATCGGGTTCGTCGCCGAAGAACCCAACCACGGTCTTGCCGAACTCGGCGCCGATGTACTTCTTGTATTGCTCGTGGACGTCGGCCAGAAAGGTGCGAATGGCTTCCGGGTCGAGGTAGTCGCACAGCGAGTACTCGGTGCTCTTCACCGGCCTGGGATTGTTCACGTAGCGCGTGGGCGAGGTGCGAAAGTCGTGACGCACGACGAGAACCTGCCAGTTGCCCTCGGGCGCGCGCCAGCGCAACTCCCCCGCGCCGCCGCCCGCGATCGCCTGACTCTGGCCGGTGGCGCGGTTCACCGCCAGCACGCCCACGGTTTCCGGCGGCAGGACGTGCCGCAGTTCTTCTCCGCCGGGGGCGTTGAGCCGCTCGGAGACCACCAGCGCCTGCATGCGGAGAGCGGGATGATCCGAGGTGAATTTGCCGCCGGCGAAACCGCTGGGATAGCTGCCTTCATCCGCCAGCCAGACCTTCATGCCGCGCTGTTTGGCCTGTTCCACGGCGTAGCCGATCAACGCGAAGAACCGCGGCGAAAGGTAGGGAGGATCGACTCCGTAGGCCGTGCCGATGAGCACGCCCTCCACCCCATGCGAGTGGATGTTATCCAGATCGCGGACGATGTATTCCTTCGTAATCGGGCCGCCCCAGTTCCACCACAGCAACATGCCGAAGCCGGCGGCCGGCGTTCGAAAGGCGGAAGCCGCCTGGCCGGTGGATGGCGCCGTGACCTGTTGCCACTGGCCTCGCGCCGGCAGCAGACAACACACCGTTAGAATGAGTTTGCGCAACTGGATGTCCTTCACCATTCTAGGCCCGCTGCGGCCGCGAATCCGTGCCGCCGGGGGCGCGCGCTTGACGAATTGTGTGCCATGCGATACTTTCATCGGATGCCGTCCGAAACTGAGGGGCCGTCTGTCCGGTGAGTCCCCAGGATATGAACTCCGCGAATTCAGACTTGAAAGCATGGCAACGGAGCGCGATCCGGAATACCATGGCCAACTACCGCCGCGCCCAGGATAACTACTATGTCGGCGGGAAGCCCCTGGTGGAACTGGAGGACGGCTACAAGGCGTTCTCCCTGCTCACTCCGCCGCTCGGATCTCCGGCGGCCCGGCGCAGGGTCAAGCTGATCATGGAGAACATGCTGCGATCCGGCGGAACTGCCGGCGGGCCAGTCAATATCGCCGCTGCCGGACGCACCCCGCACGTGATCACCATGGCGGTCACCTACAACTGCCAATGCGACTGCCTGCATTGCTCGGCGGTGGATTACCAGGAGAAGACCCGGCGGGAGGTGAGCGGTCTGGCGTACGAGGAACTGAGAGACGCCATCGGCCAGACCCTGGATCTGGGCACGACCTGCGTGGTGCTCACCGGCGGCGAGCCTCTGCTGTACGAGAGAATCTACGACCTCATCCGGGCGGTGGACAAGCACCGCAGCGTCTGCACCATTTTCACCAACGGCGAGTTTCTGCTGGAGCACACCGTGGCGAAGCTCAAGCAGGCGGGAGTTTACGGCGTGTTCGTCAGCCTGGACCACTTCGAAGCCGGGCGGCACGACGAGCACCGCCGGCGCCCTGGCCTGGCCGCGAAGGCATATCGCGGGCTGAAACTGTGCCAGGATGCCGGCATTCTGACGGGCGTTTCCACGTACGCCACCAAGGAGAACATCCGCAACGGCGAACTGGACGCCATGATGGACCTCGCCCGGTCGCTGGGCGTCCTCGAAGTCTTCCTGTTCGACGTCATCCCCACCGGGCGCCTGGCGGCGCAGCACGAATGCATGCTCAGCGAGGAAGACGCCCGGCAGATCGTGGAGTTCCGCGCGAAGTACACGGCCAGGCCGGACTACCCGCGCATCATCCACCAGACCATGTTCGCCAGCATCGCCTATCCCTGCGTGGCCGAAGGCTGCCCCGCCGGAATGGTGCAGGTTCACTTGCGCGCCAATGGCGACGTCTGTCCTTGCGATTTCACGCCCTACTCCTTCGGGAACATCCGCCGGCAGCCGCTGAAGGAAATTTGGGAGTCGATGTCCGGGCACCGGCTCTACGCCGAACCCTCGGCGCGTTGCCGCCTGTCGCAGCCGGGATTCTGGGTCAAGCTGGCGGAACTGGCTCCCGTCTCCTGCGTCGGCGAACCGGCGCCCGCGGCCGCAACGTAGGGGCGCGGACCAGGGGTCCGCTCTACGTCGGGACGATGCCGGCGGGGGCGCAATCGGAGCCGTATTCCTTCATCTCGCGGGTCTCCAGACGGACTTTCCGAATCCGCCACTTGCGCAGGGTTTGGCGCAGGGCGGCGCTGAATGCGGGGTCGCGGCGTTCGTGTTCGCCCTTGGTGCGGCGCACCAGCACCACCTCGGCATAAACCGATAGGACACCGGGCGGAGGCGTTTCGAGGTCCTCGGTGAAGGCCAGCAGCACCTGGCCGGCATCGCCGGGTTTTGGCGCCTTCGTGGCTGCGGGCCTGGCCACCAGCAGGTCCGGCGGCTTCGAGGGGCTGGCGCCGCCGCCGGGGAAAACGGAGACCGCGCCGCCGGTGAGCGCCAGGAACAAATCCTCGGGTTCGGGCGAAGGCTGCACCGGCCCGTAACAACCGCCCGGCCAGACCAGCGCGTTTAACGCGGCGGGGTCGTGCGGGGCGCGCGCGCGCAGGCGGCGGATGGCGTGGGCCCACATGCGCCGGAAGAGTCTGCGGCTGTAGACCGCGCGCGCCAGGAACGTGAGGTAGTTGATTTCCAGAACGTTGTCGAGCTCCTCGCGGGTGAAATAGCGCGAAGTGGTGGCGCGGTGGCGGTGTTCCACCACCGAGCCGGCCACGTACACGCTCGGCCAGCCGCGCTGCCAGGCGCGATAGCCGATATCGAGATCCTCCACGTAGGCGGGGTCGTAGGCCAGGTCGAGCGCGCCCAGCGCGCGCAGTTTGGCGGCGTCGTAGAGCGAGCAGCCGCCGCTGCCGTAAAGCACCCAGGTCTGATCCTCGCCGGGAAGCGGCTCGTCGCAGCGCACGGGAAACGCCTCGGGATCGTCGAGCGAGAGCACGGCTTTGCCGGTCTCCTGGCGGCGCAGCCCGGGCGGGAAACGGATCTGCGCGGTGGCGCAAAAAAGATCGGGGATGCGCTCGAAGGCCAGCATCAGCGGCGCGAAGAAGCCGGGCTCCAGCAGCATGTCGTTGTTGAGCAGACAGACGCGCGTGAAGCGGGCGCGCGCGATGCCGCGGTTGACGGCGCGCGCGAAAGACAGCGGCTCGGGCGAGACTTCCACGCACACCGGCGGCCAGGCTTCGCGGAGCCACCCGGCGGTGCCGTCGTCGCTGCCGTTATCGACCACGACGATCTCGTGGGCGAACCCCGCCAGGTCGCCTACGATGCCCGGCAACTGCGCCGCCAGCAACTCGCGCCCATTGCGCGAGGGGATAACCACGGAGATGCCGTCCGCGGGCTCCCCGGGCGGGGGTTCCGCCGGCGCATGCCGGATGCGGCGGACGCGAAAATATCCGCCCATCCGCTTGATCGCGTAGTAAAGCGAAGTATTCACGCTCCGGTTCCCGTTCTACCGATTCTAAATCAACAGGTGGCGATGCGGCCGCGGACCGCCCACTACGCCGCCCGCGGAGCCGTCCCAAAGCGCCAGGGCCTGCAGTGCGAAAGCGGTGGACACGGGGTTCACAAACGGGAGCCATTCGCCCTGGCGGCGTCCGAAGTAGAAGCCGCCGTCGATGCGCGGATCTTCGCTCGCGGCCTGGAATTCGGTGAGCCGGGCGGCTTCCCACCCGGCGGCGGCGCGGTCGATGGGAACGGCTCCGGCGTAGCCGGCATGCAGCCGCAAGCGCAGCAACTGGGCGTAGACGTCGGAGCGCTCGAAGCGGGGCGCGATCTGGCGCAGCAACGCGGCGGTGTGCTCGATGCCACCGGCCAGGGCGCGGGCACACGCGGGGTCGGTGGCGCGGGGCAGCAGTCCTTCCAGAAAGTAGCAGAACGCGTGCAGGCGGTCCATCACCTTCAAGGGGTCGGGGTGGCCGGGCAGAAACTCCGGGTATTGACGCAAGGCGAGTTCGAGAGCCCGCTCGTAGCAGGCGCGGAATTCCGCGCGGCCGGTGGCCTCGGCGAGGTCGAACCACGCCATGGCGGACTTCAATTGATAGCATCCCGGCGAGCGCGACCAGCGCGTGGGATCGCATTCCATGGGCGATTTGGCGGGAAGCGAGAGGATGGGATGGATGACGCCCCCGGCCGAAACGAAGTCGCGCGCCATGGATTCGCCGAGCGAGACGGCGATGTCGCGGAACTGGCCGTCGCCGGTGGCGCGCCACGCCGAGAGCAGACCGCGAACCACGATGCCGCAATCGAAGAAGTAGGTTGGCGCGGCGGGCGCCAGTTCGAACGGCATGCTGCCGGACGCGGCATCCCAGGCGCCCGTGAGGAAGCGGGCGGCCTGCGAGGCGCGGTCGAGAAACCGGGCGTCGTCCGAGAGCGCGTGCAGATACGCCAGCGCACTCACCGCGTAGCCGGTGATTTCCGTGGACACGGGCTGGTTCCGTTGGCTGTCGGTGCGATAGTAGCGGGCCACACCGCCGGAGGGCGCCTGAATGCCGGAATGGAGCCACCATTGCGCGGCGCGGGAACAGTGGGGAGACAACCCGCTAGTTTAACCGATGACCGCGGTTGCCGACAACGCGAGAATGGTTCCGATGGCGGCGCCGGCCACCACGTCGCTGAGGAAGTGCATCCCCAACAGGATGCGGGAGGCGGCCACGCTCAGGGCGCAGAACAGCAGGCCGATGGCCAGGTCGGGATAAAAATGCGCCAGGGACACGGCCACAGCGAAGGCGGTGATGGTGTGGCCGGAGGGAAAAGAGAACTGGTCGGGCGGCAGCAGCGTGGCCCAGCAGTGCGGCTCAATGGCGCAGGGGCGGCGGCGGCGGAAGATCCGCTTGAGGCGCAGGAACACGGCGATGCCGGTTCCGGACGCGAGCAAGCCGGACCCCACGGCGGGAAACCGAAGGGCGCCCCCGAAGAGCAGCAGCATCAGGCCCAGCGAGTACCACAGCCAGCCATCGCCGCCGCGCGTGGCGCACAGCATCCAGACGCGGATCCAGCGAGGCGCGTGCCAGCGGTTGACCGTCCGCATCAGGCTCTGATCCCGGAGGGAAATGTAGGTCAGCATGGCGGAAGCCTGGATCATGCCGTGGCCTCCGTATGCGAATTGAAATGCCTAAGTTTTGCGGACGTGTGGCATCCCATGCTTTCTTTTTACAGCCGGCATGGCTACAATCGTGTGACGCGCCGGAAAAACATCCGTGAATGGCGCGTTTTTTGCCACCGGACCTGTGCCGCGTGGCAAAATCTAGATGATGAAAAAGCTGGACTTCCTATTTTTCGACGCGGGCGGCGGCCATCGGGCGGCAGCCCACGCCCTGCTCCAGGTGATTGAGCGGCAGGCGCGTCCGCTCGAAATCCGCATGGTCAACGTGCAGGAGCGGCTGGACTCCCTCGACGTCTTCCGCAAACTCACCGGCCTGCGGTTGCAGGATATTTACAACACCCTGCTCAAGAAGGGCTGGACGCTGGGTTCGGCGCAACTGATGGTGGGCATGCACCTGGTGATCCGCATGTACCACGGGAAGCTGGTGCGGGCGCTCGAAGCCTTCTGGCGGGAGAGCCGGCCGGACCTGGCGGTGTCGCTGGTGCCGAACTTCAACCGCGCGCTGCGCGAAAGCCTGGGGCGCGCCCTGCCGGGTGTGCCCTACGTGACGATCATTACGGACATCGCCGACTATCCGCCGCACTTCTGGATCGAGAAGCAGAAGCAGTATCTCATCTGCGGGTCCGGCCGCGCGGTGGAGCAGGCCCTGGGCCTGGGCCACGCCGAGTCGATGGTATTCCGGACTTCGGGCATGATTCTGAACCCGCGGTTCTACGACACGGCGCCCCTTTCGGAAGAGGAGCGCAGGGAAGCCCGGCGCGCGCTGGGGTTCGACGCGGGCTTGCCGGTGGGGCTGGTGCTGTTCGGCGGGCAAGGCTCGTCGGCCATGCTCGATATCGCGCGCCGCCTCGACAACCGCCAGTTGCTGCTCATTTGCGGGCACAACGATAAGCTGCGGGCGCGGCTTCAGGCGCTGCCCCGCCGCGCGGCGGCGTATGTGGAAGGCTTCACGCGCGATGTGCCGCGGTACATGCAACTGGCCGACTACTTCATCGGCAAGCCCGGACCGGGAAGCCTGAGCGAGGCCGCGGCCATGCGGCTGCCGGTGATCGTGGAAAAGAACGCCTGGACGCTGCCGCAGGAGCGCTACAACGCCGAGTGGGTGCGCGAGCAGGGACTGGGGCTGGTGCTGCCGAACTTTCGCGGCATTGCGGGGGCGGTGGACGAGTTGCTGTCTCCGGAGCGCTTCGCGGGGTTCCGGAGCGCCGCCGCGCGGCAGAACAACCGCGCGGTGTTCGAGATCCCGGATATGCTGGAGCGGATTCTGCGGGAGAGCGAGGCGGAGCGTCCCTGACCGGGTGGCGCGGACCCCCGGACCGCGGACGAGGGCATGCGCCCCACAAGAACGCACTGCGCTCTACTGCAAGTACTTGCCGGCCCACTCCAGGGCCTCGATCAGGTTGATCAGGCGTTGCGCGTCGCCGGCGGCTTCGGTGCGAATGGGGGCCTCAGTGAGCGCGGCCGGGACGTCGGGCGGTTCCACCTTGCGGAACTCGGTGGGGAAGCCGGAGCGGCCTTCGAAGCCGGGCCTGGCGAAAGACTGCCACACCTTGCGGCCGAGTTCGTCGCTGCCGGTCGCCGCGGCGCCATAGGCCAGCAGGCGGCCGGTGCCGGTGGTGGCATAGTTGTGAAACGCCTTCCAGAACTCCGGATAGTCGATGTTGAGTTCCAGTTCGGCCATGCTCTCGGTGGCGCCGAACAGGAGGTCGAACCCGGTCGGACCGCTGGGTCCGCGGCCGCCGCCGCGCCCGGCGCCCATGAACTGGCCGGTGGCTGGATCGTAGGGTCCCGCGCCCAGCAGACCTCCGGGAGTTGAGGCGAACTGGAGCTGGGTGCGCATTCCGGCCTTGATCTTGTCGAGCCACCCGGTGTCGCGCGTGCGCTCGTACTCGGTGAGCCAGTTCATGGTGTAGCCGGCCCAATCCGTGCCGAAACTGGCGGTAGTCCAGGCGCCGCGCTCGGGCATGCGGGTGTCGTTGCGCTTGACGTCGGCGTAGGTGAAATCGGCTTTCAGTTGCTCGCGGAGCAGATCGCCCACGCGCTCGTCGGCGGTCAGGTAGAAGTAGAAGCGCTTGAGGCCGGCCTGAGAGACGCGGGGCTGCTTGGCGCCGTCGCCCCAGTGATTCACGTTGTGGCGGCTGCCCAGGGGGGCGAAGCGGCCGATGTGGTGGACATCCACCTCGCTGGTGTGGCGGGTCATGGCCTCGGCCAGGCGGAAGATGTCGGCGCGGCCGGTGCGGAGGAAGCTGTACCAGAGCCAGTAATCGGGGAGTAACTCGGTGTTATTCCACGCCCAGCCGCCAATGTCATAGCGCCATTGGTGGCGCACCTCGTCGTACATGCGCATCATGTCGCCGTAGTCCCAGAAGCCGTACCAGGAGCGCTGCTCGACTTCGTGGCCGTAGTAGGCCAAAGCGCTGGCCAACTGGTCTTCGATGGCGCTCCTGGCGGCGTTCGAGCGGTCCGGCAGGCTCCAGAAACCGAAGGCGCGGTTGGCGTGGTAATACTCCGGAGAGGCGACCAAAAGGGCGGGAGCCGCGGCGGACTTCTCCATGGCCACGAGTTGCGCGTTGCCAGGAACCGAGCCCAGCGCCCACAGGGTCATCTCCGAGGTGTTGGCGATGCCCAACGGGGCGTCCCAGCCGGGTTTCCAATCTTCGTAGGCCATCTCGAGGCCGTGCCCCCTGGTGTCGTAGTGGCGCAGGTCCATGGCGGGGCCGTCGGGAGACCACAGCCACACGCGCAGTTCTCCGGCGGCAGACCTGGCCCCGTGGATCTCAAGTTCCGCGGGATACTTCTGCCAGAAGTTCTTCACCGCGACGGCGACCCCTCCCGACACGTCGGCGAGCATGGCGAGGCCGCGGGCGCGATGGCCGTCGGTCACGTGCAGCCAGGAGGACTCGGCGTTGGTGCGCTTGGAGATGGAGAAGCCGTTGGGGGTGGGCTGGGAGAGCCGGTAATCGTCCCAGTCGGCGGCCGGTTCGATGAGAGCCTGCTGCGGCTTGGAGAACCGATCGAAGTTGGGAATGCGGCGGCCGGCGAGCTGCTGCGGGAAGATGTCCTCGCGGCCGGTCATGGAGATGACGCGCCGGCCCACCAGCGGCTTCACCGGTTCGGCCCACATGCCTTCGTCGCCGCCGAAGCGGACATGGCGGTTGATGGCTTCCTCGCGGAACGGAATCTTGAACGCGAGGCCCAGGCCCTTGATGAAATCCTGGCTGCCGTCGCCGTCGAACACGAAGGAGTGGACGATGCGAACCGAGTCGAGTCCGGCGTAGAAATAGAGGCGCACGGTGAAGGGCAGCCAGGAGCGGCCGCTTTCAGCCGAATGGTGCATGCCCTCGATCCTGACCACGGCGCGCACCGGGCCGGACTGCTCCAGCGCGGCGGAACTCACCTGGCCGGTGAACTCCTCCAGCTTGAGGACGTGGTGGGCGGCGAAATCGGAGCGGTCCTCGCGTTGGGCTACCAGCGCGGCATTCTGCGCAACTTCGCGGCCATCGACGGAGAGCGATTCGAACAGGAACGCGCCTTTCTTGAGGATGCGGCACTTCAGAACGCCGGTGTCGATTTCGATCTGCGCGGCGGTCTCGGTCGAGCGGACGGGGTGCTCGGGAACGGCCGGAGAGCCGGGCGAAAGGTTGAAGGACGCCGGCAGCCCCGAGGCCGCGCTGATAGCGTGGCCGGTCCACTTGACGGAGCCATCGGGCCAGTAGGCCATGGGCCAGGTGTCGAGCGGCACGGACTGGCCGCTGGCGGTTTCCAGTTTGAGAGAATCGGCCTTGTGCAGCTTGCCTTGGGACCAGGGAACACCCCAAGTTACGCCCTGAGACGCGGCCGCCGGCGGGCCATCCAGCCAATGCAAAGGAACGGGTTGGGCGGCCAACGGGAGTGCGCACGCCAAGGCGGTGAAAAATGTGAGGACACGCATCGCGGAGAAGGCGTCCGGAAGACGCCGAAGGTTACCCCGAAAGGGCGTCCGGTCAGGCCTTCATCCGGTTCTTGATGCCCGCCTTTTGCAATGCCGCATCGAACATCTCGCCGATGGTGGGATCTTCGTCTTCGTACTCGATCAGGTTCCCACCCTTGCGGGTGCTGGTTTTGCCCAGACGATGGGTGCGCCCGCCACCCGCCAGCCCCCGCATGAACCATCGGCCGTCGCCTCCCCAGGTGGCGGCCAGGTAGCGGGCCGGATCGCCACTGGTGTTGAAGTGCTGATGAAACCAGCCGTCGGGCGGGACGAACAGGGTGCCTTCGGTAAATTCCACGCGGACATGCTCGGTCGAGTCGGAGAACTTGATCGCGCCCTTCCAGAGCAGCGAGTAACCGCTGCCGTTCAACATCACCACGTGCGACCCAGGGCCGTGACGATGCGCCTTCTTGTAAGTGCCCACCTCGAATTCGGATATGTGGGCCTGCATGGTGTTGTTGGCGAGTTGCAGCTCGATGCGCGAATTCGCCTTGCCGCGTTCCGCGCTCTTGAACAGCCCGAACGTCCGCGCGTTGGGGACGAAGGCGCTTTCCCAGGTATCCACGCCGCCTTTCTGTTCGCTCTCGTCGGGGTTCGTGTCCTTGTGATGGAGGTGTTCGGGGCCGGCGCCGAAAGCATCGGGATCGCCGTTATAGCGGTCGCGGAAGACAAAGTCGTTGTTGAAGACGAAATCCGCGTTGTGGAACAGATCGATCACCACCGGTGCGTTGCTGATGGCCAGCAGGCGGGCGGGCGCGGCTCCGCGGTTGCGGTGCTGGCGCCAGGTATTGAGCGGCGGGCCGATCACCGAACCCGCTTTCCATTTCACGGTCTGTTTGGGGCCGCCGGGCGCCCATATGTCGGTTTCGCCCTCCCCGCCGACCACATAGACGATCTCCTCGAACAGGTAACGCTGTGGATTGGTCTGGCCGCCCGGAGGGATCTCACAGAGATACCCATCGTTGACGCCCTCGCCGCCTACCAGATCGATGAAGGCGCCGTTCACGCCCATGCGCTTCCAGGGCTGAACCGCGGCGTCCCGGATGTTCGGCAGACTGTAGCCTGTGTAGACCTGGATGCCTTGGTTCTTGCGCCATTCCTCGTATGGATTCAGGTTGGTCTGATTGTAGTCGCGGGATTTCGGCGGGGCGCCGGCTTGCTGGATCCGCTGCGCCCGCAAGATCCGGCCGGTGGCCGCGACGCTCAAGCCGGCTACGGCGGCTCGCTCGATAAGCTCCCTGCGGGAAATTCTTCCCGCCAGAAACTCCTTAGCCCAGTTCTTTTTCATATGCAGTCATCAGCCTCATAAGTGGATTGCGGCAAAACCGCGACGCGCCCGCCGCCCCGCCGCGTCCGCCAGCCAGGCGGGAATTGCCTGGCGGCGTGCGGAGCGGGACGGCGGGCGCGCAGCCGAACTCCCCGGCTGTCGCGGATGAATCTACCAGTTAAGCTTCAGCGCGAACTGCATTTGCCGGGAGGTGCTCAACGTAGAAGTAATGACCCCGGCGCTGGAGGACACGGCTCCGCTGGATGTAAACGTAGTGGTGACCGGCCATCCGAAATTGGTGTGATTCAGAACGTTGAAAAACTCGGCCCGGAACTGCAGCGTGGCGCGCTCGCCAATGTGGAAGGTCTTGAACATGGAGCCATCGAGCGAGAGCAGGCCGGGAGCCGTGAGAATGTCCCGCCCTGCATCGCCGAAGGTGCCGGCCGCCGGGAGCCAGAAGGCCGCTGGATTAAACCATTGGTTCGGGTTGTTCTCAATGATCGAGCCGGAGAAGTTCGGGTTCAGGGAGACGCGGTCCGGGTTTCGCGAATCGCCGTCGGCGGATTGATTGAATCCGACCAGAGGCGTGAACGGGAAGCCGGTTTGAGCGCTGATGATGGCATTGATCTGCCAGCCCCCAAACACCGCATTCGAAACGCCGCGGGCGTTTCCGAGCACGGCCTTGCCTTTGCCGACCGGCAATTCGTAGCCCAGATTCCCGGAAATGCGCTGGGCGATGCTGAAGTTCGACGGTCCGTAGTCCATGCGCGGATCGAACGGATCCAGGTAGGTGGTCGTTCCGCCCACGCCCTCGTTGGCCAGGAAGGAAGAGGAGTGGTCGTCGAGACTCTTCGAGAACGTGTAGTTGACCCGGAACTGAAGGCCATGAGCGTAACGCTGCGTCAAATCGACCTGCAGGGCGTTGTAATTGCTGTAGCCGCTGGAATTCTCATAGCGGGCGTTCGACAGGTTGGGGTTCGCCCTGGGCGACTTGGGCGGAAAGTAAGCCTGTCCATTGAGGGTCGTGGGAATGGCCGTGTTTGCATCCGTTGTGGCCAGGAGGTGGTAACCCCGCTCTCCCACGTAGCCGACAGAAAGCAGGGTGTTCGAGGCGATGGATTGGTCCACTCTCAGACTGTACTGAAATACCGCCGGCATTTTCAGGTTGGGATCGACGCCCGTCGGCCCGATCTTGGACCCTGGAAGGGGCTGTCCCGGCGCGAAGAAGATCGGGAAAGTCGCCGGGGAGACGGTTACACGGTTGTTGTATTGGCCGAGAGGAATGGAGTCGCAGCAAGCGCCCATATAGTCCAACTGCTCGTAATACATGCCGTATCCGGCGTGGATTGCCGTGCGCCTGCCGGGGAACGGCGACCACGCCAGGCCGGCGCGCGGCCCGATCATCATCTTTGCATTGTTGGTGGCGTAGACCGAGTTTCCGACCACCGGCTGGGTCTGCAGAATGCCGTTGACGGCAATGAAATTTCCCGCCGTGCCCTTCGGTGAATTCCAGCCATTGTTGAACTCGTGCCGCACGCCCAGCGTGAGAGTCAAGTTCGACCGCAACTGCATGGTGTCCTGCGCAAACCACGCTCCGGCAGTCTGGCGCCAGCCGAGTTCGATGGGGTTGAGGGTCGCGACCACCTGCGTGGCCGACCCCTGCAGGAAGTGCGTAAGATCGGTAAAAGTGGCGATGCCGTTTCTTTGATCCGCGGCGTTATCGTTGGACTCGACCTTCTGGAACCACCCGCCGAACTCGATCCGGTGGATGCCCTTGGTGACCGAAACCGTGTCGCTCAGCGTAAACAGGTTGCGGGCGATATCGTCGAACTGTTGCGAGCCGTTGGAGCCGGCTCCCGCGATGGCGCCGAGTTGGCCGTTGCCCACCGATCCGATGTTGATGTTGCCGATCGGCTGTCCCTGTACGAACGACAAACTGGGATTGTTGACCGGAGGCGCAGCGCTCATGATCCACTTGGCGCGGGTAAACCCCGCCGCCGCCATATTGATCACCGAAGCACTGAACGAATGGGTCTCCTGCAGGCTGGCAATCTGCGAACGCATGGTGCTGACGGTAAGCTGTAAGTCGGTGGACCCGGGATTATGGTTAAAGCCGTCGTCCACGGTGTAGACCCCCGACAATAGATCCTTGGTGGAAATGTTGTGGTCCACCCTTATGTTTCCAAAGTCCTCGCGGATGGCCTGTGCCGGGTTGGCGTAATAGTACGCCGCGCCTCCACCCAGTTCCGGCCCGTTGGGAACCGGCCACAGAGCGAAAAATGGTGCGACGCCGGGAGCCAGGCCAACGTTGGTCAGGACACCGGCGGCATTGGGCAAATAGCCGTTCCGCGCGTTGTTGTCGGGAACGATGGCCACCTCGCTCACCGCCAGACGCTGCCGGAATCCTTCGTAGCTGCCGAAGATGAAGGTCTTGTCTCTGTGGAGCGGGCCTCCGGCGGAGCCGCCAAACTGGTTGCGCCTGAAGGGAGGCGGACCAATCGTGTGGTCGAAGAAATTGCGCGCGTCGAAAGCGCTGTTCCTATCGAACTCGAACAGCGAGCCGTGAAACTGGTTGCTCCCCGACATGGTTACCAGGCTGACCTGACCGCCCGGCCGCTTGCCGTATTCGGCGCCATAGGTATTCTGCAAGACGTTGAACTCGCGGACCGCATCCACACCCAATAGCTGGCCGCTCAAACCACCGGGGATCACGTCGGCCGTGGATACGCCACTGTACTCGATACCGTTTAGAAGAAACAGGTTGTAATCTTCCCGGTTGCCGGAGATGGAGAAGTTATTGCCTTGTCCTCCTCCGGTGCTGGTTGACGAACGGTTCACGGTGGTGTTGGCCGTTCCGGGATTGAGGGTGATCAGGTTGTCAAAACTGCGGCCATTCAGCGGCAGATCCTTGACGGAGTGCCCGTCCACCAATCCGGCTATGGAGGTGGTCGCCACATTCACCAAGGGGGCTTCCCCGGATATCTGGACGTCCTCCTTGAGAACGCCGAGCTGCATGTCGATATCGATGACGGCGTCCTGAGCCACCGCCAGATCGATGCCGAACCGGACCGTAGTGCGGAATCCGGTCATCGTGGATTTAATATCGTACCGGCCGACGGGAAGCGAGAGAGCGCGATAGTAGCCACGTTCGTCGGCGGTCACCGTGCGCACCACGCCGGTTTCCGAGTTGGTCAGGGAGATTGTGGCGCCCGGAACGGCGGCGGCGCTCGGGTCGCGGACAAAACCCGAAATCGATCCCAACACCTGACCGAAAACCATTGAAGAAAACAGAACGAGCGAAACTGTCAGGAGACCCATCCGGGTCCCCAGCGCCCGCGCAGCATTGACTACAAGTCGACGTCTACCCATGTGTGTACCCTCACTTCCGGAACCAACTCCTCACCAAATGCCTGGCGCGACTGGTGGAGAGGACGCCGATCCAACGACTCCTGCTATCCTCTGCCCTTCCCATCGCCCTCATGCCCCCGTCTGAACTTCGGAAACCCTGCTTGAATCCTGAAAATCAATCCATCTTAGAAAAATAGTTCACGTGACAGCTTTAATTTGGATATCACGAAAGCGGACAGTGAAATCCTGAGCCACATCACCCGGCACTTCAAAACCAATCACACCCGGCTGGACGCGCAATTGGTTGAAACGATTCACGAGTTGGTTCGCTACGGAAACGCGGATCTCGGAACCCCGGCAGACGATTTCCATCTCGTTCCACTTTTCTTCTGCGCCAACTGATTTCTTTGATTTCTGTACGTTATAGATCGTTCCCGTAGGATTGTCGCGGTCCTGATAGTTTACCAGGACTTCGTAGCCGCCATCGGGACCGGAGCCGGGACGGTTCTCGCCTTCGAGGCTCCACTTTCGGCGCGGTTCCCGGACGTAAACACCGCTCTTGCCGCCGCTGGAAATGCGAAATAGCATCACCAGCCGAAAGTCGGTGAACACTTCACGGGTGAACAAATAGCCGGCGCCCGGCCGATTCTTATCGAAGCGCCCGACGATCTCGCCGCCCTCCGCAGCCCATAGCCCCGCCCCGAAGCTCTGCCACTGGGAAAAATCCGGGTCATCCACCAGCGTCTTCTGGGCCTGTCCGGCGACAGCTAGCCCTCCAAGAATAAAGCACCTTCTAGTGAACACTACCCTCCCTAATGACACTGCCACGACGGAACGGCTAACCTCCGTCCCAGTGCTCTCCGCAGCGCACGTATCCCCTTTTGGGCGATACGTACTATACGTCCTAGACGTTATATAGGTAATGGTACTGTCGTAGACCCTTATTATCGGTCTGAGCAATTGCTGTGTCAAGAGTAAAATCGCTCACATTCAACGTGACAATTCCGTTTACCCGGCGCGATTTCATGGGGTTCCACGGTTCTTAACAGAACATTCAGACACCCACGCTGGAGCGGTGTACATTCCTTCTGGAATCACACCGGATGCCAGGTTGAAATGGGGCAACGCGCGGGGCTTCGGAGCCGGAGACGCCCACATAATGAATCGCCCTCACCCGCACCGGTTCCACGGCTCCCGCGCGGTTGTGATCGCTATGGAGCGGGGACGAACTCGAAAGCTTCGATGTGCCTAGTGCGCCACCTGAGCGGGCGCGGCGTCTCCTGCGGTACTCGCCGATCTCGGCGGGCCTGACCGCTTGGGAAAGAGCGGCCTCGGCCGGGAGTAGTCCCTGTGAGCCATCCACTGCGTGGCTTCTGACCCAGGTACTAATTCAAACGCTTAGTACAGACCGATCCGGACCAGTACGTCCACGATCTTCATATCCCTAGCAAACCGGGGACCCGAGCGATATACTCCCTTCAGCAGTGTGCTCCGTTTGTACCACTTGACCGATGGAGCATACGGAGGAGACTATGACTATGCGATCCACATTTCGCAACGTGCTGCCTCTGCTGAGCATTCCGGCCCTGGCCGGATTGATCGGCGTGGGCCATGCGCAATCTCTCGCACTCGGGGAATCCGCGGGACAGCCGCCGGATCGGCCCGCCATCCGCCAAACGGCAATGCAGGGCGTGATTCGCGCCACGCCAGTTTCGCTGAGTGCTTTCAGACAAGCCAGTCCGGCGGAGGCAGACGCCGTTCGAGGCGGCAGATTGCTCCGCATGACCGCGCCATCCTATCCTCTCGCCGCCAAACTGGCCAGCGTGAGCGGAGTAGTCACCGTCGAAGCGCTGGTCGGGTTGGACGGCCGCGTCGTCCAAACCAGCGTCGTACGAGGCCCCAGTCCGCTGCGGCGGATTGCCGAGGATACCGTCAAGAGCTGGAGGTTTGAGCCGACGCTTCTCAATGGGAAGCCGGTGGAGAGAGTCGCCGAGGTTGACTTGGAGTTTGTCCTCGGCCGCTACTGAGACTCGCCGGACGGCCGCGGGCCACCACACAATCCGGCGCAGCCGCCAGCGGAGAATCTACCGGCCGGCCGGCGCGGCGGCGTACTTGCCCGACTTCACCCACAGCAACCGCTTCGCCCGGAGCCTTGACAATCCCGCCCCGAGCAGCAACGCGGCCCCCACTACAAGAGTTAAAAACCCGAAGTGCGGCTCCACAAGGCGATGGTATTTCATCCCAGGCGGCCTGGGTTGGAATTTTCGAGGGATGGCGCCAAACACCGTTGCGGGTAGTGCCGGCGGGCCGGCAGGAATACCCCGGGGACAGCGCCGTCCTACCGCTGCGAGAACCGCTTCAGCCGGAAGACTTCCACCAGCGAGATGTACAGGTTCACCATGCCGATGCCGCTCACCACGCCGCGCAGGTAGAAATTATTCCAGCAGGAGCGCAAGAACGGCGTCACGCCCGCGAAGTAGTTGTGCTCCCACGACGGCGTCCAGGGAAAAACCAGAAGGACGGCGCCCACCATCAGGCAACCCGTCGCCAGCATCACCGCAAAGAACTTGTGATACCAGCGGTAGGTCCGCGGCGGCACGGCGTCGCCGCCGGGCATTTCCGTGCTCGCGGCCGATGGGATCTCCCCCGGATCGGATTGCGACGAAGTCATGCCGTGCCCGCCGTTTCAAACAACCCCATCTGTGGATTGTAATTCATGGGGAAGCGCCAATGTTGGCGGACGGGAGCGAAGCTCAGACGATGCAGCGGCGCCGGGCCGAATTCCGCCAGGGCGCGGCAATGTTCCGGCGTGCAATAGCCTTTGTGCGCGGCCAGGCCGTACTGCGGATACACTTTGTCCCACTCGCGCATGCAGGCATCGCGCCACACCTTGGCGATAATGGAAGCGGCCGCGATGGCGTGACACCGGGCGTCTCCCTTGATGAGCCCGCGCTGCGGCAGCGGGAGATCGAGGGGCATGGCGTCGGTCAACAGAAAGTCGGGGGCCGGCCGCAATTCCAGAACGGCCAGGCGCATGGCCTGGCGCGACGCCTGGTAAATATTGATCTGGTCGATGGTGGCGGCGTCCACGGCGCCGACGGCCCAACTCACGGCGCGTTCGCGAATGCGTTGGGCGAGCGCCTCGCGGCGTGCGGCCTCAAGCAGTTTGCTGTCGTTCAACCCGCGCACCGGGCGCTCCGGAGACAGAATTACGGCGGCGGCCACCACCGGGCCAAAGAGCGCTCCGCGGCCGACTTCATCCACGCCCGCCACGGCCGCAAAACCGCGCGCGCGCAACTCCCGCTCGATCGTGCCCTCGCACCGGATTTTGCCACCCGCCGATTCGGGTCGCATGGATTTGTCCGCGGGCAGGCTATTCGCGCTCGCGGAGACGGGCGGCCTTGCCTCGCAGCTTGCGCAGGTAGTACAGCTTGGCTCGCCGCGCGCGGCCGGAGCGGACCACGTCGATGTGGTCGATCACGCGGGCGTGCACCGGGAAGATGCGCTCCACCCCGTGGCCAAAGCTGACCTTGCGCACGGTGATGCTCTCGCCCAGGCCCGTATTGTTGCGGGCGATGACCGTACCCTCGAATGCCTGGAGGCGCTCTTTGTCGCCTTCCTTGATTTTGACGTGGACGCGAATCGTGTCGCCCGGCCGGAACACCGGGAGGTCGGTCCGCTTGTTCTTGTTGATAAACTTGGTCAGCAACGCAGTCTGCATGGGGATTTCCTTAATATTCTATCACATGGGACGGCCGGGTTCGTTTAGGAACAGCACCAGCCCGCCGAATACCGCAGGCTGGCCCACCAATTGGTACTGCGCCAGCTTTCCCGGCTTGCCCGCGCACTCCAGGCACACCACCGCGCAGGGCGGCGGCTCGTTCCGCGGAGCGTAGCGCAGCGTGCCGTTGGTTACGCCCACGTGCCGAAACCGCACCGCGGGGTCGCGCTCGCGCAGCAGGGCCTGAAGCGGGTATTCGAGCTGCCCCTCGCCGGCATCGATGGCCACGGCGCGGCATCCGGAACGGAGAATGGCGGCGGCCGCGCCACGGTATGACTGCTCCGCACCCGGCGACGGGATGTCGGTGAAGTAGGCCCGGTCGCGCGGGATCAAAAACAGGTTGTTCGGTCCGCGCAGGGGCCGGGTCCAGTTCTCGAGCGCGGGCAGGCGCGCCGTGTCGGCCAGAAACAGACACACCGGAAGCAGCAGCCACGCCGGCCGCACGCGCTCCAGGGCGGCGGCGGCCAGGGGCGCGCCCAGAACGAAGAGCGGCAGGAACAGCCGCGCGGCATAGGGCTGCCAGCGGAGATACGCGCAGAAGAGCAGGAACGCGGCCGCCAGCGCGGCGGCATACACCAGCCACCACCGCCCACGTTTCCGCCACGCCGCAAACCCCGCCCAGCCCGCCGCCATCGCCAGCAGCAGCAGGTGCCAGCGGTTGTTGGCGTTGGCCTCGTGACGCGTGTTCACCGGGGGGCCGTAGACGCTCCACGCGGGGCTGTCGGGCGATTGCGGATCGATCCCCAGCCGCGTGTGCGCCTCCAGCGTGGCCTCGTAGACACCGCGGTTCCAGCGGGGATTGCCCGATCCCAGTTGCTCGGAGAGATGGCGCAGCGCGTTCGACGCCGTGCGCTTCAACCCGAACTCCGCGTTGCGCCAGCGGAACAGGCCGTTCGCGAAAGGCGCGTCGTAACCCAGCGGCGATCCGCTGAACCTCAGGTTGCGGGCGTATTGAGGGCCGTTGACCAGCAGCGCCCCGCCCAGCATGCACAGGGCCGCGGCGATCCACTGCCGGCGGCCCCTCAGCGGGCGGACCAGCAACGCCGCGGCCACGAGCGGCGGGGCGAACAGGTACGCGGTGCCCTTGGTGGCCAGCGCCAGGCCGAGCGACAGCCCCAGAAAAGGCAGGTCCGCCTGCAAGGCGAAGTAGACCAGACACACCAGCCAGAGCGCGGTCATGCAGTCGTTCTTGGCTCCCGAAGCCTGCAGGATGGCGGAGGGCAAAGTGGCGCAGAACAGGGCCGCCAGCGCCTGGCCGCGCGAGCCCAATCCGGCCGTCCGCGCGATGGCGGAGACTCCCACGATGCACCCGGCGAAGGCCAGGCAGGATACCAGGTTGACGAAACGGTCGCCGCCCGAAAGCACGTAGGTGTCGAGCATCAGGAACTCGGACAGCGGCGGGGCGCTGATCTGGCTCAGGTAAACCGTCGGAAAGAACCCCACGCTCCCGGCCTGCGCCCAGTACACGATGCGCGGCATGTGGTAGGCCAGGGCATCGAAGGTGTTGGGCGGGGCCAGCCACGCGGTGACCGCCACCAGGGCGGCGATGGCGCCGGCCGCCAGCCATATCGCGGCCTCGAACGGGCCCACCGTGAACCTGCCGGCCGCGGCGCGCGGCTGGCGCCGGACATACGCGGCTCCGGCGATGGCCAGCAGGCACCAGCCGATGGCCAGCCAGGTCCGGTTAACAAGCTGAAACGGGCTCAGGACCTCGACGAGCAGCGCGCCGGCGGCCGCGGCCAGCACCACAAGGCGGAGAGCCCGGTCGCGCATGCGCTCACTCCCCGGGCTCGCCGATCAGATCGGGCCGCAGGCGCGCCGTCTTTTCGATGGCGGCCTTCCGCCGGAAGCGGCGGATCTCCTCGTGGTTGCCGTTGAGCAGCACGTCCGGCGCCTTCCACCCGCGGAATTCCGCCGGACGCGTCCAGTGCGGGCAATCCAGCAGCCCCTCGCCGTGGCCGGTTTCCTGGAACGATTCGAAGGCCGCCGAGGTCTCGTTTCCCAACACCCCGGGAATGAGGCGCGCCACGGTATCGACCACCACGGCCGCGGCCAGTTCCCCTCCGCTCAACACATAGTTGCCGATTGAGATCTCGTCGTCCGCCAGATGCTCGGCCACACGCTCGTCCACGCCCTCGTAGCGGCCGCAAATCAGCAGCAGGCCGGCGGCTTGGGCCAGGCGGTTGGCCATGGCCTGGCCGAAGAGGCGTCCCTGGGCCGAGAGCAGCACCACCTTTCGATCCGGACCGCGCTCCGGCCAGATGGATTCCACGGCGTCGAAGATGGGCTGCGGTTTGAGCACCATGCCCTCGCCGCCGCCGAAGGGACGGTCGTCGACGGTCTTGTGACGGTCCACGGTCCAGTCGCGCAAATTGTGAATGCGGATGTCGAGCAGTTGGGCGTCCTGCGCGCGCTTCACCACGCCGTGCGCGAACGGCCCCTCAAAGAACTCGGGGAAGATCGTCAGCACATGAAACGTCACGGCCGGTTCACATCCTTTAAGCCTTCGGGGAGGTCCACGCCGATGCGGCGCCGGGCGGGATCGATCTCCACGCAGATGGCCCGGGCGAAGGGAATCAGCAGCCCGCCCGCGAGTTCCAGCAAGCCGGCGCCTCCGGCGTCCTGCCAGGCCGCGACGCGCCCCAGCGATTCGCCCGAGCGGCGGTCCACCACCTCGCACCCGATGAGGTCGGACTGGAAGAACTCGCCCTCGTCGAGCGGCACGCGTTGGCTTAGCGGCACGCGAAGCTCGGCGCCCAGGAGCGGCTCGGCTTCGGAGATGGTCTCGATGCCCCGGAATTTCAGGATCAGGGTGCGGTCGTGGAACCAGGACGATTCCACCTCGACCGGCTGCAGCGCGCCGCTGGAAGTGTACAGGTGCGCCTGGCGCAGGCTCTGGAAACGCTCGGGCTTCCCGCTCAGGGGGATGGCGGTAACCTCGCCGCGGATCCCGCGGGCCTTACCCAGAACGGCCACCGTAACCCAACCGGAATCGGCTTCCCTCACTCCAGGATTTCCAGCGTGAAACGGCGGTTGAGTTTCATGCCGGCGGCGCCCAGAATGGTGCGGATGGAGCGCGCCGTGCGGCCCTGCTTGCCGATCACCTTGCCGAGGTCGCTGGGGGCCACCTTCAGCTCCAGCACCGTCACCTGTTCGCCTTCCACCAGGCGCACCGAAACTTCCTCCGGGATGTCCACCAGAGCCTTCGCGATATCTTCAATCAACTGTTTCATCACCCCGCCTCCTTCCCACAAGCCCATGGTACATGGTCGGAACGGCTGGTCGTGTTAAACCGGCGCCGTAGCCGTTCGGTTACTCACAGTTGGGGGGCTTACGCCACCGGTGGGGCGGCCGGCGCGGGGTTCTTCTCCGCCAGGCGCTTCACGGTGTCCGAGAGCAAGGCGCCCTGTTTGGTCCAGTGCTCCAGGCGGTCGTACTTGAGGTCCACCTTGGCGGGGTGGGTAAGGGGGTTGTAGTGTCCGATCACTTCCAGGCTGCGGCCCTTGGCGGCGCGCGCCTTCTCGATGACCACGACACGGTAAAACGGCTTCTTTTTGGCGCCAAACCGCGCCAGGCGAATCATCAGCATCTTTGCTCCAAATCTGGTTTCCAAAAAAGTCCGACTGTCCATCGCCCCGGGGACGTTCGTCCAAAGGCGCATCCTCCCGGCGGGGCGCTCCTGCAAAGGCCTACCGTCCCGGCGGGCCGAGAATATCTCCGAACGGAAAACCCGGCGGCAATTTCATTTTGCCGAATTTCCTGCCCATGAAGCCACCCGAGAGCGACTTCATCAGTTTCCGGGCTTCCGCATACTGCTTCAGCAACTGGTTCACTTCCTGCACGGTGGCGCCGCTGCCCCGCGCAATGCGCCGGCGGCGGCTGCCGTTGATAATCATGTGATTGTCGCGCTCGCGCGGCGTCATCGAATCGATGATGGCCACCACCCGGCCGAGTTCACCCTCGTCCACCTTGACGTCCTTCAGGCCCTTCATGATGCCCATCTTGGGCATCATGTCCAGCAGCGAACTGATCGAGCCGAGCTTGCGGACGGACTTCAACTGGTCGCGGAAATCCTCCAGCGTGAAGTCGTTTTCGATGAGCTTGCGCTGCATCTCGACGGCCTTCTTCTGGTCGATCTGCTCGCTGGCCTTCTCGATGAACGAGAGGATATCGCCCATGCCCAGGATGCGGTTGGCGGCGCGGTCGGGATGGAACGGTTCGAGCGCGTCGAATTTCTCGCCCAGGCCCACGAATTTCAACGGCTGGCCGGTGACGTGGCGGATGGAGAGCGCCGCCCCGCCGCGCGCGTCGCCGTCCATCTTGGTGAGGATGACGCCGGTGATGCCCAGGCGCTTATGGAACTCGTCGGCCGATTTGACGGCGTCCTGGCCGGTCATGGCGTCGGCCACGAACAGCACTTCGACGGGGTTGAGCTGCGCTTTCAACTGCTGCAACTCGACCATGAGCTGGTCGTCGATGTGCAGGCGGCCGGCGGTATCCACCAGCAGCACGTCGCGGCCGGTCTGCATGGCTTCGCGGCGGGCGGAGCGGGCCAGGTCGAGCGGCAGTGTTTCGCCGGGTGCGCCTTCGTAAATGGACTGGCCGACTTCGCGCGCCACCACCTTGAGCTGCTCGCGCGCCGCCGGGCGGTAGACGTCCACCGAAACCGCCATGGGGCGATGCCCGTTGCGCGAGAGCCAGCGCGCCAGTTTGCCCGTGGAGGTGGTCTTCCCGGAACCCTGCAGGCCGACAATCAGGAAGACGCTGGGGGGATCGTTGGCGAAGCGCAGCTTCGACTCGTGGCTGCCCAGGATCTTGATCAGCTCCTCGTGCACGATCTTGATCACCTGCTGGGAAGGCGAGAGGGCGGTCAGCACCTCTTCTCCCATGGCCTTGACCTTGATGTTCTCGAGGAGCAGTTTGACAACCTTGAAATTGACGTCGGCCTCGAGCAGCGCCATGCGGATCTCGCGCAGGGCGCCCTCCATGTTTTCGGCCGAGAGCTTGCCTTCGCCGCGGAGGTTCTTGAAGACCCGCTGCAGCTTTTCCGATAGGTTGTCGAACATGAAAGTAGGCGCGGAAGTTGACCGGCTCGAAGAGCGCGGCCGATCCGCCGGCGGTTCCCCTATTATATCCGGTTATGCGGGGGGGATGCGGATGCTGGAGGCCGCCATCTTCCCGGTGCGGTCCATGCCCAGTTCGTAGAGAACCCGGGTGCCGGGCCGCAGATCGGTGGCCAGCCCTTCCACCAGGCGGGATACGTGGAAGAAGATGTCGCGTCCGCCGTCGTCGGGGCGGAGGAAGCCGAATCCCTTGGCTTCGAAATAGGTGACCACGCTGCCCGCCTGTTCGCCGGTGGGCGTTTCGGCGGCGGCTTCTCCGGTTTCCCCGGATCCCTGGGAGGGCCGGCTGCTCTTGTCGCCGACGCCCTGCTTGATCAGCGCCAGGTCCGCCTCGCTCCAGTCCGGCGCTGGAGTGTCGGTGGGAATTTTGAGACCCGGATTGCGCTTTCGGGCCTCTTCAAATAACCGCTTTTGACTTGCGTTCAAAATGTCCTCTCGATTGATATGCCGGCTTACGCCGATGCAGGCGCGGCCTTCTTCCTGCGGGCGCCCTTCTTCTCGGCGGGGGGCTGCCGGTCGCTCTTCTTCAAACTCCCCATCACCATGTTGGTGACAAACTTCTTTTCGCCGTGATCGTCGAATTTGATGACGATGCGTTCGTCGCTGCTGAACATCACCGTTCCCAAGCCGAATCTTTGGTGTTCGACCTGGGCGCCCTGAGAGAAGCTGTTGGAAGCCATGATTTTCTACGATTTACTCCTCGGTTGGATTGCTGGAGAACCTACGCGCCACTGAAGCCGGGTAGAGGTATCTGGCAGAAGTACCACGATGAACTATTCCATATGGTAGCAAGGCGGCGCTGCCTTTGTCGAGTGGGGGTTCGCGGGCGCGCGTGGTTCCGCGAGCCGGCAACTCCCCGCGCGGGACCGGCATTGCGGGGGTGCTACAGTCGCGGGAGCGCCCGGTACCTATCTTTGGAGTACACCCAAAGGCTTCCCAAATTCAGGCGGAAAACCCCATTTACAGCCGCGCCCCGCTCCGCTACATTGATCTTGGATTCAATTCGATTCGCCGAGGCACGTATGTATTCCATCAGGCTCATTCCCGCGGTGCTGGTTTCCGTAGGAGTGGCTCTCGGTGCTCCGCCTGCGGAAGACGCCAGCAAGCTGCCCCCTCCACCCGCTTCTGCCACATCACAAGAGCGAACAGCCGACCCCGCCAGTCCGGTCCCCACACTCCGTATCCTCCCGCCCGTCTTGCGCAATTCCGAAAAGGAAGACAGCTTGTTGGTGGTCTTGCCGGGAGGGCCGGCCGCACCAGCCGAGGATCCCGCTCCCCTGGCTGCCGCGGTGGCCCATCCGGCAGCGCCTCCCGCCGACGACCCGGAACGGCCGCAGTTACGCCGCGCCCCGCCGGCTTACCCGCCTGAATTCGGCGCCGAGAGCGCCATGTTCTGCCAGAAGCAGATCGGCGACTGGACACTGGACGACGCCGTGGCCCTCCTGGGCGAGCCCAAGGGCCATCGGGTTTCGCTTGACGACGACGGTGTGGAAAATGGCGACATCTTCGCCTTTGCCGACGCCAGCAGCCGCTACCGCCAACTGGAGCTGGATTTCGACCGCGAAACCGGCGCTCTGCGCTCGGTTTTCGCCTATCCCTGGAAAATGACCTGGCAGGAGTGCCGCAAACTCTGGGGCGCCCGCGTCAGCGCCACCGAGGCCGATAGGGGCCGCAAGTTCTATTCCTACCTGGACCGGCGGCTGGATGTTCTGGTGGACCCATCCGGAAACGTGATCAATTTCGGCCTCTACTAAGCGGCGGCAGGCAGCCGCCCCGAAAGTTTCCATCTGCCGTGAGAAACCGGATGCCCTTCCGGCACGTAACCATTCTAGGGCCGCATTGACGATCCCATTAGGCGTATAGTTTAGGTAGGGGAGTGGACCATGAAACGACGATCCGCAATGTGGGTGGCGATCGCCGCCGCACTCAGCGTCCTGGCGATCGGGGCTTTCGCCGACGACAACACTTCGAAACCCAAGAACAAGAAGGACGATCCGGATGCCATCGGCGACCGCGACGTGGGTAACGGGATCAATTTTTACGGTCTGGACAGCGAAATCGCCATGGGCAAGCAGTTGGCCCAGGAGGTGGAGCGCGATGCCAAACTGGTCGACGACCCGATTGTTGCGGAATACGTCAATCGGATTGGCCAGAACCTGGTGCGCAATTCCGATGCCAAAGTGCCCTTCACCATCAAGGTGCTGGATACCGAGGAGATCAACGCCTTCGCCCTGCCCGGCGGATTCTTTTTCGTGAACTCCGGCTTGATCCTGAAAACCGACACCGAAGCCGAACTGGCGGGTGTGATGGCGCATGAGATTGCCCACGTGGCGGCACGGCACGGGACCCGCCAGGTCACCCGCGGGGACCTGATGCAGATCGGCGCCATTGTGGCCTCCATCGCCACCGGCGGCTGGACCGGCTACGCCATCCGTCAGGGCGCCAGCCTGGCGATTCCGCTGGGGTATCTGAGGTTCTCGCAGGGCTTCGAAAAGGAAGCCGACTTCTACGGGCTGCAGTACATGTACAAAGCCGGCTACGACCCGACAGCCTTCGTGGACTTTTTCGAGAAGATCGAAACTATGGAGAAGAAGAAGCCCGGTTCGCTCTCCAAGGTGTTCTCCTCTCACCCCATGACCGACGACCGCATCAAGTTGTCGCAGAACGAGATCAACAAGGATCTGCCGCCCAAGCCGGAGTATGTGATCACCACTTCGGAATTCAACGACGTCAAGGCGCGCCTGGCCATGCTCCACAACCACCGCAAGGTGGACAACGTGGATCCGAACAAGCCGACGCTGCGGCGCGGACCGGGTGGGAACGGCCCGGTGGATCCCAACGATGACGGCACGCAACCCAAGAGCGACAGCGACGAGCGTCCCACGTTGAAGCGCCGGGATAGCGGGAATTAAGACCCGCCTGCTGCCAGCGCTTGTAGAAGCCGGGAAGAACCCTCCTCACGCCAAGGCGCAGGGACGGCCTGGAAGTCCGCTCAGCCCTTCACGGGTATGGGGGCCAGGTCGCGGCTGGCGATCACGCGGTCGATCATGCCGTACTGCACGGCCCCCTCGGGTTCCATGATGTAGTCGCGGTCCACATCCTTGGCGATGCGGTCCACCGGTTGGCCGGTGGCATCCGCCAGCATGGTGTTGAGGATCTCGCGCATCCGCAGGATCTCGCGCGCGTAGATGTCGATATCGGCGGCCTGTCCCGCCAGACCTTGCATGGAAGGCTGGTGGATCATGATTCGCGAATTGGGCAGGCTGAACCGTTTACCCTTGGCGCCTTTGGCCAACAGCACGGCAGCCATGGAAGCGGCCTGCCCGACGCAGATGGTCACAATGTCCGGGCGGATGAAGGCCATGGTGTCGAGGATCGCCAGGCCGGCCGTGATGGACCCTCCGGGCGAATTGATGTAGATGGAAATGTCCTTCTCCGGGTCCTCGGCTTCCAGGAACAGCAACTGGGCGATGATGAGGTTGGCCACCTGGTCGTCGATGGGCGTCCCCAGGAAAATGATGTTCTCCTTCAACAACCGGGAATAAATATCGTATGCGCGCTCCCCACGGGAAGTCTGCTCGACCACCATGGGCACAAGGACGGATAGTCCCATTTTGCCTCCGGATTCGGTGATGCGGCCCGGTACTGCCCGGACCGGGATTTTCAGGCTCGCTTTGCGGCAACCGCGCGCCTGCTCTTGCGCTGCTTCGCCTGGGCCAGCGACTTCTTCTTCTGGTCCAGCGCCTTCGCCAGGTCGGCGATTGAATTCTTCCCCAGATAATCCATGATACGCGATCGCAGGGCCACCCAGCTATCGTGCATGGAACAGGGCATGTCGTCGTTGCATTCCGACAGCCCGCTGGCGCACTGTTGATAGGGAGCCAAACCGTCCAGAGCCTCGACGATGTCAAGGAGGCGGATTTCGGCCGGTTCGATGCGCAGGGCGAAGCCGCCGGTCGGACCCTTGCTGGATCGCAGCAGTCCTTTTTTCGCCAGTTGCTGAAGAATCTTCGCGAGGAAATGGGCGGGAATATCTTCCGTCTCGGCGATGTTCTTCACCATGGCGTACTTGCCGTCGGGCACCTGCGCCAAATGCACAAAAGCGCGGATCGCGTATTCAGCGGATCGAGAATAGATCATCCTGATTCCCCCGTGAATTATCGGAGTAGCTACTCCGTTATCTTAGAATTAACAAGAGCGGCGCGCAAGGCAATTATTTCCGCATATTTCAGGTCAGGCCGCCTTGCGGCCGGAGCGGAGCGAAATTCGGGTCCGCAACACCGGTTCATGCCTACTAGACGCAGCTTCGCCCGAAAAAGATGCCGATTTCCGCGCCCGCCATCCCTGCGATGATAGGGTGGGGTTCGATTTCCGGCCATGATGGACATCCTGGAAAGGCTGCCGCCCGGCTCGCTGGTGCTCGATCTGGGGGCGCGCGCGGGCAGTTTCCCCACCTCCCGAACCGATCTCCGGGTGGTTCGCCTGGATCTGGAAGCCCCGCCGGCAGGCGCTTCCGGCGCCTATGTGCGAGGGGACGCCGCGCGGCTCCCCTTTCGCGGCGGCTGCTTCGACGCCATCGTCGCCAACCACAGCCTGGAGCATTTCGCCGATCTGGAGAACGCCGTGCGCGAAATCGGCCGAGCCGCCACGCCCGGCGGAATGGTCTACATTTCCGTGCCGGACGCCAGCACGCTCACGGACCGCGTTTACCGCTGGCTGGGCCGGGGCGGGGGACATGTCAACGCCTTTCGCCGCCCGGCCGACGTCATCGGCCCGATGGAGAAATGGACGCGGCTTCCGCACCGCTCCACCACGCTGCTCTTCAGCTCACTTGCGTTCCTCAACGCCCACAACTTCACCGCCCGGCCGCCGCGCAAAATCGCCCTGTTCGCGTTTGGAAACGAGCGTTTCCTGGCGTGGCTCGTGTGGGTGCTGCGCGTGCTGGACCGCGCCCTGGGAACGCGGCTCAGTGTCTATGGGTGGGCCTTCCGGTTTGGCGGGACGCCGCCGGAGAGCATGCCGGAAGCCTGGATCAACGTGTGCGTTAGGTGCGGCTCGGGGGCTTCGGAGGCCTACTTGCTCCACGCCGGGGCGGTGCGCCGCGTCCTGGGCGGGATGGAGTCCTACGCCTGCCCGCAGTGCGGCTGCCGGAACTGGCTGTTCCACGGCGGAACTCGACCCGGCAGGTAGGCGCGGGCGCCCAAGTTGGCCACACTGTGGCCAGTTCTCCCCGATTCCGAGGCTTTGTGTTCAATAAGATACGAACCGGGTTGGCCAGACTGTAGCCGATCTCACGGGACGGGCGCTCCCGCCGCCCGGCCAACGCTCTGCGCGGCCCGCGAACGCGGTAAGGTAGAAAACATGGCTGCCCGCTCGGAACCGAATCCGTCGAAACTGGCTGCCGCCGAAGCCGCCGCGGCGCTGGTGCGGGACGGCATGACGGTGGGCTTGGGCAGCGGGTCCACGGCCTCGCTGGCGGTTCGTGCGCTGGCGCGGCGCGTCTCACAAGGGCTGCGCATCACCGGCATTCCAACCTCCGAGAAGACCGCCGAACTCGCCCGCGGGCTCGGAATTCCGCTGGCCACGCTGTCGGACCGCGGCGCCATCTCGCTCACCATCGACGGCGCCGACGAGGTGGAGCTGGGAACACTCGATCTGGTCAAAGGCCTGGGCGGAGCCCTGCTGCGCGAGAAACTGGTGGCCGCGGCGACCGAGCGGCTGGTGATCGTGGCCGACGAAAGCAAGCTGGTGGTCCGGCTGGCCGCCAACTCCCGGCCGCTGCCGGTGGAGGTGGTGGCTTTCGCCTGGCAAACCACCGCCAAGCGGCTGGAATCCCTGGGCGCCCAAACCACCCTTCGCCTGGGGGAGGACGGGCGGCCGTTGGTGACCGATCAAGGCAATTACACCCTGGATTGCCGTTTCCGTTCGGTGCCGCCGGCGCGCGAGCTGCAATCCCGCCTGGACTCGACCGTCGGCGTGGTGGAGCATGGCTTGTTTCTGGGGATGACCTCGCAGGTAATGGTGGGAGGGTCCTGGGGCGTGCGCGTCCTCGGCGGGGAGCGCTAGAGATGCGCGCCGCGGTGCTGCGCTCGCCCGCGCCGGTTTCACGGCATCCGCTGCGCCTGGAAGACCTGCCCACTCCCCAGCCCGGCCCGGACCAGGTGCTGCTGCGCGTGAAAGCCTGCGGCCTGTGCCGCACCGATCTGCACGTGGTGGAAGGCGAACTGCCGCCGCTCGGCGAATCGGTGATTCCCGGGCACCAGATTGTGGGCGAGGTGGCGGGCGGCGGCCGCGTGGGGGTGTCGTGGATCGGCGGCACGGACGGCGCCTGCTGGTACTGCCGGCACGATTTCGAGAACCTGTGCGACGCCCCCACCTTCACCGGCTACACGGTGAACGGCGGCTACGCCGAGTACGCCGTGGCGCGGCGGGATTTCGTCTTTCCCCTGCCGCCCGCGCTCGAAGACGTGCAGGCCGCGCCGCTGCTGTGCGCGGGCATCATCGGCTTCCGCAGTCTGCGCGTGGCCGGCGTGCAAGCCGGCGAACGCGTGGGCCTGTTCGGCTTCGGCGCCTCCGCGCACCTGGCCATCGCCATCCTGCGCGCCTGGAAGTGCGAAGTGTACGTGGCGACGCGCGGCGAGTCGCACCGCCGGCTGGCCGCGGAGCTGGGCGCGGCGTGGGTGGGCAGCGAGCATGAGAAGCCGCCCGTACAGCTTGACCGCGCCGTGACATTCGCGCCGTCGGGCGACGTGGTGGTAGCCGCGCTCTCCAGCCTGCGCAAGGGCGGGGTGGTGGCCATCAACGCCATTCACCTGGACCGCATTCCGCAGTTCGACTACGACAGCCTGCTGTGGGGCGAGCGGCAGATTCGCAGCGTCGCCAACATGACCCGCCGGGACGCCCGCGATTTCCTGCAAACCGCCGCGGAAATCGGGCTGCGGCCCAAGGTCACGGTGTTTCCGCTGGAAGAGGCCAACCAGGCGCTCGAAGCCGTGAAGGCCGATCGGATCGACGGCGCCGCCGTGATTGTGCCGTGACGCCGGATCTTGCGATCGCAATCGCCGGCGCGGATGCGCAAGATAATTCCGGACGCCCTGGACGGCGCCGCCCGATTGCCGGCATCTTCGCCTCTTCGGCGGAACAGCGTCCACTTCGGGGGTTAGTGGCGCTGCGGTCATGCCGGTCACCAAGCACCGCATGCGGGCCGCGAACCAGGGCATCTGATCCAAAGACCCACTAACCCACGCTGCCAACTACACCGGCATCCACTTTTTTATTTGCCCGCGCTCAGCCGCGCGTCGGCGTCCGCCTGCGCCATGCCTTCGATCTCCACCAACTTCCGCCGCGAGGCGGCGCCGCTCGCGATGCGCACCCGCGAACGCGGCACGCCGGCCCACTCGGCCAGGTAGCGCACGCATTCCTGGTTGGCTTTGCCGTCCACCGGCGGCGCGGCGAGATCCAGCTTCCAGGCGTCGCCCAACCGCCCGGCGAAGGCGGTCCGTTTGGCGCGCGGATGCACCTTTACCGTGAGACGCGCCATGTCACGTTGGCCCTCAAGTTGGCGACGCCGGCGGCGACGCGCGTGTCCACCACCTCGAAGGCCAGGGCGTCGTCCAGCCAGTCGTGGCTGCTGCCGTCGGCGTTCTGCGTGGCAACGGTCAGGGTGTACTGCTGCGGGGTGAGCCAGCACTCCAGGCGGAAGTCGACTTCCAGTTGGTCGCCGGCCTGGAAATCGCCCAACGGGGTCTGCTCGATGCGGGTGTTGGTGCCGTAGACGTCCATGCCGATGCGCGTGCGCACCAGGATGCCCACCATGGGGCCGGAAACGGCGCGCGTGAAACGCGAGCGGACGCGCACGGTGACGGGCTCGCCGGAGGCCACCGACGCCACCGGTTCGCCGCTGGAGTTGAGGATCTCGATGGCCAGGATCTCGCTCGCGCCGTCGCCGTGGCGGAAGCTGCCGCGCACGCGGTCTTCCTTTTTGTGGCGGGGCTCCTGGCGCTCCAGCACCAGGCCGATGTAACGGTTGATCACGTCGCGCGGATGGCCCTGGGCTTCGATGCGCCCGCCCAGCAGCAGGATGGCGCGGTCGGAAAGCTGCTTCACCAGGCCCAGGTCGTGGGAGACGAACAGCACCGTGATGCCGCGTTCGCGCAGCTCCTGAAACTTGCGCACGCAGCGGTTGGCGAAGACCGCGTCGCCCACCGCCAGGGCTTCGTCCACGATGAGGATTTCGGGGTCCACGTGAATGGCCGTGGAGAAGGCCAGGCGCACGTACATGCCGCTGGAGTACTCCTTCACCGGCCGTTCGATGAACTCGCCGATCTCCGCGAAGGCTTCGATGGAGGGCATGGCGCGGGCGATCTCGGCGCGGCTGAGCCCCATGATCTCGCCGTTCAGGTAGACGTTTTCGCGGCCGGTGAACTCCGGGTTGAAGCCTGCGCCCAGCTCCAGCAGGGCGGCGATGCGCCCGCGCGTCACCACGCGTCCGGTGGTGGGTTGCAGAATGCCGCTGACGATTTGCAGCAGCGTGCTCTTGCCGCAACCGTTCGGTCCCACCAGGCCCAGGGTCTCGCCCTTTTCGAGCTGGAACCCGATGTCGCGCAGGGCCCAGAAATCGGTGTGCAGCGCGCGGCCTCCCGGC
>Ga0209039_10000702_pt1 | contig 32244 bp, 32 predicted proteins | sample BogFormECP12_OM1_FD_188238 | JGI IMG/M metagenome (GOLD analysis project Ga0209039, IMG submission 188238) | Bog forest soil microbial communities from Calvert Island, British Columbia, Canada - ECP12_OM1 (SPAdes) (version 2) | ecosystem: Environmental > Aquatic > Freshwater > Wetlands > Bog ... | reverse complement strand
GAGGGCACGCACATCCCCTCCCACGGAGTCTCCTCAGCATCAATTCTCTGCTGACTCGTCCAGATTCCCCAAAGCCCCTCCGGTATCGGCGGATTGGGGCGGATGACATTCGGTATTGACACCTCAGGCCGAAAACGCTAGTCTTTAAACTTATGTTACGCGCGCTGGCACACCACCACCATCATCATTTCATCTTCGGGGTGGCGTGTCGGTGGGCGAATGCTTAAACCAGCAAGTGAGATCGGCAAAGCGGCCCGCTGACACAAGCAATCAGCGGGCTTTTTCATTTTCAAGCAGGGGGGCTGTGCATGTTGGAACTCAAATATCAGGAGGACGGTCTGATTCCCGCCATTATTCAGGACCGTCATACGGGAAAAGTCTTAATGCTCGGGTACATGAATGCGGACGCCTATCATCAAACCCTCATATCCGGATACGTCACCTTTTATAGCCGCGCGCGACAGAAGCTATGGACCAAAGGTGAGACTTCCGGGCATCGGTTAGTGGTGAAGGAAATTCGAGTGGACTGCGATCAGGATGCGCTGCTGATCCAAGCCGATCTGACCGGCCCGGGCTGCTGCCACCTCGGCTATCGCTCGTGTTTCTTCCGCAAGCTGACCGGGAAAGGTGAGGAAATCATCCTCGAACGTGAATTCGATCCTGCCCGCGTCTATGGCGAGAAGCACCCGGAGAGCCAGACATGAGCCTGTTGAAATTGGGTTTGCCCAAAGGAAGCCTGCAAGAAGCCTCGCTGCAACTTTTTCGTCGCGCGGGGTACGAAATCAGTGTCAGCTCGCGCTCGTATTTTCCCTCCATCGATGATGAGGAAATCGAGTGCATGTTGATCCGCGCGCAGGAAATGGCGCGCTACGTTGAGGACGGCATCCTCGACGCCGGATTGACCGGCAAGGATTGGATTCTGGAGAATGAAGCAAAGGTCGTCGAAGCGGCTGACCTGGTTTATGCCAAGCAGACTTTCGGCAAGGTGCGCTGGGTGCTCGCCGTCCCGGAAAACTCCCCTTTCCAGAGCGTGAAAGACCTGCAAGGAAAAATCATCGCCACGGAGCTGGTGGGGGTCACCCGGCGCTACCTCGAGCGAAACGGGGTAAAAGCCAAAGTGGAATTTTCCTGGGGCGCCACGGAAGTAAAGCCCCCGGTGCTGGCCGACGCCATCGTGGAAGTTACCGAAACCGGCTCCTCGCTGCGGGCCAACGGCCTGCGCATCGTTGAAACCGTGCTGGAATCGAACACCAAGTTTATCGTTCATCCCGGCGCCTGGGAAGATGCTTGGAAGCGCCGGAAAATCGAGACGCTCATCATGCTCTTGCAAGGGGCCATCGAGGCCGCGGGCAAGGTGGGCCTGATGCTGAACGTCCGCCGTGACGACCTGGACAAGGTGCTTTCGGTTCTTCCCGCTTTGAAGCGGCCCACCATTTCGGCCTTGAGCGATTCCGATTGGGTCGCCGTCAACACGGTCATCGAGGAAAAAACCGTTCGCGAAATCATTCCGCGCCTCAAGGCCGCGAACGCCCAAGGCATTGTGGAATATCCGCTGAATAAAATTGTAGTTTGAAAAGCGGGAACTGGAGGCTAGAGTCCGTTGACACCCTTGCCCTTCCGAGGGATGCGAGACCCGACGGAGACGGAAGTGCCAAGGCCCGTCAGGGCCGATATCATGTAGCCCACGGCGAAAGCCGTGGGGGGACGAGGTATCAAACGAGCCTGTTGAGCCCCGGAGGGGCGACATAAGCTGGAAGCAAGCATCGGGAACACCCTGGGGACGGATGCCGCCCCTCCGGGGCTTCACAATTCTTGCTGCCTCCTTAATCCCACGGCTTACAGGATCCCGCCCGCTACGCGGGCTAAATATGTTGGACATTATTCGCAGCAGTGACGCTAAAGCTCTCGATAGGATGCTCGACGTGCGCTCCACGACCTTGACGGAGGCGGAGGCGGTGGTGCGTCCCATCCTGGAGGACATCCGGCGCCGCGGCGACCGCGCCCTTTTGCGTTACGCGAAAAAGTTTGACCGCCTCGACCTCCGCAAGACCGGTTTCACGGTATCCCACGAAGAGATTCGCCGCGCCTACCGTGAGGTTCCCCCGGGCTTTGTGGCGGCGGTGGGAGTGGCGGCGGCGAACATTCGCAAGGCGGCGCGGCGGCAGTTACCGCGGCCGTGGACGTGCCGAACGCGCGCCGGCGTCAGCGTCGGGCAAATCCTTCGGCCGCTGGAGCGCGTGGCCTGCTACGTTCCCGGCGGGCGCTTTCCCCTGCCTTCCACCGTGCTGATGAGCGTTATCCCTGCGCAAGTGGCAGGGGTCCGAGAAGTGATCGTGACCTCGCCGCGGACCGCCCCGGCGGTTCTGGTGGCTGCGGACCTGCTGGGCATAAAGAGAATTTATCGACTGGGCGGCGCCCAGGCGATCGCTGCCTTCGCTTACGGAACCGAGTCCGTGCCGCGCGTGGACAAGATCGTGGGGCCGGGGAACCGCTACGTCGCTGCCGCCAAAAAGCTGGTGGCGGGTGAGTGCGGCATCGATTTCATCGCCGGACCCTCGGAATTAGTGCTGGTGGGCGGGCGCGGCAACGCGGAGTGGATTGCCGCGGACTTAGTTGCGCAGGCCGAGCACGACCCCGATGCCGTGGCGATCTTCATTACTCCCTCCCTCAAATTGGCGCTTAGGGTGCAGGCGGCCGCGCGGGGAATCGTGGCGCGGCTGGAGTTGCCGGTCGCGGGCCAGGCGCTGGGTGCGCAGGGGGGCATCATCGTCACACGGAATATGGCGGAGGCTGCGGACCTCATAAACCGCCTGGCGCCCGAACACCTCACGCTGTTCGAGGGCGCCACGACGTTGCTGGGGCGCGTCCAATCCGCCGGCTCCATCTTTCTGGGTGCGTACAGCCCGGTCGCCGCGGGAGATTATGCCTCGGGGACGAATCACATCCTTCCCACCAGCGGCGCGGCGCGTTTGCGCGGTGGCCTGAGCGCTGCGGATTTTGTGAAGGCCATTTCCGTCCAGCGACTAAGTCCGCGCGGGCTGGCAGGATTGGAAAAGACCCTCGTCACCTTGGCAAACACCGAGGGCCTGAAAGCGCACGCTTATTCCGTCCAGACCCGCTTTGTGGGGAAAGGCGCGCAACCCTGAGGGATGGTTGTTCGCGAGATGGATGGCATGCGGTCGACAAATTGACGTTCGCAATCATACGCTCCGGGGGATGATTGCGACAAAATGTCTGAAACACGGAGATGACGATCAGCCAAGATGCTTTTTGCAGTTAAGTGCACTGTAATCTGCTGTTTAAGAGAAAGATGGCCACTGATATTTTGCCGGCATCTGCCCTTATTGGTGGACTATCCACAATACGCATCCGACAGCGCCCTAGGACTTAGCAAATGATTCGACCACGCCAAGCCATTGAAACTCTGAAAAAGTACCGTCCTCCCCAAGAGGGCCGGGGTGGCAAGATGCGCCTGGACTTCAACGAGAATACGGTGGGCTGCCCACCGCAGGTTATTCGCGCGTTGCGGCGCGCTTTGGACCCGGAGATGATGACGCGCTATCCCGAGTACGACGAAGGGCGTCGCACGCTCGCCGCCTATTTTCGCGTGAAACCGGAAGAGATGCTTCTTGCCAACGGCACTGACGACGCGCTCAAGATGGTCTGCGACACGTTCGTCGATCCCGGTGACACACTGCTCGTCCCTGCCCCCACTTTCCCCGTGTACGAATTCTTCAACAATGTGGCGGGCGGGAAGACCTTGCGCATTCGCTACGACGAACATTTCCGCTTGCCCACGAATGAATTTGTGGCCCTGTTGAAAAAGCAAAAGGTACGTTGGGTGGCGATGGCCAATCCTAATAACCCTACCGGCACACAGATCCCGAAAGCCGCTTTGAAGGCCATTCTGCTTGCTGCTCCGGAAACGGTGGTGCTGGTCGATGAGGCTTATCAGGATTTCTCCGGCCAAACCATCCTGCCGTGGATTCGCAACTATCCCAACCTGATCGTGACGCGGACGTTTTCGAAAGCCTTCGGCCTCGCAGCGCTCCGCATGGGCTGTCTCTTCGCCAACCCCCAACTCATCGATCCCCTGCAACGCGGGCAGAACCCCTTTGCCGTAAACGCGCTTGCCTTGATGTGCGCGTGTATCGCCATCCGCTACGACGCTCAGGTGCGCAGATACGCGGAGACCATCCGCGCGAATCGCGCGGGATTCTGCCGCTGGCTCGACGCCCACGACATTCCCTACGTGCCCAGTTCCGCGAATTTCGTCCTGACATGTGTGGGCGAGCACGCCCCGGAAATTGCCCGCAAACTGCGCGACAAGAAAATCCTGGTGCGCGACTGGAGTTACGACCCGCACCTGAAGGGGTACCTGCGATTCACGATCGGCTCCCAGGCGCAAACACGCCGCCTCATGGCTGAACTTCAGTGCTTGCAAGGTCTCATCCAGACTCGCAAAGGCTCACGGGCTTGGAAAAACGTGGTCGCCTACTCTTCCACAGGATGGTTTGCATGAAAGCGCGCACCTCCTCCTTGCATCGCAAAACTGCCGAGACCGATATCCGCGGGCGCTTGAACCTGGATGGTCGCGGCACCTACAAGATCTCGACGGGCATTCGCTTCCTTGACCACATGCTGGAGCTCTTCACCCGGCACGGCGGCTTCGACCTGAAACTGGAGGCGCACGGCGACCTGGACGTCGATCAGCATCACACGGTGGAAGACGTGGGCATCGTCCTTGGCCAACTTCTGCGCGAGGCGCTGGGCTCGAAAAAGGGTATCAATCGCGCCGGTTATTTCCTGATGCCGATGGATGAAACCCTGGCGATCGCCGCCATCGACCTAAGCGGCAGGCCCTACCTGGTGCTGAAAGCTCCCCTGAAGGTGCGGTACGTGGGCGATTTGCAGACCGAGTTGCTGGAAGATTTCTTTCATGGTTTCACCACCACCGCCGCGGCCAACGTACACCTCAAGGTCGCGTACGGACGGTCCAGCCACCACGCCATCGAAGCCCTATTCAAAGCGTTTGCGCGAGCGCTACGCTTTGCCTGCTCGCGCGACCGCCGCTTGCAGTCGCGACTTCCCAGCACGAAGGGTCTTTTATGATTGCCGTCCTCGACTACGGTGGCGGGAATGTGGGCTCGGTGCTCAAGGCGATCGAGTACCTGGGCCTGTCGGCTGAGAGGATCGATCAGCCAGCGGCGCTGCGGGCCGCTGAAAAAATCATTTTCCCTGGGCAAGGCCACTTCGGCGCAATGATGAAGGGGCTTGAGGAACGTGGCATGCTTGCCCCCCTGAAGGGATCCTTCGCCACGGGAAAGCCTTTCCTCGGCATCTGCCTGGGCTTGCAGGCACTATACGAATCGAGCGAAGAGGCCCCCGGCGTCCCCGGGCTGGGCATCCTGCCGGGCTGCGTGACCCGATTTCAGGGTGTCTTTAAGGTTCCCCATGTCGGTTGGAGCCAGCTTGTTCTCCGCCCCGCGACACAATTATTCCGCGGAGTCGCCGACGGCAGCTTTGTTTACTACTGCCATTCTTATTACGGGCCCATCACGCCCGAAGCATGCGCCGTCACCGAATATGGCCAGACCTTCGCCGCGGGAATCGAAATGAACAAGATCTGGGCTGTCCAATTTCACCCCGAAAAGTCAGGCGAGGTTGGTTTGAAAGTTTTGAGTAATTTTTTGAGTGTATGAGTTGTCCGTGGTCCGTTGTCAGTTGTCCGTTGCAACGCGGCATGCCCAACAATTCAATAGCAACTGACAACGGACCACGGACCAAGGACAGTCTTTTAATTATGTTTGCCAAACGCATCATTCCGTGTCTCGACTGCAAAGACGGCCGCGTGGTGAAAGGCATCCACTTTGTTAATCTGCGCGATGCCGGCGACCCGGGCGACCTGGCAGAGATGTACAACCGCGAAGGGGCCGACGAGCTGGTGATGCTCGATATTTCCGCCACTCGCGAAGGTCGTGCCACGCTGATGGAAACCGTCCGCCGAGTGGCCCGCCGCCTGTTTATCCCGCTCACCGTGGGCGGCGGCGTCCGCGTGCTCGATGATGCGCGGCGATTGCTTTCCGCCGGGGCCGATAAGGTGGGTATCAACACGGCCGCTGTCGAAACGCCGGAAACGGTCAGGACCATCGCGGACAACTACGGGCGACAGGCCATCGTGGTAGCCATTGATGCGCGCCGGGCGCGCGGACGTGCCACGGCCGTCCCGGCCGTGCGCACGGGCGGGACGCCCGTGCCACAAACAGGGGAGCATTCCCCGCGGTGGGAAGTTGTGACTCACGCCGGCACCAAACCCACGGGCCTCGACGCACTCGAATGGGCGCGGCGCGTGGAGGAGTTGGGCGCGGGCGAAATCCTGCTGACCTCGATGGACGCTGATGGCACGCAAGCGGGTTTCGATTGCGAATTAACCGCCATGATTGCGCGCGCCTTGCATATCCCCGTCATCGCCTCGGGCGGCGCCGGAAGCCCCGAACATATTGCCGAGGTTTTCCAGCGGGGATGCGCCGATGCCGCATTGGCCGCGTCAATATTTCACTACGAGACGCACACCATCCGCAGTTTGAAAGAGTACCTGCGCACACAAGGCGTGCCAGTCAGGATCTGAGGCGAAATTGATCATTCCCTGCATCGACTTGATGGATCGCAAGGTTGTTCAGCTCGTCCAGGGGAAGGTGAAATTCCTCGAACTGCCTGAGCCGCTTGCCGTCCTCGAAAAATTCTCAGCCTATCCGGAAATCCAAGTGATCGATCTGGACGCGGCGATGGGCAAGGCAGAAAACAACGCGGAGATCGTCCGCGAGCTTTGCCGCCGTAAGCCCTGCCGCGTGGGTGGAGGCATCCGCAGCATAGCGCGGGCTCAGGCGGTGGTGGGCGACGGGGCGCTCAAGGCCATCGTGGGCAGTAGCGCCTTCACCTCGCAGGGCATCAATCAAGAATTCCTGCGTGAGCTCACCGCGGCCGTACCGCGCGCAAAAATCCTGATCGCCGTGGATTCATTCGGCGACCGCGTGGCCGTTCATGGTTGGCGGGAAACGCTGCCTCTCACTTGCGCACAGGCGCTGCCCCAGCTCGAGCCGTACTGTTCAGGATTTCTCTGCACCTACATCGATGGAGAAGGAAGACTGCAAGGAACGAACATCGAATGGTTTCACAGTTTGCGCGCCGTGACCCAACTCCCCATTACCGCGGCGGGCGGAATCACCACGGACGAAGAGATTGCGGCGCTGGAGGAACTCGGCATGCACGCCGCGCTGGGAATGTCCATCTACCGCAAGGTCTTCCCGGAGTTCTTTGCCGGGCGGCAGCCTGCTCAATCCACATAGATGCGCGGCACGCGTTTGCCGATGGAACAGAGGACTTCGTAGGGGACGGTGTCAAGCAGTTGGGCAATCTCCACCGCGGTGATGGAGCTGTGGTCCGCCTGCCCTATCAGAATAATCTCATCGCCGATGTTCGTCCCCGCGATGTCGGTGACGTCGAGGAGCGAGAGGTCCATACTGATGCTGCCCACGATGCGTGCGCGCCGCCCGCGCACGATGGCATATCCGCGGTTGGAGAGGGCGTGGCTTAAGCCATCGGCATACCCGACGGGGACCGTGGCGATGCGCGAAGGCCGGCGCGTGTAGAACGCCGCGCTATAGCCCAGGGGTGTGCCGCTGGGGACGTCCTTCATGTAAACAATGCGCGACTTGAAGGTCAGGACCGGTTCGAACTCCGGCACCTTGGGAAGTCCCTGACCCGGGGGCACGACCAGCGGCATGCAGTAGCCGTAAATGAGCGCACCGATGCGCACCAGGTTTTCGGGAAACTTGCGTCCCGTCAGCAGTGCGGCACTGTTGGAAACGTGAATCCATTCCGGCTCAACCTGCATGCCGCGCAGTTGCTCGAGCGCCTCGGCAAAACGCTCCCCTTGCTCCTCGGTCTGGGAGGCCACCAAATCCTCCGCCGAGGCAAGGTGGGTAAAGAGCCCCTTCATTTGCAGCCCTTCGATCTCGCGGTAATGGTGAACGAAGGCCGCCACACGGTCCAGCGGCAAGCCCAACCGCCCCAATCCGGAATCAACTTTCAGGTGAAATTCAATGGGCTGGCTGTAGCGGCGCGCACATTCCGCGTAGGTATCGAGCCGCATGGTGGAGGAAATCGAGGGCGTCAACCGGTACTCAATCAGGTGGGCCGGGTCGCTCATGTAGAGCCCGCCGAGCAGAAGGACGGGCTGCTGGATTCCCGCCGCACGCAATTCCAAGGCTTCCTCGACGGTCGCCACACCAAACCAATCCACGCCGCACTCGGCAAGGCACTTCGAGACCGGCACGGCGCCATGACCGTAAGCATCGGCCTTGATCACGGCCATGACCTTGCGCGCGTCGGCCAGCTCCCGAATCCGCTGGAAATTGCGGCGCAGTTTGGAAAGCGAAATTTCAACCCATGTCGGGCGCAGAAGTTTATCAGTCGGTAGATTCACAGGATTTATCTTATCCAGATGGGACAGCCCTTCAAATTGGCGCTGGATTCGGATTTCAAATCTGAAATCTGAGATTTGAAACCCCAGGCCGGTAATCTGAGAATTGGTGCCTTGTTATGATTTCAAATCTGAAATTTGAGATTTGAAATCTCAGACCAGACTCGATAAAGGTTTCTTTCCTCGTACGTTTCTGTTGCCCCTATGTGTAAGACTGGCCGCCATCGTGAACCTTATTTTCAAACTTCGCATAGGGTTTTAGGAAGACCACCGGCACGTCTCCGGTGGGCCCGTTCCGCTGCTTGCCGACAATCAGGTGGGTCTCAGATCCGCCCTGAGGGAACTCCTCTTCACCATCTTGTCCCTCGGCCGCCTTCTTCTCTCGAAAGATAAAGATGACCACGTCAGCATCCTGCTCGATGGACCCCGACTCACGCAAGTCCGAAAGCTGCGGGCGCTGGCCGGGCCGCTGTTCGGGTGCGCGGCTCAACTGCGAGAGCGCCAAAACGGGAACCTTTAATTCCTTGGCGATACTCTTAAGGCTTCGCGAAATGTAGCTGACTTCCTGGGTGCGGTTCTCGAAGCGGCCTTGGCCGGAAATGAGCTGGAGATAATCAACGATCAGCAAGTCAAGTCCCTTTTCGGCTTTCAGCCGCCGGGCCTTGGCGCGAATCTGCATGATGGTCAACGCCGGCGTGTCCTCGATGTAGAGTGGCGCTTCCGAGAGGCGCCCAAGCGCCGGCGTCATGCGCTTCCAGTCCTCGCGGTTGGAAAAACCGGTGCGGAGCTTATGGCTGTCGATCCGCGCCTCCGAACAGAGCAGGCGGATGACCAGAGATTCCTTGCTCATTTCGAGCGAAAACATTCCCACGATCTTGCGGTTATTGATGGCCGCGTGGGCAGCGATGTTCAGCGCCAATGCAGTTTTGCCCAGCGAAGGGCGCGCCGCGATGACGACCAGTTCGCCGGCCTGCAAGCCGGAGGTTATGTTATCGAGGTCCTCGAGCCCCGTCTCGATACCCGTCACGCGCTGGCCGCGGTCGAACAAAACATCAATTTTCCCGAAGCTGGTCTTGACGATCTCGCGGATGGTCGCGAATCCCGACTGCACCCGTTGCTCGGCAATTTCGAAAACCTGGCTTTGCGCCAGGTCAATCAGCGTCTCGGGGTCGTCCGTGCCTTCATAGCAGCGGGCGATGGTATTGTTCGACGCATTGATCAAGCGGCGAATCGTCGATTTCTCTTTGACAATCCGGCAATACTCCCCCATCGCCGCCATCGTGCCGATGGGAACACCGTCGGTGAGCGCCGCCAAGTAAGCCGCACCGCCGGCTTTTTCCAGCAACCCCGCTTTGGCGAGTTCCTCGGAGAGCGTCACCAAGTCGATGGTGCGATTCTTCTCCGAGATCTCGCTCATTTTCTCGAACGTGAGGCGATGGGCTTCCGAGTAAAAATCCTCTTTGCCCAGAAGTTCGAGGGCGAAATTAAGGGCCCCATTGTCGAGGAGGACCGAGCCCAACAGGGCGCGCTCCGCTTCGAGGTTGTGAGGAACGGATCGATCGCTGACAGTTAAAGTCGGCATCGCAATATTATCAATTGTACACGATCCTGCCACAAGCGGCGCATCGATGCAGCCTGGGGAAATCTTGTGCAAAAGCCGGAAAACCTGTGGAGAAGTCCGGTCGGCCTGTGGATATTCTCCGCGCCACGGAGTCTGTGAGTGGCCGGCCCATCCAGCCCAGGGAGGAACGCGGTAAGATGCTCGTCGTTGCCGTAAAGTTCGACAAAAAACCGCCGCGAAAGCGTTATTTACGGCAATTTGCTCGTCAAAAGGCGTGAATTTCGGCAAAATCGGCGTCATATTGCCGAATATGTCCGCTTTTCGCTCGTCTATTTTGTCCATGTTTTCTTTGTTTTCATATACATTCCGGCTTCGAACGGCACAAAAAAGAATTCTTTTTTGCGAATTGTCCCTCGATTGTGACTTCTTGTTTGTTAAGGGGGTGACAAACTCGCCCGGATGGGCGGGAGTTGGAAGCTTCCTTCTTCGCCATGAGCACGGCCCTTCGTCCTAAGCTACGCACTTCCGCCTCGAGTATACTTACTGTTCTAGGCTTTGTCAAGCAGATTATGAGGCTACAGAATATTGTCGGGCGGGAGATGCAAGGCGGGGTGCGTATTTCGGGTGGCGCCGGCAGGGCTTCTTATGGATGCGACTCGTAGACGACGGCTTATCAAATATGATAAGCTGTGTTTGAGGTTGACGGCCGCCAATGAAGCGTTGGCAGATTGAATTCTTCGAGGAGTTGGACGGTGGTCGACCGGTCGAGGCTTGGCTCGATGGTCTCCCAGAAGCCGTTCGGGGGAAGGTCTTGGCGCGGATTGATCTGCTGGCCCAGCACGGGCCGACGCTGGACCACCCTTACACCTCGCAGATCGAAGGTAAGCTAAGGGAAGTGAGGGTCAGGCTGGGAAAGACTCGATACCGCGTCTTGTATTTCTTTGATGAAGCGCGCGTGGGCATTTTGCTTCACGGGTTCACCAAGAATACGGCGGCGGTAGAAGAAACAGATAAGAAAATAGGGCGCGCCCGAATGGCTCGGCACGCGGAGAAGGGGAGAACATTGTGAAGAGCTCATGGGATGCTTATCTGGAGCGGCAACTTAAGAAACCCCAAGTGCGCAAGGCCTTCGCGGAAGAGGAACGAGTTCTAAATATCGGCCTCGCTCTGGCCAAGCAAAGGAAGCGCAAAGGCCTCACCCAGGAGGAAGTTGCCCGGCAGATGGGCACCAGTGCGCCCCAGGTCAGCCGGACGGAGCGCAAGCCGGAGCGCGCCAACGTTCAAACTCTCATGCGTTATGCGGACGCGGTCGGCATGATCCTGGACGTGAACTTGATCGCTAAAGATTGAGTGGCTACCCGCACAAGGAACGCGGGGTAGCCACGGTCAGTGATTTTCTGACCGTGGGTTTTTCTGGCGGTGGTCAAGGTACAATAATTGAGCCTTGGACACGGCCGCGGTGGCGGCGGGCCCCATCCAGATTGACCACGTGCGATTGCCATTGGGGTTTCGCGCAAGGGAAGAGCCCACGGTCAGAAAACCACTGACCGTGATGTTATGAAAGCCGCGATGCCTCCTCGGGTTCCGCTAAACTGGAGGTGGTCCAGTTTAGCGGGCCCTCGGGTTCAGACCGAGAGTTTTGCATCGAGGAGACAAAGCTATGAAGGAGAGTATAACTCCTATTAAAGCGCCAGTGGGAGTAGATGTTCACAAGCGTCGTTGCAAGGTGGTGGAGTTCGATCACGGTGAGATCAAGGCTGGCTGGCGCAGAGCGCAGCTCTGCGTTTGTTTTGTAACAAATTGCGATGGGCCGGACTCGAACTGGCGTCCATAGATTGCCATGGGTGGGAACACCGGCGTGTATGGACAAAGTCGTGAATCGCAGAGCTGGGCTCGCTCTGCGCCAGCCGGCCATAACTCAGATGGAAGGATAATGGCGGCTAGCTTCAGCGAAAGCGAGTAATCGGCCTCGCATAAGTTCAATCGATCTCTAATGACCCCTTGAATGCTTGCCAAAATGTGCAGTGCTCTAACTGCGGATGCCTATGACTCCGCTGGCTTACGTCGTGGCCTCTGCTTTGCGGAAATCGACCGAATAATGAGCTTTCCCTTGCCATTCCTAGGCCAGGGCATTTTAGCCTGAGCAAGGGCAGCGGTGATGAGAGCATTGACCTCCGGACGCGCCAACACCTCAACGGAATCGATGCGGATGAATCGATTTTGACTACCTGAGCCGAGGAGTATCTTGTGCGGATCGGGAAGAGAAGCTCCGCGGTAGAAGGACAATCCCACCCCGTTCGCTGCGGCAGCGATCGTGATAATGCAATCGGACGGGCGTTCAGTCGGACCGTAACTCAAAACGAAGAAGTTGTAGTTGTCCCAAACCAGTTCATTCGCAGTTGGCAACCGCTTTCGTAACGCCTTGCGCAACGCACGTATCAGTGCTTGATTCTTTGGCTCGAATTTGGCGATAAAGCTCTGAAGCTGGTTTTGGGAGTCACGTGACGATGCGTGCATAGCCTTCGTGGTTACTTTCACAGCTTCTCTCCTACATAGCCCGCCCTAAGCCGGAAGGGCCATACCTGTGGCGATTTTACACTGAGGCTGGTCGCTTTCATCTATGGTTTTCGATAACTGCGGCCCAAATTCTCGCGGGGGGCGCAGACATTGCCCTTATTTCTGCGGCCAAGAAAAATGGGGCAGCCTGGTGAGAAGCACGGCCTAGGTGTTTTCTTGTTCAGCTTCCGCGGTGGCCTCCGAAGCTTCCGCGACGGGAACTTCCGCGGCCGGAGCTTCCTTGGGGGCCGCATGAGCCTTGGCGTCAGCCTTAGCCTGGGCTTCCGCCGCTGCCTTGAGTTTGGCTTTCGTCTCCTCGTCGGGCTCGACAAGAACCTTGACCGTCGCGGTCACTTCGCGGTGCAGCTTGATCGGAACTTGGTACTCGCCCAGCACCTTGATGGGCGTGGCGAGACTGATCTTGCGCTTGTCGATGTGGTAGCCCTGGGCCAGGAGCTTTTCGGCAACGTCCATCGAGGTGACGGAACCAAAAAGATTGCCCTTGTCGCCCGCCTTGCGGATGACGGTAACGCTGACGTCTTCCAGCAGCGTGGAGAGATCGGCGGCGTCGGCCTTTTCCTTGGCCTCCAGCTTGAGGAAGCGGACACGCTGCTGCTCCACCCACTTGCGGTTTTGGGGGCTGGCCGCCACCGCCAGCTTCTTGGGCAGCAGGTAGTTGCGGCCGTAACCGTCAGCCACTTTCACCATCTGGCCGCGGCTTCCAAGCTTATCAATATTCTCAAGAAGGATAACTTCCATCTTTAGACTCCTGTATACAGCATGCGGTAGACGGGACACGGGTCACGGGACACGCCACACGCGAAACGGGATAATGGAACCACTTGCTGCTGCCAAGGGTCTAGGGTATCCGCACCCTGCGCCACGAATCCCGCATCCCGTATCCCGTATCCCGTATCCCGTGTCCCGTGTCCCGCGTCCCGTGTCCCGCGTCCCGTAATTTACGCCCCCGCCGCGAAAGGCAGCAGGGCGATATTCCGGGCGCGTTTGATGGCTTCTGACAGCGCGCGCTGGTGCGTGGAGCAGGTGCCCGTCAGGCGGCGCGGCAGGATCTTGCCGCGCTCGGCGATAAACTCGCCGACCATGCGCACGTCCTTGTAATCGATCACATCGATTTTCTCTGTGCAAAACTTGCAGACCTTGCGGCGGCGAAAATATTGCTTCCGGCCGCCACCCCCTGGGCCACCTTCACGCCGTGGGGGGCGTTCGCCGGCCGGGGCGCCTTCTCTGGGAACTGGCATGGTGATTCACTCCTTTATGCTTGCGCGCTCTCCGCGGATGCGGGGGCTGCCGCGGGCGCAGGAGCAGGCTTGCTCCGGCGGCGCTTGGCCTCCTGCTTGGTCCGCAGGGCTTTGAATTTCGCGGCGCGCTGAAGAATGTCGTCCGTGCAAACGGTGAGGTGCTTGATCACCGTGTCGGTCACCTTGAGACGGCGCTCGAACTCCTTGACCGTGTCTCCGGTGCCCTGCACGTAGAAAAGAACGTAAAAGCCCTCGCGCTGTTTGCTCACGCGGTAGGCAAGCCGGCGGCGGCCCATCTTTTCGACCTTGTCCACTTTGCCGCCCGCGGATGCCACCACGCTCTCCATCTGCGTGATGAGCTTTTGAACATCGTCGTCGGCCACATCGGGGCGGACGATAAAAATCATTTCGTAATTACGCATGGGACCTCACGACTCGGTGGGCGGAACCCTACGATTAAAGCGATTCATCGCCTTTTGTACACCTTCCGAGAGAATTACGCGGACGGCCTCACTGGCCAGATCGAGCATCTCCGCGACCAACTCCGTTTCTGCCGGGCGGAACGGCCGGAGGAGGTAAGAAACGTAATCCTCCACTTGCCGGTCCGGCCGTACGCCCATTCGCAGCCGGATGAAATCTTCTGCCTCAAGAGCGCCGATGATGGACTTCAAACCGTTATGCCCGCCGGCGCTGCCGCGTGGCCGGATCCGCAACATACCCAACGGTAATTCAATCTCGTCGACAAGCACCAGCAAGTCACGCGGCGCCAATTCGTAATTCTGGAGCAGCCGGGCCACCGCCAAGCCGCTCAAGTTCATATAAGTTTGCGGCTTCGCCAGCACCACGCGTTCGCCGGCCAATTCCGCGGAAGCCGTCAGGGCCTGCGCTTCCCGGCGGGACAATTCCTTGCCGCAAGCGTCGGCCAAGCGGTCGATCGCCAGAAACCCCAGATTGTGGGGCGTCAGGTGGTACTCGTAGCCAGGGTTCCCCAAACCGACGATCAGCTTCATAACGACAGTGACAAGTGGCGAGTGACGAGTGACAAGCTAAAAGACCCGCCCCATCATTTACTTGTCGCTGCTCATTGAGAAGAATGGCCAGAAACCTGACGATTTCCGCTTGCTCGTCACTTGTCACTCGCCACTCGTCACTGCCCTTACGCCTTCTCCTTGCCTTTCTCTTTCTTCTCGCCCTTCTCTTTCTTCTCGCCTTTCTCCTTCTTTTCTTCGCCGGCTTCTTCCTCGGCGCCTTCCCCTTCCGCCTTGCCCTTGCGAATGACCTCAGGCTCAGCAGGAGCCGCCTCCGCGGCGACCTCCGCGGGCTTCTCCTCTTCCGCCTTCAGGGCCACCACATGAGCCACCACGCGGTTCAGGTCGGTGAGAACTTTTACCTTGGGTCCTATGGGCAGTTCCGCCACGCGCAGATTATGGCCGAGGGCTAGCGGCGAAACGTCCACGGTGATGGCCTCCGGGATGTCGTCCGGAAGGCACTCCACTTCCACCTCCCGCAACATGAATTCGAAGATTCCCCCCTCCACCTTCACGCCCTGGGGTTCACCGGTCACATGGATGGCGACCTTCAGTTTCAACTTGGTATCGAGGGCAATACGCACCAGGTCCACGTGCAGCAACCCGCCGTGGACGGGCTCGGATTGCCAGTCGCGAATCATGGCCCGGGCCGGCGCCTTGCCGCGAACCTCCAACGTGAAGATGGCGTTATGGCCGGACTCCGAGTGGAGAACCTGGCGGATTCCCTCCGGATCAACGGACACCGGGATGACCGGACCGCCCCCTCCATAGACCACGCCCGGGATGCGTCCCGCGCGCCGCGTGCGCCGCGCCGCATTCTTGCCAAAATCCTCGCGGGGCTCTGCTTCAACGGTGAATGCTTGACTCATAGCTTTCCACTCCTCGAAATTCGAAACTCGAAACTGGAAACTCGAAATTCGAAATTCGAGGCATGGCGGGCGAGTTTCGAGTTTCGAGTTTCGACTTTCGAGTTTCGACTTTCAATTTTCCCTCGCTTCTTCAGATGAAGAGCTTACTCACGGAAGTCTCATCATGAATGGAACGAATGGCGTCGGCGAGCAACTTGGCCACACTTAGAACTTTGATCTTGCCGCACTGCTTGGCCTCCGGTGACAGGGGAATCGAATTGGTCGCCACCACCCGCTCCAGAGCCGAAGAGCAGATTCTCTCGATGGCGTTGGCGGCAAAAACCCCGTGCGTGCAGCAGGCATAGATTTTGTCTGCACCTTTTTCCTTCAAGGCCTGAACGCCCTGAAGCATGGTTCCCGCCGTATCGATCATGTCATCGACCAGCAAACACGTCTTGCCTTCGACTTCGCCAATGACGTTGAAAACTTCCACGACATTCGGGTCTTCGCGCCGCTTGTCGATGATCGCCAGGGGGACGTTCATGCGCTTGGCGAATCCCCGGGCGCGTTCCACGCCCCCGGTGTCAGGAGAGACCACCACCAGGTTCTTCAATCTCAGCCGGCGGAAATAAGCCACGGTGACGGGTGTGGCGTAAAGGTGATCAACCGGGATGTCAAAGAAACCCTGAATCTGCCCGGCGTGCAGCTCGAGCGCCAGCACCCGGTCCGCACCCGCGGACGTCAACAGGTCCGCCACCAGCTTGGAGGAAATGGGAACACGTGGGCGGTCCTTGCGATCCTGCCGGGCGTAAGCAAAATAGGGCATCACGGCGGTAATGCGAGTGGCAGAAGCGCGGCTGAGGGCATCGAGCATCACCAGCAATTCCACCAGGTTGTCATTCACCGGGCGGCAGGTGGGCTGAATGACAAAAACATCAGCGCCTCTTACATTTTCGAGGATTTGCAGCCGCACCTCGCCGTCCGGAAAGCGCCCCACCTGGGCCTTGCCCAGCGGCACTCCCAGTTTATCGCAGATTTCCCGGGCCAGCGCCGGATGGGCATTCCCGGTGAAGATTTTCAGCGTGTGGCTCACCCGCTGACTTTTCATCGTATCCTCGCACCCCTGCTTGACAGTGAGAACAGTAAAATATGAAACCTGGCTGGGAGGCCTGGACTCGAACCAGGGTTCCATGCTCCAAAGGCATGTGTCCTACCGCTGGACGACCTCCCAAGGAGATTGATTCATTGAATCATCGGGTCATTGGGTCATTGAAAAGCTGTCCGTTGTCCGTGGTCAGTTGTCCGCAAGCGATACGCGCTGGTCGAGAGTCTGAAGCCACTGACTACGGACAACGGACCACGGACAGCCTTTCAATGACTCAATGAACCGATGGCTCAATGAACAAATAATCTTCGGTGGTAGTCGGCGCGCAGCAGTGTGCGTGTCGAGAATAATAACCACCCTTTAGGGATGAGTTTCGAGGCGCGATCCATTTGACGAGAGGATGAAAAGAGGGCGTACACAGCAGACCCGCTGCCCGTCAAGGAGGCAACTTCGGCCCCGGCCCGGACAAGCCGGCGCTTCAATCGCGCCAACTCAGGCCACCTCGCGAAAACAACCTGCTCGAAGTCGTTCTCGGCCGGTCCCCAACTCATCAGGGGAAATTGTGGCCACGCACCGAAACTACCAATGTAATCGGTTCCGGCCTGCTCTGTCAACCGCAAACCTGCTTGGCGATAAGCTTCCGCGGTGGAAACAGGGAAGCCCGGGAAGATAACCAGGCAGGCGCGGGAAGGAAGATCGCTGAGAGGATAAACCTCTTCCCCGCGGCCACAGCCCAGGACCCGTCCACCGAGAAAAAACAAGGGGACGTCCGAACCCAGCCCCGCAGCCAGCTTCTGCCGCGCGGGAAAATCCAGACGGTCGCTGGTCAAGCGCTCGAGGCCGAGAATGGTGGCCGCGGCGTTGGTGCTGGCGCCGCCCAGCCCGCTGCCGAGGGGAATCACCTTGGCGATTTGAACCTGAATCCTCCCGCGCCAGCGGCGCGCCTGCGCCCACGCTTCGCACGTGCGGTAAACCAAATTGCCTTGTCCGCCAGGAATCGCCGGGTTATCACAATCGACGGCAATTCCCTTCCCGGCTTTGGAAACGCTGATTCCCAGACGGTCGTGCAGCGCGATGGTCTGGTAAATGGTGCGGATTTCGTGGTAGCCATCGGGCCGCTGGCGGAGAATCTTAAGCCCCGTGTTGATTTTGGCGAAGGCACGAAGGCGAAGGGTCTGTGGCAAGGTGAACGCGCACCCGGTTGGCCCTACGCGCGGCCAACCCGAAGTTTCGTTGAGATGGCTCCGCGGGCAGAACAAGGAAAAGCCACGGACCTAGAGAACAGGTCCGCGCCACCCCTAATTCTTGTCCTGCCCCGGGTGGCCCTTGAGTTCGTCGAGTTGCTTCTCAAGCTGCTTGGCCTGCTCGGCGTCGAAATCACTGGAGACGGCGTCGGGCCATTCTTTCAGGGCGCGCTGCCACTCCTCCTGCGCCATGGCCGTCTTGCCCATCCGCAAATAGAGATTGCCCAAATGTTCGTGAATGGTGGGATCGTTCTGGATCAGGTGCGCGGCCTTTTCCAAAGGAGTTTCCGCAAGGTCGTAGCGGCGCATCTTGAAGTATGCCCAGCCCAGGCTGTCGAGGTATGCTCCGTTGTTTGGCTCGAGTTCCAGCGCCTTCTGAATATACTTGACCGACTCTTCCAAGCGGACGCCGCGATCCGCCAGCATATATCCGAGGTAATTCGAGGCGGAAGCGTTGAGCGGATCAACGGACAGAACTTTCTTGAACGTCTCCTCCGCCTGATCGTACTTTTTCTGCCGCTCGAAGATGGAGCCCTGCACGAAAAGCACGAATTCCTGGTCTTCGGGGTTCGGACTAAAATCCAAAGCTTTTTGAATCGCCTTTTCAGCGGCGTCGAAGCGCTTGGCCTGCAAATAAATCTGGGCAATGGAAATATAGATGCCGCGATCGATGGGGCGATTGGTGAGGAAAGGTTGAAGTTGCGCCACAGCCTCATCCACGTGACCCCGTTCGCCCAGCATGGTGGCGCGCTCGATGGCCAGATCCTGGTTCTTGGGATAAGCCTTAACCGCCGCCTCCACTTCCGCCATGGCCTTGTCCGGCTGGTGCTGCATACGCAGAGTTTCGATGATCAGCATCGCCGCGCGCGGACCCTGCAACGGCCCCAGCGCCTGAATCTGCTTGAACGTCTCCATGGCCTGGGAAAACTTCTCCTGCTCGCGGTACGCCAGACCCAGGCGTTCGAGGAAAAGCGCCCGGTTGTTAGCTTCCGGCACCGTATACTGGGCCCCCGGGCGTTCCGACTTCTTCACCAGTCCTTGCAGAATTTCGATGGCCTTGTCGTTGTTACCCACCGTATTCTCAAGCAGCGCCTGCTGATAGGGGATTTCCACGTCATCCGGACTCAAGGACCTGGCCTTTTCGAGCTCCTGGCGCGCCTCGTCAAAGCGCCCTTGCTCGCGATTGATCATCGCCAGACGCTTGTAGCTCAATCCGTCTTCGGGCTCGCTCTTGAGAATCTTCTGCAACTCTTCACGGGCAGCGTCGTTCTTGCCGGCATTCAGGAGCGCGTCAGCGTAATAGCGCCGAAGGTCGGTATTATCGGGGTCCTGCGCCAAGGCCTTCTGATACGTGTCGATGGCTTTGTCGAATTGCTGGGTTTGCGCGTAGGAAAAACCCAACATGTGAGAAAGCCGGGAATCCATATCGCTTTCGGGAATCTTGCTGAGCGCCTCGATGGCCTGGTCAAAGTTGTTCTGCTGGATGTAAAGTTCCGCCAGGTTGGCGAGCCCAACCTTTGATTCCGGGTCCGTCTGCAAGACTTTGTGAAACACCTCTTCCGCCTTTTGGGGCTGATTGTTAACTCGATACAGATGCCCCAAGAGCAGCAAGGAATCCGTGTCACTCGGCGTCACTCGCACCACGGCTTCCAGATGCTCGATGGCTTTGGCCAGGTCCTCCTTGGGGACGCCATGGTCCCCTTGCGTGGACTCGATCCGGTGGTAGTAAATGCGCGAGAGCAGACGGTGAGCGTCGGGGTAATCGGGATCCACCTTCAGCACGGCCTCGGCTTCCTGAATGCCTTCGGCGGTGTGGCCGGAGAGCGAGTAAAGCTCGGCCAGTTCAATGCGCAGGAAGAGAGAATCAGGATCAGCGGCGATGGCTTGTTTGTATTCGGAGACCGCGCGGTCAATGTAGTCGGGGCGGTTGTAAACTCCGGCCAGCTCCTTGTAACGCCGTGCGAGCATAAAGTGATAATAAGACTTGGCGTGGTCGGGAGCAGTGGGAGAGGCAGTCGATGCCGGCTTCGATACCGAATCGGAAGCCTGTTCCGGACCAGCCGGCGCGGGCTTCTGCCCTGCCCACAAACTTCCCCCTAACATCACATAGAGAGCTATAGCTACCGCAAATTCGCTGAGGTGTCGTTTCATATTCCCTTTCTGCCCTGCCAAGTCATGGATACCCAAATTATCCCATAAGCATATAGAGGTGTAAAGCTGCAACCGGGTTGCACACATTCAAATCTTCCCCCGCAGCGTCGCCCATGCCAGCCCCAGGTATTCATAAAAAGCGGTCTGCGACTTGAAAAGCTTATAGCCATCGGGAAAGAAATCATCGGATTCCAACCGGTTGCGGGGAGCGAGGAAATCCGTGGGAGCGGCGATCGGCTGCAAACCCCTTTTCCTGAAAAGTCCCATGGCGCGCGGCATGTGGGAGGCCGAGGTCACCAAAATGAATCGGTGGAGACCCACGATGGGCGCAATTTGTTGGCTCTCTTCCTCCGTGTCGCGGGGCTCCGGAAGCGGCAGGATATCCGCGGCGTTCACGCCGAGTGTCTCCGCCACTTCCGCCATGCTCACGGCCGAATCGTAGTCTCCCGAAAGGATGAGTCTGCTGCCGGGAATCTCGCGATGCAGGCGTACGCCCTCAATCAGACGAACCATCTGGCCGGGGGAAAGGTGGCTGGTGACCGGAACATCCGGATCGTGGTCCGCCCCTCCCCCCAAAACCGCGATGAAGGTCACGCCCGGAGCGCCCGTCCCCATGTGGGCGACAACCAAAGGAGAATAACGGTGTTCCAAGGAGCGAAGGAGAGCGTTCGAGGTGAAGATGTTGCTGAGCCCCACCAGCAGCATCGCACCGCAGGTGACCAGCACCCTCCCAGCCCGCTGCCGGCGCGTGAACCAGAGCAGGAACAGTCCCACCAGCAGGAATTCCAAGGACAGAGGTAAAGGGAAGAAGAAGCGGGAGACAATCTTCTTTACGAAGAACATGGGGTTGGGAACTCCTCTTAAGCTATGGACCGCCAAACGACAATTATCCGTTATGGCAGAAACGGGGTCAGATTGGCAAGCATGAGGATGGTACGAGCAGGCACTTTCGGCGATGAATGCTCAGGGGATGCAGAACAGGTGGCTTCCGTGCTCGTTGAGGCCGCTCAACGGCCAAAACCCGGCAGGAGGATTGCATGCAGAGGTGGTCGGATGTATGTTAGCGGCCGGTGGCAAAGGGGGACGCTCCACCTTCGCGACCTGTGAGCATTATAAGCAGGACTCCCCGCTGTTAGTGTCCGGCCTGGTGGGGCCGGTCCGGCGGCGAATTAGCAAATGAGACCTGGGTATCAAGCCAAGGCGGAAGGCGGTAGCTGCTGCTACCGCACTCCAAGGCGCTTCGCGCAGGCTGAAACCATGACTTGTCTTACAGGAGTCCCCTATGGGTAAGGAAAAGCCGCAGACCTACAGAACAGGTCCGCGCTACCCTTCGTCAGTCCGAGTTTCCGCCCATGATGGGCAGCGGAAAAGCTGCCTTCCGCTGCTACCCTCCCATCATCGGAAAAAATGGGCGCAGTAATATAAAAAAATGTTCTGTAAATGGCCCGCACACTTGAAACTAGAAGAGGCCGTGTTTTGAATTCGCGACTGCAAGAGTTTTTGTACGCAGGGCTAATCAAGTTCAACCCCATGGAAAACAGCCATCCGCGCCTGGCGGGCGCTGCCAAGTGGCTTCTCATTTTCGGGCTCTTTCTGGTCGCGAACAGCGCCTATCTGGCCGCGTTCGGCGATCCCTCACTCTTTTATGTGGCCAACGCACTTCTTCATCCCTTGCTGGGGATCATTGCCGGAATTCTCCTGGTGGTGTTTATCGCGCGCCACCGCGAGCTACTCGGCGGGGCGGCCGGCGGCATCACTGGACTCTTCCTCGCCGTCGCTGCGGGATTCGGCATTTATCTGCTCTTCGTGGGAATGACGCGGCCGCACAGCCTGGCGCTGTACGCGCACGTGGGGGCTTCGGTCGCCGGACTGTTCCTGCTCATGGTAATTTTGCGGGCGCGCGCGCACCAGGCATGCGCCCGGACCCCCGCAAAGCAGGCGTGGCGATGGAGCGCCGGGGTAGCGACTCTCGCCGCGGCTTTCTACGCCGCGGTGGCGATTTACCAACGCGCCGTTCCCAACGAGCGGTACATCATCCACAACCCTTCCACCGCTCCGCTGAGCATGGGGCAGGAAGGTGCGGGAGAGGGCGGCCTGGTCTTTCCCAGTTCTGCGCAAACGGCAGATGGCAAGACCATCAAGGCGGAGTTCTTCCTGAACTCGGAATCCTGCAAACCCTGCCACACCGACATCTATAACCAATGGCAGAGTTCGATGCACCACATGGCGTCGTTCAATAACCAATGGTATCGGAAATCGATCGAGTACATGCAAGACACCAACGGGGTCAAGCCTTCGCTCTGGTGCGGAGGCTGCCACGATCACGCATTGGTTTTTACCGGCATGATGCAGAAGCATCCCATCCGCGAAATTGAGGAGACACCGGCGGGGCAGGCTGGCCTCGGTTGCATGTCGTGCCACGCCATTGCCCAGGTGAAAAGTACGATGGGGCAGGGCAACTACGTGATCGAATATCCGTATCTCGACCGCCTGGCCTCGAGCAAGAATCCCTATTTGCAGGCTCTCGCCAACTTCGCCATCAAACTCAATCCCAAGCCTCACCGCAACGTTTTCCTGAAACCGTTTCATAAGGAGTCGCAGCAGATCCCGGAGTTTTGTTCGGCCTGTCACAAGGTTCACCTCGACGTTCCCGTCAACAACTACCGCTGGCTGCGCGGCTTCAACGACTATGACAACTGGCAGGCGAGCGGTGTCTCCGGCCAAGGCGCCCGCTCGTTTTACTATCCTCCCAAACCGCAACAGTGCGCCGACTGCCACATGCCGATGGTGGCTTCGAAGGATCTTGGCAACATCCACGGCCTCGTTCACTCGCACCGTTTTGCCGCCGCCAACACCGCCGTGCCCACGTCCTATGACGACCACGAGCAAGTGGCGGCGGTGGAGAATTTCTTGAAAGGCGTCATGAGCGTCGATATCTTCGCCTTGGCTCAGGAGCCCGCGGAAAGCGCGGAAGAAGGTGGACCCTTGGCGGGACGGCCGGAAACGCCGCAACTTTCGAGCACGTTCGCAGTGGGTGAAGAATCCTCCTCCGGGTTGATGGGCGCCGGCGCCACGGCTTTGCCGGTTGCCCAGCTCATCGCGCCACTGGGGCGGGTTCAGGCCAGCGTGCGCCGCGGCGACACGGTGCGCGTCGAAGTGGTCGTCCGCACGCGCAAGCTTGGTCACTTCTTTCCGGGCGGGACCGTGGACGCTTTCGATTGCTGGGTGGAGATCGAGGCGCGCGATAATCGCGGCCACATTATTTTCTGGAGCGGCGAGGCCGCGGATAACGGCCACGGGCCGGTCGATCCGGGAGCGCATTTCTACCGCTCGCTGCAACTCGATGCGCACGGCAATCCCATCAACAAGCGCAACGCGTGGTCAACGCGCGCCACCATGTACGCGCACCTGATCCCTCCCGGCGCTGCTGACACCGTTCATTACCGCCTGAACATTCCCGAGGATTGCGGTGATCTGGTTACGCTGACCGCCAAGCTCAACTATCGCAAGTTCTCCTGGTGGAATACCCAGTGGTCCTTTGCAGGCGTCCGCGATCCTGCCGACCCACACCCCGACGTCGCCAAGGATCATGACGACGGGCACTGGGTATTCCAAGGCAATCTCGCGAATGTCTCCGCCAAGCCTCCGCAGATTCCCGACGTGCCGACGGTGGTCATGGGCGAAAACACCGTCACCATTCCGGTGGTGGCTAAAACCGCGCCGTCCTTTGCTGAGAATCTGGCGTTGAATCCTAAAGACCGCGAGCGCTGGAACGACTATGGCATCGGCCTGTTGTTGCAGGGGGATTTGAAGGGCGCGGAGCGGGCGTTCGAGAATGTTAGCAAGCTCGATCCCCAATATGCCGACGGATGGGTAAACATCGCGCGCGCGCGCATTCAGGAAGGCAACATCGACGCCGCGAAGCCGGTGCTCGAAAAAGCCCTCTCTGTGAACCCTCAGTTGGCCAGTGCCCACTATTTTCGCGGACTCGCGCTCAAGGCGGACGGCCAATATCCCGAAGCCTTCGATGAGTTCGCAAAGGCCGCCGCAGAATACCCGCGCGACCGCGTAGTACGTAACCAGATGGGACGCATGCTTTTCTTGCAGCGCAAGTACCGGGAGGCCGTCGCGGAACTCGCACAGACGCTCGCCGTCGATCCCGAAGACCTCGAAGCGCATTACAACCTCATGCTCTGCTACCGCGGCCTGAATGACGACGCGCTGGCTACTCGCGAGGAGAAACTCTACCTGCGCTTCAAGGCGGATGAATCCTCGCGCGCCATCACGGGTCCTTTCAAGCTCACCCACGCCGATGACAATAACGAAGCGCAGCCGGTGCACGAGCACGTGTCGGTAGCGCTGGAGAGCAGTAGGCAGTATGCAGAAGGCAGTGGGCAGAGGGCAGAAGTCAGGAGTCAGAAGTCAGGAGTCACGGGACGGGAGAACTCGTTGCCAGCGGTTCGAAGTCGATTCGCCGCGCTGCAAACGTCCGGAAAGTAGGGTACATCCATGCCAATGCCCGCCACGTTTAAATTTACATTGCCAGGCCAGAGCGAAGCCACTGCTAAACAATGGTTAGAGTGCTGGTCCGCGCTTTACTCTCAGGCGTACGACGAGCCCGCATATTACTACCTCAGGGAAAAAGCGACTAGGATGACTAAGAGGGACTTGGAGATTCTAGGTGCGTGGAAAGATGGTGCCCTGAAGAAATCGGATCTTTCGAAAGCAAGCCAGTTCGACCCAAGCCAAGCAAGCTTCAATGGGAAGTGGTCACGCGGGGCCGCTAGTGTGGCTTTTGAGGTTTGGGAAATTGCCGCCAGTGAACTTGGCGGCCGCATGACCGATGACTTCAATTCGGATGCGGGTGAGTTCCTGAAAAAGTGGTCCGAAAGACAGGGCAAGTCTGGAACAAGAACCAAGCGCTTCGGGCTATCGAGAGCAACCACGCTCCTTCATTTTCTAAGCGGCGGGCGATACCCGATATTTGATTCTAGAGTCCGTCGAGCGATCAAGAAACTTACGGGAGTCACTCAAAAGGAGACCGTCGAGTGGTATTTGGGTGAATTCTGTTCGGTTTTTGATGAGCTCACAAAGAACTGCGCTGCCGAGTCCGATCGCCGCAAAGTTGATAAGGCTCTCTTTGCCTATGGTGGAAAGGATAAAGCTCGAAGCATGTCGTCGCCCGTTAAGTAGTTTAGGAAAGGCCTGCATTAGAACCTTTGGACAGGGTGGTTGCGCGGGTTGTCGGAGCGCAGGCATAAAGAGCAATGTTTGTGCCACCCGCCAGGACGGAGGCGATCATCAATAATGAACCGCGGACCTATAGAACAGGTCCGCGCTACGCTTGTCTCTACCTATGCCACACCTTCGACAGTTTCCAGATGATCCATGTCTGCTCAAGAGGCGCGCTTACCAATTGCTTCGCGTATTTTGCTGCCTACTGCCTACCGCTTTCTGCCTACTGCTTTCTGCCTACTGCCTACTGCCTTCATCCACGCCCGCCCCAGAGTCCGGCATTCACTACATTGACATCACCCAGCAAGCTGGAATTAACTTTGTCCATTACACCGGTGCTTTCGGCAAGAAATACCTGCCGGAGACCATGGGGGCCGGCTGCGCCTTTATCGACTATGACAACGACGGCAACCCGGACATCCTGCTGATCGACGGCGCGGATTTTCCCGGCCACAAGTCGCGCCGCACGACGCTGAGGCTTTACCGCAACAACGGAAACGGCACCTTCACCGACGTTACCGCGAAAGCGGGACTGGACGTGGAAATGTACGGCATGGGCGTGGCGGTGGGCGATTACGACAACGACGGGTGGGACGATATTTATGTGACCGGCCTTGGCGAGGCGCGCCTTTTCCACAACGAGCACGGCCGCTTCAAGGACGTGACGCAAGCGGCGGGGGTCAACAACGCGGGCTTTGGAGCCAGCGCTGCCTGGGTGGATTACGACCGCGACGGCAAGCTCGATCTTTTCGTCACCAACTACGTGAATTGGTCAGAGCAGGGCGATCTTTATTGCACGCTCGACGGACGCCACAAGTCCTACTGCACGCCGGAAGCTTACAAGGGTGACACCTGCCGGCTCTTCCACAACCTGGGCAATGGGCGCTTCGAGGACGTCACCCAGAAGGCGGGCATCTACGACCCCACCAGCAAATCGCTGGGCGTGGCCGTAATCGATTATGACCGCGACGGCTGGCCCGACCTCGCCGTCTCCAACGACACGGAGCGCAACAAGCTCTATCACAATAACCGCAACGGCACCTTTACCGAACAAGCCGTGCAGGCGGGCATCGCCTTCAGCGAAGACGGCATCGCGCGCGGGGCGATGGGCATCGACGCCGTGGATTTTGACCACTCCGGTTATCCCAGCCTGGCGATTGGGAACTTTTCCAACCAGATGCTCGGTCTCTATCACAACGAGGGGAACCGTTTTTTCATCGACATCGCGCCTTCTTCCAGCGTGGGGCGCGCCACCCTGCTGTCACTTTCATTTGGCATTTTCTTTTTTGATTACGACCTCGATGGCCGCCAAGACATCTTTGTGGCCAACGGCCACATCGAGCCCGATATTAACCGCATCCAGCCGCAGGTGGCCTACACGCAGCTTCCCCTGGTGTTCCATAGTGAAGGGAATGAGCGGTTTCAGGAAACCGGTAAGGCCCTGGGCTTTACGCGGAAATTCGTGGCGCGCGGCGCGGCGTACGCGGATATCGATAACGACGGCGCGCCGGACATCCTGCTGACCAACAATGGCGGCCCGGCTTACCTTTTCCACAACGTTGGGGGCAGCCGCAATAACGCCATCCGCATCAAGACCGTCGGCACGCGCTCGAACCGCGACGGCATTGGCGCGGAAGTGCATGTCCACTCCGGCGCTGGCGAAAATTGGCAGACCGTCCACTCCGGCTCAAGCTACTGCTCGCAGAGCGAACTTACTTTGACGTTCGGCTTGGGACAGGAGTCCGAGGTGCAGACCGTCGAGATTGTCTGGCCCAGCGGCCAGCACGATAGCCCCAAAAACCTCAAGGCCAATTACACTTACACCATCGAAGAAGGCGGCAAAATTCTCGCGTCGCGGCCGTTCAAGCGGTAGGTTGGTAATTACGAATTACGAATTAAGAATTGACAAATTGCGAATGAAGAATTACGGCGATTCCCATTCGTAATTCTTAATTCGTAATTCGTAATTTCCTTCCCCCCTCTACGAGCCCGCCTCTAATTCCAAGCACAGATTGACTACCGCTCCTTCGATGGCCAGCAGCTTTGCCTTGGTCGCTCGACCGCCGTGAGCGGAAAAGCCTCCAGGCTTGCCGTCGGCGGCAAGCACGCGATGGCAAGGGATGATGAGGGGGATGGGATTTCTTCCCAGAGCACGTCCAACGGCTCGGACTGCGGTGGGCCGGCCCAATGAGGTGGCAAGGTCGGCGTAGGTGACAGTTTGTCCTACCGGGATTTCGCGAGCGGCTTCGCAGACCTTCCCGACAAAAGGACCCACCGCGTCCAAGTCTACTGGGATGTCACGAAAGTCCTGAAGATCGCCGTTAAGGTGCTTGCACACTCTTTCAAGGATATTAATGACTTGTAAAGGAATTTCGCTGGACTTGACCGCGCCGGAGTTCAGCGCAATCCGCGATTCGGTTAGCTCCGCCGTGGCTTCAGGAAGTTGGAGTGAGGTAACAGCATAGGGATTACCTGAGTCCCAGTCCTCAGTCCAGGCGATCCCGCACGAACCCAGGGGCGTAGCAAAGAGGCAATAGGCGGCTGACTTCATGGGATTACCTGAGATTTGTCGAAACCCGGACGGTCGAGCGGCTCACCGGCAGCTATCTTCCACCAGGATGGCGTGGGCTTCGCGGGGGCCATGGACGCCTTTGATCAGGATTTGCTCGATATCAGCCGTCCGGCTCGTGCCGGTGATGAACACCACGGAGCGCCCGGCTGTGGGGCAGTCAGGGGAGTTTGAAATCGGGAGCCTGGCCAGGACTTCATCGAGCGAACCGACAAGTTGGCTCCGCCGGTAGAGGGCAATGTGAATAGGCGGTGCGAGCGAGGCCATCTGAACTCTTTCCGTGGCGCTGCTCAAGACCAAGGTACCGCTTTCCGCGAGCACGAAATCGACCCCGGTGATGCCGGCTCCGGCTGCGAAACTGGCGTTGTTGAAGTCAGTGAGGGCATCCGTTCCCGCGACTCCCACGCCGGGCGGCCAGGATGTTACGAACTTATTGAGGGGGCTAAGCCGGTCAGTTATGCCCAACTCGGCCAGCAAGGGGTTCCCGGATAGCGCCACGGACTGGGTTTCCGCCAGCACCAGAATCCTCCGGAAGACGGCCTCCAGTTCGTCCATGTTCGACACACGATAGGCAATTCCCGCCACTTTCTCCCATCCAGCCTCGAATTTGGTCAGATAATCATCCGGCGCCAAGGGAGGCATGACCCCTGTAAGGTCGAGCGGCGGCAACGGGGTCACAAGTGAGCCCGTATCGGGTCGCCCCAGAGCCTTTCGGACGCGATCCAACATTTCTTCACGGGTGCTCATTGAAGTATCTCCGCAAATCAATTCTGACTCCAAACTTCCGGGGGCGATTTTAACATGTCTACCATAAACTGTAAAACACTGAAAAATAAGGGAATATAAATTCTACAAAAAATTTCAAAAAATTATGCAACCTTGGTATCATCTGAATCATCCGAATCCACGGGCAGACCTTAAAAAGAAAGGTAGTCCTAGAAAGATTTTGGGAAGGACGAATGAGTATGCGTATAGTGGTGAAGTCTCCAAAAAAGACATATCGAAGTCTCTTGCTGAAGAAGCGTGACGAAATTCTGGCTGCCACGCGGAGTGAACCCGAGGCCCTATCTGTCAGTGTGCAGTCTCCTGATGCGGTGGAGTTTGCCGTCAGGACCGTTGAGCAGGATGTCACGGTGGTTACTGCCAATCTGCGCAGCCGAACATTGAAAGAAATTGAGAGAGCGCTTGCACGTTGTGCCGGTGGAACTTACGGCGTGTGCGAAGCGTGTGGCGAGGATATTTCCCCCAATCGCCTCAAGGCTATCCCCTGGGCACGGTATTGTGTCACCTGCCAGGAACTGCGCTCGCGGAACTAAGGGCTTCGTCTTCAAAATGCCAGCCGTGGTCACTTTGCCGGGAAGACAACTTCTCGGCAAAGCGGGCCGTTGGCTGTGAACTTCGGCTTTCAGCGCCTCTGCGAGCATAAGGATGATGTGTGCCCTCTCCATCCGAGGGGAAATACTCCAAGATCCCCTTTGGGTTGGAGCCCCTCGCCCCCTATAAATCACGTCCAGGGGAGGATCTCACTCCTCGCGCGTTACGTTTTCCGCAATTTCAAACTTTCCGGGTTCGAATCCCGCCCGCAACGCCGCATCGTACGCCAGCAATTGAATATAGACGCTGTCCACCAGCGTCCCTAACCCCAGCCGTAGAGGTTCCAGCCGAACCAGCCGCACGTTCATGAGGTTGTCAAAGGGCATATCCGTAAAGAGCAGCACCCGCCCGCTCGACTTACGGATGTCGCCGGCGAGTCTCAGAAGCAGCTTCCCGGTTTTTCCCTGGCGGGCAAAAAGGATGTAGCGATGGTTCGGGTTGATGATTTCCATCGGCCCGTGGCGGAATTGCGCCGCGCTGATGGGCTCGGCCGCCAGCCGCGCCACTTCCTTCAGCATCAGCGCTCCCTGGTAAGCGGTAGCGAGGTCCGCTCCGCGTGACATCAATGCTACGTAGGGAGGCCGATTGAAAAACTCCACGATGGGCGGCATCAGGACCTCGCGGCGCTCCAGGATCGTCTCCTCGGCTTCCACCGCGCGCATCACCTCCTGGGTAAGGGGGCTGGGTGCTTTTCCCGCGATCGCGAACGCTAGGTACATGAGCACCGCCACCGAGCAGGTGTAGGTCTTGGTGCTGACGGCAACCTGCCCGCCGGCCATCAAGGGCAGAAGCAACTTCGCGCGCCTTGCCAGGGGGCTGGCTTCCACATTCGTCACTGCTACCACCGGAGCCTTGGGGGCCAAATCGTCCAGCAAGCGCAGCACCTCCGCGGTTTGGCCCGACTGCGAGACCACCACGAGTAAAGTGTCCGGTCGCAAGACCTTCAGGTGATGGTGCACCAGTTCGGCGGTCTCCCACACCAGGGCGCGGACACTGTGTTCCGTCAAATAGGCCTGCGCCGGATACGCCGCGAAAAGCGACGAGCCCATCCCGGTAAACACCACTGTGGGTGGCCACTGCGGCGCCAAGCTCCGCAAACACTTCGCCGGGATAGCCCCCGGGCTGGTGTAGAATTTCCGCAACCCGGAAAGCGCGGCGGGCTGTTGGGAGATTTCCTCTAGAAGATCTGTCATGCTTTGGACCATCCCGCGCCAAGGTGCAGAATATCCGCGCGCTTGGCTTGCAGAACATCACGAGAGCTCATGGCGGAAGCTTACCACAATATTAACCTACGGCAACGGTGGATATGCCCAACCCTTGGCGCGCTCCAGGGCGCGTTCCCAGCCCGCGTACAATTCCTCGCGGCGAGCCACGTCCATACTGGGCTCGAAGCGGCGGCCCAACTGAAGATGCGCCGCAAGTTCGCTCTTATCCTGCCAGAATCCCGTGGCAAGGCCTGCCAGGTAGGCGGCCCCCAGCGCCGTGGATTCCGTTGTGGCCGGGCGCTCCACGGGGATTCCCAGAATGTCCGCCTGAAATTGGCAGAGAAAATCATTGCGCGCCGCGCCGCCATCCACGCGCAGAAGCTCCGGGCGCAAGCCGGAGTCGCGCGCCATGGCGTCCACCACTCCGCGCGTTTGATAAGCGATGGACTCCAGTGCCGCGCGTACCAGGTGCGCTCGGTTGGCTCCACGGGTGATGCCGGTAATGGTGCCCCGCGCGTAAGCATCCCAGTGCGGTGCGCCCAAGCCCACGAAGGCGGGAACCAGGTAAACCCCGTGCGTGTCGGGCACCGAGCGCGCCAGGGCTTCACTTTCCGCGGCGTCGCTCAGCAGCTTCATCTCATCGCGCAGCCATTGGATGGCCGCCCCGGCAATGAAGACGCTGCCCTCCAGCGCGTATTCCGTGCGGCCTTCGAGCCCCCAAGCCACGGTTGCCAGCAGCCCGCATTCAGAACGCGGAATTTCCGTGCCCGTATTCATCAGCAGGAAGCAACCGGTTCCGTAGGTATTCTTCACCATGCCGTGGCGGAAACATTGCTGTCCGAAAAGGGAGGCTTGTTGGTCACCCACCACGCCGGCGATGAGGACGGGGGCGCCGAACAGGTGCGTCTCACCAAAGATAGTGCTCGACGGCTTCACCTCCGGCAGGAGCGACGCAGGAATGGCAAAGTAGTTCAGGATTTGCTGGTCCCAAGCCAGCGTATGCAGGTTGAAGAGCAGGGTGCGCGAGGCATTGGAAACGTCCGTCGCATGCACGCGCCCGCCGGTAAGTTGCCACACGAGCCAGGTGTCGATGGTCCCACAGGCAAGTTCGCCGCGCTGCGCCCTTTCGCGGGCCCCGGGGACATTTTCCAGAAGCCACGCGATCTTGGTTCCGGAAAAGTAAGCATCCGTTACGAGGCCGGTTTTTTCGCGGAGGGTGCGGTCGAAACCCTCGGCGCGGATCTGGTCGCAAACTCCCGCGGTCCGCCGGCATTGCCACACAATCGCGTGGTGTAGCGGTTCGCCCGTGGCGCGATCCCACAGCAGCACCGTCTCCCGTTGATTGCTGATGCCGAGAGCAGCCAAATCCTCGGGGTCCGCCTGGGCTTCCGCCAGAACCCTTTCCGCCACGACGAGCTGCGACTGCCATATTTCCGCCGCATCGTGCTCCACCCAGCCCGGTTGCGGATAATACTGCTTGAACTCCTGGCTGGCGGAAGCGCGCGCGCGTCCCTCGTGGTCAAACAGAATGGCCCGCGAACTCGTGGTCCCCTGATCTAGCGCCAGAACGTACTTGGCCATACGTGATCCTCTTTTTCTAAGCTTGCTTCTCCCGCCGATCCGGCAA
>Ga0209039_10000701_pt1 | contig 32276 bp, 26 predicted proteins | sample BogFormECP12_OM1_FD_188238 | JGI IMG/M metagenome (GOLD analysis project Ga0209039, IMG submission 188238) | Bog forest soil microbial communities from Calvert Island, British Columbia, Canada - ECP12_OM1 (SPAdes) (version 2) | ecosystem: Environmental > Aquatic > Freshwater > Wetlands > Bog ... | reverse complement strand
CGCACACCAGCATCTTCCATTTCTTCCAACGTGCCGCGCACTTCGCGATACTTTGGATCATGCACGTCCGGGAAGCGCAGTTCCCAGTCTTTATCGTCGGACACGGCGCGCATGAAGGCATCCGTAATGCCGACGGAAATATTGAAGTTGGTAATTTGATTCTCATCAGTCTTGCAGGTAATGAATTCTTCGATATCCGGATGATCCACGCGCAAGACGCCCATGTTGGCGCCGCGGCGCGTTCCGCCCTGTGCGATCTCGCCGAAGGCGTGATCGTACACGCGCAGGAATCCAACTGGACCGGTTGCCTGCCCTGCCGACGATTTAACCAGCGTTCCCTTCGGTCGCAGGCGCGAAAACGAGAATCCATTTCCGCCGCCAGTCTGCTGAATCAACGCAGCATCTCGGAGAGTCTGGAAAATGCCTGCACTGTCGCGTCCCATATCATCCGTGATCGGAAGGACGAAACAAGCCGCAAGCTGTCCAAGCGGCGTACCCGCGCCGGTAAACGTCGGAGAGTTGGGAAAGAATTTTTTGCTCACCAGTAAACGATGGTATTCAGTCGAACGCCCAATTACATCGCCACCCCAATCTTCTTCCACTTTTGCGACATGATAGGCCACGCGCCAGAACATTTCTTCCACGCTTTCGGCAGGCCTGCCATCATCCCCGCGGCGAACATAGCGGCGTTCCAGCACCTGCCGAGCGTTGTCCGTCAATTGGGACTTTGGCAAACCCTTCGGCATGGAAGGCGTGGGAAGCAATCCCTGTTTGGATGGAACAACATTTTTGGCAACCATACAACTCTCCTCGTGAACAAGATTTTCTATCAACAATAAAAAACGACAGCGACACTTCTCGCTTGAAGCGAGAGTGGCTGTCGTTCAATTAGCTTTTGAGAAGGTTATCTATTTCCTTGCGCAGTGCGCCGAGATCATCGAGTCGCAAATAAACAATCGCGTAGCGGATGTACGCAATCTGATCAATTTCCTTCAAACCAGCAATGACCATATCGCCAATAACACGGGATGACACTTCGGCCTTGCCCATCTTCTGCAGTTCTGCTTCGATATGCCCAACCAAGTGTTCGATGTCCTCGGCAGAGACCGGACGCTTTGCACATGAAATACGAATACCGCGGAACAGCTTCTCACGGTCGAATTCTTCACGCATCCCATCCTGCTTGACGATGAGAGGCGTGGCCAGAACCGGGCGCTCATACGTGCTGAAGCGTTGCTTGCACTTGAAGCATTCGCGGCGGCGGCGGATTCCGCCATGGCTATCGTGAGATGTATCGAGAACTTTTGAGTCCTGGTAATTGCAATATGGGCACCGCATTGTGAAAGATGTTCCGTTTTATAGAACAGATGATATAGCCATATGTAGGGGTGAATATTTGTCTGACCCGTACATATGGCGAATTCAACAAGATTTTAACACACATACTCAATGGCTTCAAGAGGCCGCATGGGTGATTGCCTTAAAAAATCAGATTTTTTAAGACGAGCGTATGGAAAACGTTTTATAAATTTATAGGCTCTTTAGAAATTCAAGCACCAACACATTGAACCATTGTGGGTTGCATTGATAGGGCACTTGCCCAGCGCAAATTGACTGAGACTTTGCCTTGGGCAAGTAAGTACCGCGACCAGCTTTAAAAAAGAAGCTGGCGCCAGTGTTTAGTCTCGTTCGCCCCAAACCACCAGAATAACCATTCGCACATTCAATTTGCAACCAATGCACTGATCAGCGATTGGCGAAGCTGCTAATCCGTGAATCATAATTACGGGCGATCCTCTGCCCCATGGAACAAAATTTACTTTTGTAGCGTTTCTTGTTTCATCTGCAACTTGCAGTTTGGTGCTCATAATGTTTTGCTAACTCTCTTCGTAAAACTTTGCCAATGTAGGTACGAGGGAAATCATACATAAAGATAACAAATCAAGGAACTAGCTGCGGAGACAGTCTTCGCCTGCAATAAGCGACCCCCGCTTCCGGAGCAGGTTTTTCGCGCCCGGAATGCTTTTCGCAACATTCTCGAAGTAACCGCATTCAAAGACTTGACCGCGATTGTCCGCGGATGACCAGTGCCAGTACCTTTAGCGCATTGATTTTTCCCAACCGAGCCAATTTGACAAGTTATGCTGATAAAAAGATTTGAGTACGAGCGGCGGAGCCAAAAGCCATCGCCGCTTAATAAGACTATGATCCGTAACATCCAATTGGAAAGAAACAAAGTTTGAATCACGGTTGCAACTTGAATTCGCCGGGAGTTGTGATCAGAATCAAGCGCTCAACTTGCTCGGGATGTTTAGGGTATATTCCGTCGCAATTGCACCGCCGAAGGAATGGCCGACCAGCACAATTTTTCCTTTGACCTTCAACACATCCGGCACGGATTCGAAATCAGCGAGGAGGTGATCCACCTCATAGCCGCGTGCCGGTTTATCGGATAAGCCGTGCCCGCGCAAGTCTAAAGCCATGCAAAAAAAATAAACGTCCGCTGAGGATGATCCGATGAGACATCAATCGCCAAAAGCCGCACCAGCTGATTGGATGACACACACTTCACACCGATACAAATCGAAGTCTATATCTATGGAAGAAGTTTAAATGAGAGAGTCAGGGATGTCAATTTCGTTTCGTCGTTAATAAGGTCTGTGCTATAATCTTGTCCCAATAATTTCCTAATCCGACTAATGTGCTAAATATCGTGTAAAGTAATTTGGAGGAGGTAGAGACTATGCAAATCACCCTGAGTTTTATCATCGGCATCGTCATTGTGGGCTGCTTGGTGTTGTTCTTTTGGGAATATCGTATTCGCCATCCAGATGTTTTGGTACTTTACGAATCCAAAGGTCAAATCAGCATCCGAAAAGGCCCTATCTATCCGCGTCACTTTAGCCTTCCCCTCAAACGGACCACCCACCCAATCCAGTTGACCATTGAGGCAACTTCAGAGGGAGATTTGGGAGTACGCGTCAAACTTGTCGGATCCATTGCGCCATCAGTCAAATATATCCAGTGCTTGATTCGTGTCGGTGGGTGGAACCATGAAGCAGTGGCACACACTGCCAATGAAGCCCAAGTGTTGATAGAGGGATTGGTCAAAGAATACACTGAGCATGTCGGGATTCATGCCCTTTCCACAACTGGCATTCTGACTTATTTGAACGAACATTCAACTTTGGTCGAAGAAAAATTTGGTGTCGAATTAGTTTCTCTCACTATCCAATCGCTGGAGCCAACTGATTCGCAAATTGCCGATGCACTTCGCCAACAACAACAAGCAAGTCTGCTTGAAGAAACCGAACGCAAGAACCATGAAGCACGGGTAGCCGCAGCGAAAGCTAAATATCAGGCTGACGAAGAGATTGTCGTGCGAGAACACGCCTTGGAATTAAAAAAAGCCGGGCTGAAACAAATCCTGCTCGAAAAAGAATCAGCGCTTGCTCGTCAGCGTTTGGAGGATGAACTGGTACGTAATCGCATGCGTCTTGCATTTGAGAAAGAAGGATTGGAAGTTCTCCGAAGCAGTCCTGAATTATTAATGCTGACGCCACAAGCCGCTCGTCTAGCAGAGGCAAGTCAGAATCTTAAGAACGCCCGCACTGTTATCTCTTTATCCCCTCAAGACCTTGAGCACGGCTCTGAGATTCTAGGGTTATTCCAAAGCTTGTTGCAAAAGGCCTTGGAAGCCAAAAAAGAGCCCTAGTTGAGACGAATGTTTTGAAAGTGTGACCATGACCTCTCAGTCTGATCCGCTGGACTTCTTTCGGTTGAAACCAATCCGGATTGCGCGAGTCTCGGAAGTTAGTGAAACGACCGCGTCCTCGTCGGTTCCAAAGGAGGAGCGTATTGATTTTCACATCGGTAATCCACTGCAGGATTCAAGACTCTCCTCTGCTTTCTTGCGCACTGCACTTGGTATAGATATTTATCAGGAAAATCTGCTCGACACAGAACCCGATGCGATTCTGGAACATCTGCAATGGGAAACATCTGACAAGCCAAAGCTTGAGTTCCTCATTCGGGCGATGCAAAAAAGTTCTCCTTATATGCCGCGTGGCGGATATTTGCGGACATCCCCTCACGCCATCATCAAAGCATTTTGCGTATGGCTGGATCACCAGCAAGAACCTTTACACTATGATACGGGTGAACAGTCTGGTAGGAGAGAGATAATTCTTGCTTCCGGGGGGATTCAAGAAGCCTTGCGGGTCATACTGCTTGCTTTATCTTCCTATTTAGAGATGACGCCTGCTCGTGTTCTGTGCTACCAATTCGAACTCTTGCCGCAATTAAAGATCGTCCCCAATCTCCTGTTTGAAGAACTCGCCGACGACGAACGAGTCGCGCGCGAACAGATCGAACAATTCTTAATTCATCAACCCAATATGCCCACCTTTTTGCTGATTGGCGGCCCACTAGGAGAAGAGACACGACGCAAACTGCGCCTCCTGAGCATTGACCGTCCCCTGTTTTTCATCGAAGTCAACAACGCTCCTAATCATCTCTCCCTGGCCCGCGAAGCGAAATTGGTACAGCGCGTCATCCGATTATTAACCCCGGCGATCTTTGAACAACGATTGCACTCGCTTTCTACTGTGTTCATCGCCGGCAACGCTGATTTTCTGAACGTGATTGAGAACGTTCATTTCAACCTCAAAGGTACTCCCTCTGCATCTGAAGCCGAACTATTATCTTTTCTCTTGGAACAAAAACTCACCCATATCCGGACCGACGCACCTGCAGAAGTGCCTCAGGTCAAGCCCTCGTTCGACGGACTCGCGTTGGGTATTACTATAGAATCCGTTCTGCCACAATTGGCTGAACGCGTGGAACAAAATCTCGAACACTTGCTGAATGATCATGCTATGATGATCGAAGATTCGCTGACAAACTTGGAGGAGAAAACCACCGCGTTTAACCATCGTATTCAGAATGCATGGCAGAAGGATGGCCTCTCAGATGAATTCTCAGCCATCGAAACAAGGGAACTTCTTGATCTATTGATTCAAAACCTCCACAGCCCCGCTTGGTGTCGAAGCTTGCAACGCAGTTTCCTCAATGCATTTGGAAAACATCAGCCACAATACCGGCCCGAAGCCTGCCTTGTCACCAGTGGTTCATCCCGTACGGCATTAGGAATTCTTGGCTTTCATTGTGGTATCAGTGAAGTGGTGATTCCGGATCTGAGTTGGTCCTACGAACAATGCTTTCCTAAGGTTCATGCGGTGCCACTTACAGCATCTCTAGAACTTGATGTGGATGCCATCATCGAAAAAATAGAGGAACTTTGCCGCCGCGATTCTTCTTGGCCTGAGCGAGGTGCGCTGGCAGTCAATAATCCCCACAATGGTACGGGCCGAGTTTTTAATGAAGAAGCTGTCCGCAAATTGATCGCCTACGGCCTGCAACACAAAATCTACATAATTGATGATCTGGCTTACCAAAATATGGCGCCGGTTGACAGCCTGCCAGAAATTAAAACCGTTCGTCAAATCGCATCCGACCTGGTTCGGCTCAGTATCGTTGATGAGAGTCAGGCAGATCGGGTAATCACAGTTCATTCCATGTCAAAGACCGATTGCTTGGCAGGTGCCCGAATGGCAGTCGTTGAAATTCGCGACTCACAACTGTCGCAACGCTTCGAGGCAGTGAATTCCCACATTCAGCCAAATCTTGCAGCCATCTTTATATGTTATTTGTTCTATCGCAACACAACTGAGTCTGCCAGAGCTTATTGGCACCTGCGAAATAAAATTTTCGGTGAGCGGACACAAGCTTTATTGACAGCGGTCGAAAACCTGCCATCAGATCGCAATCCCTTTAGCTTGACCATTATTCCTCCGACGGGTAGTATGTATCCGTTGTTGCGCATTGGAAACTTGCCAGCCGGTTTATCCTTGGACTGGCTAGCGTCTTCATTGGCAAGACGCGGAATCGGTCTACTGCCACTGGCAACTTTTGCTCGTACTGAAAAGGGATACGAAACTGGCAGAAAAATGTTTCGACTGACCTTGGGCGGTGTGGATAACGCAGAGGTCCTGCTGGCGAAAACTCGCCGCTTGCTGATCACCCTAAACCGCCTCATCGCCGAAGAAGAGTCTCACTATAACCGCAAACAACTACAATTTCGAAATCTGGGAAGCAAGAACAGCCAATCCAGCGAACTCTTACAATCTTGGGACGCGGTCGTAAAACAGATTCTAAATTACTTCAAGGATAATCGTTTTATCCGCAATTCAACGCCCCTTCCGCCCCTCGATAGTCAGCTCCTGCTTCGGGAATTCTTAAAGCGCTACGTTCCAGAACGATTGGACGGATTTCGCACCCGCTTGATTGATCGGGCGCTCATCAGTAATGAACTGATGCGACGGGTATCAAATGATGATGACGAGTGGCTCGCCGAGCGGTTGGATCGGGAGTTCATGAAAGATTCTCTCCAGCGACGACAGGAGCGATTTCGATTCCGTTCCTATGATCGCACTGTTCATCCTACACAGATGTATTCACTCCGGGCGGAACTGACTCTCGAAGTGATCATAAACTCTCTGATCGCTCAAAAACCAATTGCGCCGCCTTTAGTTGAAAAAGTCTCTCGGGAACTGTGGCGAGAATATCTAGGCCGCAATGTTGCTATCAACTCGCAGGATGAGGCGGATGAAATCTTGCTGGACCTTACTTCGCAAATTGCAGGAGAGAAACATGCTGAATTGTGTACGGACACAATCTTGTCACCGTTCTTATCATTTTGGAGTGATTGGGATGGAAGTAACCGGCCTTCAGGCCAAGGACATCGCTTAATCGCCGCGGTTGTCATTGAAAATGTTCGAAGCATGAGTCGCATCCTCGGTTTGCTAAGACAAGCCGACCCGCACCTGGATGTAAATCCGGAATTATTGTCCGAACTGCGGGCGCTTCCTCAGCAGAATCAAAGCTTCACTCAACTTCTAAATAACATCACGCTCTTAACTCATCAGCTGGAACAACGCTATCGTGGAATCCTGCCATTTCCTGCAAACGACACATCCTTGCAACGATTGGCGACACGATGGCATCTTCGCCGTGATCCAGTGCAAATTCTTTTGCGACACAATGATCGCTATGAACAAAGGATGCTCGAACTTCGCCAAGAGCGCCACACGATGCTTGAGTATTATTTTGCGTTAAACAAAAAACTTAGAAAACAGTTACACGCCTTGATTCCCGCGATTCAAGCAAATCGAGCTTCAGAACCTCTGATCCGCGAAGTGGTGGGCTACCGAGATATTTTACAACGCACTGTGATCACTCCACGCATCCATGAAGGATTGATCATCGCAAGAGATTCTTTTGCAATTGACACCACTGTATTTAACATGTACGAGATCAACGCCATTGCAGAAAAATACGGCAACCCGGGTCTGGCATTAGCAATACAGATCAGCCTTTCCTCGAGACCGGAGGCGTTGATTTCGCTTGATCGAAAAATGCACATTCAGAAGGAACAGACTCGCAGGGAGAATTCCTCGATTGAGCTTCCGTCGATTTGGTTGATTCCTTTGTTCGAGGATATTGACTCGGTTAAAAACATCCGGGCTTATCTTGACCGGGTATGGGATTATGCTACACAAAGCCGCCAGACATTCCAATCGCCTCAAAGCCGATTTGCTGAAATCATCCCGGAGGTTTTTATTGCCGGCTCCGATTTGAGCCAGCAAGTCAGTCAGGCAACCGCGGCCTTCTTGTATGTCAAAGCCAAGTACGAAATAGAGTCGTGGCTGGCTGAACACCACGTGGCGGAAGTTATCCGCATCAAATTAGGTAGCGGCGAGCCAATGCAACGTCAGGGAGGATATTATTCCCGTGTCGCTGGACAGACCGCTTTCTCAAATTCCGATGATAGCCAGCGTCGGTTTTCCAGTAGCCTTCCCGAGGCTGCGCGTAAAAGCACAGCTTATGCGGTCACCCCGTTACAAGGAGTTTTCCTGGGTGGAGATTTAAGAACCTTCCAGAGCAACTTGGCAGAACAACTTCGCTCGTTACCCTTGCGAGAATTTGTCAGCCTGCACTATCATGTGCGCGAATCACAACAACAACATCGCAAGGATTTGATTCGAGCCGCCGAGTCCATTACCGAAAGCCGTTCGAGCACGCAACGATGGAGTATGCAGGAACTGGAACGTTTAACTGTCGGGTCAAACGATGCGCTTTATGAGGAGTTCCTGAAAGAGTTGACCGATAATTTTCGCCACATCCTCTATGGACGCGAAGAGGATGTGGTCGGCATACACATTATCTCCTATTTTATCGGAAGGTCCGTCCCTCAATTGCGAGACCGTCCCACCTCACGACGGACACAGGGCACAGGCACTGAACGCGGACAACAGATACTGGCTAGCATTGCTGAGATTATTCCTCTGGCGAAACGAGGAAGCCTCTTACGAGCCATTTCACATAACCAGGCACAAACGGTCGTACTGGGCATCAACCAACTCACGACAGGCCTATTCCGCGCTCTGGAACGCTTTGCACAAAAAGCCTTTGCAGAGGCCGAACGTGACCGAATGATCGCGGAGCGCCTTTTACCGAACCTGCCTGTTTATGAAATTCTCAGCACCCTGCGAATTTATCAAGACTGGAAAAGCGAATTCCTCGAGCGTGTCGAAACCGCAATCCCGGCAGGAAATTCAGCTTTTGTCGCTTTGCGCGAAGATAGCGACGCCATGCAACGTTATTTGCCATTATTCCAGCAGGAACTTCTCCGGCGTCATGGCGTGAACGTCGGTGACTTCTTCGTTGAAGGAGTCTTTGTTCCGAATCTCCTACCCACGCTTCGTCCCGATCTGGCCGTGTTGCTGCAGAAAAATCTATTTAACACCGATCCCGTTGTTTTGCTGGAGGGCGTCTCTGGACGAATCGCCGACGATTGGCGGGCTGAGGTTACTGAACTGCTCCAGTTGCCCCAACAGATTCATCATTGGCGCTCAATCATCTGGGATGCGATGGGCGAATCAATTTACCAGCGGGTACAAAGCTTTACCGAACTGGCAACTGCATTGTATGCTTTCTCCTCCACCCGTTCATTTGGTTCATCGTCTGCAATCGGCCGTGGGATAAAACCGCCTCCAACTTTGACCGACTTCTTTCGGACTGCCCGCGCCGATGATGAGATGCGGAGTTTTCTGCTCGGCGCCATCGAATACCTGAGTTCATTCGCCGAGGAGAACATCGAAGTGCCGGTCAACATCATCCGCGCTATGAACGATGTCGAACGTATTGCACAAATTGAGGAAATTGCGCTTCCTCCGGCAAAACAGGATGTGATTCGCTGTTGTCTCCTTCAGATTGCTCGCCTGGCATCCGAGAACGGATAATCGACCAATACAATTGGTTGGACTCCTTTGGATTAATAAATAGGTTTGTAAAATAAGTGGGGCAGGAACAAGAATTGGAGAAGCCTTGCTCCGGCGAGATTTAAGGACAAAAAATTTCGACGGCTATACCCAGAAATCGTGTGTGGGGATGAATTTAATTTCTCCTCTTCAGAAGCACGGGCTAGGATGTGGGCTTCCAAAGGCAAACGGTCTGTTGGCTCTATATTCAAAAACCGAAAATCCTTAGACGCAGTAAAATAAGGGGATAATGAAATCAGCCACTAATGCTATTCCGTTAGAAAAACTCCTTGAGCAGCTTCCGGATACTTACACTTTAGCTGATAAAGAATTGGTTCAACGCGCTTATCGAGTAGCGGAAGAGGCGCATCGCGGCCAAAAACGTAATTCAGGCGAACCATACATCAATCACTGTCTGGCGGTTGCACAGATTTTAGCGGAATTACGAGTGCCGCCCGAGGTGATGGCCGCTGGCCTTTTACATGATACTGTTGAAGATACAACGGTCACACTGGAAGATATTCGCAATGACTTCGGGGATGTGGTGGCCGCGTTGGTGGACGGGGTTACCAAGTTAACGAACCTGCCGCGCGTTTCTCGCGACGATCAGCACGCCGAAAGAGCTGTCAGAGGGAATGGAGAAGCTAAGGCCGCGGCGCCCGCTGCATTTGGCCGCAAAGCCGATATGGCGTCCGAAACGCTGCGTAAAACATTTCTCGCCATGGGCGATGATGTGCGCGTCGTCCTCATCAAACTGGCAGATCGCCTGCACAACATGCGGACGCTCAGTCACATGCCGGAAGAAAAGCGCATCCGCATTGCGCAGCAAACGCTCGATATCTTCGCACCGCTCGCAAATCGGCTCGGCATTTGGCAGATCAAATGGGAACTTGAAGACCTGGCCTTTCGTTATGTCAATCCGCAAAAATACAAAGAGATCGCCGAACAACTCGCAGAGCGTCGTCCTGATCGCGAAGCCCAGATCGAGGCGATTGAAGAACAACTACGCACGCTCTTTGAAAAAAATAATATGAAGGTGGAAATCAGCGGACGACCAAAACATATTTACTCCATTTACAAAAAGATGCAGGACAAAGGAAAAGCGTTCGAGGCAGTACGTGATGTGCGCGGCGTTCGCCTCATTGTCACGGATGTTGCGGCTTGCTACACCGCCCTTGGCTTGATCCACACCAGTTGGCGTCCTATCCCCAATGAGTTCGATGATTACATTGCCGCGCCGAAAGATAACTTTTATCAATCACTTCATACTGCGGTGATCTGGGATGATGGTAAGCCACTCGAGGTGCAAATCCGAACATCGGAAATGCACGAGAACGCGGAATTCGGAATCGCGGCACACTGGCGTTATAAGGAAGGAACGAAGCGGGATAAATCGTACGAACAGCGTATCAATTGGCTTCGTAACATGATGGAATGGCGCTCAGATGTGAGTGATGCCACCGAGTTTGTTGAATCGATGCGTACGGATGTGTTTCAGGATCGGGTTTATGTCTTCACGCCGCGCGGCGATATCATTGACCTGCCAGCCGGTTCGACTCCCATCGACTTTGCGTATCACGTTCACACCGATATCGGACATCGTTGCCGCGGCGCAAAAGTTAACGGAAAACTGGTGCCGCTATATCACGAATTGAAAACTGGCGACCAGATTGAAATCCTGACCGCGAAGCGAGGCGGACCCAGTCGCGACTGGCTGAACTCCAATTTAGGTCTAATCAAAACCCAGCGTGCCAAATCCAAAATTCGACAATGGTTCAAAGAGGAGAACCACCAGCAAAATCTATCTCAAGGACGATTGTTGTTGGAACGTGAACTGCAACGACTTGGCATTTCCGAAGCCAACTTTGAAAGGATGGCACGCGATCTTGGCATCAAGTCACCGGATGAAATGTTCGTTGATTTGGGTACAGGCGATTTATCGGTAAGCAAAGTCATCAAGCAGATTTCGGAGACCGAAGAAAACGCCAATCTTCTAACCACCAATGTACCGAAGCCGGATACAACCAGTACCGAGGAAGTGGATATTGTCGGATTGAAGGGACTGCTCACAACCATGGGCAGATGCTGTAACCCCACGCCGGGCGATCAGATCGTTGGATATATTACTCGCGGACGCGGCGCAACGATTCATCGGCAGGACTGTCCAAACATTTTGCGCTTACGAATAAAAGACCGTGAGCGCATCGTGCGCGTCGACTGGGGACAACAAGTTCGCACGTTCCCGGTTCCGATTCGCATCAAAGCCTATGACCGTCAGGGTTTGATGAGCGACGTGACCAATCTGTTGAGCAATGAAGAAGTCAACATCGCCGATGTAAAAGTCACCGTCAACCGCAGTTTGGCGGAATTACGATTGATCGTGGAAGTGCAGGATATTTCCCAGCTCAGCAAGGTGCTGACTAAACTTGAAAATGTTCCAAACGTAATGGAAGCGCATCGCGTGAGCGGATAGAATCATCAACGTTTTTTGGTTCAATGGAGGAATGTAGAGGCTTAAATGAAATCATTGAAGTGGTTAAACTTTATCAGCATCTTGCTGATCACAAGGAGCATGGCGGGATGCGCGCCTTCCCATGGAAAAACGATATTTGAATCGATTCGGGATGGGAACTCCGTCTGGATTGTCAGTTATAAACCCAGATGGTTCCGACCTGCGGGAATTAACCAATTCTCCTGGAACCGTATTTATCCCAGACACGAACGGGGGCATTTTTCCATCGCCTGATGGAAAACAAATTGCTTTTGTTGCTGAACGTGATGCCATCTTGCTCGACGCGAATCGCGGTCTTTCGACAAACAATATCTATGTCATGAATGCAGATGGCTCCGACATTCGCAGGCTAACTATTGATAATACAACCAATCAATACGGTTTATTATCATGGTCGCCCGACGGCAAGAAACTTGCATTTGATATGTCATCCGAGACTCAAATGGTGGATTTTTTCCTGATGGTATTCAGCTTATGACCTGAAGGGACGCTAATGTAATTGAATTGAACTGACTAGCCCGTTAGGCTCTTTGCATGATGATCCCAGATGGTCTCCAGATCGAGAACATGTCGTGTTTTCAACTGTGAAAATTCAAGTTCAAGATGACAATTGCAAGTATTATATCTATACTGTGAACGCCGATAGAACTAATCGGGTTGCCCTGTCAAAAGACCCTTCACCCTACGATACAAGTTCCTCCTGGTCTCCGGATGGAAAGTATATTGTGTTTGCATACAAAAGAAACGGTGGCAAGTCTCATCTCTACATTATGAATGCAGATGGGACTGATCAAAGACAATTGACAAATGGACCGAGCGAAGAAGCGGCTCCAATTTGGTTGCAAGCTCCATAAGCAAGATAAAGTGCGTGGTATAATGCGCCCGCTTTAGCCATGAGTCTGCTTAGCGTGCGTGAAGCGCAACAGCGCATCCTTTCCCACTTCAAGCCGGTTGAGACCGAAATGTCCCCTCTCAATGCCTGCGCGGGACGCGTGCTGGCGGCCGACATCATCTCTTCCGACCTACCCCCTTTTGATAATTCATCCGTGGACGGCTTCGCCGTTATCGCAAAAGATGTTGCTAGCGCAACATCCGCATCGCCTCTGACTTTGAGCGTGGTCGCCGATATACCGGCTGGTTCATCCTCTGACATCACTCTCGCGCACGGACAAGCTGCGCGCATCATGACCGGTGCGCCCATTCTCAACGGCGCGGACGCCGTCATTATGGTCGAGGATACCGATTTCAATAATCGAAATGCAGGCACGTCTGCACCTGAAATCGTAAAAGTATTTAAGAATATCCAAACTGGCGAGAATGTCCGCAAGCGCGGCATGGATATTAAGACGGGCGACAAAATATTATTTGCTGGCACTCGCTTGCGTGCGCAAGAGGTCGGTTTGCTAGCAATGCTTGGAGTGGCAAATCTTTCCGTATATCGCAAGCCGCGCGTGGCCTTGCTATCGAGCGGAGATGAATTGGCGCCGGTTGAGCTTCGGCTGGCGCCGGGTCAGATTCACGATTCGAATTCATACACATTATCTGTGCTAATTGCCGAGGCGGGCTGTGAAGTTTTAACGCTCGGGATCGCGCCCGACCAAAAAGATGCGATTCAATTCCTGTTCGACCAAGCCATTGATATAAATGCCGATTTGATTATCTCATCGGCAGGTGTCAGCGTTGGCGCGCTGGATTATGTAAAAGAAGTCGTCGAATCAAATGGCAAACTGGATTTCTGGCAAGTCAATATGCGTCCCGGCAAGCCTTTAGCATTTGGTGGATATCGCGGCGTTCCATTCATGGGCTTACCAGGAAATCCCGTTTCTGCTTTCATGGGCTTTGAAGTATTCGCACGTCCCGCGATCGGACGGCTGGCAGGCATGAATACCGCGACTCGGCCCAAAGTCAAGGTAAGACTCGCTGAAACCATCGAGTCAGATGGACGCGAAAGTTATCTGCGAGCGATTGTCGAGGAGCGCGATGGTGTTTTATCCGCCAAATTAACCGGGCATCAAGGCTCGGGAAATTTATTATCGCTGGTTCAAGCGAACGCTTTACTTATCGTGCCCGCTGGGGTAAAATCGCTTGCCATTGGCGACCAGGCTGAAGCTTGGATGCTTTGAGGAGATCATGAATAAGTGGCTATATAGAATTTCAATTGCGTTGGCTTTGCTTGGTTTGGCTGTTTCGATTTACATGACGATATTCAAACTCACAGACAATGAGAAGATGTGCATTGGCAATGGAGGCTGTTCAAAAGTTAATTCAAGCGTTTATGCAGAAGTGTATGGAATCCCTGTAGCCGTGTTCGGCGTGGGCGGGTATGCGGTCATCGCCGCACTGCTATTTGCGGAAAACCGGAATAAGTTTTTGAAGCAGAATGGAATGATGGTGATCTTCGGGTTAGCGCTTATCGGATTCCTTTTCACGCTTTATCTGATTTATGTGGAGCTGGCACTGATCCATGCGCTTTGCCCATTCTGCGTTACGTCACAGACCACCATGACCATACTTTTTATCCTTTCCATCATTCGGCTGGCTCGCCAGCCAATCTACTAGGAGGAGTCTTATGGCTCGCATTCGCTGTCACTACGTCAACTGCGTTTTCCTCGATGAGGGATACTGCACCGCGGCCGCGGTGGAAATTGATCCCGACACAGGCTGCGCCACCTTTACTGAAACCGAGGATGCAGGTGAAGGTGAATGGGATGAAGAGGAAGAGGGAGAAGAAGAGTGGGACGAAGAGGATTTGGAAGACGAAGAGGAAGAAACCTGGGATGAAGATGAGGATGAAATCTAAACTTGATCAACAAAATGTGACACGGATGGCTTTTCCATCCGTGTTTTTTTATTGCGAATCAGCGAATTGATATAGAAGAATCCCTGCGGCAACGGCAAGATTAAGTGAGCTAGCGCGTCCGCGCATCGGCAAGGAAACACTGAGATCGCAAGCTTTGATTTGTTCCGCTAAAAGTCCCTTTTGTTCACTCCCTAGAACCAGAATCCATGGCACATCGGGTTTCAATTCAAGATAATTTTGTTTCGCATGTGCTGATGTACCAATGAGTTGACAACCTAAGCCGCGTGACCAATTGATAAATTCAATGAACGAAGTTTGAACAATGGGTTTCCAAAAAATTGTCCCCATACTGGCGCGGACGGACGTGGGATGATAAGGATCCACCCCGCCATCGAGCAGGAAGAGCGTGTCTGCACCGACAGCATCCAGCGTGCGCAATATTGTCCCGACATTGCCCGCATCCTGCGGCGAAACTACCGCCGCACCAATCCGCACTGATTCTAGATCACCAAGCCGCATCAATTTTTGATGAACGACTGCCAGAATGCCCTGCGGATTATCTTTGTCAGCCAGTGACTCCATCACTTGCGCGGAAACAGGCTGCGCCGCCTGCGCGACGCGGGAGATCAAATCGCGCCCAAAATCGCTGGTTAGGACATCCGGCGAATAAAGAATCGAATCGATTTCCCAACCTGCCTCCAGCGCTTCGCCTACGTGGTGCAGGCCTTCGACAATAAACAGCCCCATTTCCGTCCTAGCTTTGCGTTGACGCAAAGAGCGCACTTTCTTAATCAAGGGATTGGCAGGGCTTGTAATCAGAAGTCGGTTCATTCTCAACTTTTTGCTCAACCAGCTTTATGGCACATTGCCTGGAAAATGTTGTACACTTGGACAAAATGAAGTCCAGTTATTGATTCGATGGAATCATTTTCCGTCCTTCGCGAAAGATTTACCATAACATGAAACATAATTTCACATCATCGCTCAAGATAACAGGCATTGTTCTCACAGTCATCGTGCTCGGCGTAATATTTTACCTGAAGGCCATGCAGAATTACACCCACCAGGATTATACCAACTCCAATTTCTTTTTCTTCTGGCTCTCTGGCCGCATGATGTGGACCGGCCAAAATCCATACAACCAGACCCAATGGTTAGCAGGCCACGATGCTTTTGGCGCAACATGGAGACCCAACAAAATCTTTCCCTATCCCCTGCCATTGGCATTCTTGATGGCGCCGCTTGGATTGCTTTCGCTTGGCCAAGCTTACGTGGTGTGGCAAATCGTTTCACAGATCATCCTTGCGCTGACGGTCTTCTGGTTGCTCCGCCATTGGCGAGGACAGGCACAGCGACTCCTTTTCCTGCCACTGACGGTCTTTCTGTTATTCTTCGGGCCGGTGTATCTAACGTTACAAATCGGTTCGGTTGGACCTTTAGCTTTGGTCGCAATCCTATTAGCGATTCTTCTTCTGGAGGGTGATCAATCTTTATTAGCAGGGATAGTTCTCTCGCTAACCCTGTTGAAGCCGCCGCAAGGACTCACCTTATTGATTCTGGCCGGAATCTGGTTTCTTGCTCGCCGCGATTGGAAAGCAATCATCGGCGTAGCTCTCGGGGGAATCATTATGCTAATTGCTGGAATTGTTCGTGACCCATTGTGGGTGATCAAATTTCGAGGCGCCAGTGGAATCATCCTTGACCGGACACTGGGTGTTGATTCAAATATTTATAGTTATGTCTATCTGGCTTGCAACCAAAACCTCTCCTGCATGTGGATCGCTGGAACATTTGGATCGCTTCTTGTTATCGCCATCGGCGGATATTATTTCTGGCGAAATCGCGACCGACTTACCACATGGGAAGCATTCAACATCATCATCCCGCTCGGATTCGTTTCGACGGTTTATCTCTGGTCCTACGATCAACTGCCTTATGTCATCCCCATCGTTTGGATTGTAGGAACACTCGTCGACCGAACAAAATCTTATGTCCACGTTTTTATTTTTTTGGTCGTTTTGGATGTGCTTTCTATTTATTCACTGCTGGTGCAGGCCAATACGCACAAAGACTTATTGAGCATCATCAATACGATTCTAGTCCTCGGAATGTGCTTATTGCTTTTGCATAGGAAGAGTCAATCTGCATTGCCTCCGGCTTCAGTCAATTGAAATATTCTGCAATCAGTTCATTCTTCACTATTATCAGTATGTTAGAATAAATCCATGCGAGGCGCATACAGTTTTGTTTTGCCAGTGCTATTTTTTTTGATCTCGTGCCAGCCGCAATCCACTTCAACGATCACGATCATTGATGGCGATCAAATTCACAAGCTGACTATCACTGAGCGTGTTCCCGCCCCGCTTTTAACTCAAGCCGGAATTCATCTCACGGCAAATGATATTGTTTTACTGAACGGCAAGCCGGTTGTGCTCAATCAAGCCATACCCACCGCGCAAAATTATACACTTCAAGTGCAACGCGCGGTTGCAGTGACGGTCAATGGAAAAAAAATTCAAACCGCGGCGCAATCCATCGGTGAGGCATTATCACAGGCGGGTGCACAACTGTACGCAAGCGATCAAATTAGTCCACCGATTCAAACTTCCATCACAGGGCCAATGACTGTGAATTATGTTCCGTCAGGCGCACTAACGGTGATTGTGGATGACAAGCCATTGCAAATCCGCTCCTCAGCCGCGACAGTGGGCGGCGCGCTGGCCGAGGCCGGGATTCCGCTTCTTGGGCTTGACTCCAGCCAACCATCCGAGGATGAGGCGCTTCCATCGAACCGACAAATCCAAGTTACACACTTCAGCGAATCGATAGTCCTATCGGAAAAATCCATTCCGTTTAAAACGGATTATCAAGAGTCGGCAAATGTAGAACTCGATCAGCAACAAGTCTTACAAGCCGGTCAACTCGGTTTATCAGTGGACCGCATTCGGATCGTCTATCAAGATGGACAGGAAGTCTCACGTCAAAATGAAGCTGAGACTGTTGTCCGCGCCCCGCAAAATCAAATTGTCGGCTATGGAACAAAAGTAGTGCTTCATGCCACAACGGTGGATGGAGTTCAAATTCAATATTGGCGTGCGGTACCGATGTATGCAACTTCATATTCGCCGTGTCGTTCCGGAGGAAATACATGCTATTCAGGAACATCGAGCGGCCAGCCGGTCCAAAAAGGCGAGGTGGCCGTAAAATATAGCTGGTACCTGGCCATGGAGGGACAGCAATTATATATTCCGGGTTACGGGCCAGCCACCATAGAAGATGTTTGCAATGGATGTATTGGTAAACCATGGGTAGACCTTGGTTACACCGATTCGGAATATCAAGCTTGGGGACAATGGGTAACCGTTTATTTCCTGGCGCCTGTGCCGGCCAACATTCCCTCACTGAACTAACCCATGACAAAAACTCAAAAGATTATTATTTCCGTCCTTTCCGTTTTCGCTTTAGGTTTGTTGATCAGCATTGGCTATGAAATTAACCAGACATATCAATCCTGGGCAAGCCGTCCACTCGGTGCTTCGATACCGACCTCGCCATATACTCCCCTCCCTTTGCCTCCAACATGGACCGCCTTGCCCTATTGGTTGCCGTCTTCTACTCCTGGAAGCGGAACACTTATTGCGCCGGGAACGCCGCAAGGAATACCACTATGCGGTGGACCCAGAGTGATGAATATTTTATTGATCGGTTCCGACACGCGCGGAACAGGTTATACCTATGGATTATCGGATGTTACGCGTGAGGTGCGCGTGGACTTTGTCGCGCCAAGTGTCACCATGCTCGATTTTCCGCGGGACCTTTGGGTTAAAATTCCTTATATTGCCAGCCATCTTAACGGACAGGATCACGAAAAACTCAATCAAGCTTATCTTTATGGAAACCCCGGCGACGGTTTCCATTATTGGGATGATCCGAGCGCGGGTCCTGGATTGTTGGCACTGACGCTCAATATAAATTTCGGCGTACACGTAGATCACTACATTGCGGTCAATATGAAGACCTTTGTTAAGATGGTGGACGCAGTAGACGGAATTGATGTAACCTTCCAGGAACCGGTGGCATTAAGCCATGATCCGAATCTTCAAGCGGGTACGCATCATCTCAATGGAACCGAAGCATTGGAGGTTGCGCGCAACCGCGTAGACGGCGTTTTTTCACGCGGTGACTATCAAAACATCATCTTATGTGCCTTGCGGAAAAAACTCACCAGTCCACAAGTTGTCACACAAATTCCCGCTTTGATCAATGCATTTCAAGATTCCGTACAAACGGACCTCAGTCCGCAAGTCATGGCGCAGTTGGCCTGCCTCGGAACCCAACTTCCCCACCAAAATATCGCTCTTTATAATTTTCCCGAGAATCTGTTTACTGGCACAAGAACTTATGACCCCGTGTTCAAGAAAGCCGTTTTCATTTGGGACGTGGATTTCAATATACTTCAGGAGTATGTCGCTGACTTCCAAGCCGGATCATGGCCCAATGACTCGTCGCCCCAATCTAATTCAAGTACAACCAAGTCAGTCTGTCAATGAACAATATTCCTCCATTCAACGCAGCACAGCTTTTAAAACAATATGGCTTGCGTGCCGATAAACGTCTTGGACAAAATTATTTGCAAGATCCGAGTACGCTTGAGAAAATTGTCGAGGCCGCTCAAATTCAAAAGGCAGATACCGTGCTAGAGATTGGTTCCGGCCTCGGAAGTTTGACGCGCTATCTTTCTTTTTTTGCGCATGAAGTCGTTGCGGTCGAGATCGACCCGAAGTTGGTTTCCGTTTTACAAACCATTCTCACCTCGTATGCCAATATCCGTTTAATTCATGGCGATATCCTCGATCTTTCACCAAAAGAATTGGGGCTTCCCGCTGATTACCTAGTCGCGGCTAATATTCCATATAATATTACTTCCGCAATTATTCGGCATTTACTTGAATCAGAACCGAAGCCTCGACGAATTGTTCTCACTGTTCAAAAAGAAGTTGCGGAACGGATTTGCGCCATGCCGCCCGATATGAGTCTCTTGGCATTGAGCGTTCAAGTTTATGGAACTCCACAGATCGTGGCACACATTCCTGCGAACGCATTTTTCCCCACGCCCAAAGTTGATTCAGCAGTTGTGAGAATTAATATTCTTCCATCCCCCGCGATCGAATTGCATTTGCTTGATGATTTCTTTAAACTCACCAAAGCAGGCTTCAGCCAGAAACGAAAAACACTACGCAATTCGCTTTCTGCTGGATTAGAGATTTCTACGCTAGAAGCCGAGTCGCTTCTTGCCAGGGCAAAGATTGATTCAAAACGCAGAGCCGAAACTCTAAGTTTAGATGAATGGGGCAAGTTAAGCCGGATCTATTCAGAAACCGAAAAGCAATAAAAAGACGTGTCTATTTCTTGCTGATACTTAGCCTTGCATTTTTTCCCACCTTGCGCAAATCGCGATAACTACACCAGACGACCCAAACGTGCAAAGCCGCTTCCGCTTGAATCGCAAATGACATCTTCGATTTCCCTTTTTGCCGATCAGGAAAATATACAGGGACTTCGGCAATCTTGTAATCGAGGCAGTGCGCAAGATACGTCATCTCTACTTGAAAGACATAACCATTGGAATGCACACGCTGCAATGGCATTCCTTCCAGCGTTTCGCGTCGCCAGAGTCGAAAGCCAGCAGTCACATCATGTTGAGGCAAACGGAGAATCGCACGCGAATAAAAATTGCCGAATGCTGAAAGGCTTCTGCGCCACAGCGGCCAGTGCTCGTCCACTGCCCCGCCCTGAATATAACGTGAGCCAATCACCAGATCGCAATTTTCTAAACGCGAAGCCATCTCCACGAGTTTAGCGGGATCATGCGAAAAGTCCGCGTCCATTTGAGCAACGGCATCCGCCCAATCGTCCAGCGCGATACGAAAGCCAGTCAGATATGCGGAACGTAATCCTTCTTTGTTTGCGCGATGAATCACGCGCACACGCGAATCCTTTTTAGCAAAGTTATCTGCAATCGCGCCTGTGCCATCGGGACTATTATCGTCAACAACCAGAATCCGCAAATCCAATGGAAGAGTGAATAAAGCGGAGACCAGTTTGGGCAGGTTCTCCGCTTCGTTATAAGTTGGGATGACGATCGTGATACGCAATGAAATTCCTATTTTTTTCTACGCAACAATTCAACCTTCAATTGTTCAGCATTCGAGATACGTCCACCCGCCGCCAAAGCAATTTCAGACATTCTGACTGCCAAGCGATCTTTACGTTTCGCGGCCCTCTCCCGATCCTTGATGGGGTAAAAGTAATCCAGCGATTGATCAAGCCGCGACTGCAGACGCTCATATAAAGCCGACAAATTAGCCGGAGCGACCGTCAAGACGAAATCAGTCGGGCCGATGTGACCGAGGAAATCATCGCCGCTATTCAGTTCGCGCATCGTATTGACGATCATCAAGCTGAATGCGCGCAAGACATCATCCGAGGCGACGAAGCCGTACGCTTCACGAAATACATCCAGATGCTCAAGCGAGATCAGCAAAAGCGCGTGGTCGCCTTTCTTCATGCACCTATTGAGATGCTCATCCACTAAAACCCCTTCCGGTAGGCCACTGACCGGATTGTTTAGTGAGCCCTGGCTGACGCGCTGAAGCGCGTTACGCACCCGCAGACGCAACTCCTGCACATCAAAAGGCTTTGTAATGTAATCATCCGCGCCAAGTTCGAGACCTTGCAAACGGTCGGCGCGCTCACGCTTTTCGGTCAGGAAAATGATCGGAATCTCCTGCGTACGGCGATCACTGCGTAAGCGCTTGGCAACTTCGTAGCCGTCAATATCCGGAAGGCGGATATCCAGGATGACAAGATCAGGATGAACAGTTTGACAGGAACGCACGCCATCTTCACCCCAATTGACCGTATATACTTCATAATCCTGAACGCGGAAATAAGCATTCAGCATTTCAGCTACATCAAGGTCATCTTCAACTACAAGGATTTTGGATTTGACTTCTTTCACGGAAGCCGCCGTTTATGCAATCGGTTCCTTCTGAATGACAAATTCACAGACATCATCGCCAACTGCTACGCATTTGGATTCATTGACGCGAAATTCATTCCCACCCGAAACCCATTTAAGCCCTTCCTGCAAAAGGCCAGTTGCAATGAAGCAAACCGGTTTATCCGCATTATGGCGACCCCAGCAGCACGGACATTTATGAATTGTGTAAAGATACTCGTTATCTTTTTCTTCCACGGTGCTAAGTTGATCACTGAGTTGGCTGAAAATCTTTGCCATGGCGGGCACCCCGATGCGAAGCTTGGCATGAAGCGGAAGAACGACAAAGGCCAGGTCGGCTACACCGGCCAAGGCACCAAAATTCTTCAAAGCATCGGAGAAGGTGGCACGTCCCGCGCGCAATGCTAAACCGCGCCCGCCGCGTGGACCATACATTTCCTCCAGCGCAGTACCTATGGCAGAAAGCTCTGAAAAATCAAAGCCTTTATCCAGATTATCTGGCGGATACGTGTCAATGTAATTGCTCAACCCCGCAAGATTCAAAATGGCGTTTAGACCGTTCTTGCCCATCACTTCTTCTAGCGACTTAAGAGTAATTAAGCCGAACTTGTTTGGATAATATAAACCACTTTTTTGAACAGGGCTCATACGGTCTCCACTATATCATTTTTGTCAGATCTTCAACGGCACGGCGCATGTCAAGGAAGATCAAACCGAGCTTGGCCTGTTCACGCGCTAACGCAGTCAACACGGCCTCCTGCCCAACGGACATCAGTACCACATATCCTTTTTCGCCTTTGATATATACTTGTTCAAGAGATCCGCGGCCCAACTCCGAAGCAATACGTTCACCCAAGGATAACATCGCGGCGGACATGGCCGAGACGCGATCTTCTTCCACGCCTTGCGGCAAAGCGGACGCGATGCTCAATCCGTCCACGCTAACGATGGCTGAGGCTTCAATATCCGGTGAGGACGCTTGAAGCTCACGCAGACGATCCACCATTTGTTGTGTACGGTTCTTAGTCAAAACAACCCTCCACTTTTATGAAAACACCGCGTTTACTCACGGGTGTCATCTCGAGAAATAGTTAGACTATTTTAGCACACGACAAGACGCTGTCAAGTTGAGCGAATGCACTTGCAATATTTACAAAAAAGTAAGCCGCGGTGAATTACTGCATCAAACGGCCAATAATGCTTAAAACCGCTACTTGCTTGACGCTCACCGATCCCTGTGATAAACTACTGCCCGCTAATGGTCTCGTGGTGTAGCGGCCAAACATGCGGCCCTGTCAAGGCCGAGATCGCGGGTTCGAATCCCGTCGAGACCGCTGTTACTAACCTCATCATCCCCGATGATCTGGGTTGTAAAGGGTAGGAGCGCTATAGTTGGCTGAACGGCTACTAAAACGCTTCCCTTTATATAGACTGCTTCAGCCACTAACTGAAGCAGTCTTCTTTTTTCAATGTGCGTTAATCTCTGCCATGCGAAGAGTTTACTTCGCATTTCAAATAGCGATGCCATGATAGCATTGTTGTCTTTTTCTCGCAAGGGTGAAATGTTTTTTTCGTATCGTGCTTTCTCACTGAGATATATCTCCTCTTCGATCTGCTCGGAAATGTACAACGCTTTCGCACGGTTATAACGCGCCTCTATCTTCTTGACTTGATTCGTATCCTCAACGTATCGCTCAAGCACGGTCTGATTGCGGAACACCCCCTGCAGCCAAACCAGGGCCTGCTCTTCTATCACTTCTGCGCGAACAGGATGCTCCGGACATTCTCCGGATTTTTCTATCCGCGTGGTATCCCGATAATAATACGTTTGCCGCGGGCCGCTTGACCCGCGCATCTTACGGCCACAATAACTACAGCGCAATATTCCCGATAAGGGATAGATGCGCGATTGGGTTGGTCGATGAAAGCGAGGCGTGACACTGAGAACGTGACGAACTTCCTGCACACGATCATATTCTTCCCTGGTAATAATTGCCGGATGTTTTCCAGGAAACACTTCCTTGATGCGTCGCTTGGTGATCTCTCCTTTTCCGGGAATTCCATAATATGGAACCAATCCTGCGTAAAAGATATTCGTAAGCATGTTGCGAACCGAGTCTTTCTGTATCGGCCCCATTAAATATTGTCCTGGCAATCCTCTCGTCCGCGCTTTCAATCCGCTGGCCGAGAGCGGATAATCCTGAAGCCTCTTGGCGATATGTCCGTCCGACTCAATTCCACCCAAATACCAGTCATACACTAAACGCACCACCCTGCTTTCCACCGGATGAAGCACCAGCACTTTGCCAGTGCCTTTATCAGGTTTGCCAAAGTCCGGACAATAATCCTTTCCGTTTGGCTCCGTGCATTTTGAACAGAGACCATGGCAGTATCCATATGGAATATTGCCGTTCCAATATCCATCCCGGGCGCGCTGAAGTTTGCCTTTCCGCGTTTCCTGCCGCAGATTGTCAATATAGATCTCCGCCAGCGTGCCCAGCACCGTCAAGGTTAACTTTCCCCACACAGTGGTGAAGTCTAGCCGCTCCTGCACTGAAACAAATGCAATATTCCAATTGTTCAGCTGGTCCAGCGCGCCCAGCAGCCCTCGAAGATGACGATAGAAGCGGTCCACCTTATCCACCACTACCACATCAAACCGGCGCTGCTCCGCGGCCTTCATCAATTGTTCAAGCGCCGGCCGATGACTATCCTTCTTCGCAGAAATGCCCGCTTCGGTGTACAGTTCCACCAACTGCCATCCCTGGGACTCTACATACTGGCGGATATTGTTCGCCTGTGCGTCCAAACTGAATCCATCCACCTGCTCCCGCATGGACACACGGCGATATCCAACCGCTCGCAACGAGGAAGTGCTCATGTTGAAAACCTCCAATTTAGTATAATGACCATCAGGACTCCTGGTCCCAACATGTTGCATTTTATCCTCATCTACAGGGATGCCTATGAAAGAAGAACCTATTGCTAAACAAAAAAGAGATGCAAAGGCAAAGAAATACAAGCCCGAACCCTTTGTCGCACGCATCGACCAGCTCATGGCGGAAAAGAATATCAGCATGCGATATGCAGGAATGGAGAGCGGTCTGGATCACCAGGCCATTCGAAGAATCAAATCCGGAAGACGCCCGGATATGACCTATTGCATTTTGCTGGCGAATTTTTTTGACATCAATCCCAATGAACTGCTTCAACTTGCAGAATGGCCCACCCTTAAAGCCTTCGACATCAAACGCGCCACCGCCGAGAATCTCCCGCCCGAAGCTGTGGATGTGGCCCTCGACATTGCAAAGATTCCCGATCCACGCACCAGAAAACAAGTGGCTGAAGCTGTCCGCGTGCTCCTCAAAAAATATTTCAAATAAATGCAGAGAGCAGATTGTTCCAACCTGCTCTCACTTCTGTCACGACTCAACAAGCATGCCATCATCCGGCAGATTCAACAACTGTCTAAAAGGTTCATAAGCATCTGCTCGGATCAGGCGCCCTTCGCGGTCAAAGTACAAACCCGCAAAGATCATATCGAGTAATTGGCGTTTTTCAATGTTGGTAAGCTTTCGCCAGACTTCCGAGAATGGATGAATTTCATTTATTAAATTTCCGGCGTCTGATCTTGAGGCGGGTTTCAACGAGTTCAGCTTTTCCTGCAAGATTCTTGTCCTGCGCTCGAATTCCGGCAGGGCGATATGCCCGGCGGTGAATAGATCCCTGATCTGCTGCAATTCCTGGCGATGCCGGTACCCGGCCCGCTCAAACTCAGCCATGCCATCCTTGGAAAGGTAGTACGCGGCAATCCAATCATCCCATTCACGCGGAACGATCAGTTTCGAAATCAGCTGGTCCACTTGCGCCTCAACCTTATCGGCGCGCAGGTTCTTGTGCTGTTCAGCTAGTTCTTGATCCACGCTGTTCATCACCGGATTAACACCTTCCACTCGTGGAGCGCGCTTCCGCTGGCGTTTCAGACAATGGTCATGGAGGTAAGCACAACGGTAATAGATAATTCCCTTGCCCCCCAAGGATCCGCGTAGGGTAAATTCCTTTCCAAGCATTTCAAAACATTCCCAACAGCGCGCCACGCCGCTCAGTGGATAGATTCTCGCAGGTCGTCCCAACCTCGCGGGCGTACTCCCTTTGCCCTTGCGCAGCGCCGTGACAGCCTGCCAGGTCTCGAAGGAGATTAGCGGTTCATGCTGGCCGGGAAAAAGTTCCAACACTTCCCGAGAGTTGCCTTCAATTTTCGGATTTGAAATTCTCTCTGGATGTTCAAGATCATCCTCCAAAGAAAACTGCGGACGGCGATAACGCGCTACTTGTCCGGTATAGAACGGATTTTCAAGGATTGCGCGGATGCTCTCGCGCGAGAACCGCTTGGGAGTTTCGCCGTTCCTCACCGGAAAAGTATTGACGGTTGCCATGGTCCCCCTCTTGCCGCGTGGCCGAAATAGAACCTCTGAGCCGTCCGGAAGGGTCATGCGGTGGTTGTTTAGTAAACCGGCGATCTCCCGAAAGCTCATGCCACTCAGGTACCATTGGAAGATCAACAGAATGGCGTACCGGTCCACTGGATGTGGAACCGCAACCTGGCCACGTTTGCTCTCAGAGCGATCCGGTCCGCCGAACAGCGGGCAATAGCCTTTGCCGTTTTCATCGTTACAGGTTGAGCAAAGTCCGTTACAATACCCGAAGGGGATGCGGCCAAGGTGAAGACCTTTCGAGCGGTGCTTGGCAAGGCCCTCACGCGTATTATCGCTTGCCTGCCAGACATACGCCTCAGCCAGACTTCCCAGCACCACCATCACCAGGCGTCCCCACCAGGTATGGGTATCCAGCTGTTCGGTCACCGAGACAAATCGGACATTATAGCTTTGAAGCAATTGCACAAATTCAAGCAAAGACTTGAGGTTCCGGAAGACACGATCCAGACGGTGAAAAACAACGACATCGATCTTTCCGGCCTTCACGTCAAAAATCAATCTCTGCAATCCAGCACGGTTGCTGTTCTTGCCGGAACGCCCGGCATCATCGAAATATTTGATCTCCTTTGCGCCGTTGGCGCGCGCATACTCTTCAGAGCGGTCCGGCTGGATTTCCATCGAATATCCCGGGTTGTGTGGATCGTATCGGGACTTACGGGCATAGATCGCCCAAACGTTGGAGGAACGATTCCTGGCTGTTTCTTCCGCGATGATGCGATAGATTTCCTCCTTGCCGAAGGCGGCTTTATTTAACATCTTCTGCCATTTCCTTTTTCTTGATTTTATCTGGGGTGTTCTCAGCCTGAAGTTTCTCCGTATCCTTTTTGATACGGCGGAAGACTTCGGCCAATTCCTTCGCAAAGCGCACGACGCGTTGTTGCTCAGCTGGTGATAACTTTTCGATTTCCATTTCGGACTCCAGATAAGGAAAATTCGTCATGGTCCTAAGCGTGATTTAATATAATTTGATGCGCACACCGGTTGTGCGCACTTAGTGTGACGCCGGACCCCAAAATCAGGTTAAGAATTTCGTATTAGTTACATCAATTCCACTCCAACAATATGACTCTGAAGAATCTGCTCGAGAATGTTGGTCAGGATGTCGATATCTTTGGCGCTGACTACCTCAGGAGTTTGAGAAGTGGAGGCGGGGCCAGTCCTCAGCAGCAATTCGATGGTCGCTTCGTCAACTAGTTTTATTGATTTTTTTGGGAGGGACCGTCGGATAAATTTTCCATTGACAGGAGCTTCTAATAGAAGCTCCTGCTGCCAGGCTTGCGGAAAACCTGCCCATGTCTTTAGTCGTCGGTTGAGTTTTTTGTCATGAGTTTCCATGCCCCATATATACCAAAATTGAATTGCCGCAAACCTTAAATCGTCTGCTAAGGAATCGATGTTTCCATATGAGGAGGCCGGCAATTCCTGGCTTCCCACAGGGACAAGACTATGGGAAAGCTTCTCACTCTCATCAAACTACAATAAAATTAAGAACGCGTTTTGCCGCCCCTTCAGGCCGCTCATCCCTTAAGCGTAAACTTTTTACACCCTTTTTGGGATTAGTTTGGATTGATTCGTTTGTTGATGGATTCTCAATGGATTTTAGGTTCGGAGACTTTTTCTTGCTGTTTGGGTTGGATCCTGGATTCGGGTTTGTCGTTGTTCCCCACTCTTGATTCTGCATTCATCTTCCTGCAACTTCCTTGCCGATTACCAGCTTGGTCTCTAACCGATGGTTTGTTCGTTATTGGCAAACGCCTGTGCTGGCTGGCTCATCCGTCTGGTTTTTTAAGAGGAAATCAACCATAGCGGTCGGTGTTAACCAGTTTTCATCCGACACGATTATCCCAATCTTTGTTTCCTTTGTAACAAGTCGATGCTTCCATTTTACTGCGCAAAAGCAGTATGGATGATCAGCCCACACGGGAAAAAGGTAAATGTTTAAGTGCTATAATTTCAAGCGAGGTATCCTATGACCAATTTATCTGTTGAAGACAAACACACAAAGGACTTGATGAAACAAGCGCTTCTTGAATTGTTTGAGGAACGCCGAGATCTATTTTACGAACTGTTTGAAGAATTGTTCGAGGATGTAGGTCTTGCTAACGCTATGAGAGAAGGCGAGAACAGTGGTGCTGTCAGTGAAAAGGAAGTGATGAAGGTTTTGGGGTCTTAACTGGGAGCTCGAATTTCGAGATAGTTTTCTCAAAGATCTAAATCGTATCAAGGAGTCAGCGGTAAAAAAGAAAATCGCCGCGGTGATAACGGAGGCTAAATCAGCTCCATCATTATCTGCCGTCAGAAATATAAAAAAGATGGAAGGTAGTGAAAATTACTATCGTGTCCGCATTGGGGATCATAGAATTGGCGTCAAATTGCAGGGCAAGACGCTGATATTTCTTCGTTGCTTACATCGCAAAGATATATACCGCTATTTCCCGTAAACCATTTCCACAGTTTTCTCGAATTCCATTTCCCTGTGTCCCTGTCTTTATAAGGTACACCATCCTAAACTGATGCGTCCGCGTTCGACTTCGATCTTTTGGATCTCCACATCAATGATGTCACCAACTTTGAGAACTGTGCCTTGCGGAATTTGACTCTTGTGGAGAAGGCCATCCTGCTTTACACCGATATCCACGAAAGCCCCGAAATCCACTACATTGCGTACTGTGCCTTTGAGTTGCATTCCCTTCAGCAGGTCTTCGGCTTTGAGTACATCTGAGCGCAGGATGGGAGCGGGCGCATCGGCGCGAGGGTCGCGTCCGGGACGCACGAGTTGTTCGAGGATATCCTTAAGGGTGGGAACACCGCAGTTAAGCTCAGCAACCATCGCTTCCAGCGGGGTCTTGGAAGTCAATGCCTCGAGGGCTAGAATCCGTTCGCTTATCTGAGAGCGGGCTGAAAGTCCAGCACGAGCCAGAATGGATTCGGCGATGGTATAGGATTCAGGATGGATCGCTGTGGCATCAAGTGGGTTTGCCCCATCTCGAATCCGCATGAAGCCCGCCGACTGTTCAAAGGCTTTGGGTCCAAGCCCGCTGACTTTGTGAAGTTCGATGCGGGATTTGAATGGTCCGTTGGCATCACGATGTGCAACAATATTGGTCGCAAGTTTCGGGCCGATGCCTGCAATATGCGTAAGCAAAGCCGGACTGGCAGTGTTGACATCTACACCGACGCGGTTGACCACGCTCTCAACCACGCCGTCCAGCGCGTGTGTCAGAGCAGTTTGATCCACGTCATGTTGGTACATGCCCACACCGATGGATTTGGGATCGATCTTGACCAACTCGGCCAGCGGATCTTGGGCGCGGCGTGCAATGGATACCGCACCGCGAATCGTGACATCCAGATCGGGGAATTCAGAACGGGCAAGTGCGGAGGCAGAGTAAACGGATGCTCCCGCTTCGTTGACGATCAGATATTTGGTCTGCCTTGCATTGCGAGTTAACTCGGAGGCCAATTTTTCAGTCTCACGCGAGGCTGTACCGTTACCGATGGTGATTAGGGTGACATGGTGACGATTGATCATGTCCTGCAATGTGTTGATCGCGCCCTTCCAATCATTCTTCGGCTCATGCGGATAAATAGTTCCCGTATCAAGGAGTTTGCCCGTAGCATCCACAACGGCAACTTTGCAACCCGTGCGAAAGCCAGGATCAATGCCGAGAACGACATTCCCTGCCAGCGGCGCCTGGCTGAGCAGTGCGCGCAGATTGGTTGCAAAGACTTGTATGGCATGGTTATCGGCGCTATCCCCTTTTTCACGGCGGACGTCGCGCTCGATAGCGGGAAGTAATAGACGCTCGGCAGAATCCAAGATGGCGAGTTCGAGTTGCTCAGCAAAGGGACTCAGAATGTCTTCTTCGTATTCGGCTTGAATGACATCCAGCCAATCGCGTTCGGGTAAGTCTACATGCACGCGCAGAACGCCTTCCTTTTCGCCGCGCGTAATGGCGAGGATCTGGTGTGGCTGGAGGCGATCAATGCGAATGGAGAAATCGTAATAACTTTCATAGACGATCTTTTCATCCACTGCGCCTTCAATTTTTTCAGCACGGAGCGTGGAGAATTTCAGCGCTTTTTCACGCGTGGCAGCGCGAACATTGGCATTATCACTGATAAGTTCAGCCACGATATCGCGCGCACCCTGCAGGGCTTCCACTATGCTTGGAACCTGGTCATTCAAGAATTGCCTTGCAACTTCTTCTGGAGAATCGGAAACCTGCTTGAGAATTAATTCAGCCAGCGGATCCAACCCCTTTTCGCGGGCAAGCATGGCACGGGTGCGGCGTTTCTTTTTATAGGGCGCATATAGGTCTTCGAGCGCGGTCATGGTGACTGCGGCGTTGATGGCAGAGCGCAGTTCATCGGTCAGTTTGCCCTGTTCTTCAATCGAGGCCAGGATGGCAACACGGCGTTCATCCAATGTGCGCAAGCGGACGAGTTCGTCCGCGATGATGCGGATCTGTTCATCGTCAAGCGAGCCAGTCATTTCCTTGCGGTAACGGGCAATAAACGGAACGGTATTGCCTTCGTCCAGGAGGTTGATAACTGCCGTCACCTGTGATGGCTTAACTTTGAGTTGCGAGGCGATTTGTTCAGCGTGAGTCATGGGCACGATTTTATCATGGTGAATGATGAAAACAATTCCATATGGATACTCCGGTTTTACGGCTGTAATGGTTCAACTCATGCACCGATCAATTCACCCTGACAGCGGAAGAATTCGCGCACGGCCTCTGGATTCATGCCCGTAAAGATACTATTACAGGATGAAAGCATAAAGCCTTCTCTGCCGCCTTCTTCGACGCACCGACGGACATCAGCGCGTACAGCCTCAAGGTTTGGTTCAAAGAAAAGATTGATATCCGCATTACCTATCAAGACCAATTTGCCGCCATACTCGCGTTTGATCTCATCCAAGCGATTGCCCGCAAGCGTTTCAAGTCCATGCATACCCACAAATCCAGCTTCAACGGCAAAAGGCAGAAGTTTGTCAACTCTTCCGTCGGTGTGCCAGATTACAGGGACAGGTAACCCTTCGACGAGGCGACGATGATAAGGCAGAACGAGCTCGCGCCACATCTGCGGGGAGATCATCGAACCGCCGCGGTGCGCTGAGTCGTCGCCCATGACGATCACTTCCGCGCCGAGTTTCACCGCACGTTGAAAGATCGCCAGGCACCATTCCATCCGAGTCTCCATCACCGCATGGACAAGCTGCGGATCCTTCCTATACTTCATGAACATGCGCTCAAGTCCCATAGCCATGTAGGTTCCCATAAAGGGGCCGATATGAGTGCCGAAGAAAAGACAATGTTCGGGATAACGCGCACGTAGCTGGGCAATCTTTCTCTCGTCAAAGAATTGATCTGCATAAGAGACCGGCGGCGTATATTGCTTCAAATCGTCGAGCGATTCCACCACGCCGTTGAAGTACATCCCTTTTTTCCAGACGCGCCCAAATTCATCCACGCCATCCTTCCAGGCATTGCTTTCCCTGGGAGTTTGCGATGGCATGAGAATCGCATCCTGTCCCAATTCAGGATAGGCGCTATACGGGTCGCTGACTCCTAATTCATCGAACATCCCGTCGATCCAAACTTCGAATCTGGGAGTGCGATCTGGAGTTTTTCTCTCAAGCACAGCATGGACTCGTTCACGTGAATTCATGATTCCTTCCCCTACGTCTGAAGGCCATTGATAAGGTTGGCATCACCATACTCCTACAGTACCGAACCACCAGATGATGTTAGTCTTTCTGGCGCGTCATTTCCTGGTGCGTTTGAGAATTAGTTGTCACCAACAATCTCCGGCTCTCACAATTTATCAATTTCGAATGCTGCTTATTTAAGGATCTTCAATTCCTTTTTGTGACAGGGCTAAGTGTAAGTGAAAAACGGATTGTTTGGTAGTCCCGGCGGAATCAATAAACCAAAGGATGTATGCGGTTAAACGCATCCTGCCGCTTGTGAAGTGGGTTCCGCGCCGTGTATACTTATCTTCATGGATACTTTGTCCGGTGCCGTGGAACGCATCACTTACTACAATCCAGAAAATGGAT
>Ga0209039_10000700_pt1 | contig 32341 bp, 26 predicted proteins | sample BogFormECP12_OM1_FD_188238 | JGI IMG/M metagenome (GOLD analysis project Ga0209039, IMG submission 188238) | Bog forest soil microbial communities from Calvert Island, British Columbia, Canada - ECP12_OM1 (SPAdes) (version 2) | ecosystem: Environmental > Aquatic > Freshwater > Wetlands > Bog ... | reverse complement strand
GGTTTTATAATATATACCTGTTTTATTATAGAAAATCAGATAGAATCTGTCAAGTAAGAAGGTGTGTGTTTGTAGGGACAAAGCAGACAGAATGACCGCATCTCTTCGGGGAAATATCTACTTGCAGGATGTTTCGCTCCCGCCGAGACGGAAGAAAGGTGGCAACACCATGTTGACATTCCAGTGCCAACCTGTTAATATAAATAAAGCGGTTAATAAAATATTATTAAAATCGATATTATTTTCATGCTAGGATTGGTGATTCCATGAATTCCATCCAATCAGAAGCAGAGAGCCACAGGCTGATTGCAGGCGTGCTGTGTTTGGATTTTGCCAATACCGTGAACGGGCACGGCAAAGCCTCGGGGCATGAATATCTGAAGGATTACGGCGATCTGGTATCATGGTGCCGCAAGAGCGCCGCCCTGCCAGCCGATGCGACCGACGCTCTGCTGGAAGAATCGGCGCGCCATCCCAAAAAAGCGACCGCAGCATACGAGGCAGCCATCGCCTTGCGCGAGACGCTTTACCGTATCTTTGCGGCCATTGCGCAGGAACAGGCAGTCAAAGCCGCTGATCTCGAGCAACTGAATCAGATCCGCTCAGAAGCGCTGGGGCATTCGCAGATCGTGCCGGCCAGCCAGGGCTACCGGCTGGAGCTGACCGGCAGGCGCAACCTGCAACGCATGTTGTGGCCGCTGACGCTCTCGGCGGCCGAACTGCTGATCTCGGCGCGGCCGGGCCAGATCCGCCAATGCGCCGGCGAGGGCTGCGATTGGCTCTTTTTAGATACCAGCCGAAATCATCTGCGCAGGTGGTGCTCGATGGACGAATGCGGCAACCGTTCCAAAAGCCGCCGGTTCATCGAACGCAACCGGAATGCGGCCATAGAGAAGGGCTAGATCCACTGACAACGGATTTGATAGCAGATTGAACGGATCAGGAACACGAGAGTCATTATTATATGGAAGGGGCGGATGTTGAGCATCCATGATCTCCCGTCCGGCTGCAGGTGCTGCTGCCTCACACTCAATTAGAAATCCGGCCAAAGCTCGCTCAGGAACTTTAATTTTTCCAATTCCTGATAAGGACCGCCGCCGTCGTGCTCGTTGAACTCGTAGACCCGCATCTGCTTGGAACCCTGGTAGTGGTTGTAAGCGGCATAGACGGTGGAAGGCGGACAGGTGTCATCCCGCAAGCCGACCGAAAAGAGGGCCGGGGCATGCGAGCGAGCGGCAAAGTTCAGCCCATCGAAATAGGAGAGGGTGTTGAAAACAGTCTCGACCTTGTCGCGGTGGGTTTTGAGATAATGAACGATTTCCGAATAAGGGGCGGTATCGATCAGCTCGGTGGCGCGGCGGTAATGACACAGAAAAGGCACGTCCGGCAGGCAGGCCTTTACCTCAGGAGCCAGGCCGGCCACCGCCAGCGAAAGCCCACCGCCCTGGCTGGCGCCCGTAACCGCAATCCGCTCGGGGTCGATTGCCGGGTGGGAACGGGCGGCTTCGACCGCCCGTACCGCGTCGCTCATCAGCCGGCGGTAATAATAGGTAGCCGGGTTGAGAATGCCGCGGGTCATAAAACCGGGGTAGTGCGGGTTCGAGCCGTCCGGCTCCAGATCGGGCGTGTCGCCGTTCAGCCAGGTACTGCCCTGACCACGCGTATCCATCACCAGGGTGGCGTAACCGGCGCTGGGGAAGAGCAGCCATTGGGTCGGAAAGCCGCGCCCGCCGCCGTAGCCGATATACTCGACCAGGCACGGCAGAGGCCCGGAGCGCTGCCTAGGCAGGATCAGCCAGCCTTTGATGGATTGTCCGGCGTAACCGGCAAAGCTAACGTCGAAAGCTGTGACCGTGCGCAGGCCATAGCCGGAAGGCTCAAAGTGTGGATCGAGCGGGTGACGGCGGGTCTGAGCCAGTGTATCCTGCCAGAAAGCATCAAAATCGGCCGGCTCGTGCCTGTCCGGCAGGTAGGTTTTCAATTGATCGAAAGGAAGATCAAAATAAGCCATGGGAATACCTCGGAAATTGGGATCAGGGATGCGTGATTTAATCAGAAGCGGCTGCGGATGTACCAGAAAGCCAGTCTGCGAGCAGAGATTCAGCCAGGATATGACCGTTCCTATCTTTGATCAAAAAGATCATCATAACAGCTCACAGTATACTACTCGAATGGCTTTGTTCAAGAAAGGCCAAAAATAATCGGATGGACGGATTGGCAAATGTCAAAAAATTGAAATGCATACCAACAGCCAGAGTGCAAATCTTGCATTCTGGCCTGAAGGCAAATCCTGCCTGCTGCCCAGGATGCAGAATCTGCAAGCTGGCCTATATGCAAATATTGCATTCTGGCCTGAGTGCAAAATTTTCCGATTGGCCTGCAAGAAAATATTGCATGCTGGCGAGCAGGCAAAATCTGCATCAAGGAGCCCTGCAGGCAAAATTTGCACGCCTGGAGAATGCAGAAATTGCACGTCTCGTGAGTGCAAAATTTGCACGTGATTCTATTAACTACTTAATAAACTACTTTTAATTACTTTAAGAGGCGAGTCTTTTAATTTTTGCAGGTCTATTCGGAAATAGATGTATAAGGATTATAAAAACCGGATCACGCTGAAAATCAGCACAAAATGGGCGGCGCTGCCGGCCATGACAAACAAATGCCAAAGCTCGTGGAAGCCAAAGACACCCGGAACGAAATCAGGACGCTTGCGGGCATAAATAATGGCTCCGCCGCTGTAGATGACTCCACCCAGCACCATCCAAAAAATACCTGCGGGTGGCATGCGCTGAAGCAGCGGCACGAAGGCCACTACTGCCAGCCAACCCATGATTATATAGATGCCAACGGTCAGCCAGCGCGGCTTGTTCAGATAGAACAGGGTCAGGATAAAGCCGGCCAGCGCCAGGCCCCAGACCACCCCCAGCAGACTCAATCCCCATGCGCCGCGCAGTGCGATCAAACAAAGTGGGGTGTAACTTCCGGCGATTAAAATGTATATCATGGTGTGATCTAGGCGGCGAAGAGTGCGCGTACCGTATTCCGAGAGACGCAGCAAGTGGTAGGCGCTGCTGGCGCTGTACAATGCCACCAGGCTGGCCCCATAGATACTGAAAGCCGTGATCTGTTCAATGTTTCTGGACTGAATGGCTGGGATGAGCAGCCAGACTACGCCAATTATGGCCAATAGTGTTCCGGCCAGATGGGTCAGCCCGCTGATGGGTTCACGAAAAATTTTGAATAAAAACGACATGTCTCACTATTTATCCGGTGATATAAAAGCAGGCGGCTAAGGGATGGCAAGTGTATTGGCTTGCATAAGTTAAAATGTAGCCTGGACAAGGCCAGGCTGTATGGTCCGTGAGTCATGTTTGCATCTCACATTCCGCTAGGTTACCCGCACAGCTTCATTCATACATAGGTCGTACTATGTCCGGTCTTGATTATACCGGCTTGCGCCAGGCTATAGCTATTGGCTTCTACCAACATCAATATCTCAGCTGTGCATATAATTCTTTTTTTTAAGCATTACCATTGTGGATAAAAGAAAAAGAAGAGCTTTATCTACCAACGCAGGCTGTATTCGGTGAAGTTTACATCGGGATATGAGCTTGAAAATTCCATCAGCCAATCGCCAATTATCTGCCGGTATTCGAGCAGGCTTTTATTCTATTGCAGTGCTTTGCTGTACGTATTACCTGGCGTCCTGGCTATTCTGGAAAGCATCTAGGACTGATTTCACCAAGGCCCTAATTTTCTGGTGGCCATTGATTCTGATGTGGATATCGGGCATGCTGGTGTTTGTATCCCGGTTCATTTTGCGAGAGGGCTTTTTCGATGTAGGTTGGAAGATTGGTAAGTTCCGCTATTGGATTCTGGCTGCCCTTGCCTCTACTTCTGTGCGGCCTGGTTTGGTCACTGTGGCATTTACCTTGGCTGATGTTTCAAAACCCGTTGAAGATGATTCTTTTTATCTTGTAAGTGATGCTACTAGGAATCTGGATTGGTTGGCTGCGCCTGAAATCTGGCAGTGTTTGGGTGGCAGCCATGGCGCATGCTGCTCATAACGGCTTCTTGTTAACCTTGTATTCGAATAGTTTCCAGATTAACCGGCCTTTTTGGGTATCAGAAGCGGGTATTTTTCCAGTTCTTGCTTATGCAATGATTCTGACCCTGCTGCTTTTGAGAGGAAAGCTTAAGAGAACGGCTTTGCAGGAGATCTTTTATCCGCCGCCAGCGATACTTTGAGCAATAAAGGCGGCATCATCCCCAACACCCGCCAGTACACCGGATTTAAACATGGTTACCCAGGGCATGCCTACAAAGTACAGCCCAGGGTAACGAGCGGCATTGTGATCGGTAATTGGGAAACCGTCGCCGTCAAAAACGGGCAGATGCACCATATCAAGGTTGAAGTTATAACCCATGGCCCAGATAATGGTGGATATGCCGGCCGATCTCAGGTCCAAAGTAAGGATTTCCAACTCATCATAACCATCTTTCAGCAGCGGCAGCGTCTCTGCGGGCGCATCAATGCCATTTTTGGCGATGTAGTCATCGATCATTTTGGTTATATTGGCTTCAAACTGATCGACTTTTGCCAGATTCTCTTTTAAATCGGAATCCAGCCAGACTTTGCCGTCCTGAGCGCCCTGTATATGTCCCAGCAGTGTGACGCCGTCACGATAAAACTGGTGCAGATTGATGGTATGCCCGCCGTTTTTACCGGTGGCCTGCGGGTAACCGTTAAAGCGGGCGCGCGGCGATGGCAAATTGGCCGCCGTGCGGTTCATAAAACCGGAGCTTAAAAGCCAGGCAACGATATCCCGGCCACGATAGCGGCGTGGTACGCGGCCAGACGACCCCCCCACGCACAAATACACTTTGCGCCCGGATTGGTACAGTTCTTCAGCAATCTGGCAGCCGGATTGGGCCGCGCCCACCACCAGGACTGCTCCCGGTGGAAGCGCAGATGGGTTGCGATAAGCGCTGTTGTGGATCTGCAGGATATCCGCCGGAATGTTTTGACTGTAAGCCGGGATGCGGGGAGTTTGAAAAAAGCCGCTGGCCACCACCACATTCCTGGCCTGCCAGGTAGTCTCGCCGGCCTGAACCCGATAGCCATCGCCTTCGCGATAATCAATCGACGTTACCCGGGTGCTATAACGTACCGGTAACTGGTTGCGCAGAATATATTGTTCAAAATACCTCACCAGTTCATCGCGCCCCATATAGCCATTTGGGTCACTGCCCTGGTACTCTGCCCCGGGCAAACGGACCGACCAATTGGGGGTTACCAGAGTAAACGAATCCCAGCGGCCGTCTCGCCAGGCGCTAGCGGGATAAGCGGATTGTTCCAGGATGACATTCTCACGACCCAAACGGCCCAGGCAATAGCTGGCTGCCAGGCCGGCCTGCCCACCACCCACAATGATAGTTTCCACCTGCTCTGTCATTATTACCCCTTTCTATAATGGTGAGACGGATCAAAAAATACAGCGAACGATATATGGATCGGAACAGTTCGGGCAATTTTGGATGCGTAAGGAACCGTGCCTATTATATCATAAATAAGATAAATAATATATAGATTATGTGATTTGTCGTTCAGCTCAAACGAGCGGACTTGAATTTCCTATACCATCGTCCAAACACCGATCGATCCCTTGCTCGGCCTGCACTTGGTCGTTGACCCCCGATTATTTATTGGCGCCCTTGGCGTTTGGACCTGGCAGGCGATAGATCATTACGCAGGTTGCTTTCGTCCGGAAAGACCAGGTTCCAATCATAGCGCGGGCTACGCGAAGGCTTTTTGTAGATGGCCAGGTCAATCTTGCCCTGATCGTATTCCTGCAGGAACCGCAGCAGCGCCAGGGTAGCCAGTTGGCTGGCAGGCAAACGTTGTTCTTCGGCCAGGGTTTTGATGCGCTGGCGGAGGGCGGGCGGCAGGTCGAAGGTGGTGCGCTGCTCGCGGCGCGATTGGATCTTGGCCCGTTCGCGGGCTTTCTTTTCACGCACCTGGCGTGGCAACTGGCTTTCGGCCTGTTTGTGCTCCATACTGGTGAGCAGGTCGGCGACGGACGAATCGAGAATGGATCTTCTTTCCAGTTTACGATCAGCCATGGATTACCTCCCGAATGCGATCGATGGTCTGCCGGTAGCCACCCAGGCGCTGCTTTCCTTCTATATAGCCCAGCATGGCAGGAGAATCCGGCGTATATTCCCAGAGGGTCTTGCCGTAAGCAGAGGCCTCACGGACGCGGGTATCTTGCGGGATGGGCGGCCAAACCCGCCCACCAAAAGTGCGGGCCAGATCTTGGAATTGAGCCAGGGTTTCGCGAGTGGTGCGATCGAAAAAGGTCGGTAAGACGCTATAGCCCTGGAAGGAATGGCCGCGCTGGCTCACCTCCCCCATCGTCAGCAGGATTTCTTTGACGCCGTCGACAGCCAGGGCGTCCAGGCGGGTTGGGATGACCACCCAATCGCTGGCCACCAATCCGTTGACGTGCAGCACGTCCAAGGATGGAGCCATGTCAATTAGAATGGCGTGGTAAGCGGTGCTCCGCAGAATATCCGCCAGGATGCCCTCGCGAAAATCGGACAGGGTAATGTGGCGCTTGACTTTTTCGGTGCGTTTGTCGCTGGCAAGCACGTCCAGGTTTGGACGGGCCGGCAACAGGATTTTTTGAAGCGGCTCTTCCATCACGATCAGGCGGTACAGGCCGGGGTTTTTCTCCAGACCCAGGCTAAAGGCTACATGACCCTGCGGGTCCAGATCCACCAGCAGTGTTTTATAGCCCTGGCGAGCCAGCCCGGCAGCCAGGGTCACGGCGGTGGTAGTTTTACCGACCCCGCCCTTCTGATTGGCAAAAGCGATGATTTTCATAATGAATGACCAGAGCAAAATTCGAAATTTGCGATTTAAGGGTCGCCTCTTATTATTATACAGGGGCGACCCTGTTTATGTCAAGGGTCACCCCTCAGGGTATACGCTATCAAAAAAACAGGGTATACCCTTGAGCCTCCTGGAAGGGTAAAAAGGGGCAAATGAAGACTTCGATATAAAAATATACGTTGATAAAAAAGAGACCCTTTTTATGACCCAATTTTCAAATAATGCCCCTGACTATTTTGTGTAATTTACCCATTGAGAATTATCACCACGAACGATACGAAATACACGAAAGAAGGAAATAATGTTTTTTTCGTTCGTTTCGTGCAGTTCGTGGTGTATCTCTTTCTCCATTAAAAGTGTAACCGCGGTTACGCTTTTGATTCGTAACCGCGGTTACACTCTGGCAATTTAATTAGCGCTGCTGACGTAAGCGGATCTGCACCAGGCGGGCCAGCTCGTCCAACAGGTTCATAATCCCTTCGGCCTGATGGGTGCCGACCAACTCATCGGCCACCTCGTCCAAAGCCTGCTCCCGGCTGATCTCGTCCAGATCGCCCAGTACATTGGCGAAGCGGCGCAGACCGCTGGTGGCCACCCGCCCGGGTTGAAAGTTGGGGGATGGCGCCGAATGAGCCGGCCGGTTCGAGTATTCAGAGGTTGGTTTGGCAATTTCAGCCAGATCTTCAGAGGTCAGGTTGTTCTGGATTGTGCTGCGCAGAGCTCGTTCCCACTGCTCCTTGGGCAGTTGTAGCAGCTCCCGCAAGGCGCGTTCGGGCAGGCGGTAGCGGTCGGCTAATTCCAATAAGGCGGTTGGCATCTGCAGCAGATTGAGCAGTTGCACCATGCGCGGCCGGCTGAGCTGCATAATCGGTGTAATACGCTCCCACAATCCGGCCGGCATGCGCTGGGTGCGGGCCAGCCGAAAATAGTCAAACTCGTCTTGCAGGTTTGTATCGGGCTGGATGTTCAGCTCGGCCAGGATCAGCGAGGCAATCTCGCAACTCTGTCCGACGGCCGAGGGTGTCTCGGCGTGGCGATTCTCCAGCACCTGGCGCTGGCGGGTGGGATGGCTGACCACCTCAACCCGCAAAAGCGGCTCGTCTTTGAGCCGGTTGGCGGCCACTTTGAGGCAGGCGGCCCAGAAACGGCGCTCGCCGGTCTCGATTAAGAACAGATAAGACCCATCGCTAATCTGGTTCCAGGCGCCAGTGATGGGTTTGATCTGGCCGTGTTCGTCGAACGAGCCGCCCATGGCCAGCAGCCGTTCCAACTCAGGACGGTAGCTGGCTTCCTGATGGGAAAGGGCCAGCCATTCCGCAGCGGCCTCATAACAGTCAATCCGGCCGCTGAAAAAAGCCGGGCGGATGGGGGCAGGTAATAAATGGCGCGGTTGAAAGCGGTCGGGAAACATCTGGCTGGGTTTCAGCCGTTCGATCCGCTCGACTGCGGCTGCAGCGGATGGGGCCGGCTGCTGTTGGCCGGGATCTGCCGGTTGCGGTGTCTGATGAGCAACCGATTGGTCTTCAACCGTGGGAAAATCTTCAAACGCATTCGAACGCTTACGAGAAGGGCTCATACCTTATCTCCGGCGGCCTCAGGCCAGGCTGGGCTGCTGCCATGTATATTGCAGGACGGATTCAACCAACCGGGCGTATTCCTGCGTGGCCCGGGAACTGGAAGCCAGTTGGCCGGGTTGGCGCTGGCGGGGCGGACGGTATGTGAAGACGTCCATATGGCTGGAGTGTGCATAAGCTAAATCGGTGGATTTGTGGATCGGATCCAATACCTGGCCGTCGTAATGGTTACCCAGCTCGGCCAGAATCTCCTGGGCCTCGCTGCGCTGTTCGTCACACAGGGTGGGCAGATAACCCAGTATCACCAGCTCGGGCCGGAAGTGCAGGCGCACCTGGTCAATGGTGCGTTCGAGCTCGATCAGGCCCGAAACGCCCAGGTAACTGGTCTCGACCGGCACCAGCACGTGGGTGGCAGCCACCAGCGAGTTGATCAGCAGATCGCCGGTGTTTGGCGGGGTATCGATAATGATGTAAGCAAACTGGTTCAGTACCGGAGACAGGGCGCGCACCAGGCGGGTCTCGTTAGCCATCAGGCTGGGCAACACCTGGGCGGCGTTGATCATGGCGGGGCGGTTGCCAGGGATAAAAAACAGGTTGGGATGATAGCTGGCGCGCAGCAGCAGGCGCTGGATCGAGGGCGGCGGCGTCTCCGTCAGCAATGCTGCCAGCGAATCGGCCGGCCTTGCATTTTGCTGGCCAAAGGCGATTGCCAGCAGAGCGTGGCACTGAGGGTCCATATCGACCAGCAGAACCCGTCCGCTTGCACCTGGCTGTTCAGACAAGCGCAGAGCCAGACCGGCTGCCAGATTAACGGCTGTGGTCGTCTTGCCAACTCCCCCTTTTTCATTAGCGATGGTGATTGTGATTGCCATTCCGCCCCTTTTTCAGGTAAAATAACTTTATTGACCCGGATAATTTCGTACATATTAGCATAAATCGCTCGATATTGCAAATAGATAAGCTAATTACCTGGGGATGGGGGATTAATTACGCTAATTCGCTTGCATATCTGTAGAATTGTGTAATAATATTCTCATCAGTGGAGGAAAATTGCCCATGTTGCATCCTTTAAGTGATGAGGAATGGCGGCTGGCGCGTCTTGAACGGTTGGGGTTAAAAGAAGATCCATTCAAACTCTCGGCTGATCCGCGCTATTTGTATTTAGGACCCGAGCATCTGGCAGTTTACCGCCAGGCTCAGGGGGTTATCTCACGCCGGCGGGGACTGGCGTTGATCACGGGCGATATGGGCATGGGCAAGAGTTCCCTGGCCCGCCGTCTGTATGACGTATATGCATCTGAGGAAAATATGGCGATCTGCTACATCCATACTGCCGCATTCCGTTCGGCTATGGATGCCGCCCGACAGATCTCCAGCGCCCTGGGCGTGCCGCCCCAACGCAGCTTCCAGCGCCAGATGGAGGGTCTGGAACGCATGATGGCAGATGTTTATACCGCCGGCCAAAATGTGGTCGTTTTGCTGGACGATGCCCAATTGATGGAGAGCGAGGCGCTTGAGGTCATTCACCGCCTGTACAATTTTGACTATGACGCCAAGGTGGTACAGATCCTGTCTTTTGGCCAGAGTGAAATGACCGGTCTGTTTGAAACCAACAAGGCCGTCAACGCCCGCGTCTTTGTACGCCTGGTTCTGCCTCCGCTGACCCTGGCCAGCTCGCTGCAGATGGTGCTTTTCCGGTTGCGTGTAGCCGGTCGTAACGAGCCTTTAATTGACGACAACGCCTTTGAGATCTTATATGAGCGATCGCAGGGTATCCCGCGCGAGATCATCCGACTGTGCGCACTGGCGACCGATCATCTTTTACAAAGTGATGAAACCATGATCAACCAAGTCATTATCAGTGAGGTAGTTTAATGAGTCCCAGTCCCAACACGCCTCCGGGCAGCAAACCAGCCTGGGTTCAACTTTATGAAGCACGCCGGTTGGCGATGGAGTTCGAATCGCGAGCACCAGGACGCCCTCCGGCTCCAGTACCAAGACGGAAAGTTGGTATGACCTTATCGCAAGGCGAAATCAGCGAATTGGACGACTGGCAGAAGATTTTTTCTGGTTTGCTCCAACGAAAAGTCTCCACCGGCGAGACGGTCGGCATCTTAACCCGCATTTGCAGCGTGCGCTTTTCTCGATTAGCCGAGAAGCCAGAAGCTGCTTCATTGGGGGAATTAGTTGATAAAATGGTCGGTCAAGAATAATTATTTCTTCCAAATATTACGCGTATTTATGGAAGAAAAAATACACAATTCGGCCCTTAAACGGGTCAAAATGGAGGGACTATCATGGCCCTCCTTTGTTAGAAAGGATGGAGGTTCGTATAGATGCCGATAGAAAGCCCTGTTTTTCGGCCTGAACGCGAACGTAAACTGGCCTTTCGGGACAAAGAAATCGCTACCGCTGACCTTAAGGACGGCAAGGGTTACGTTTCAGTCCACTCGTTGTGTGATGCCTTTGGCCTTGACCAGCGCGCCCAGCGAAAACGCCTGATGCGCCAGCAAAGCTATTTTGAATCCTATACGGTCACCATCTTGATGGAAACGGCCGGTGGGCCGCAGCCGACCCTGTGCCTGATGGCCTCGGCTGTGCCGCTCTTTTTGACCGGCGTGGAGCTGGAGCGGGTGCAGGACGAAGAAGCCCGCCAGTTGTTAACCGCCTTTTTAGATGAGGCGCATACCGTGCTGGCCGAGCATTTTGGCATCAGCGAGCGTGGCGAGATCCAATTCCTGAGCGATTCAGTGGCCCGCATGGTGGCAGAGCAGGAGAAGTTTGAGGAAGCCCTCTCAAAAAAAGTCGAGGCGGAGCTGGTCGAAATTCGTAAGGCTCATGAAGAAAAAGTACAGCAGATTCGGGATGCTTTCAGCAACCTGCGCCAACAGGTTACACGGCTGGAAGCGGTGGCCGGGCCAAAAGTCCGCCTATCGCCCGAACAGCTTGGCCAGCTCCGCCAGTTGGTCGCCACCCTGGGAACCCTGCTTCAGGAAAGTGGCGTATCGAAACCTTACCCGGGAATTTACATGGATATCACCCGGCTGACCGGCGTCAGCCGCTCCGAAGACATTCGCCAGGAGGATTTTGCAGAGGTCGTAACCTTTTTAGAGCAGCAAATCCAGGCGCTTACCCAGTCCGGCTCCAAATCGAAGCCGGCGGCAAAGTAAGCAGCGCCCGGTATCCTGCTGACAGGAACGCCCAAGATGGAGCGATCGGTTCATATTCAGACACCCAACATTCATGTAGCCACCTTCCAGGAAGCCTGGGAAATGGTGCTAAGCCAATTGCGCATGGAAATGTCAAAAGCGCAGTTTGATACCTGGGTGCAGCCGCTTCGCCCGTTGGGCTATGATGAGCATGTCTTTACTTTGAGCGCTTTTAACTCTTACTCCCGTGATTGGGTGGAAGGACGTCTTAACAGCCGTATCGCCCGTCTGTTGGAAGGGCTGTTCAATGAAACTGTAAGCGTTCGTGTAGTTATACCGGAAGAGTTGCAGGGTGAAAGCGCTAAAAGCGAAACCGCAGAAGATGAGACTATCCCCTCGGCGGCTCGCCAGAGCTCGGCTACAGGCCCCAATCGCAAGATCATGTTACAACGCGCTTACGGTAGCGAGCGGGCGCGGGTCATCCAGCCCGAGCGGGGTATGTTCCTGACCAGCTACTTTTTCAACCAGTGGATGCCGGAGCTGGGCCATTCAGGCGCCATCACCGTGCTGGCAGCGCGCTCGCTGTGTTACTGGAACCCAATGACCGGTGAGCTGCGCAACACCATTGAAACCGATATGTCCGAGCTGGCCAAACGGGCGGCTGTCAGCGTGCGCACCGTCAAGGACGTGCTCAATGATGAGCTGATCAAGCGTTATTTTTTGCGCTACAAGGTACGCCGTATCATGACACCCAACGGTATCCGTACTGCCGGGATTATCCTGCAAGTGCGTATGGACGATCCGCTCACCCCACAGGACCAGGCCAGTTACAGCCTGCCCGAAGATGAACGCTGGTACAACGCCGATTTTGAGGACGAGTCGGAAGAGTAGGGGCGAAGCATTTCGCTATCAAAGTTATTTTTCGGAAGATAAGGTTATAGCGGAATGCTTCGCCTTTCCCCTCGTGCACGCTTGCCGGTCCTTCATTTAATTACTCCAACCGATTTGTTCCGTTCCCATATCCCCTTGGGAGAGCTGCCGGGATAGCAGAGCAATCTCACGCCGGTAGATGCGCTCGAGCCTGGTGAGCAGGTCGCCGGCGGTTTCGGCTGCCAGCAGGGGCTGTTTCTCGGAAGGCGGGATTTGCAACAGGGCGGCGGATAGATACAGCACCGAGAGCGAGTCATCCGGCATGACCAGTTCGCTCAAGTTGAAATTTTCTTTGCTGGCCTGGCTGAGCAGCCGCAGGTATTGCAGCACTTTGCGGTTGATGGAGCGGGCGCCTTGCACCACCTCCAGGCTGAGCGGGCTTTCCAGCGGGGTGCCTTCTACCTGGCCGGTCAGATAGGCTTGATCCTGGCTGAGGCTGAGGATGTGGAAGCGTTCATCTCCCAGGGCGGTCAGGCTGAGGTGGCCTTGCTCGTTGACCTGGCTGACCTTGATGATGCGGGCGGTGCAGCCATCGGCGTAGGGCTCGGCCAGCGGGCCATCGGCCTCCTGGCCTTGATGGATCAGGACCACGCCAAACGGGCGTTTATCTTCCAGGCAGCGTTTGATCATCAACCGGTAACGCGGCTCGAAGATGTACAGATCGAGTGGTGTACCCGGAAAGAGTACGGTATTCAGTGGAAAAAGAGGTAATTCAAACATAATTTATCTGAATTTATTGTACTCTTTTTTGACAAAGATAATAGATTTTTCCACGTCCTGTAGAAGGTTATTTTATTGGGGTTTTTATCCTGTATCTACCCGCTAATCCACAAAACAGGCTATACTTACTACCAGACGGTGCTCCTTGAAAAACTCGACAGCCTTCACCGTGCTTTTTATTTAAATCTATTGGACATTATTCTTAATGAGGAGATGGAAGTATGGGAATTCCGTTTCCAGGAGATGCCTGGATCAAAGCATTGATGGCGGAACTGAACCAAAGCTCAGCATACGAAGAGGCTGCTCGCACCTGGGAAGGTGATTTTTGCTTTATCGTCGAGCCGGGCGGCACGCTGGAAAAACCGAAGACCCTTTATATGGACCTGTGGCACGGCAAATGCCGCCAGGCCTATGAGCTCAACGAGGCCAATGACGGGCACAGCCCGGCGTTTACCCTGAGCGCGCCGGTGGCCACCTGGAAAAAGGTCATCAACAAACAGCTTGATCCGGTGCAGGGCATGATGACCGGTAAGCTGCACATCAAAGGCAATATGGGCATGATTATGAAGCACGTGCGGGCTGCCAAAGAGTTGGTGGAGAACTGCACCCACATCCCAACTGAGTTTCCGCTGTAGCAAAAAACATTCATCATTTTCTCTATTTCTCTGCGCAGGTGCGCCTGTTCTACCAGCTTCTCCGCGGCTCCGCGTGAGACCGGAGTAATTTGGAACGAATTTATGTTAGTGGGAGGTTCCGGTGTTGCCCTATGGCAGGCTGCTGAGAGTTGACCTTTCGAGCGGGCTGATCAGCCAGGAAAGCATTCCGCAGGAATATACACAGGCGTTTATTGGCGCCAGCGGGCTGGCAGTGCGGCTATTGTGGGACGTTTTGGATCCCACCCTGGATCCCCTGGCGCCGGAAAATCCGATGTTGTGGATTACCGGACCGCTGACCGGCAGCGCCGGGCCAACTACCGGGCGCTTCACCATCTGCGCCCGCTCGCCCCAGACCGGGCTGTGGGGTGAAAGCAACATTGGCGGGTTCGTCGGCCCTGAGCTGCGCTTTGCCGGTTTCGATGCGGTCTGGATTGACGGCCGTGCGCCCGAGCCGGTTTATCTTTGGATCCACTACGGCCAGGCCGAGCTGCGCTCGGCCGCCGGGCTGTGGGGCCAAACGGACACTTATGAGACCCAGCGCCATATCAAAGACGAGCTGGGTGAGCCACAGGCCCGGGTGGCCTGTATTGGGCTGGCCGGTGAGAATTGCCTGCCGGTTGCCTCGATCCTTTCGGACCACGGGCGGCTGGCGGCCCGCACCGGTATGGGCGCCTTAATGGGCTCCAAAAACCTCAAGGCGCTGGCAGTGCGCGGTTCGGCCGGCGCACAAAGCCTGCCGCTGGTTCGCCCGGAGGAATACCGCAGGCTGCGGGTAACCTCCAACAAAGCGCTGCTCGAACAAAACATGACCGCCGTGATGCGTGAGACCGGTACTTCCGGAGCGGCCGATTACCTGCAGGTATTGGGCGATATGCCCCAGAAATACTGGACGCAGGCCGTCTTCGAGGGGGCCGAAAAGGTCGGCGGGGCGGAGATGGCCCAGACCATCCTGACCGGACGGTCGGCCTGCCAGGGCTGTGTGATCGCCTGCGGGCGCCAGGTGACTATAAATGAAGGCAAGTATGCCACTCCGGGCCAGGTCAAAGGGCCGGAGTACGAGACCATCTGTACTTTTGGCCCGCAGCTGCTGGTGGATGATCTGCCCACCATCACCGCCTTGGGCAATCTGTGCGACCGGCTGGGCATGGATACCATCAGCGCCGGCAGCGTGCTGGCGCTGGCCTATTTGTTGTTCGAGCGCGGCCTGCTCAGCGTGGCCGATACGGGCGGGTTGGCCCTGCGCTGGGGCGACGCCTCGCCCTGTTTCCCACTTCTTGAACAAATGGCCCACCGGGAGGGCTTTGGGGCGCTGCTGGACCTGGGCAGCCGGGATTTTGCCGCCCATTATGGAGCGCAGGAGCTGGCCGTGCAGGTCAATAACCTGGATGTGGCCATGCACGATCCGCGCGGCTTGAGCGGCATGGCCCTCTCATACGTCACCTCGCCGCGCGGCGCCTGTCACAACCAGAGCGACTATTTTCAGGCTGAGGTGGGCGGAAGCATGGATGAGCTGGGCATCCCCATGACCGACCGCTCCAGCGAAGCCGGTAAAGCGGCTTACGTGGCGCGCCACCAGCACTGGCGCACGGTCTGCAACAGCCTGGTAGTGTGTTTCTTTGCGGTGGTGCCGCCGCAGACGCTGGTTGAGCTGCTTTCAGCCGCCAGCGGTCACGATTGGGATTTAGAAGAGCTGATGCGGGCGGGCGAACGGGCCTGGAACCTCAAGCGAGCCTACAACTGCCGCCTGGGTTTGAGCCGCGCCAGCGAAAAGCTGCCGCGCCTGCTGCTGGAGCCGCTGACGGAGGGCGGCCAGGCCGGTCACGTCCCGGATATGGAGCTGCTACTGCGGGAATACTACCAGGCTTCCGGCTGGGACCCGGCTACGGGTTGGCCGCTGCCCGATAAGCTGGACGCGCTCGGCCTGGGTTTTGCCAGGAGACCAGTTTAACTCCCGTTTAAACCTGGCATTGGAGTTTGCGATGGGTTGAGGGGGATGGTGCTTTACTTTGGCTGAAACCCCAAATCCCCGAAACCCAACAAAAACCTATTTATTCGGTTCCAGCTTGCGCTGTGCAATCACGGCAAAGGGGTCAGCCGGGTAATCGTGCCAGAGCTGCCAGTAATCGCTGACGGCGTCCTTTGCATCTGCGCTCAGCTCGTAGGCCAGCCCGCGCAGGTAGAGCAGGTAGGGGCGCAGGCGAGGCGGGTTAATGATGCCTACGCCTTCTTCATAGACATAATTCTCGATGGTCTTTTGAGCGAGCAGCTTATCCAGCAGAGGCAGGGCCTTGGATGGGTCATTATCTACGTAGAGGGCCTGCTCGATCTGGCTGATATACTGCTCCTGTAAATCCGGTGAGAAGCCGGTCGGAACCAGTTTGCCCTGGGCGCTGTCCCACACGTAGGTGCCAGTAACCCCGCCGTACTGCACCACCAGGACCTTACCCTGCGGCGTGTCGGTAATGTTCCAGTCCGACACCACTTGGAAATTGCCGACATCCGTAAGCATATCGGTTGGCAAATCTTGTACAACGCTGTATTCACCGTTTGACTTGTGGAAGCGAAAGGTGAACAGGAACTGGTCCGCCTGGAAAACGTTGATCTCCTCGGCCCCGGCTGCCGGCAGGTAGGACTGCCAGCGTATTTTAAAATTAGAGCCGTCAGGTAAATAATGAATGTCAAACGGGATGATGCCAGTATCCGTACTCAGGAAGGTGTAAAGTTTATTTTCTTGATCAATGCTGCCATCGTACTCTTTGGTCGTAAATGTGATAGCTACCAGCCAATCCGGAGTGCCATCGTCATCCAAATCGGCTTGCTGCAGATCGCGGTATTGAATCTGGTTGTTTTTTAACCAACTGGTGAACTCATCCAGATTTTTCGGTTGGTCAACCTGCAGCGAGAGCCGCATGCCGTCGATGGCGTCGAAGTCATTGCGAAAGCCGTTATCCCAGGTATTTTCGGCAAAGCCCCACAGCGAGCGGGTTTGGTCGATGTCACAGTAAATCCACGAGCAGGTCCCGCTGCTTACAAATTCTTGCAGGTAGAAATCATCGACCGCCTGGAGCGCCCGGTACATGCCACCGTAGGCATAGGCATTCAGGAAAGTATTGGCAACCTGGGCGGGCAGCGGGTAAGCCGGCGTGTATGGGGCGCTGGCTACCGAATGCAGCAGCGCCAGCCCCTGATTAAGCTGGCCGAGCCGGATATACCAGGTAGCCAGTTTGAGGCTGAAATAATCGCGCGAGGCCGGTCCCCATTCTTTCACGGCATCCTTCGGCCAGGGATAGAAGGCTGACGCCAGGATCTGAGCCGCCTGGCTGTTTTGCGGCCCGGCGGTAATCGCCCACGAGATGGCGCACATATCCGAACGGCTGTCCGGGGCTGGCAGAGACTGCGGTGCAGCTCCCTTGAAGCCCTGGCCGTCCCAATAATACAGGGTGCGCACCGTGTAAAATTGGTTATCGCAGTCGTTTGGCAGCTGCGTTTCGGTAACAATTACCATAGCGCCGTTCTGGCCGGGTATAAAAGTCGGATCGACACAGGCGCCATCCAGATCTGCGCTCTCCACCGGATTGTTTTCCATCAGGTCCTGGAAAGCGCTGCCGTTCCATTCGTACACCTCAACGGTCTTTTCGCAAAAATGCGAAATACCGATTCCTTCCTGATCGTCGCTGATAGCAATTTCGGCGCGTCCATCGCCGTTGAGATCGAGCACCTGAAAAGTTTCCTGGCCCCAATTGAAATTACGGTATTCCGGGTAGAGCGGGATAACGCTGTAAGCGCCGCTCTGGCTGTGTCGGATGGCAAACATGGCCAGCACCGGACCATTTGCGCTGATCTGAACGACCTGGGCTGTACTGCCATCGCCGAACAGGTTCTTCACCAGCGCCGATTGGTTGCGGACGCTCATTTGTCTGAGTCCCAGCCAGGTATTGAGCGCATCGGCGCTGAACTGGACCTGGCCCTGGTTCAGGTCAGTCTCGATCAGGTCGGCCAGCGGTTGCACCGAGTGGTTGTGAACGTAAGCGTAATCCACAGGAACTCCATTGAGCTTTAGATCCAGTAGCTCGTTATTTAATCCAGTGTCAGCACGTAGTTGCGGATAGCGCAAAAACGCCTCATACAACAGCGATTCTTCGTAGAAAGCCTGGTCTGAAGAAGAATATGTTTCTACTGGCGTGGAAGTCAGACTGGGTGTGCTGAGCACCTGATTCCACTCTTGCTGATCCAAATTGTTAGCCGTATCCCGGGCTTCTTGATAAGCCTGCAGGGCATCCTGCTCCGTCCAGGGCTTGAGTCGGTAGGCCTGCGCATCCGGCTGGGGAGTAGCATCCGCCAGCGGTAAACTGGTTGCTACCATTGTCCTAAATAATGTTGGCAACTCAAGGAGCATCTCGGTGGCCGTCGACTGCGGCTGCGGCGTTGGGCTGGGAGCAGGCGTGGCGCTGGCCGCAAATGTCGCCGTGAGCGTGGGCTGGAGCTGCGCCAGTGGCTGCTGTTTGGCCTTCGGCTGCGAAAGCAATCCGTACACCGCGGCCAGCATGGCAATAAACGCCAGCAGACCCACCCACAAAGGCCAGGGTTGAGAAGTATGTTTCATGGCCCATCCCTCTTAAATATCAGCAGGCCGTTGCTGCCGTAGATATCCGTCGGCAGGGTCTGGATCAGCCGGTAGTCCTGCCTGAACTGGGCGTCCTGCAGCAGGGTCTTGCGCACGTAGACTTCCAGCACTACCAGGTAGTCCGGTTTCTGGTCCAGGATCAAACGGGTAGGGATGGCGTAGTTGATCACGTAATAGCTGGCAGCCAGCGGGTAATAATGCAGGGGGACAGCCGAGTTCAGCCCGACCGTATCCAGGATGCGGGCGGAGGTGAAATAGCCCAGCGTGCCCACGTCGCCGGCGGCCAGGGTCTGGGCGGGGCTGAGCTGGGGGGCCAGTATGCCGGCCGCCTGCTGGTAGAGCAGCTCCAGCTTGATATAGGCCATATCCGGGGCGGGGCGATCTGGGCCGTGGTCGGGGTGCACGTCCCAGCCGGTCAGGGTCGAGGCCAGCGGCAGGCAGATCAGCAGCAGGGCCGGGACGACAGAGCGCCAGGCGGCTGGAAGAGCGCCAGCACCTGCGGCTGGGAGAGCGCCAGCACCTTCGGCCGGCGGGGTTTTGACCCTCAGCCTGAACAGGGCGCTCAGCAATTGGTCGGCGCCGAGCAGGATGAACAAGAAGTAAGGCGGCAACGGCGGGGTCAGATACCAGCGAAAGATGAGCGGGTTGGGGATTGAAAAGGCCAGCAAATACAGCCAGGGGTACAGAATGTAAACCAGGCTGCGCTGATCGGCGCGCCAGGCTCGCCGCGCTCCCACCAGATACAGGAACGGGTAGAGCAGCAGCCCAATGCCGATCGCTACGGCAGTGTTGAGCCAGTCTTCTTCCAGGAAGGGGGTGGCATAGTGCTGCAGCAGCCGGATGAGGGCCGAATACGGCTCCAGCCGGTAGGCCTGCATCTTGGCCAGCACCGAGTGTGGGATGGGGCTGCCAAAGGTCAGCGTGGCAAAGACGGCCCAGGCCAGGCCAGGGATGAGAAAGACCAGCAGTTCATCCAGGTGGATGGTCTCGTGGCTGCGCAGGGCGCGCACCAACCGCTCCAGCAACAGCGGTCCGACCAGGATGAGGGCATCCGGCCGGGTCAGCAGGGCCAGAACGGCGCACAGGGCGGTCAGCTTGCGGTGCTGCTCCAGATAGCCCCACATTGTGGCGGTCAGCAGCAGCACGTACACGCTGGTCTCCAGCCCGCCAATGGCGAAGGTGACGCTGTAAGGGGCGACCGCCCAGACCAGGGCGGCGGCGATCCCGGCCCGCTCGGAGCCCAGCCGCTTGCCGATGCGCCAGAGCAACAGGCAGGTGGCGGCGTCCGCCAGGCTGTTGAGGCCCAGGGACAGCCAGGGGAAGGGCGCCTGCGCTGCACCGGACACGGCCCCCAGTCCGGCCATCAAAAAGGTATAGAGCGGGGTGGTGGTGCCCTGCACGAACTCGCCCGGGTTGTAGGTGAAACCCTGCCCGCTAAGCAGGTTGCGAGCGTAGCGGAAGGTAATGTATGAATCGTCGATGGTGCGCGGCCCGGGGATGAGCCGGGCTGCCAGGGCCAGGACGACCAGCAGGGTGGGGATGGCGGCAGCGCGCAGATTGCGCATAGGCGAATATCGGTTTATTCTTTCGAAAAAGATGCCTTCGGGAAACAGGTGTTATTTAAATTATACCTGTGCTGGCGGAAAGGGTGTTTCAAAAAGGGTGATGTTGCAAAGATGCAAAGAAGCTACGTTCCGCCTGCGATGTGTCATTGCGAAGCAATCTCACTCTCGACTGTAGGAGGAGGCTGCTTCGTTCCTCGCAGCGACACCCAGGGTGTTGTGTCTTAGCGAGCGGTCTTAGCGAAGCAATCTCCCTCTCGACCGTAGGAGGAGGCTGCTTCGTTCCTCGCAGCGACACCAAGGGTGAAGTGTCTTTGCGAGCGATCTTTGCGAAGCAATCTCCTCAGAAATCGCATTATAGGATCTGGTCAAAAAGATCGTTCCACTCTGGATTAAATCCATTGATCAAATCGAGTTTCTTTTGCCTTGAACCACCCTTGATCTGCTTTTCCCTGGCGATAGCCTGAAGGATATCGCCACATTCCTCATAGTAGACCAATCGATCTACGTTATATTTTGCGGTGAAACCAGGAAGGAGCTTTTCTTTATGCTCATAAACCCGCCGTTTCAAGTCATTGGTGACACCGGTATAGAGCACATTATGGTATTTGTTTGTCAAAATGTAGATATAGTAGGATTTGCTCATATGTATATGCTAAAAAGGGTTGTTGAAAGATAGTTTCACCAAGGGAACCGGTGCATAAAGCATTCCCGGCACATAGTCAAAAGGGAGACTGCTTCAGCGATAGAGCTGGTGCAAATGCGCCGCAATGCGTCTTTGTAATGAAAGGTGGGTTGCAGGATAAACCTAAGGGGCAAATTGCGTATTCAATAATGATTAACTAGAGTTATACTGTAAACATTATCTAGTATATCTAACTTACCAAGGAGAAACTATGCTTTCCAGTCTCGAGATCCATTTAACGATTCCGGTCCAGGATTTGAACCGCGCCAGAAAGTTTTACGCCGAGAAGCTGGGCCTGCACCCGCAAAGCGAAACGCCGGCCGGCCTGGTTTACCAGTGCAAGAATTCCTGGTTCTTGCTTTTCCCTTCCAGCGGCACATCGAGCGGAACGTTCACCCAGGCCGGCTGGGCGACGGATAACATCGAGTCCGAGGTAGCTGAACTTAAGGCCAGGGGGCTCGAGTTCGTAGAATATAACCTGCCCAACTTCAAGACCGTCAACAGCATCGTCACCATGGGCGCCAACCGCTCGGCCTGGTTTAAGGACAGCGAAGGCAACCTGCTCGGCATCGTGCAAATGGGCTAATAATCATAACGGATCAGGGCTCAGGGGACTGTGGCTGCTGCCGGAGGAAGGTGATCTCAATCAGCCAAGATTAACCGTGTAACCCAGACCGGGCACATCGGCGGCCACCAGCCAGCCATCTTCCAGTTTAAAACCGGCCTGGCTGGGATCGTTGAGCAGATCCAGGTAACCGTCCAGGTCGCCGTAGGCCACGTTGGGACTGCTCAAGGCCAGGCTGAGACCGGCGCTGATCAGCAGGGCGGGCTCGATAAAGCAACTGATCATGCTGGTCATGCGGGCGGCGCGGGCGATGGTGTCGATCTGGCGGGCGTTGCGCAAGCCGCCGCAGGCCACCAGTTTGATGCTCAGGCCATCCACCACGCGCTCCGTGACCAGCTTGAGGGCCGATTCGGCATCGCTCAGGCTCTGATCGGCCAGGATGCGCACAGGGCTGAGCTTCTTGACGGCGCGCAAGCCGACCAAATCGTGGGCGGGGGTGGGCTGCTCCAGCATTTCGAGGATATTTTCCAGAGCACGAGCCACATCCAGGGCCTGTTGGACGGTATAGCCGCCGTCAGCATCCAGGCGCAGAACGTGATCCGGCAGCGCCCGGTGGATGGCCTGCACCCGTTCGACGTCCTCGGCCGGGTTGAGCCCGCCTTTGATCTTGAGCATGCGAAAGCCCTGGCCGGCGCGCCAACGCGCCAGCTCGACGCTCTCGTTGAGCGGGGCGATTGGGATGGTGACCGAGGTCTGGATGCAGTTGCGGTAACCGCCCAGGATGCGGTAAAGCGGTATACCGGCTGCCAGGCTTAACAGGTCATGAAAGGCCAGGTCGAAGGCGCACAGCACGGAGGGGCTGGGTTTGGCGCGCAAGGCCAGCTCATTGAGAGAATATTCGATGTTGAGCGGGTGCAAATCGGCCACCAGCGCAGCGCATTCCCGGCAGGAGTGGATGACCTCATCCGGCTTTTCACCGGTCAGGTACGGGTGGGCGATGGTACAGCCCCAGGCGTTTTGACCCTGGCGCGTTTCAAAGCGCACAAATACGGCAGTGAGGTGGCTGATGGCGGGCAGCCCGGTCATGCGGACAGGCTGCCGTAGCTTCAGCTCAACCGGTGTGACGTCAACCTTGGTGATCTGCATAAGCAACCTCCAGCAATTCTCTTGATTTATCTATATTCTAGCAGAAATCAGGGCTGGCTGGAACGAAGATAGTTAACCTCGAACGACACGAACCTGCGGCACGAAATCAATGAAATAAATGAAATTTGACCAGGACGGAAATACATGAATCAAAAGCCCGGTCTGTGCGACCGGGCCTGCCTGTACCGATAATCTACCGATAAAATGTACAGAGAATAAACGTGCGTGCTGAGAATTAATCGCGCTGGTAGGGTTTTGCAATCATCGCCATGAATTCACTGCGCAGGGCGGCGTCATCCTTGAAGGCACCCAGCATGCGTCGGGTGGTCATATTGGTTTCGGATTTCTTGACGCCGCGCATCATGGCGCACATATGCGCCCCTTCCACCACCACTGCCACGCCCTTCGGGTTCAAGACCTCTTGCAAAAGGTCGGCGATCTGCGACGTCATGCGCTCCTGCACCTGCAGGCGGCGAGCGTACATCTCGACGATGCGCGGGATCTTGCTCAGACCGATCACCTTACCGTTGGGGATATAAGCCACGTGGGCATGCCCGAAGAAGGGCAGCATGTGGTGCTCGCACATACTGTAAAACTCGATGTCTTTGACCAGCACCATCTCGCTGTAATCTACATCAAACAAAGCGCCGTTGACCAGCTTAACCAGGTCGGTGCGGTAACCCTCGGTGATTTCGGCATACATGCGCGCCACCCGCTCGGGCGTCTTCAAAAGACCTTCACGCTGGGGATCTTCGCCGATCTCCATTAATATTTGATTGACTGCCTGCGGAATGCCGTAACCATCCAGTTGTTTGATCGGTTCATCACTGACGACAAAATCTTCCAGTGATTGGGCTACGTTGCTGAAATAAGGTTGGGAATTCATGACTTGTTTAATCCTTGTTCTGTTTTAAAAATATTGTATCTAAGCAACCACGAAACTACGAAATACACTATCCAGCGGCACGAAAATAAAGAAAAAAAATAAATCTACCAGAAATTCATGGATAATTGGATGGATATTATCCGGATAATCTTACGCCAAATTCAAGCGGGTTCGGTTTGCAGACTGATTTCGTTGAGGGCGATCACCAGTTGGGCGGCCTTTTCGGCGGTATATTCGCCGCCGCTGCGCCAGAGAATATTGCCGGCCCGATCGGTCAGCAGCAGGTAAGTATGCTCTTCATCCGGCATACCCAAAGCGCGCCTGAAGGCCTTTTTGTCGAGGTAGAGCGTGATGGTGCGGGCACGCGTGGCCGGATCGGGAATACCCGAGCGCATGCCTTCATTAATAAAGCCCTGCCAGAGGGCATTGCGGCGCTGGATGGTGGGCAGTTCATAATAGCGGAAACCGGGGTGGTCCTGCTCGAGCTGTTCCATCAGCGCTCCCCAGGAATTGACCTCCATTTGCTGCCATTGTTGGAAAGGGACAAACAGCAGATTGAGCTGCCCGCCCAGATCCGCCGGGATTTGCACGTTTTGTCTCAGTAAATTCGATCCACGAACGGTTGGAAACTGCATGGTTCCTCCAAAAACGATTGTTGAATGTCAGGTTACAAACAACAGTATAGTCCTGAAGGATCGTTCAGTACAATGATTTGTATAATGTTTTGGAGAAAGTAACTATATCCTGGGGATTTTGCTTCAATAAAATAGCATTCAGATTTCCTTCCTTTGGTATAGTGTTATGGTATAAATTGTATAAATACTAGCATGCCTGTTTTTGAAAAATAGCTGACGATCGTAAAAGCACTTTTTGAGGAATAAGAGATGACCGAAAGCGTTATTGTAAGCAATCTAGGTGGATTAGAAAAATTCGACGATCTGGTCGAACTTGCGCTTGATCTGCGCTGGTCATGGAATCACGGAGCTGACGATATCTGGCGCCCGCTCAACCCGGAGTTATGGGATATTACCCGTAATCCGTGGGTCATTCTACAAACGATTGCGCCCGATAAACTGGAACAACTGTCGCAAGATGTTGATTTTCGGACGCGTGTCAGTACGCTGGTGAAAGAACTGCACCAGTCGCGCAGCGCGCCGGCCTGGTTTCAAAAGGTGCATGACGATGCGCAGCATTTATACGTGGCGTACTTCAGCATGGAGTTCATGCTGGGCGAGGCGCTGCCCATTTATTCGGGCGGGCTGGGCAATGTGGCCGGCGATCAGCTCAAATCCGCCGGCGATCTGGGTGTACCGATCATCGGTATTGGTTTGTTATACCAGCAAGGTTACTTTCGCCAGATGATCCGGGCCGACGGCTCGCAGGAGGCCGTCTATCCGTTTAACGATCCAGGGCAGTTGCCGATCACACCGGCGCGTGATCCGGAAGGCGAATGGATACGACTTCAGTTACACTTGCCGGCCTGGAATATCTGGCTGCGCGCCTGGCAGGCGCAGGTGGGGCGGGTGAAGCTATATTTGCTGGATTCCAACGACCCGGCCAATTCCCCGATCACGCGTGGCATCACCAGCCAATTGTATGGAGGCGGCCCTGATTTGCGCCTTACCCAGGAAATCGTACTGGGGATCGGAGGTTGGCGGCTTTTACGTGCGTTGGGGTTGAATCCGCAAGTCTGCCACCTGAACGAAGGTCATGCCGCCTTTGTGGTACTGGAACGGGCGGCAGATTATATGAAATCAGCTCAGCAGCCCTTCGATGTGGCGCTGACCGTGACGCGGGCCGGTAATCTGTTCACCACACACACGCCTGTGGAGGCGGGTTTCGACCGCTTTTCGCCCGATCTGATATACCGGTACCTGGGTGATTACGCCCAGCGCCAACTCGGCCTCTCCTATCACGATTTAATGTCGCTGGGTAGAAAAAATCCAGATGACGATAACGAACCGTTCAATATGGCTTACCTGGCAATGCACGGCAGCCGCGCCGTCAATGGGGTCAGCCAGTTGCACGGCCAGGTCAGCCGGGCAATTTTCCAGGATCTCTTTCCGCGCTGGCCGCAAAATCAGGTACCGATTGGATATGTCACCAACGGTATCCACGTTCCAACCTGGGACTCGAACGCATCGGACGACTTGTGGAGCAAACACCTGGGGGAAGACCGCTGGATGAATGAGACGGAAGAAATGGAAAATGTAATTCGAAAGGTGCCGGATAGCGAATTGTGGGCCATGCGCCGCTCTTCGCGCCAGACATTGATCGAATACGTCCGACAACGCTATGGGCGACAAGTTGACGTGTCCGGCGCCTCGCCGGAGGTTATCGCCCAGGCCAAACAGATTTTTGACCCGGATGTGCTGACCTTGGGTTTCGCGCGGCGCTTTGCAACCTACAAGCGCCCGGCCCTGCTGCTGCAGGATCCCGAACGTTTAATCCGGCTGCTAAACAATCGTGAACACCCGGTACAGCTTATCCTGGCCGGCAAGGCGCATCCGGCCGACCAGGCAGGCCAGGATATGATTCGCCAGTGGATTGAATTCATCCGACGCCCGCAAGCAGCCGGGCACGTGGTCTTTCTAAGCGACTATGACATGTTATTGACCGAACAAATGGTGATGGGCGTGGATGTATGGATCAATAACCCGCGCCGCCCAATGGAAGCCTGCGGTACGAGCGGTATGAAGGTACTGGCTAACGGCGGGCTTAATTTATCGGAGCTGGACGGTTGGTGGGCGGAAGCCTATACCCCGCAAGTTGGCTGGGCGCTGGGCGATGGCCGCCAACATGACGATGATCCGGATTGGGATGCGCGGGAAGCGGAGGCGCTCTATACGCTGCTCGAAAACGAAGTGATTCCAGAGTTCTATGCCCGGGATGCCAACGGCATGCCGGCGCAGTGGCTGGCAAAGATGCGTGAAAGCATGGCCTGCCTGACCCCTCGTTTCTCGTCGAACCGCGCCGTGCGTGAGTATAGCGAGGATTATTATTTACCGGCGGCGGCAGCCTATGCTGAACGTGCCGCCAATAACGGCTCGCTGGGTGTAAAAATCCTGAACTGGCAGCGGGCGCTGTTGGAGCATTGGCAGAGCATGCGGTTTGGCGCGCTGCGCGTCGAAACGCAGGCCGGATTACACCATTTCGAACTGCAGGTATTCTTTGGGGAGGTTAACTCTGATTTCGTGCAGGTCGAGCTTTATGCAGAGAAGCCAGGCAGCGCGGATTTGCATGTAGCCATGACGCACGCAGGCAACGTGCTGATGGGTGAAAATATTTCGATCTATACAGCCGAAGTGAGCGCCACACGCCCGGCCAGCGATTTTACGCCGCGCATCATCCCGCAGTTCCAGGGCGTGGCGGTGCCGCTGGAGGCCAACCAGATTTTGTGGTTCCATTAAACGATATCGGCGACCTTTTTGCTGGCGATTACCACGGCGCCCCATTTGTGTTGTTTGGCCCGGCGCATCTGATTGGGCTGGCGCTGGTGGCGCTGGTTTGTCTGGGCATCGTTTTGGCCCGCAAGCGCTTCAGCCCGCTTGCCCAGCGCAATACCCGCTGGGGGATGCTGGCTTTGATCTACCTGTGTGAAGGTTCCTTGCAGCTCTGGATGCTGGTCACCGGTCAGTGGACCATCCAGGGCATGCTGCCGTTGTGGTTGTGCAGCGTCACCGCCTGGACGATGCCCCTGTTGCTGATTTTTCGGAGCCAACGCTACTACCAGTGGGTCTACTATATGGGCCTGCTGGGCGCATCCATGGCGCTGCTTACTCCGGAGCTACTGAATTATGGTTTCCCCAGTTACCGTTTCATCGAGTTTTTCACGGCCCATGGCGCAATCATCGTAGCGATCGTTTATAGCACCGTGGTCGAACATTTTCGCCCCCACTGGGGCTCGCTGGGGCCGGTGATTCTCATTTCCAACCTGTACTGGCTGTTCTGCGCGGGCGTAAACCGCCTGATCGGCAGCAATTACCTGTACACGCAGGGTAAACTGCCTTCGCCCACCGTGCTGGATATCCTGGGCCCCTACCCGTGGTACCTGGCGACCATGGAAGTCCTGGGTATTCTGTTTTGCCTGCTGTTGTACCTGCCCTTTGCCATCCAGGACTGGCGCAGCCGGGTGGCAACCTCTGCTGGAGGGGTAGGAGGTTAGGCCGAGCTAGTAAAAACGGTCGGGATTCATCCAAAAAGGAATTGATGAGTGCCAATTCATAGCCAGCAGGATTGTCTTTAACTGGCTGTTTTTACTAGGATGTAATAATGTTTTGAGTGGGGGTTTAAGCAACGCATTTTCCCCTTAGAATCGCGCCAAATGTCGCGTTTACCTGGAGTTCATATGCAATTATTGGACCGACAATCTCCAGTTTTGATCGAATCTGTGTACCCTTTACTCAGGTTTCTGATCATCTATATTTCTGAACCGTAAAGAAATTACTCGTAAAATTTACACCATTGATAGAGATGCTAGCCTCGTTGCTCATGTGTTCCGATATAAATAATGATATCCAAATTTTTCTTTTCCCCTAATGAATGAACAATTCATAAGGTTGATTTTCTTCTTCCCAGCTCTTTAATTCCCCAAAAGCCTTCATGGTTTTGAAATATTCCGCTTCGTAAGCCAAGAAAAGATATTTTGATAGCTGTTTACTATCACCAATGTAATAATTTAACCTTTTATAAAAATCGTCTTTGTCTTTTCTGGAAGTTGGCGCATAAGGTGTTAGAAGCAATGGAATTATTAGCAATAAAGTTTTTATCAGGTCATGGCCTTGGCAGACAAACCTCCATTCATCACTTCGTTTCTGTATCGCCTCATTCAATAAAGTTAGCAGTTCTTTTTCAGATTTTGGATAATCTGGATTTTTCAATAATATCTCTTTTACTAATAATTTTTTATCAATTTGAAGGGGATTCTTGGTAAGAATATAATTAATATTTATATTTTCAAAATTAACCTTATGATCTGATGTAATCCACCTAATTAAACCTAATGGGAAGCAAATTTCTATTAATTTAGAACGAGTTTCATCCACTAACCGACTTAAAAATCTTCTTTTATCTCCTGGAAGTAAAGTTAGGAGGAATTTATCGAGCGAAGGAGAAGAAATAATAAGGGCTTCAATATCATGTGCATCTATAGGGATTATGTTATCATTTTTTATCCTTTTCCCATTGAGCGAATCAAAGTCATCATCAACTATTCCTAAAACCCCTTCAAAATGATCATTGACGAGGATAGTTACTGCCTTAATCGTCGTTGGCTTACCAAAACCGATTTCAACGTGAGCTTTGTCTCCCGCAAAAAGAGATTTGAATATTAATTGGTCAATATCCCCTTCAACAATTACAATGGATATTGGTTGCGGAAATAGTCTTTTGTATTCGCTTCTTAACTGCTTTACTCTTGTTGCAACTGAATATTCGTCTATATAACGTGTCAAACTATTTTTTCTAAATTCCATCTCATTTCCCCCCCAAATCTACAGTTAATCTCCAATGGTCATGAATAATATCAGGCGAATGAGTCGCAATTAAGACATCAAGTTTGGCTATATTTGTTATATCTAACAAATCCTCAAGAAACTTCTGTTGCCAAGCTATATGAAGCGACAATTCAGGTTCGTCGATTAATACAAGCGAACCTTGAGGAACTCTAAATAATAGTTCGTATAAAAGAACCAATTCGTGTTGTTCTCCAGAGGATAAATCTTCCGGGGCAAGTTCATTACCTGTAGAAGTTAAGAACACGAATCCCTTTTCTTTACTAATTATCATCTTTTTATGAGGGGCAAAACGAATATTAATGACTCTTTTTAATAAGTCAATTTTATTAGCTAAATCGTCGAATACAGCCAGCTTTTCCTGAGTATCTTTTACATATTCGGCTAATACCCCGTTTAAAAATTTTAGTCTACTTTCATCCTCAATTGATTCTGGAATTTTAGGATCGTCCCCTAAATCGACAAGGATTCCGGTTTCTTTTAAATGCACCCGTTTCTCTCTTAATTCTTGCAACTGTTTTAATAGTATTTTGAATTTTTCTCTCGTGCCTTCAAGGGGAATTTGAGTGATAACCCTTTTCGGGAATGAACCATCAAGATATTGTGCTTTTTCAGCAGATATTTTGAGGGCATCGCCTATTCGAGAGGCTAATTCATCTGAATAAACTTTAACCACCGGCATTTCGGCATCGGTTTTTTTTTCGCCGCTTACTTTACGTACAGTGACCAGCCTATGCGTTTGAATTAAATAAATATTTACGCCCTTTTTTTGGATGATGTCTTTAAATTTAATGAACTTTTCACCACTATCAGAAAGAAGATTTTTTGCTAATTCAGCAGGTAACTTTTTGTTTGTTATTAATTCATTAGATAATAATTCCCAATATTTTTCGGCAATTATTGGATAAGAATTTAAGTCGTCAATATCTGCTCCTCTCCGAATTCGATAATAAGTTTCTCTATCAATTAAATCTTCATCTAATAATTCTCTGAAAATCATAAAGTAATCTCTAGATTTAAATAACGATTCGGTATCAGTCAATGGGATAGTCTCTGGTTCTGCGTTAACTGCTGTGTATACTAGAAACAAACTGAAAGGTAATATCCTTTTTTCTTTTTTTGAAGGTGTTTTTTCTAATTTGACATTACTGCCATCTTCAAAATAGATAGTAAATTCGGTAAAAGGAATCTTAAAAAATAAACCGTATTTTCCCTTAAAAAACTCATCAACCATTTTCAAAATCATGGTCTTGCCATAACCATTAGGCCCTATCATGATTGTGACTCTTTCATCCATGTTCAACGGGATTTCATGGTCAAATGTGCCAAATAAATTCTTTACAGAGATTCTTTTTATTCTCATTATTTATTCCTCAATTTAGTTTTTTCACTATTTTGTTATATCCTAATGAGGTTCAATTAAATGGACCCGCAAATAATACCATTAGTGATACCAAGAGACAAATCTACACCAACATCTCGCGCCGAGTTTAAACATTAATGCCTTTTGGGAACTGTTTCTATTCATCGATATTGAATATTGAAAAATCGGGTATATCCGAAGAAAGGAACCTTCTTACTGGCCCAACGATAATTCCAATAACAAATTTAGGGAGATTGAAAATGCAAAAATAATTAAATAAGCCAGATCGCTTATGAATTTATTTGACAGGTATTCTATTCTTATCCCACTTATTTCTACCTAATCTATTATAGCTCAGCTTTCAGAAAAGATAAGCGCTTATTTTTTAGGTAAATTGATCGAAGGAATTAATCAACAATCTTTTTTCGTGTTTTTCGTGCCGTTTGTGGTTCCAGGGTATTTATTCCGCTCGAATCGTGCTATACTATCATCGAAAATTGAATAACATCTGGGGAGCTCGATACAAGTCGGGCTGAGAGGAAGACCGGAAGTCTTCGACCCACCGAACCTGATCTGGATAATGCCAGCGGAGGAACCTTCTGCAGTTTCGATCTCGCCACCCAGTCAGGCCCCAGTTGCTTGATAGGTGGTTTTTTTATTGCCTGAGGTGCATTATGGCAACAATTCCTGATAGTTGGCGGCGGGTGCTGCCCAAAATCCAGGCCCCGCCGGAATGGGGCATCGAGCCCGTTCCACGCCAGCAGCGTGTGCTCGGCTTTTTGGATTATTTTGTGCTGTGGGGCGACCTGGGCATCGGCCTGCTGGTGCTGCTGGCGGGCAGCTTTCTGGTGCCCGGGCTGGGGCTGGGAGCGGCCCTTCTGGCGGTGCTGATCGGCAGCGCCCTGGGCTGTTTTCTGCTCTCGCTGATCGGCATGCTGGGCAGCGATAACGCCATCCCCACCATGGTGCTGCTGCGCCCGGTGCTGGGCCGGCGCGGCTCCTACCTGCCCAGCGTCCTCAACGTGCTGCAACTGATCGGCTGGACCATCTTCGAATTCGTCATCATGGGCTTTGCCGGTGCGGCCATCAGCAAGCAGTTGTTCGGAGCCTCCAACCTGGCGCTGTGGACGGCGGTCTTTGCCGCCATCGTGATCCTGATGGGCATCGGCGGGGTGGTGGGCGTGGTGCGGCAGTGGCTCGAAAAATTTGCGGTATGGGTGGTGCTGGCCACCACCGCCTGGCTGACCTGGCATTTGCTCAGCACCTATAACCTGGCGGCCCTGTTCAGCCGGCCCGGCAACGGCACTCTGCCCTTCTGGGTGGCGGTCGATCTGGTGATCGCCATGCCGATTTCCTGGCTGCCGCTGGTGGCCGATTACAACCGCTTTGCCCGCCAGACCGGCACGGCTTTTTGGGGCACTTTCTTCGGTTATTTCGTCACCAACGTCTGGTTCTACGCCCTGGGGGCGGCGGTGCTGCTGGCGGCCGGGCTTTCGCAAGACCCCAAGAGCTTCGTCAGCTCGATTGCCCTGACGGCCGGCTGGATCGCCCTGCTGATCCTGCTGGTGGACGAGACCGACAACGCCTGGGCCGACCTGTACTCGGCCGCCGTTTCGACTCAGAACATGTTCCCTCACCTGAAACAGCGCTGGCTGATCCTGGGCATGGGTATTTTTTCTTACCTGGTGGCGCTGGTATTGGATATCACCCAGTTCGAGAACTTTTTGCTGCTGAGCGGCTCCTTCTTTATCCCGCTGTTCGGCGTGCTGGCGGCCGATTACTTCCTGCTGCGCCGCCGCAACTATCCGGTCGGCGAATTTTACGATCTGCCGCAAACGAACAGGAGATGGTACCCGGGCGGCGTCAGCCTGTGGGGCATGCTGGCCTGGCTGGCCGGCGTGCTGGTCTACAACATCAGCAACCCCACCACGCTGGGGGTGTTTTTCCCGGCCTGGATTAAGATCGTGCCGGTCTCGCTGACCCTGCTGGGCGGCTCGCTGCCCAGTTTCTTCGCCGCGCTGGTGATCTATGCCCTGCTGGAGCGGGTGTTCTTGCGCCGCGTTCAAGGAAAGG
>Ga0209039_10000699_pt1 | contig 32365 bp, 33 predicted proteins | sample BogFormECP12_OM1_FD_188238 | JGI IMG/M metagenome (GOLD analysis project Ga0209039, IMG submission 188238) | Bog forest soil microbial communities from Calvert Island, British Columbia, Canada - ECP12_OM1 (SPAdes) (version 2) | ecosystem: Environmental > Aquatic > Freshwater > Wetlands > Bog ... | reverse complement strand
CTGATTCCGACAACTTCCCACAAATCCCAAATAATAAAAAATTTTCATTATTTATATCTGACCAAGACCCCGGTCATTAACGATTCCGTGGTTAAAATAGAATCGTGCTCCCCGTTTTGGGCCTCTCCACCTATCCCAACTAAACAATACTTAAAAAAGATATCGAAAAACGCGGAAGAGCCTTTTTCCTTTTGTTATTATATTTTTAGCATGCCATGTCGCCCCTCAGGAACCTGGCCGTCCGGGGGTCGGCGGGCTTTTCGAACAGCTCCAGCGTCGGCTTGAGCTCCACGAGCTCCCCGTCCAGCATGAACGCCGATTTACCGGACAGGCGCCTGGCCTGGTACATGTTATGGGTGACCAGGATCACGGTCGTGCCGTACCTCTCGTTAATGTCCTTGATGGCCCGCTCCATGATGCCCGCATTCGTGGGGTCCAGGTTAGCGGTCGGCTCGTCCAGGAGCAGCAGCCCCGGCTTGAGAACGTACGTCCGCGCAAAGGCCAGCCGCTGCGCCTCGCCGCCCGAAAGGCTCCTCGCATATTGCCGCTCCTTGCCCTCCATGTCGAGCAGCTTCAGGACACCGGTGACGGCCTCGTCGATCTCGCCGCGTCCCATTCCCCTAAGCCTCATGCCATAGGCGATATTGTTGTAGACGCTCATGGAGAAGGGTACGGGCTTCTGGAATACCATTGCCATTGACCGCTGGATCTCAAGCCTGTTGCCCGACCAGGCGTCCTTACCGTCGAAGAGCACCCTGCCCTCGTCCGGCCTGTCCAGCAGGTTGATGATCCGGAGCAGGCTCGTCTTTCCCGCCCCGCTCGGGCCCATGATGGCCAGGGTGTCACCATTACTTATGTCGATATTAATATCCTTGAGGATGGTTTTGTTGTTCTGGCGTTTCGTGACGCCCTTGATCGAGACCAGGCTCATGGGCGTTCCTCCCTCAGATAGCTGACTATGAGGTTTATGGTGAACGATAGGGTGAGCAGGATGATGCCCAGGGCGATGGCCATGCTGTAATCTCCCATCCTGGTCTCCAGCACGATGGATGTGGTCAGCACCCGGGTGTTCCAACGGATATCGCCCCCAACGATCATCACCGCTCCGACCTCAGCTATGGCCCTGCCGAACCCGGCGATGACCCCGGTGATGAGCGCCTGCCTGGCTTCATTGACGACGAGGAGCATGGTCTCATAGCGCCTCGCGCCCAGCGAGACAGCCGTTTCTATCACCGACCTGTCGACGGCGCCCGCCGCGGAAATGGAAAGGCCCGTAACGATAGGCGTAACGAGGATGAACTGGGCGATGATCATGGCCGTCGGGGTGAACAGCAACCCGAATGTCCCCAGGGGCCCCGCCCTCGATATCATGAGGAAGACGAACAGGCCGGCGACGACCGGCGGCAGGCCCATGAGCGTAAAAATGACGTTCTTTATCGTCCTCTTGAATGGAAATTCGTTTAGCGCGATCAACACGCCCGTCGGTATACCCACCAGGGCCGCGAGCAGCACCGCCGTTCCCGACACCTGTAATGATAATGTCGTGATGCCGATGACTTCAGGGTTGAGGCTGGTGATGATGCCTATCGCCTGGATAAAACCGTCGATTATATATCCCATTCGATCCGCCCCTGAAAATGGCCATTATACTAGGTGGGCTCTCCCATATTTAATGATTATTAGGCAGAGTGTCGCTTGATAAATCTAGGCTCTTCCGCGTTTTGGGATGATGTTTTACCAGGGGGACCTTTAGAAAATAATAACCACGGAATCGTTGATGACCGGGGCTTTGGTCAGATATAAATGATGAAATGCGGATGTTTTTTAACGTGTTTTAATGTTTGTTTGGTTTGAGCGTTTTATTCAACCTTCGGTTTCCCAACACGAACCGCACTAAAACTTTTTTAGAGGGACACTAAACTACTAAGGCCACTAGCATCACGGCTAAATCACCAATTGCACTAAGGCCCTATACAAGCTCACAGAAGCACCAAGGGCACGGCTATTAATACACTAAAGAGTTCCGCGAAGGGCCCGAACGTCACCAAAATGATACAATTAAAAGGACCACGAGTTCAGCTAACCAGATAATACGAATTTATGTTGTTACAATTTTTAACGAAGTTTATTTACAATAATTGGCAAAATATGTATGTGATAGCCAAAAGCGGACCGGTAACGATTTTTGGCTGAAAAGCGGGAAATCTGGTGCCAGCATATTTTTGGGTATCGTTTTGGTGCCGTTCGTTATTTCGCGGAACTCTTTTGGGTATTAATAGCCGTGCCCTTGGTGCTTTTGAGAGCTTGCATTGGGACTTTGTGCAATTTTAGAGATTTAGCCGTGATGCTAGTGGCTTTGTATTTTTGTGTCCCTCTAAAAAAAGTTGTGCGGTTCGTGTTGGGAAACCGAGGGGATCGTACGCACATCGCAAACCCAGACAAACACTAAAACAAAACATTATCCTCCACGCCCTAAAATGGCATAACCATCAGCTCATACGAACGACCAAAACATAATGGCAAAAACAAAATAAGTAAAATAATTTTTCATGGGAGGACATGGAGGACACGGAGGTTTTTTTTAAATGCTAAAGGGGGACTGCGTCCCCCTCGCTGACCCCCAGCCCCTTCTAATATGATTAGATAATATGTCTACATTTTTTTGGTAAAAAAAATAAAATGTTCTACGTATTTTCGATCGTAAAAATTTCATTGAAAAGGTAAAATCACGTGATACCGATAAAATAAAAATGATCGAGGGGTCTCCGAGGGGCGACGCCGCGCGGAAGCGCCCTAGTTTACCCTTTAGGATATCGTAACCTCCGTGTCCTCCGTGTCCTCCCATGAAAAACTTTGCGTGTTCGACATGCATAAGGCAGATTATCGGAATATTAAAATTGGCATAATTTTGCTAAACCTATGGTTCCTTGCTTTAACCGTTTGCCTCATCAGAGGCAATCTAGCTTCGAGGGTCAGCGAGGAAAACCATCCGCTTTTCATCATTCATATCTGACCAAAGCCCCGGTCATCAACGATTCCGTGGTTAATAATCGCCATATGGGCCCATGAACATATTCTCACAACGAATAGAAATCATCATCCTAAAAGCGCGGAAGAACCTAAATCTAAAACAATTTATTTTCCCAGCCTAACGTTGACCTCTTTACTTTTGATTTGCTCGGCCTCAAAAGCTAACCCGCGGGCTATGGCCTCCGCTTCGATCCAGGGCGGGACATGGCCGCAGACGATGGTTAATGTTTTGAAATTCCCCCGCCGGATGAACTGCTGTAGCACCTGCTTACTGCTGACCTCGGCATTATTCTTCTGCACCTCGACGAGGGAAATATAAAAGTTGCCCGGAGTTTTTTCCTGGGGGGCAGGGATGCCAATATGGGCCTGCGTTTTTACACTTGCCTTCTCCCCCTCTTCCTGGTCCCAGACCTGCTCTAAAAAACTGGCGGGCGTGCCCGTGTATTCCCACACGCCGCATCCGGCCTTTTGCAGCTCGAAGAAGGGGACGCCGGCAGCCGATCGGGCAACGAAGATCCTGCAGCCGTCCATGAGGCTCAGAATTTCGCTCATTTTCAGGCGCAGCTCACGCATTCCGCTGGCCTGGCCCATGGAAAACTCCTTTTCCCTGTCTATGTGCCATGAGCCCTGGGCGCGGCGAAAGACTACTACCCTGCCGGGCTCGTCCAGCGAAGCGCTGGAGCCGTCGGCGCCGATAAATACCGCGATCTCCTTTGCCATTTTTCCCCCAAGATGTTCATTTGATGACCAGGCGTTCCACGATTTTCCCGCCCTGGATGTGATGGTCCATGATCTCGGCGACGTCGCCGGGCGTCACGGCCGAGTACCAGACGTTCTCAGGGTAGACCACGACGATGGGGCCTTTTTCGCATACCCCGAAACAGCCGGTGTTGTTTATGAACACTTCGCCGTTCAGCTCACGGCCCTCGATCTCTTCCATAAACCTCATCATGACGTCCACTCCTTCCTTGGAATGGCAGAACCCTTTCTGCTGTCCGTTGGCCCGGGAGCTGGTACATATGAATATATGGTGTAAAGGCTTTTGCATCTCACTCATCTCCGGTAATTGCTTCTTGTTTTTTCAATTCCTCTTTTTTCAACAAACGATACGACGCGTGCTTGTTTTCCAGCAGGGTATTGGTAAAGCGGTCCAGGAACGCCAGCGTGCCGGCATAGCCTGCGGAGAATATCCGCTGTCCTCCTACCCTGTCGTGGATAGGGAAGCCCGCCCGTACGATCGGGATATCCAGGCGCTCGGTCAGGAATTTACCGCCCGAGTGCCCTATGGCGATGTTAGCCCCGGTTTTTATCGCCGCCGCCCCGATCTCGGCGAAGTCTGCCTCTTCAATGACCAGGGGCTGCTCATCCGCCCCCTCTAAAAGAAAATTCAGCCGCGCTGCTAGCTTGTTACTCTCTGTCCCGGTAGCGATGACCGCGGGGTAAGCGCCATTTTCAGCGCACGTGCCGGCGAACGCGTATATCAGCTCGGGCTCGCCATAGATGGCCGGCTTGCCCTCGGCATTATATTTGTGCGAGTCGGCCATCGCGTCCAGAAGCCAGCCCCGCTCCAACGCCAGGGACTCGGGCATGGGCCGGCCGCCCAGCGTTTGCAGCGCCTCGAGGAGAAGGTCCGTGTTCTCCAGCCCGATGGGCAGCGGCAAATTGACCAGGGGCACACCATATTCCCTCTGCAGAGACAGGCCCGGCGAAAGCTCATCCGGGCAGGTCAGGCCGAACTGTATCGTCGCGGGGGCGCCTGCCATGCGGGCAATGTCGCCGGCGCTCGTCCCGCCGGGGGCGATCTTGCTATATTGCCCGCCGGCGGGGCGGTCCAGCGTCATCGAATAGTCCGGGATCAGTGTATAGGATATTCCCATCAGCTCCAGCAGGCGTTTTATTTCCCGGATGTCCGCGGTGCTGATGTGGGGGATGATCACGTTCACCTTCGAGTGCTTTTCCACGGCCCTGGCATAATGGGCGATGATCCCCCTGGTCGCCGCCCAGTACCCTTCCGTATGGGTGCCGCTATAGCTCGGCGTCGATATGGGGATAATATCCACGCCTTTTAAATTACTGTCACGTACGTAGGACTCGACCATTCGGCCCATGTCCTCCCCGATGGTCTCGGAAAGGCAGGTTGTCAGCACGCCTATGACCCCCGGCTTGTAAACGCGGATCACGTTGTCGATGGCCTTCCTCAGGTTCGCCTCGCCGCCGTAGATCGTCTGTTTTTCGTTCAGCGAAGTTGAGGCGATGTCAAAGGGCTCGTTGTAGTGCTCGCAGTTCGTGAGCCTCATGTACGTGCTGCAGCCCTGGGACCCGTGGACGAGCACCATGGCGTTCTCGATGCCCTTGAACGCGATGACGCCGCCGAGAGGCATGCACATGTGGCACTGGTTCTCGTTCACCATCTTTACCCGACCGCTCATGGCTTCACCTCTGTCGACTTTTTCATGTGCTTCCAGACGGGGGAACAGGTCGTCGTATATACTTCGCTCGCGAACTGTACGGCCCCTTCGAACCCGGCCAGGCAATCCTTGCGGTCGTGGTTATGGTCCACGAAGCCGATGCCCAGCTTGTAGGCGAGGAAGCGCTCCTTGACGCCTCCGGCCATGACATCGACGTTCTTTTCCCGGAGGAACTTTTCCAGCTCGGCGGGATTGGCGTCGTCGATGATCACGGTACCTTCGCTCAGCATGCCGCTCATGCACTGGTACTCCTCTTTCTTGCCGGTCTGGGTGCCGCTGATGACCACTTCCATACCAAGCTCCTTGAGCTGGCGGATGATGGCCATGGCCTTGTAAGCGCCGCCGACGTAGATGGCCGCCCTTTTTCCGGCGAGCTTCTCCCGGTACTTTTTCAGGATGGGCGCAATAGCACTCATCTCCCGCTCTATGAGGGCTTCCGTCCGTTGTTTCATCTTTTCGTCCCCGAAGTAGGCGGCGATCTTTCGCAGGGTCTCCGCCGTGTTTTCCGAGCCGAAGAAGTTCACGTCCATGTACGGTATGCCGTAGGTCTGCTCCAGGCTCATCGCCACATAGTGCATCGAGCCCGTACACTGGACCAGGTTCAGACACGCCTCCGGCGCCCGTTTGAGGGCGGCGACCGTGGAATCGCCCGTAAAGGCTACGTTTACCTCAATGCCGATCTCCTTCAGGTACCGCCGGGCGACCCACATCTCGCCGCCCAGGTTGTACTCCCCGAGGAAGTTGACTTTACGGCCCCGGATGACGGGCCTGTCGTCCGCCGGACGGATCAGCCTGAGTAATGCATCTGCAGCGGCCCGGTAGCCGATGCTCTTGTTGCCGGACTTGAAGCCGCTGGACTCGACGGGTATGACGTCGATGCCATGCCGGAGCGAGGCTTCCTTGCATACTGCGATCATGTCGTCGCCTATGACGCCGACGACGCACGTCGCGTACACGAATATCGCCGGCGGGTGGTGACTGGCGACGACTTCGTCGATGCAGGCGGCCAGCTTTTTCTCGCCGCCGAAGATGATGTCCCTCTCCCTCAAGTCCGTCGAAAAGCTATTCCTGAACATTTCTGAGCCGCTGGACAAGCTTCCCCTTATATCGTACGTAAATGTGGCGCAGCCGATGGGCCCGTGGACGAGGTGGACGGCGTCCGTTACCGGGTTCAACACCACCCTCGCCCCGCAATAGACGCAGGCCCTCTGGCTGACGGCGCCGGCCAGGCTGTCCTCGCTGCACTGTATGTGGCTCTTGCTTTTGCCCTTGGTCAGGATGGAGCCCTGGCGCTCGTCGATGCATGCTTCTTCACCGGGGGTACAAGATGTGTCCATGATCATCTCCTTTCCTTACATTACCAGCTCGTAGTCCTCGTCCTTACAATCGCGGTCCTGGCGGTCCAGGAGCGTATTGCTGATCTGCTCGATGAGTCGGAGGCATCCCCGGTAGCCCGTGACGGGCATGAGCGGATGTACCGCCCTGTCGAAGATGGGGAACCCGAACCGGACCAGCGGTATATCCTCCGCACGTGCAACGTACTTGCAGTGCGTGTTGCCGATGAGGAGGTCGACGGGGTTGTCCTTGACCCACTTGTGCAGATCGAAGAGGTCGCCCTCGGCCTTTACGATGCTGCCGCTGACGCCGGCCTGGTCAAGCATTCCCTGTATCTCGGTCTCGAACCGCTGGCCCGGCGTGCCCGTCGTGACATAGGCGGGGATCATTCCCATGGTCAGGAGGAGATCCGTCAATGGTATGACCAGGTCCGGGTCCCCGGCCACGGCGACTTTCTTCCCCTGGTAGTGGAAGTGCGTGTCGATCAGGGTATCGACCACCTGTCCGCGCTCGATGGTCAGGGACCTGGGCACCTGTACGTCGAAACCGTCCTTAAGCGCCATGATAAAATCATCCGTCGCCCTTACTCCGACGGGCACCCTCAATGGCACGCAGGGCACGCCGCATTTTTCCTGTAGCAGCGCACCGGCGGCATCCGAAGACCAGGGGCCCAGGGCCAGGGTGAGCTTCGAGTTGCCCGAATCCCGGATCTCCTGTACCGTGGCGCCGCCCTCCGGGTACATGTCGTACTTATCCGTCAGGGGGCCGTCGACCACGTTGGTCGTGTCGGGGAACATGGTCAGGTCCACGCCCAGGACACTGACAATCCGTTTAATTTCGCGCATGTCCCCGGGGCTCACGAAGCCGGGCAGCACGTTTACTCTTTCCTTTTTAGCGGCTCCATTGGACTCCGCGAGGTAGGCGACCATGGCCTTGCACATGTTGGAGAAACCGGTGATGTGGGACCCCACGTAGCTCGGGGTGTTGGCGTGGATGACGACCTTCCCCTCCGGTACTTCCGACTGCTTGATGATCGTCGGGACGTCATCGCCGATGGTCTCGCTCAGGCAGGTGGTGTGCACCGCCATGATGTCGGGATCGTAGATCTTGAAAACGTTCTTGATCGAGGTCTTCAGGTTCGCGGCGCCGCCGAAGACCGAGGCGCCCTCGGTGAAGGAGCTCGATGAAGCTACGATCGGCTCCCTGAAGTGGCGGGTCAGCCCCATACGGTGGTACGCGCAGCAGCCCTGGGAGCCGTGGCTGTGGGGCATGCAGCGGTGTATGCCCAGCGCCGCGTACATGGCGCCGATCGGCTGGCACGTCTTGGCGGGGTTGATCTTACCCGTCGTATGTTCCACCTGTCGTGTGGGTATACATTCAAGCATTTTTATCACTTCTTCCTTTGTTCTTCCCACGGGGCCTTTATCAGACCCCACGCGGGCGTGGTCATCATGTTCGCGATGTCCCGGGCGAAGTTCATCGCACCGTTAAACCCGGCATACGGGCCGGTATAGTCGTATGAATGAAGCTGCTTCGATGGGACACCCATCTTGTGGGAGATGTACTTGTCCCGGACCCCCGAAAGGTAAATGCTCGGCTTTATCGTCCTGAGGATCTCTTCGACCTCGTGATGGTTGGCGTCGTCGATGATCACGTGGCCGTCCTTCATGCTCTTGTTCATGCCCTCGTAATAGCTGATGGGGACCTTTTTCTTGAGCTCCTCGAACTTCTCCAAGGTCATGTTCAGGTAAACGTGTGCTTCCTGGTAATTCTCCTTATCCGGCGTCAAATGAAGCTCGGGGATATTCCTCGAATCTGCATCGCCCTTGATAGTGGAGATCACCTCGCGCCCTTCATAGTCGTCCCTGTGGGCGAATTCGTAGCCGGCGACGATGGTCTCCATACCCAGATCCCGGAGCAGGTACTGGTAGTGATGGCTTCGTGAGCCGCCGACCACGATGAAGGCGGTCTTGCCCTCGCAGATCTTGCGGTAGTGCTCCATAACCGGGGCGACCCGGGCCGTCTCCCGGGCGATCACTTCCTCCGTCTTCCGGGTCAGCGCCTCGTCGCCATAGCATTGGGCGATATTTCGCAGCGACTCTGCCGTCGCGTCGACGCCGATGAAGTTGACCTTCAGCCACGGCATTCCGTATTTGGCCTGCATCATCTCGGCGATGTAGTTTATTGAGCGGTGGCACTGCACGAGGTTCAGGTCCGCCAGATGCAGGTTCCGGATATCCACGTAGCTGCTGTCCCCGGTCATCACGCAGTTAATAGTATAGCCGATCTCCTCGAGGACGCGCTCCAGCTCCCAGCTATCGCCGCCGATGTTATACTCGCCGAGAATGTTGATGACGTATTTTCCGGGCTTCCGCTGGGTGCCCTTGCCGATCACGTTCTCCATGATGTTGTTGTTGGCGATGTGGTGGCCCGCGGACTGGCTGACGCCCTTGTATCCTTCACAGCTGAAGGCCAGCACCTGGATCCCGTGACGCTCCGATGCCGCCTTTGCCACGGCGTTGATGTCGTCCCCTATGAGGCCGATGGGGCAGGTGGAGCATATGGAGATCGCCCGGGGATGAAGCATTTCGACCACTTCATCGATCATTTTGGCCAGCTTTTTCTCGCCGCCGAACACGATGTCCTTCTCCTGCATGTCGGTCACGAAACAAAGCTGGGAATAGATGTTCTCCTTTGGGGTGGTATCGTCCGCTCTTGCCTTATTGCGGCGGGTCCCCCAGGAGTAGTAGGCGCAGCCTACCGGGCCGTGGACGATGTGTACCATGTCCTTGATCGGCCCGACCACTACGCCTTTACAGCCGGCGAAACAGCATCCGCGCTGGGAGATGATCCCCGGGATCGTCCTCGTGTTCGCCTCTATCGTCTGGCAGGATTCCGCAGATTTTTTCAATATAAGGTGCTTTTTCCTGTTCTTCAAGACCAGGTCAGGATAGGAAACCAGCATATCCTCTAGCTGTTTATCGGTAATCGCCATTCAAAACCCTCCTTTACCAGATGGCCGCCTCGCCCGCTTCGCCGGTCCTCACACGGACCGCGTCCACCATGGGCAGAACGAATATTTTACCATCGCCGACCTTACAGTCCGTCCGGTTAGCCTGCATGATGGCCTCTATGACCCGGGGCACGTCCTCATCATGCACCAGGATCAAGAATAAGCGCCGTGGGAAAAGGCGCGTGTCGTCCAGGAAGCCGGTGACCAGCTTTTCCGTCGCCCCCGATTCGGTCACGTCGTCGAAGCTCATGGACATAAGCTGTGCCTTCCGCTTTGAAATGATCTCCTGGTCAGTCACCAGCTTGCCCCTGCCGAGAACTTTCACCGCAGTAAAGCCGGCGACGCCCGATTCCACAAGCGCCTTTTTCGTGGCGCCCGTCCTGTTCATACGTACAATTGCCAAGATCTCTTTCATCGCAGCACTCTCTTTTACAGGCCTTTCAGGCCGCTCGAGATGGTGTATGCCTCTTCGAGGGGGCTTACGAATATTTTACCATCGCCGAATGCCCCTTTTTCGCCCGTCCTGGCCGTCTTCAGGATAACGTCGATGGCCCTGTCCTTATCGGTTTCCTGGATGGCCAGGAGAATGAGAGTCTTGGGGATCTCATCATAGACCATGCTGCCGATCTTGATGCCTTTCTGCTTGCCCCGCCCCACGACGTCGATCACTGTCGCCGCGTGGAATCCGGCATTCGATAGCTCGGCGAGCACCGCGTCTTTCTTTTCCGGCCTTACGATCGATCTGATCAATATCACTGTCAACACTCCTTCTTCATTGTCTTACAGAGCATCCATCATCCCGTGTTCCATCATCAGCTCTTCCAGGCGTTCCTGTTTCATCGGCTTTGGTATGGTGAAATTCTGGTTCCCGTCAATGGCCTTTGCCAGCTTACGGTATTCATCCGCCTGGCCTGCCGTCGGCTCGTAGTCGATGACCGTCTTTTTATTGATCTCGGCCCGCTGCACGACGTTGTCCCGCGGGATGAAGTGAATGAGCTGCGTGCCGAGCTCGGCGGCGAAGGCCGTGAGCAGCTCCAGCTCCTTATCGACCTTACGGCTATTGCAGATGATGCCGCCCAGCCTTACGACTCCGGTATCGGCGTACTTCTTTATGCCCTTGGAGATGTTATTTGCGGCATACAGCGCCATTAGCTCGCCCGAAGCGACGATGTAAATTTCCCTGGCCTTTCCTTCGCGGATGGGCATGGCGAAGCCGCCGCAAACGACATCGCCCAGGACATCATAGAACACGTAATCCAGGTCGGGCGTGTAAGCCCCGAGCGATTCCAGAAGGTTGATGGACGTAATGATGCCGCGGCCCGCGCATCCTACGCCAGGCTCGGGGCCCCCCGATTCCACGCACATCGAGCCGCCAAAGCCGGGCTTGAGCACGGCATCGAGCGCGATATCATCGCCTTCGTCCCTCAATGTATCCAGCACAGTTTTTTGGTGAAGGCCGTGGAGCAGAAGCCGTGTGGAGTCGGCTTTGGGGTCGCATCCCACTACCATGACCTTCTTGCCCAATTCGGCAAGGGCCGCCACGGTATTCTGGGTCGTGGTCGATTTACCTATACCGCCTTTTCCATAAATTGCTACTTGTCTCAATTTTGATTCCTCCTATGATCGCTTGTGTGCCGTATACGGCCCGGAATAATACTTCCTGTTTCTATTATATATACATTTCTAATACTAATAACGCATATTTACGCATAAAATGTAATATAAGCCTAATTTTAAACGTATTTTTTATTAAATAATAATAAATTCCCTTAAGATACTATAATAGAGCCCATTTATTAATAATTCATAAAAATTGGACATTAATTGCAAATATATATGAAATATTATGTTGTTACGCATAAAATTGCTTAATCGTAATATTCTCCAATCATGCCGCATTTCTAAAAATATGGGAATGTTGACCTAATTTTTTTCCGTAGGCCGATTGCATGATTGTGATATAAGCTTTATATATCTCGCAGCCTTGATATTGTACAATAGCCTGCTGCTTAATGGCTGGATAATATATCGCCTGCAAGCTAGCCATGGGGTATAGGCATGAGAAATGTAAGAATAATCATGAACACAGCGGCCGTATCGATGTTGTGTTTTATCATAACGATGAGCGTTGTTACGCCGGCCATGGTCGCATCGGCCGCCGGCGACGTTACCGCGCCCATTACCAATGCATCGGTATCCGGGACCATTGGAGCTAACGGATGGTATATAACGAACGCTTCTGTAAACCTGACTGCCACCGACGATATGTCGGGAGTCGCCAATATCTCGTATAAACTGGATAACAATGGCTGGATCAATTATACGGGAAATTTGACGGTCACGGACGGCCGCCATCTTATACAGTACAATAGCACGGACAACGACAGTAATGTAGAGGCGAACGTCTCTCATAAGCTGTTCATTAACGTTGATACTATGGCGCCCCATACCATATTGAGTATATCGGGCACCAAGGGAAATAACGGCTGGTATTTCAGCCCCATAACGGTGAGCCTCGCGGCCAGCGACAGTACATCGCTGCCCGCCATTACATGGTATAACCTCAACGACGGTACCGGATGGAAGACATATAGCGGTAGCTTTAACCTGAGCAATAATCCATATACCGTGTCCTACCAGAGCGTCGATAATGCGGGTAACCTGGAAGCTAGCCAGTCAACCATCATCAACATTAACCCGGGTCTCAATAAGCCCGTGACGACGGCGTTGCTGAGCGGCACCCAGGATGTTTCCGGCTGGTATGTCTCCAACGTGACGGTGACGTTCACGGCCACCGGTGGCACCGGCGGCATTAACCATACGGAGTACAGCTTTGACGGTAAAACCTGGATAACCGGTAATTCGCTCATAGTCACGGCGGAAGGCTATACTAAGATACTCTTCCGGTCCGTGGATAATGCCGGGAACGTCGAGGACAATGCCAATAATATACTCTGGGTGCCCATCGATAAGTCCGGCCCGGTCATCTCCTGTAGCCTTGGCGGTGACAGGAACGCCGGCATGGGCTGGTATAACGGCGATGTCACAGTGACGTTAACCGCGAGCGACAACGGGGGCTCGGGCATAAACCTTACCCAGTATAGCCTGGACGGCGCCCACTGGGTTAACTATACGGGCCCGTTCAAGTTCGGCTGGGGCCCTTCAAGGACTTTCTTCTATCGTGCCACGGATAACCTGAGCCGCAATACGTACGGAAGTCAGTTCGTCTACTTCCGGCCGCAGAACATGGACGAAGGCCCGATGTCCGATCAAATTTATACATATGGTTATGGGCCTTCGCTTTCATCTCCGACGGCTACGCCCTCCCCGACTCCCCGGCCCACGATAACGCCGACGCCGGCCCCGGAGCCGACCTCGACCCCATTGCCATCCGTTGTGGGCCCATCGCCGAGTGGCCCCGCGCCGGCCGGTAGTGCAAATACGGGCCTCGCCATGGGGGTATTGTTGGTCGTCCTAGCGATGCTAGTAGCCGGCTGTCTAGCCATTTACTACCTGGTGTTTAAGCCTAAATAAACCCCAGGTAATTCCCTTTTTTTATTTGATCAAGGATCATGCCTCATTCCAAAAGGAATAAATGAGTTCATACCGTACACTGTATAACGTGTGGCTTATTTGCCGCATGCTGGAGGATTCATTATTATACCTGTTGACGAAGAAGAGCTGGTCAGGATCATCGAGAAGGCGAGCCCATGGGTCGTGAACATCAGCGTGAGCATGGTGCAGGACGCTTACATGAACGCCGCCCCGGTACAGGGCATGGGCTCGGGCATCGTGGTGGACGGCTCGGGCCATATTTTGACGAATAACCACATCGTGGAGAACGCCGAGGGGATGGTGGTCAGCATGTTTGACGGCACCCAGCTGGACGGCATACTCGTGGGCAATGATCCCATGTCGGACATAGCGGTCGTCAAGGTGGACGCGGGCAAGAAGAAGCTGCCCGTGGCCATATTGGGCGACTCCGACAAGATAAAGGTCGGCCAGATCGCGGTCGCCATCGGCAATCCATTCGGGTTCATGCTCCGCGGCCCGACAGTTACGGCGGGCGTCATCAGTGCTCTCAACCGGACCATACAGGCCGAAAAGGGCGTTTACGAGAATTTACTTCAGACCGACGCGCACATCAATCCGGGCAACAGCGGCGGCCCCCTTTTGAATAGCTCCGGCGAGGTCATCGGCATGAACTCCGCGAACATCCCGTTCGCCCAGGGCATCGGCTTTTCCATACCCATAAACGGCGCGATGGCCATCGCAAAGGAGCTCATCGAGCACGGCAAGGTCATTCGGCCCTGGCTCGGCATCCTGGGCATAGGCCTTAACAAGGAGATCGCCCAGTATTACAACCTGAGCGCGGACGAGGGAGTCCTCATCACGAGGAGCTTCGAGAAGAGCCCGGCGTGGGCGCAGGGTGTCACCTCCGGGGACATTATCACCAAAGTGGACGGAAAGCCGGTAAAGGACATGACGGAACTGGCCGGGTATGTCCGTAAAAAGAAGATCGGCGACGTCATCACCCTTTCGATCAAAAGGGGCAACCTGCAGGGCGATGTAAAGATCAGGCTCGCCGAAATACCGACCGCGTAAGATCATTTTTTCTTTCTATGACGAACCTGCAATAGCCGTCGCCCATCGCGTAGCAGTTCGTCTCTTTTACGTTTATCGTATCCTTGTAATATTCGGAAAATAGGGACTGCAGGATGCCGGAGTCGAAGGCGCACGCCGGCCTGCCCAGGTACGGCAGGTCCTGGCACTCGAAACAATCGTACACGTAAATGACCATCGGCCCGGTGCTTTCCACTTCCATGCGCCCGAGCTTTTGGGCGCTCCAGAACGCCGCCAAGTTCTTTAGGAATTTATCCAGGTCCTTATCGGCCACTCTGCGGTAAAGCGCCTCCCCCACGTTTAAGCCCGCCTCATGCAGGACCGGGTCGACGTCGATTCCCTCGTTCAACAGGGATACCCGTATGGTGCGGAACATGAACCTGAAAAACGTGAACGGGTCCGCCGAGCCCAGGGCGTATCTGGAGATATACTCCTCCATGTCCTTCTCGAGCTTCTGCCGCCTGGACAATCTGCCGAGGTAATTAGAATTGATGAAAAAGATCTTTTTCCTGGCGTCGCCCGAGTCGGTGCGCGAACTGACGATACCATCGTCGCTAAGGCTTTTTAAATGTACGGATATGGTAGATTTTACCTTGCCCGATGAGGCGACGATATCGTCGAAGCTCATTTCACGTTCCAGCAGCATGGACACGATCTTCATGCGCACCGGGCTATCGACGGCCCGTATGCCGCCGGGAGTAGCGAATAGCTCCACTGCCCGCTCCTCACGCGCCTTCCTTACAGCCTTTACCATCTTACAACGGTATAACCGTAAACTACAAATAGTTATTGTTCGTATAGTATTGAATGTTCGTGATATAACGAACATTAAACGCTGTTAAAGATCCAGCATCTTTGCGAATAAGAAATATACGAGCTTGCGGCGGCCGGAAAAAAGGCTGGGCTTCAATACCAATGGACATTCAAGGGACGTATGGAGAAGGATATTAAACTTTCATGCACGAAATATAGAGTATAATCGGTTGGTATCATAATGAAGAACACACTGGAAAACTTATCAAAGGCGTTCATCGGCGAAAGCCAGGCCAGGAACAGGTATACGTTCTATGCGAGCACGGCCCGGAAGGAGGGGTACGAGCAGATCGCGGAGATATTCGAGATCACGGCCATGAACGAGAACGAGCATGCAGAATGGCTCATGAAGATGATCAACCAGCTCAAGGCCACGACGAGCGAAGACCTCAGCGAGATAAAGGTCCAGGCCGGGGTCCCGACGATATGGGAAACCAATATAGATCCTTCGGGGAAGGCGACCATCGAGAACCTGAAAGCGGCCATAGCGGGCGAGACTTACGAGTTCACGACTATGTACCCGGATTTCGCGAAGGCGGCCAGGGTCGAGGGCTACAAGGACATCGCCGGCAGGCTGGAGTCCATCGCCAAAGCGGAGACGCACCATGGCCAGAGGTATAGCAAATTATTAAAGGAGCTGGAAGCTGGCACGATATTCAAGAAGGCCGAGCCCGTCTGGTGGTTCTGCCGGAAGTGCGGCTACATGCATTTCGACACCGAGCCCCCCGCAAAGTGCCCGGCGTGCGATCACGAAAGCGCGTATTATCAGGTACTGTGCGAGAACTATTGAGGCGAATTTATGGTATTGTTGAACCAGATTTACAAATGTGCCGTCTGCGGCAACATCGTGGAAGTCACGCACGAGAGCGGCGGAACGATGTTTTGCTGCGGCCAGCAGATGACGCTGATGAAGGAGAACACGGTGGACGCCAGCAAGGAAAAGCACGTTCCTGTAGCCACTTTTGGCCCGACGATAAAGGTTAACGTCGGCGCAGTCCCCCACCCGATGGAGGAAAACCATTACATCGAGTGGATCGAGGTCATCGCGGACGGCAAGGTGGATAAAAAATTCTTGCACCCCGGCGATAAGCCCGAGGCCGAGTTCTGCCTGAAGGCCGACAAGGCCACCGTAAGAGCTTACTGTAACGTCCACGGGCACTGGAAAGCTTAAATCCTTATTTGCCCTTTTTATTTTATAGTATATTTTTAAGAGGTCACCCCATGGTCAGGCTATTATCAGATTCGGACGTAAAGCACCTTATCACGATGAACGATATTGTCCCGGCCGTCGAGCATGTGTTCGGCGAATACGCGGAAGGGAAAGTCGAGATGCCCGGCAAGATATACGTCGACGTCAAAGGTTACGGGGATTTCCGGGCCATGCCCTCCTACGTGCCGTCCATCAATACCGCCGGCATCAAATGGGTGAACGTGCATCCCGATAATCCGCAAAAGGGCCTGCCCACCGTGATGGCCACTATTCTTTTAAACGATCCCAAGACGGGGAAGCTTCTCTGCGTCATGGACGGGAGCAGCTTAACGGACGAGCGCACGGGCGCTGCGGGCGGGGTAGCGGCAAAATACCTGGCCAGGAAAGACGCTTCGGTGATCGGCATTATCGGAAGCGGCCACCAGGCCTGGACCCAGATGCTCGCCTACAACGTGGTCTTCGGCAACAAAATAAAATTCGTCAAGGTCTACAGCCGCCACCTGGAACACGCCGAGGCGCTGGCTGGCCGGGTCAGGGCTGTAATGCGCTACGAAGCACAGGCTTATTCCGCCCCCGAAGAGGCAGCAGATGCGGACATCATAGCGACGGTAACTCCGGCGAGGTCGCCCGTGCTCAAGGCCGAATGGGTAAAGCCCGGAACGCACATAAACGCCATCGGCGCGGACGCCCCGGGGAAGCAAGAGCTCGTGACGGCCTTGACGCTCAAAGCCCGGGTGTTCGTCGACTCCATCGAGCAGGCAGCGCATAGCGGCGAGATCAACGTGCCCTGGAGCCAGGGCTTACTAAATAAGGAAAAATTGGCAGGTACCATAGGCGAGGTCATCACCGGCAAGATACCGGGCCGCACCAGTGATAAGGAGATCACCATATTCGACTCTACGGGCCTGGCTATCCAGGATATGGCCGTGGCCCATATCATATACGAGAGGGCGCTCAAGGAAAATGTGGGACAGGACTATGATCTTCAGGGAACGCTCTAAACGTATGCTTCCATTTTTTCTTTATAGCCCGTATTTTTTATATACGCCTGCACGTCGAATTTTTTCTTCACCCCGGCAGAACTCATGTACCTGAGCTTGCCGTATATCGGCCGCTCGCCAAAGGCCCTGTCGTGCTTGCCGAAGCACCAGAGTATGCCAGCGTATCCGTAAGCTACGCTCCATGGCTGAAAATTCATGAACATAGTAGATGAGATGTGCTATGATAAAAAACAAAAATTCTATTTATAAAATCATAAGTCACTCTATAAACTGCGCACAGTCCAAAGAAATCCAAAACTAACATGCGATTCGAGAATATGCGTCATATTTATGTATACTAACGCCTTATAGAACAACTATTTAATTACTAATTTATTATTCCCCGGGCATTTCAGGGATCGCTACCGGGGGGCATAATCAATAATATAAAAATATGGCATAAAAAATCATAGGCGTGATCCCTTAGTTAGTAATAGGAAGGAGTGGGAATGACAAGAATATTGCCCGGTGTTGAAATCCAGGTGATCAAGGAGATCGTCCCCCAGCAGCTAAACCCGTCAGGCGTCGTCGCTCTGATCGGCCCGGCTGAGAAGGGCGAGCCCCTTGTGCCAGTACCAGTGAGCAGCTATGCAGAGTTCGCCGATAAGTTCGGCTCCAGCGAGAAGTTCCCTGTGACCAAAGACGCAAAGCAGGCGTTCCAGAACGGCGTTTTCCAGGTGGTCGTCGTCCCCATCAGCGGACAGAACGGCACCAGGGCGACCATTACGCTGAAGGACAGAAAGGGCCGGGACACGGTGATATTAACGGCAAAGTCTTCCGGCGAGGATGGCAACAAGGTCATGGTCAAGGTAGAATCCGACGAATCCTCCAATATCCTGAGGATGTCTGTTTCGGACGGCGCCAATATCGAGATTTATGACGGAGTCTCCATGGCCCAGGGAACCGACTCGAACCTCGTCGAGAGCGTCAACAAGAAGTCCATGTTGGTGACGGCCGAAGACCAGCATTCGAAATCTAAATCCCCGGATAACAACCCGGTAGCCATCGAGGGCAACCTCATCGGGGGCGTCACCGGCGTCGTATCCAAAGCTGACTACGAGGCTGCCCTTGACAAGCTTGAAGGCGAGCCGGACGTCGATATCGTGGCGGCATGTGACGTTACCGACCCTGAGATCCACGCGCTCATAGAGGCTCACTGCCTAAAGATGAGCATAGATGCGAAGAACCGGATCGGGCTGGGCTCTATTGCCAGGAGCGAGAGCATCAAGGATATCTGCGAAAGGACGAAGACCCTGGCCAGCGACCGGTTCATTATCGTGGCCCCATATGGATGCCTGGGCGCGGTCGCGGGCCTTATCAGCAGGCTGAATTATTATGAGTCCCCGACATTCAAGCCCATCAGTGGGCTGGCGAAGCTCGAGAAGAACTATACGCCTTCCGAGGAGATGGAAATGCTCAAGGTGGGCGTCATGCCTCTGGAAGCACAGAGAGGCAGGGGCATCGTTGTGGTCAAAGGCATTTCCACGAGCAAGGAACAGATCAGCGTCACCCGCATCGCCGACCATGCGGTCCGGGGAGTCAAGAGCGTCGCCGACCTGTTCATCGGTACGCTCAACAGCCCGTCCGGCCGGGCGGCACTCAAGGGCAAGATCAGCGAGTTCCTCCAGAGGATGGAGTCGGAGGGCGCGCTGGTGCCGAGCACCGACGGCAAAGAGCCGCCGTTCCTCCTGGACGTCTACAGCTCGGAACTGGACTTCGCTCAGGGCATCGTCCGCGTCAACATCGCGGTCCGGCCCGTGCGGGCGATGGATTATATCTATGCGACCATCAAGGTCGAGGCGTGAGGTGATTTGAATGGCGGTACAGGTTTATTCTTCACGGTGGAGCACTGCACAGGTGACCACCAATGCGGGATCCGAGAAGGTAGGCGTACAGTCGATCGAGTACAGGATCAACCTGAACAAGCAGGACCTCTACGAGAGCGGCGGCCACCTCCGGAGTAACGTTACCTATGGGAACAAGCAAGTGAGCGGCGTCATCCAGATCAAGTCGGCGAGCGACCTGCTGGATGCCCTGCTGGATAAGATGGAAGAGGCCAACGACAGCTTCTCGCTGCACGTGGAGCTATCCGATGGCGTCAGCAAGAAAGTGCTCGACTTCCAGCAGTGCTTCCTGGACAGCAAGGAGTTCGGCCTGGATATCAACGGCCATGGCATTGCCACCTATTCCTTCACGGCAAAGGACGTCAAGGAAGGTAAATAATAGCGAGGTAGCTAACAGATGAAAAAACTCACCAAGGAAGAGGTCCTCAAGGGTAAAGACAGCCATGAGACGCTTCACGTCGACGCATATGGATCCGACGTGGTCGTAAGGCCCCTGACAGACGGCGAGCTTAGCGAAGTGTTCGCCGTCATCGGCAGTATACCGCTGAACGACGACGGGACGCCGGACTCCTCAAGGATCGACGTCACGAAAAATTTCAAGGCGTTACGGCTTGTCACGTCCCTGGGCATGGTCGAGCCCAAACTGACCGCGGAGGAGGTCGCCGAGATGAAGTTCGGCGTGCCGGAGTACATCGGTACCCGCATCCTCGAGCTCAGCGGCATCTCCGCAGCAGTAAAAAAAAAGACTCCAGATGAAACGGTTCATCGAGTCCCCTGAAGGCCAGGAATTAGCGGCGCTATGCCTTGACTATGGATACAAGCTGGCAGAGCGCCCCTCGGACCTTACGCGCCCGCAGATCAATTTTTTAATAGCGGCGCTGACCGACCGCCTCGAAAAGATCTCGCTGGCAAAGGCGGATAAGGCGGGAATGAACCGGATCATCATAGTGGACGACGATGAGGTCGAGGGCGAAGAAGGCGAGTAGTAGCTGAAATATCCCAAGCATATGACTCCTATTGATAGCCTCGTTAATGCGGCCTGCAGCCTGACGGGCGGCCCGCTGCTTGAATCCATTGCGATCATGGAGCGCGCCATGTCATCGGTACGTGCGCTCTGTGACTCGTTCATAGCTGTGCCTGGCGACGTCGCCTCGTATGATCTCTTCCGGGCGGAGTTCCGGTTGCCGTCGGAGTCCTACGAACCCGGGCAGGAGCCCGAGTTCGTACAGCAACAGCCAGTAAGCGTCGACGTTAAAGTGAGCGCGGCCATCCGGCAGATACAGGAGGCCATCGGCAACATTCAGGCAAGTTCGGTCAACGTCCCTGCCGTTTGTTCGAGCTATGCTGTGTTAGGCGGATCCCGTTCGCCCGAACTTAAAGCCTGGCAGGAGCTCACGAAGATATCAGGGCCTGACGCTTCTTTTTCAAAGGAATATTCCAGGGAGCTGGCCAGTGGACCCTTACCAGATTTGCCGCAGCCGGACATCAAGAATAGGCGGGCGCCGTCCAATGCTAAGGCGGGCCTGAAAAAAACACATAAAGACCACGATAGTGCGGAGTCTTCGCCGTTATCGCAAAATGTGGAGCAGAGCATCAAGCGCTCCACGCTCGTCATCGATCAGCTGGAGAGCGTCGTCAGGAACGTCGTGAGCACTAAAAGCATCGTCAAAGAGGTAAGGCAATCGTCGTCAGCCATAGAACAATTACGAAGCATCCGCGTCGATGCGCTGAGCCGTATGCCCCGGCCGATGGCTCAGGCGCCCGTCGATGTGTCGCCAGCCCTCGAGAGCTTATCGCAGGGGCGGCAGCCTTTGTTGAGGCAAGAGCCAGTGCAGGCGATAGATCGGCCGATATCGGGCCTTCAAAATGCAAGAGCTGACTCGGAGGCCAATGCTCGCGGGCTATCGGATGCGATATCGCGGAGCATGGCGGAGCCTGCAGGTTCAATGCTGGCAGACATTCAAGAGAGACCGGTTCAGGCTGGAACACCGCCTATGAAGGACAATGCTGTCCATCCGACGGCCCATGTCGCCAGGGCGATGACGGAGATCATCCATTCATATCAAATTGCAGGCAACTATATCGGCCTTGGATCGGCCCAGGCGCCCATCGCCAGGCTTGCCACGGCCGGTTCCGGGAGATCGTCCCCCGTGAGCGCCTCGATAAATCTATATCGTTCAATGGAGGCGGTCAGCGGGGTAGGCCCCGGCATGATGGCACAAAGCCCGATCGTCAGCCTGATCAACAACGTGGCTACGCCAGGCGTATCGGCGGCGCCCATGGATGTCCTCGTCCAGATGACAGGAGCGGCAATGCCCGGCGAGCAAAACCGCCAGACGAATCCGGTGGTAAACCTTGCCGTGAGCATGGCGGCGGCCCAGGCTGCACAGAAGGCCGGGACTACCGCTATCCGGGAATTCGTCCGGGTATCTCCATCGATGAGCGGGAACTACGACGCAAGTGCTCTAGTAGACCTGAACGCGGTGAACGTGTCCATGCCCGGCGTCACGGTGGAGCGCGAGTTGAGCAATCACGTGAGCAGGGCGTCTCATTTCCACAATACGTTCAACATCAACATAACGATGAAGGGCGGCGGCGAGGAGAGCGATATGAAAGAATTAGGTAAAAAGATAGGCCGGATATTATCCGACGAAATTAAGCGCTATGGGGGCGCCTAGCAGGAGGATGTAAGCGATGAAGATAGAGCTAGATGGGATCATGCTGAGCGAAACGCAGGAAGAGCCGAGCGGCGGCATCACCGATGGTAAAAACGTCACGAACCTGAACGTTACGAATAAACGCAATTCCGTTCCTCATGACCTTCCCGGCATGATGGGGAGCGCATTCCAGGACCTGGGCAGGGCGGCGGTCGTCGTATCGTTCGATGGCATCATTTCGGGGGCAAATGCAAAGAGCACAGTGGAATCGCTTAGAGGCAAGTTCCAGAAGGGAGACCCGGTGCCCTTTAACTCGGACCTTTCGGGCACATCGGACATCACTAAGGTGCTCATCGACGATTTTAAGCTTCTCGATACGGCCGGCAGCAAGGACCGCTATAATTATTCGATCGTCCTTAAGGAGTACAAGGAGCCGCCCCCGAAATCGATCACGCCTGCATCGCTTGAAGGTATGGCAAAACAATGGGCCGATAACATGGTGGACAACATCGTAGCGGTAGCAAGGGACGAAGTACTGGGCCTCGTAGGGTCGCAGCTCGGCGATACTGCCGAGGGCTTCGCCGGGGTGGGGTTCGACGCAGGGGCAAAAGCCGGTAAGTCGGAATCAAAGGGCAAGATCGATTCGTTATTATAAAGGAGCAGTGTCACATGCTGAAGCCCGCCTATCAGGTTAAGATCGGATCGGAAACATACGATTCGACGAATAACGCCGAGGCGCTGAGCATCAACGTCGACTGCGACATCAACATACCGCTGGACGCCTTTAAGATAGTCCTGAGGCAGGGGGACAGGGCGTCGATAAAGAAGGACGATAAGGCTGTCATCGAGCTAGGCTATGATGATTCGTTAAAAAAAGTGTTCACAGGGGCGGTCGATAGCGTCGAGCCAGGCATTTCGGGCGTCATCGTCAGCGGATACAGCGTTGCCGCACCGCTCACCCGCATGCGGGCTCATCAGATCTATGAAAAACAGACCGCGGGCGCCATCGTGAAAGACCTGGCCGGTATGGCGAACCTAACGGTGAAGACGGTCGAGGATGGCATCAGCTTCCCCATGTACGTGGTCGACGAATCCCGGCCTCTCTACGGCCATATGCGAGAGCTGGCGGGGCTCTGTGGCTTCGACCTGTTCCTGACGTCGGATGGGGAGGTCATGTTTAAAAAATACCAGAAGAAAAAGCCCATCCCTTACACCTATGGCCAGGACATCATCTCGATGAGCGCCCGGGCCGTGACGCCTCCGGCGACCAGCGTTAAGGTGTTCGAGGAGAGCCCTTCGAGCTTTAAGGGCGCCGATACGGCCCACTGGCTTTCGAAAAAGGTGATCGGCGGGACCTCGGGAAGTGGCGATCAGGTCCATATCATTAACCACCCGGCCATACGGGATAAGGACACCGCGGACAAGGTCGCGGCGGCAGTGCTGGAAACACTCTCGGTCTCAATGGTGGGAGTTCTGAAAACGATGGGGGAGCCGGCCATCGAGCTGGGCGATACCATCGAGGTCAAGGAGATGCCGGATGCCCGGATGAATGATACGTTCGAGGTCACGAGGGTTAGCCACGCGTTCAACATGGACGAGGGCTTCGTCACGACGCTCGGCTGGATTAAAAAGCCCTCGAGCCCTTAAGGTGCGGATAATGACGGCGGTTGGAGGTAAAAAATGTTCAAGGAGATAATAACTCGCATATGCATGTACGACCCTGGGCTATCCTCGGACTCGCCCGTGGCCGCAATAAAAAAGATCGCGGAGGAAGAGGCGAAAAAGCAGCGCTCACTGGAGCTCGCGGAAGTGACCTCGATCTATCCCCATAGTAAATCCGGAGACAATTATAATTATGAATGTGACGTGAAGCTCAAGAACGGCAGCCATGAATTGAGAAAGTTACCCATCATGACGCCGCACATAGGCTTTACCTGGGTGCCCAACATCGGCGACCTCGTGCTGATCGGCTACATCGGCGGTAACGTGAATTCGCCGGTAGTGATCGGCAGCCTGTATAACGATGACCAGCGACCGCCCGTGTTCAATAGTGACCAGGCGATCTGCTCCGTGGACAACGAGGGCTTCAAGCAGCTAGACTTCACGTTCGGGGCAGTGAACAGGCTCAGGGTCGATGGGACGAAGGGAGTCATGTGGGACGTCAAAGGCTCGCGGCTGATCATGTCCGATGCAATTGGTTTCATGGATATCAAAAATCATACCTATGGCGTCCAGTGCCTGCCGGACAGGCAGGGCACCGTCCTGGTCCTGGCGGCCGGCGGCATCGTCATCGGCATCTCATCTAACGTCATGAACTCGGTCCCCATATCGAGTAACGAGCAGATCGTCATAAAGGCGGATAAGGACATCCGGATCGAGTGCGACGGCAAGCTGACGCTCAAAGGAAAGAGCATTAACCTCGAGGGAGGGGACGTCTCGATCAGCGGCGGCGCCATCAAGGCCAAGGGCACGCAGCTCGACCTGGAAGGTAACACAGTAGATATCAATGGCAGTGGCACGACGACCATTAAGGGTGGGATCGTGAAGATCAACTGAGGTGAATACATGGGACAACCGGCAGCGAGAGTAGGAGATCTGACAGGCCATGGGTCGCCCCTGGGCCCGGGGCCCGGGTGCCCGACAGTACTGATAAACGGGCAGCCCGCGTGGCGGGCGGGCGCCGATACCCATGTGTGTCCGCTCTTTAACGGGCCATCGCCTCACGTAGGCGGAGTAGTGGCGGCTGGAAGCGCCACGGTCCTCATCGGTGGCGCGCCGGCCGCCCGACAGGGAGATATGGTAACAGAAGCAGGCGGCCCGAACCCGATAGCGGCAGGCTGCCCTACGGTGCTCATAGGATAACGGGGTGTAATGTATTATGACAGACGTGGAGTTGTATGGAAGCGATATTAAGATCAATGTCGAGACGAGCCCCGAGTTCGTCGGCGTGGGCGCCGACCTTTACGTTAACATGAAGGGAGACATACAGACGGTCTCGGGCCGTGAGAACCTGGGCCAGGCCATCATGCAGCGCCTCCTGACGAGAAAGGGCGAACTCGGGGGACTGGGCCATCCCTGGTATGGCTCGAGGCTGCATGAGCTGATCGGCAGGCCGAACGATAAGGAAACGCGAGACCTCGTGAGGCTCTATGCAAAGGAATGCGTCCTGCAGGAGCCCCGGGTCAAGGAGATCGTGGAGATCACAGTGAAGACCTACCCGGGAGATACGCAGGCCGTCATCCTGGACATAACGGTCATACCCATAAAAAGCACGACCCCTATGAACCTGGTATTCCCATATTACCTGGAGATGAGCTGATGACGTTCGTAAGAAAGACATATAGCGAGATCACCGATTCGATCCTATCCCAGATCACCCGGGGGGTGGTCAATGAAAAGTTCGATTTTATCCCTGCCAAGGCGGCGTACCGCCTGGAATACCCCGGCGCAGAGAGCATCGTCAAAATCGAGGGTACGGTGAACGGGTCCCGGTTCTTATTCAGTAAGGGGATCGACTTCACGTTCAACGATAACTCGATAGAATGGCTGAAAGGGACGAAGCCTGACAATCATACCCCGTTTTTCGTATACTATACAATCGACGTCCCTACGGGCATCACGGACGTGAACCCCGGTAGCGTGACCCGGAACCTCGTCGAGTCCATCGCGCTAGAGATGGACTACCTCTACGCCCAGCTGAACCAGGTGTACAACTCCGCCTACATCGACACCGCATCCGGTAAAGCACTCGACCTGGTGGTCGCGCTGCTCGGCATCAATCGCAAGCCGGCCGGCTATGCGGTCGGAGAGGTCACCTTCGGCCGTAATAATGAGCCGGGCACGGCCGAATCGCCCAAGGAAGCGCTCATCATGAACGGCCAGGGCAGCAAGTCGGAGCTCAAGAATGGGATGGTAAAGGCCATCAAGAGCGTCGAGGGCGAGTTGAACGGCTCAAAAGTAACGTTCGCCGAGGGCACGGACTTCAAGCTCACGGGCGATGCCATCGTATGGCTGCCATCGGGGAAGCGCCCAAACCCCGGATCGGTCTTCTACGTGGACTATACGGTCTATGAAAAGATCGTCATACCAAAAGATACTGTCGTATCAACCTATTCCCGTAATCCGGCGAACGTGAAGACGTTCAGGACGACCAGGGAGGCGGTCCTGGCGAAAAGCCCCGGGGGCCGGTGGGAAATGGACGTGCCCGTGGTCGCCATGGGACCGGGCAAGGAAGGCAATGTATTTTTGGGCAGCATCAACATGATGCCCAAGCCAGTGCCCCGTATCGAATACGTGATCAACAAACGGGATATTTTAAGCGGTACGGAGATCGAAAGCGACGTCGAGCTGCGCGACCGGGCCAAGCGGGCACTGGAAAAGGCAGGAAAGGCGACCGTAAGATCGCTAAGGTCTGCGGTACAGGGCGTCGACGGCGTCATGGGCGACGTCGTGGTCATAGACCAGCCGGACGGCGTGCCCGGCATCATACAGATCATCGCGAGCGGCGGTGACCCCAAGGAAATAGAAAAGGTCATCGAGGATACGAGGTCCGCCGGCATACTCGTGGAGTTCAAGCGGCCTTCCATCGTACCCCTGGATATCAAGCTCATCGTGGCCGTCGTCAGGGGCTTAGACGCCAATGAAGCGAAGGGCCGGGTGGATATCGCAGTGCGGAACTACCTGGGCACGCTCAATATCGGGGACGACGTGATCGTCAGCCGCATCATAGAATCGGCGCTTAGCATTAACGGCGTGAAGGACGCGCGCGACATCACCATCAACGATAAAAAGGAGAACGTCCCCATCAAAGAGGACGAGAAAGGAGAGTACAGGACCCTGGAAATATTCCTGGAGGCATGAGCATGAACAGGGCAGATAGCATCGCCGAAAGGTTGCCTCATTTTTATATGACGTGGAACGGTCATACGGCAATATCGTCCATCCTGAAGTCGATAGGTAAGACGATGGACGAGACGGAGAAGGACTTCAGGTACATGATGGCCTCCCACTGGGTGGATACGGCCCATGGTGACGATCTGGACAACCTCGGCGCCGTATATAATTTTAAGAGAAAAGAAGGCGAGGCGGACCACGACTTCCGGGGCAGGCTGAAGACGTCGATTATCAGCTATAGGGGCGGGGGCACGCTAAGCTCGCTGCGCATGATGTCCAGGATAGCCCTCGGGCTATCGTATGACTCGCCCATAGAGATCGTGGAGAATCCTCCCGTCGGGCTGAAGCAGACCTGGAGGGTAAGCGCGAACAGTGACTGGCAGGTCGATCCCAGGAACATCACGGATACGACGCCCGAGATCACCATAGCCGTGGAAACGGAGAATGCCAGGATCACGGACCCTACGGTCACAAACCTGGATACCGGCGAGTCCGTCACTTTCAACGGGAGCATGTCATTCGGCGACGTGCTCAAGATCAAGGAGGGCAATGCAGCCTTGAATGGCAATGACGTGACGAAGAAGCTTTCTATGGCTAAAATGCCGACGCTGCCCCGGAAAAAGACCATGTGGCAGTACACCGAGGCGATCGGCGCCAACATCGGCGCCTTCGATAAGTCGCAGTTCGATAAATCGGTGTTCGCCGTCAGTATCATTACCGCCATAACGTTTGAGTGGACCGCGCGCCAGCCCGCATCGTTCGAGGTACGCATCCCGAAAGACCTGCTTGTAAAGTCGGGCATGTCAAAAGAATATGTCCAGGAGCTGGTCGGCTCGGTGAAGGCGTGCGGGGTCAGGGGAGAAGTGGTCGTCGTATGAGCATGATGTTAATTAACGATAATTTTGGAGCGTGGGATCAATGGTGATGGAATTGAATTATAAGAAGCCCGGCGATCTGATACGATCGGAAGAATGGAACAAGATCATGGATGAGCTCGTCGAGCTGAGGCGCTACATCGATAACATGACAAGGAGCGTGACGCTGACCGGCCTCAGCAGCCCCGTAGGCTCCGTCTATAACCTGAGCTCGGGCACCTCCGAGGACTTTAACTATGGCATTGACGTGATGGGCCTGATCACGAAGCAATACTACCTCGGCAAGATGGAGACCGGCGACATATGCCGTTTTGGCGTTGCGGACTATGCGGACATGATCTCCTTCTGGTCCGGAGCGGCAAATGGCGATAAGGAAGCCCTCGAGGTCCAGGTGGAATACACGGACGGAAGCGTCTATAAGACGGACAGCCTGTTCGTCCATGAATGGTCTAACCTCCGGCCCAGGGGCACGAAGAACCCGTATGTCGAGTACCTGCAATCGCCCAACCAGTGCCTGTGGTACCGCTATGTCCTGGCCAACCCTAACCCCGATAAAGAGATCCGGCAGATCACGTTCAGGGACGCGTCGGCAGAAAGCGCCGTGCGGATAGCCAACGTGCTTCACTATGTGACCAGGGTCAGGCCCATCGGCAAGAAGTGAGACGATGATACCGGCAGTAGATGAAGCCATCCTGGGATCGCTGAAAGCAAGCCTTTCGGGGATAGTGCCTGAAGACGGCATCATTCTCGGCGAACCCGGGCCGGGGAAGAAGACGAGGGTTTACCTGAATAATGACGACTTCGTCATCGAGGAGACCTGTATAGGCTCCATGGCGAAAACGATGTACGAGGAAGCCGAGGAGACTTTTGACGGCGACGGGAAGGCCGTCGAGTTTAAGCTCGCCAGGGCCCCCGTCCAGCAGATACAGCTCGTGGAATACCCGAAAGGCACCGTACGGTCCGTCCCCGACGACTACGGGTCCGATAACGATAAGGGCATCGTGGTCTTCAGGGATCCGCCGCCAAAAGGGAAAGGGAATATCAGGGTCCGGTACACGCTCCCAAATCCCGTGGGCGAGATTAGCTTCCTGCGCTTTGCCCTTACTTATGGCATTACCATCGTATCCGAAGACCGGGAAGATCGGGACAGGGCCACGCTCGCCTGTATAGAAGCCCTTTATAAAGACATGAACGGCCTTTTCATGAAGGGCGTCGAGGAGATCAAGCTGGTCAAGGGCCATTCCACGCCCCTGGATGGGGATAAGTCGGCCAGGGCGAACGTGCTCGTATACAGCGTTTTGACCAGCATGAAGATCGAGAGGGCCATGACCTCGATGGGCAAGATCGACATCAAGAGCGGGACCATCAAGAAATAATTTTAGACCCGATCTTAAATAATAAAAAATTAGGCGCATATTATTATGCGCCGGTTTTATTCTAAAAAAATTATTTGGGCGGCTCTGGCTGCTTTGCTGTCTGGGGCGTCACCGGCTTCAATTCCGGTTGCCGGGCGCCGCACTTGTGGCAGAACTTTGCAGCCTCGGGTAATATGACGCTGCAGGTGCTACATTGCTTCGTGTCTACGCCCGACGGGGGCGTCAGCCCGCACTTCGGGCAGCTCGAGGCTTCCATGCTCATCGCCGAGCCGCAGTGCATACAGAATCGCTTCGGCACTCCCTTGAGGGTGAGCTTTGCCTCGCCCTTGATGGTGCCGTCGATCGCCGTGATGACCGCCGTGCCGCTCGCGTTGCCCGACGTCAGGGAAATGTTGGCCTCCGAGGTCCGGGCCGATAGCTTCACGGTCGCGGGTATCTCGCCCAGGGTCGACTTTAGCTCGATCGTCTTATCCTCCAGCGGAGCGATGGAGCTGCCCGTCTCATCCTTGAGCTTGATGGAGATATTCGCGGAAGAATTGCCGTCCGCCATGATCGAGTCGGGCGTGACCGTAACGTCGAAGACCGCCTGTTTGTACGTGAAGCTCACCGGTACCGTCGCGACCTTGCCGTTGTACCTGCCGGTGACGACCACGTTCCCGAACTCCTTCGAGGTCGTCAGGTTCGTGTCTACGAAGTCCCTTCCATTCGGCAATACGACGTTCTGGATGCTGCCGGCCGTCGTTTCCATTTGCACTTCGACGTCGGTCTTCCACTTCCTTAGCCCGCCAAACGCATTGACGAAGCTCACCCGGATCGGTATGGTGGATTTTCCATCGCAAGGGGCGCTCGTTTTCCTGGCCTCGATCCTCAGGTTCTTTTTGAACCACAGGTATACGAGAAGGGCGAAGATGAGCAGGATGACGATGATGCCTATGATCAGGTAGGGCAGCGTGCCCGACGATACGATGCCGCCGAAGTCAAAGCCGCCCGTCGTGGCCCCCGCCACCGTCGCATTGGTCGAGGGGCCGGGCGTCGGCGACGCCATAGGTGTCGTGGTGTTCGGCTGCGCGCTAACGATCGGCATGGCTTTGATCTGAACGGTCTTTGTCGCGCTACCGTTCCAATAGACCCCGCTCGGATCCGTGACGGTCGCATTGATCGTATATGTATTCGCGGATATGGCCTGGAAATTGGTGTGTATGCCGGAAATAAGTAAAGTCTTATAATATCCCGTCGTTCCCGAACTTACGTCGAAACTACCGCCCGCCGGGCTACAGGTGAGCGTAACCTTATATCCCGGGCCCACGTTCGTGCCGTTCGGATATTTTGCCACCGCATCGACCAAAATCGGCGCACCGACGTTCGCTGAAGTCATATTGACGGTAAGGTCCATCGTCAATGTGTCATGAAGAAAAAAATTGGTCTTATTAATAATCAAAACCGGTGTTCCAGCAGTCGCTCCCGATACGAAGCATAAATATATCATCAATATTATCGCAAGTGCCAGACTATATTTTATTAATTTTTTTTGAATTCTTTGCCTTATGCCGCCCGCTAACATTGTTTTAGACTCCCTCAACAATCCCTGATCTATTTAATTGGAATTCTTGTAATGTTATTTATTGGAGTAGCGTATATATAGCTTTCTTATATCGTTATAATGCTAAAGCCCAATGCGACGTCCGCATAAAGTCTATTAACTTCGGCGCATATGTCTATTCGTTCTTATGCTCATCGATACTCACGTGCACACGAAGTATAGCGATGGCCTGCATGTTCCTGCGGAGGTCGTCGCGGATGCATCATCCGCCCATATCGGACTGTTAAGCATCACGGACCATGACTGTGTGGACGCATACCCGGAAGCCGTCACACTGGCCAAAAACTATGGTATCCGCATCGTCCCCGGGGTGGAGCTTACTACTAAGAACGAGCAGGGATGCAATTGTATCCATATCGTCGGCCTGGGCATCAATACCGATAACAGTGTCAGACAGGTCCTGAATAAGGTGGTCAAGGCCCACGATGAATCCGAACAGGGCTTTCTGGAGAACCTGAACCGTTATTTTTCCGTTAAATATCAGGGATGGGAGCCGACCGAGAGCATCAAGCCTAGCGTCTTCCATAATACGATCCTGAACGCTAAAAGGCAGGGCATCCATATATCGGAGAAGGAGATGATGGACGTCATCCTGAACCCGGAGCTCTGGGTCCCGATCGAGTACGAGCTGTCCCTGGCCGATGCCATCTCATATATCAAAGAATGGGGCGGGGTGCCGGTGCTGGCGCATCCTTTCGATTTCAGCAACGATGTTAATTTAATCCTTAAAAGGTTCTTAGCGGCAGGCGGAGAGGCCGTGGAGCTGTGCAAATACCGGTATAAGGTGCGGAGCGAAGCGCTGGCTAACCTGTCTGCTGGCGAGCTTCTGAAAAAGGAGCGCGAGATGAACGAGTGGACAATGGAGAAGGCCAAAAAATACCGGTTAAAGTTGACCATGGCCTCGGACCATCATGACGATAAAAGGTCCATGGGCATGGACCCGGCCGAATACGGGATCGACGTCTCATGGCTAAACGAACTCTGTGCTCCATAATGGGGGATTTATTACTTTTGATTACATTTATGTGCTCGAAAGTCCTTTTTTCGTCAGAGGTTAATTTATGGATAACGTTACACTAGGCCCGAAGACTCTCATGTACCCGATGCCCACGGTTCTTGTCGGCGCGAACGTCGGCGGCAAGCCCAATTATATGGCGGTCGCCTGGAGCGGCATCGCCTGTATGGCGCCCCCCATGGTCGCCGTCGCCATTAATCATGCAAGACACACGTTCAAGGGCATTGAAGAGAACAAGACGTTCAGTGTCAACATCCCATCGACTAAGCAGGCCATCGAAACAGATTACTGCGGGATGGTCACCGGTACCAGGGTCGATAAGTCGAAGGTTTTCGAGAACTTTTACGGTAAACTAAAGACCGCGCCCATGATCAAGGAGTGCCCGGTAAACTTAGAGTGCAAGCTGTTCAACTCCCTGGACTGCGGCAGCCACGAGCTTTGTGTGGGTGAGATCGTAGAGACCTACGCCAGTAAAGAGGTGATCGTCGGCGGCTCGACGGATATCAAGAAAGTCGACCCACTCATCTACGCGGACGGCAAATACTACATGGTGGGCGATTTCCTGACGGAGGC
>Ga0209039_10000698_pt1 | contig 32378 bp, 26 predicted proteins | sample BogFormECP12_OM1_FD_188238 | JGI IMG/M metagenome (GOLD analysis project Ga0209039, IMG submission 188238) | Bog forest soil microbial communities from Calvert Island, British Columbia, Canada - ECP12_OM1 (SPAdes) (version 2) | ecosystem: Environmental > Aquatic > Freshwater > Wetlands > Bog ... | reverse complement strand
GGCGTTCGCGCAAAGATCGTTTGAACATCCCCCCAAGTTGGTCCTGTTGGACTTGAAACTGCCGAAAGTCAATGGGATGGAAGTGCTCAAACAGGTCAAGAGTGACCCGCGGACTAAGGTTATCCCCGTCGTCATCATGACCTCGTCGAAAGAAGAGCGGGACTTGGTGGCCAGTTACCACCTGGGGGCCAACAGCTATATCCAGAAACCAGTTGACTTCGATCAGTTCCGGGAGACGGTCAAGACAATCGGACTGTACTGGCTGGTCATCAATCAGCCGCCCATAGTGGAAAGTTTCCAGCATTTGGCAGGCCCGGCTCATGACTGACACTAAAGCTGGATCATGGCTCGCGCCCCAACCCAGCGAACTCCGGGTGCTGCACATCGAGGACAATAAACTGGACGCGGAACTCGTGGCCCAGGCTCTGCGCAAAGGCGGCTTCTCGGGTTCTGTGGTGGTGGTGCAGGCGGAAGCCGAGTTTGAGCGACAGCTTCGTTTGCACCGTCCCGACATCGTGCTCGCCGACTACAACCTGCCGCAGTGGAAAGGCATGGAAGCGCTGGAGGTGCTGCGGCGCGAAGGGCTGGACATTCCGCTGATCCTGGTCTCGGGCGCATTGGGCGACGTAACCGCGGTGGAATGCATTAAACGGGGCGCGACGGATTACGTTCTGAAAGACGGACTGGCGCGGCTGCCGGAAGCGATCCGCCGCGCGTTGCAGGAAAAAGATTTGCGCGAACGGCAACGGCGGTCAGACGCCGCGCTGCGGGAGAGCCAGGCGCAGCTCGAAGCCTTAGTCCACTCGGCCATGGACGCCATCCTCACCGTGGATGAGGAGCAGAGCATCGTAGTGTTTAACGCCGCCGCCGAGAAGATGTTCCGTTGTTCGCAGGCGCAGGCCTTGGGACAGCCGAGCGAACGCTTCATTCCGCAGCGCTTTCGCGCCGCGCACTCCGTCCACGTCCGCAAATTCGGGGAAACCGGCACCGCAAATCGCGGCATGGGCAAGCTCGGCGCCCTAAGGGCGTTGCGCGCCGACGGCGAGGAGTTCCCCATGGAGGCGTCAATCTCGCGCACGCAGATCGGCGGCCGGGCGCTGTTTACGGTGATCCTGCGCGACATCACCGAGCGCGAGCGCGGGGAGAAGAAGCTGACCGAGAAAATCGCGGAACTGGCCCGCTCCAACGCGGACCTCGAGCAATTCGCGTATGTGGCCTCGCATGATCTGCAGGAACCGCTGCGCATGGTGGCGGCCTACACGCAACTGCTGGCAGAACGCTATCGCGGTCACCTTGATGAGAGCGCCGACAAATTCCTCGGCTATGCCAGCGAGGGAGCGCTGCGCATGCAGACCCTGGTTCGGGATCTGCTGGCCTTTTCGCGAGCAGGCAGGAACGGGGACAGTTGCGGACGCGTCGATTGTGACGCGGCGATGGAAGAGGTCCTGCTGAGTCTGGGTCCGGCGATGCAAGAGAGCGGCGCGGTGGTCACCCATGCCGCGCTTCCGGTGGTGTGGGCGAACCGCTCGCACTTGACCCAGGTCTTTCAGAATCTGATCGGGAACGCGATCAAGTTTCGCGGGAAAGAAGCGCCGGCGATTTCCGTGCAGGCCGAAAAAGCGGGCCAGCAGTGGTTGTTCAGCGTGAGCGATAACGGGATCGGCATTGCTCCGGAGCACGCAGAGAATGTTTTTGTTGTCTTTCAACGCCTGCACACAAGGACCGAGTACCCGGGCAACGGAATTGGTCTGGCCATCTGCAAGAAGATCGTCGAGCACTGTGGCGGAAAGATCTGGGTCGAGGCGCAGGCTGGCCATGGCTCCATTTTCAAGTTCACGATGCCCTGCGCTGGTCCGGCGGCGGAAAAGGAATTGTGCGGCGATGAAATGCCGGCGCCCAGCCCCAGAAAGGGCGTCTGATTTCCTGTAGAGACGCGGCTTGCCGCGTCTCCGGCTGCCGGCAAACTCGTTTTCGGGCAACCCGGCGGAATGAAATGCCCGAGAATCCAGCCCCGGAGGGGCGAACGAGCTTAGCCCCGCGCTTCAGCGCGGGGTAAGGTGGAATGACGACCGAAGTTCTCACGCACACGCTCAAGCGCTGCGCCACCCAAAAACAACTGCAACGTCGAGTTTTTCCGCAGCCTGCTAGTGTCTAACTGGAAACCCGGACGGCGAAATTACGTGCCCGGGGCTTTCTCGTGATCTAGCATGGTGCGTGGACAATGATTGCCAGAGTTCCCGGCACTGGTTTTCAAGTCGACGTTTTCAGGCCGAAGAACCTTTTGTCCGCTAACTCAATGGGCGCTTCGGAAAAAACACAGCACGCCATTCGGCGCAGCACTCGACTGCCGCTGGAAGTTCCGGTGCTTGTGACCAGCCTCGACACCGCCGCGCCATTTTCCGCGCGGGGCAACACTACCCTGGTGAACGCGCACGGATGTGGGCTGATCCTTCCCGGCGAGGTCGCGCACGGCATTCAGGTGCGGCTGGAAATCGTTTCGGCAAGACGGCACACCACGGCGCGGGTGGCGGAGGTGGTTCCACTGGGCGGCGATCCCGAGACCTGGCTGGTCGGCCTGGAACTCGACGTTCCCGGCAACTTCTGGGGAATCGAGTATGCGCCTTCGGATTGGAAGATCGAGGAGAGCGCATCGCCGGCTGCGGAGCCGCAGCGGCCAGAGCAAGAACCGGGCGCGGCGGCGAAACCGGCTCGATCCAGACGCTGGCGCCTTACCGACATCAGCGCGGGCGCCTGCTACCTGGAGACGGCTGCGCCATTTCCCGCCGATACTCCGGTGTTGCTGAGCATTCGAGCGTTGGACACGGAGTGTCTGCTGGATGGAGTGGTGCGGGTGTCGCATGCGCAGACGGGAATGGGAGTCGAGTTCACGGGAGCACCAGCGCACGATCAGCGGGCACGGGTGGAGGAACTGATCGGCCGTCTGACGGGCAGTCGCGAGGTTCCGAAAATCTTCGTTGGCCGGAAAGAAGGCCAGCACGCTGCGCCGAATCCGGCGCCGGACGCCGCGCAGGATGCCGAATCGCCCGACCCGCTCCTGGAGTTGGTTCGCGAGGGGCCGTCGGTGACTGCAGAACAGTTTCTGAACGATTTGCGAACGCAACGGCTGGGCAAGCGCCGCGACCCGCGGATTGATCTGGCGTTGCCGGTGCTGCTTACCGGGACCGACGTCAGCGGTCGTCCTCTGGACCAGAGAGTGATGACGATCAATATAAGCCGGCGCGGAGCGCTGTTGGATGGCGTCCACGGAATGCTTGGACAGGACGACATAATTGCTCTCGCCCGCTTGCAAAAAAAGGAACAGTTTCGAGTCGCGTGGGTAGGGGGAGAGGACACTCCGGCAGCGGGTCAGATCGGGGTGGCGGCGGTCGATCCGAATACTTCGTTTTGGCATGAAGTGCTCGAAGCGACGGCGCAGTCAGGGCTGGAGACGGCCAGCCTTCGTGCGAACGATCGCGGAAACGATGGCGGGACGGGGCGTTAGCGGCCCGACCGCGCGATGGTTAGCGCTGCCGATGCAAACTTGCTGGTGGAGAGCCGGGCGTCCCCGCCCGGCTGGACCCTTCGACTTCCCCCTCGGCTTCGCTCGGGGCTCGGCAAATCCGGGCAGGCTCGCGAGACGCCCGTCCCTCCACCGTAGGACTCACCACGCGGTCACGGCACTGGCGATGCGGGAGTGATAAACTGCCTCGCCGGAGGGCTTTATGTCAGGCGAGTTTGGGTCTAAGACACGGGACCGAGCACTGGGGATGGGCGCGAGGATCACGCGCCGGGATTTTCTGAATGGAGTCGCACTGACGGCGGGAGCGGCCATCATTCCGGCCATGATCCCGCCGGAAATGTGGGCTGCGGCAGCCGCCGATTTCCACCCCGGCGGCCCAAAAACAGGCCCGCCGGGGACCCCGGGTCTGGAAGCGCAGGGCGCGCCAGGTTACTATCCTCCCGGCAAGACCGGCCTGCGCGGCGACCACGCCGGATCATTCGAAGCCGCGCACAAACTCCGCGACGGCGCTTTCTGGGGCGACGCTCCCAAGGCCGTGGATACCGGCGAATTCTACGATCTGGTGGTCGTGGGTGGAGGCTTCAGCGGACTCGCCGCGGCGCACTACTTCCGCAAGACCGCGGGCGCCAAGGCGCGCGTCCTGATTCTTGAAAACCACGATGACTTCGGCGGACACGCCAAGCGCAACGAATTCCACGCGGGCAATCGCACGATTCTGGGTTTCGGCGGCACCTATTCCATCGAAAGCCCGGCGCCTTATAGCGCGGTCTCGAAGGCTCTGATCGAAGAGCTCGGCATTGATGTGCCTTCCTATCATAAGTACGTCAACAAGGACCTCTATCGTTCGATGGGCCTGAAACCGCGCATTTTCTTCGACAAGGAAACGTTTGGGACCGACAAGCTGGTCTTGAACACGGTGCATACCGGAGGAGATGAGAGCGGCATCAACGACGAGTCCGGCGAAGCGGGCCTGCGAGAATTCCTGAAAGAAGCTCCGCTCTCGGCGAAAGCCAAGGAGGATTTTCAGCGTCTGCTCGCGGAGAAGAAGGATTATTTCCCCGGTTTCAGCTCCAATGAAAAGAAGGCGCGCCTGGCTCGCATGAGCTATGCGAAATACCTGACCGAAACGGCCGGGGTGAGCGACGAGATCGTGAAATTGTTGCAAGCCTTTCCGCACCCGCTGTTCGGCGTGGGCATTGATGCGGTCGCCGCACAAGATGCCTGGGGCCTGGGATTGCCCGGGTTCGATGGCCTCAATCTCGACCCCACTCCCGGCAAAGGCATGAACCGCGACGCCATTCACAACGACGAAGCGGAAAAATATTTCTTTCACCATCCCGACGGCATGGCCACCATCGCCCGGCTGCTGGTGCGCAAGCTGATCCCGGCGGCGATTCCTGGAAGCTCGGCCACCGACGTGGTGCTGGCGAAGGCCGATTACTCGAAGCTCGACGAGCCGTCTTCTTCGATGCGCATCCGGCTGAACAGTACGGTGGTCAAGGTGAATCACCGGGGCGATCCGGCCTCGGCGAAAGAAGTGGAAGTCAGCTACTTTACCGAAAAAAGCCTCAAGACAGTGCGCGCCACCAACTGCATTTTGGCGTGCTGGCACGTGGTGATTCCGTACATTGCGCAGGAATTGCCGGACGCGCAGAAAGAAGCGCTGGCTTCGGCGCAGAAAGTTCCGCTGCTCTACAACAACGTACTCATCCGCAACTGGAGCGCGTTCCAGAAGCTGGGCACGAGTGCGATTTACGCGCCCGGCATGTACCACACCGGCGTGAACCTGGATATTCCGGTCAGCATCGGCGGCTATGAGTGCACGAAAAAGCCGGACGAGCCGATCGTGGTGCACATGATGAAGGCGGCCTGCAAGCCGGGACGCCCGGCGCGCGAGCAGCATAGGCTGGGGCGCATCCAGCTCTATACCACGACCTTCGAAACTCACGAGCGCAACATCCGCGAGCAACTCGCGCGGATGCTCGGCCCGGGCGGATTCGACCCCGCGCGCGACATCCTGGAAATCACGGTCAACCGCTGGCCGCACGGCTACGCGTATGAATACAATTCGCTGTTCGATCAGTTCTGGCTGGAAGGCGGCGAGACACCGTGCCAGGTGGCGCGCAAACCGTTTGGGCGGCTGGCGATCGCGAATTCGGACGCGGACGCTTACGCTTACGCCGATTGCGCCTTCGATCAGGCGTACCGCGCCGTGCAGGAGTTGAAAAAGAATTAGTGTGGCGCGGGCGCCCCCGCCCGCGTACGGCGGTGGGCGACTGATCTGCGGGGCGGAGGCATTGCAGATTCGATCAAGAGAAGACACCGTCTCCTCTTTGTCCTTTGGACGCGTGGTCGTCGCGCTGGCTGACGCGGGCAAGAGTGCCCGCGCCACACGAGCCAAGGAGGTCCTCACATGTCAAAGCGACCGACGACTGCGAATCGTCCTGCGAAGCCGCAACCGAAAGCGGATCGTCCGTTTGCGCCCGGCTATGGAATCGTGGGAGCGGAGGACGGTAAGGGCCTGCTTGCGTGGGCCTGGGTTGGCAGAAAAATGAACGACTGCCGCACGTTCTGGGTGGCCACGATTCACGCGAGTCAGGGACGTCCGCATGTGATGCCAGTGTGGGGAGTATGGCTCGACGACGCTTTCTTCTTCTCGACGGGACGGAAGTCCCGCAAAGGGCAAAACCTTGCCGCCAATTCCGCGTGCACGGTTGCGAACGACAACGGCGAAGAGGCGGTGATCGTTGAGGGCTTTGCCGAGGAAGTCAAAGACGCAGCCGTGTTGGAGCGCTTTGCGGCAGCCTACGTGAAGAAGTACAAGATGGACCCTCGGAGCATGGGAGAACCGATTTTCATCGTACGTCCGAAGACGGTATTCGGATTGATTGAGAAGAGTTTTCCGAAGTCGGCGACGAGGTGGAAAATTGTAAATTCGTAATTTGAAAAGCCGCTTCTCGGCCACATCAAATTACCAATTGCAAATCATCAAATCACAAATTGCGAAGCATTTTTCGCGCCGACAGATGGGCTCCCGTCAGCAGCAGCATCCCCGACAGGAACGCCCAGAACATCAGGCTGACCGAAATGGCGAACGGCCCATACACTTCCGCGAAATTCAGCCGCGGCAGGGCGAAGATATAAGCGTACTTCAGCGCCTCGGAAAGCAAGCCCATGATCACCGCCGCCGGCAGCACTCCCCGGGCCGGCACCTTGCCGTTCGGCAACAGCCAGTAAACGAGGAAGAAGATCGCGATGCTGGCCCCGATCGAAAAGATCTTCATGGTCACAAAGTTCACCACTTGCACATACCAGGCGCCATAACCGTGCAGCGCACTCTTTAAGATGGCTACGTTTCCGGCGGTCAATCCTACCGAGAGCAAGGCGAGCGATCCGCAGGCAAACACCAGCCCGAGCGACATCAACTGATTTCCCAGGTAAGAGCGGTTGTTGCGAAATCCCCAGACGCGGTTCAGCGCAACTTCGAGCGGCAGAAAAATTCCGGTGGAAGTAATCAGCAGCATGGCCAGCGAGAACACCTGCGCCCGATGGTGCGCGCCGACCAGCGCATTCAGGTTCCGGATCACGAATTCCTGGCCGGTCGGAATATAGTCGCGCAACAGGTTCTCGACTACACCGTACATCACCCGTGAATGAAAGACGTAGCGGATCAGCGTCATCAGCAACAGCAGGAACGGGAAGAATGACAGAATGGAGTTGGCGGCAACGGAGAAGGCAAAGGTGTGCACCTCGGTCCGGAGCAGATAGCGGGCGGTGGAGCGCACGAGACCCTCGGCCGGAGCGGCGCGAAGTTCGGCCGCGCCGTGCTTGTCGGAAAGCTCGATGGGCGTGATCGAAGACACTGGTTTCTCAAATATTATCAAATACTTACGGCTTTTCGTCGGATTTCCATAGCAGGTTGCCCGTGGAGAGCCGGGCGTCCCCGCCCGGCCGCCAAACGGCTTGCCGGACGAGACCTGCCCTTGCCTGCGCCCACGTCCATTTCGTTTCCGTTGGTTTCAGTAACTTAGCTCTTGCCAACTGCAATCTTCCTGCTATTATCTGGTGCTTCGTCACCCGGACCCGGTTGGCGATCAGCAGGGTTGACGTTTCTGTGGCAGCAGTCCGATATCGCGCCTTCGTTTTCGCGGCTTCGCGGTATTTCGTCGCGGGCAACCGTTCGACGGAATGCAGGGGAGCCGTTTCTGTTGGTGCGGCATCATCGGCGCGCGGCGACGCCAGCCAAAAATTCTTACCGCCGCTTAGAGGGGGTGCCCTGGTAGCGCGTGTCCGGTAGCGAGTTTCCGGTAGCGAGTTTCCGGTACACCAGGGCAAACAGACAAGCGACGGAAGAATAATTCTTAGATGACTCGAAAGGAGTTCTTTGTGAGAGAGAAGGGTACTGTGAAGTGGTTCAACGGGGCGAAGGGATACGGATTCATCCAGCGCTCCACGGGCGAGGATGTGTTCGTGCATTTTTCGGCCATCCAGGAGAACGGCTATCGCTCGCTGAACGAAGGCGAGACTGTTGAGTTCGATCTGCTCAAAGGCCCCAAGGGCTTCCAGGCGGGCAACGTCGTGCGCGCGGCATAAATCTCTCCAACCAGTTCGCAAACCCTCTCGCTTCGGTCGAGAGGGTTTTTTGTTTGGGTCGGGTTTCGTATCAGGGCATCGCTTTAGGCGGGTAGCCCGGGCCATCCCAATCATTTGAACTCACGAGGGTGCCCCGTCCAAGCTTTGCTTGGGCGGGCCCGCTAGGCGGCAGGATGCTTCCGCACTGTTGGAAAGATACCTGCCCGCTCTCTCCGCCGGGCGGTCCACTGCGACTCGATTTCTACTCGACCGACCTCACCATTAGCATAATGACGGAAGCTGCTCCAGACCCAATCTTCGGGACGCGCGACCAACCCGCGCATTACCGGATTGCGGTGAATATAACGGAGCTTCTCAACAAACTTATGCTCGCTCCATACGTTGAAATCATGGTATCGAGCCTGCCAGAACGGGTCTGCTGCCCGTAAGGCTAATGTCCGAGCGACCGACTGCTTCAGCGACTGCATAACTCGCGACAGCGAGCCTTGCTCCGGTTCGCTTACCAACATGTGGATGTGCTCCGGCATCACAACATAGCCGTAGACGCAAAGTCCGTAGCGTTGTCGTACCGGTTCGAGAGAAGTCTCGAACGTAGTCCGGGACGGAGCGTTCGTGAAGTTTGGTCGTCTCTTGTAACAGCTGAAGGTGAGGAAGTGCAGCTGGCCGGTTTCCTGGAAACGCCGCAATCCCCAGGGCATGGTTGCAACATACCCTTGAAGCGCTTTCCTCGTCTGTGATGACTGCTTTCTTGGTTTGTGATGAAACGGGCCCGCCCAAGCAGAGCTTGGACGGGGCACCCTCGAGAGTTCGGGAAAATGCGATGGGCCGGGCCACCCGCCTAATCCATCAGGCTGGAAACAGCCAAGAACGCCGTGGCAGCACGTTGAGGACATGGGAGCGCAAGCGGGGCGGGGGCGGCGCGGGCGGTGTTTGCGCGCCAACCAGCCCGAGTAGGCTACTGAACCCGCCCACCCGAGAACCTGCGTACCTCTTCGGAGAACCAGGCATTAAGCAAGTCGTACTCGTTCGCCTTTTCGCGTCCGTAATTGGCTTCGATGGCGGTGAGCATCACCGTGTTGAGCGCATCAAGACCGTAGCCGAGGTTGGGTCTGCGCTTGTTCAGAAGGTCGCTTATTTCAATGGCTAAATGGCGGACCCTTTCGGACCGCTCTTTGTCAACCATAGTCCCCTGCAAACCGCCGCCATGACCAAGCTTGTTCCGCAGGTTGGTGCCCGCGCTCGCCAGTGCTTGCCCGATACGGTGCCAGAGCCGTTTCACTGAAAAGAAACGAAGCCTTCGTAACTCCCGGTTTGCTTGTTCATCCATACTAACTCGATCACGCTCTATCCATTCCGCGAACCTCTTGTTAGAAATGGAACAAAAGCGATCACGCTTCATCGATTCCGAGAACTTCCTCACCTCTTCGGAGTAATGAGACAAAAGCAGGTCGAACTCGTTCGCCCTTGCGCCTCCGTAATTGGCTTTGAGGGCGTTGAGCATCACCGTGGCGAGCGCATCGCTCCCGTCGGCGAGGCTGGTTTGGCGCTTGATCAGAAGTTTCATGATCTCATCGGATAAGCGTATCGTTTCAGGACGGTCCTTTATAGTCCCGCGCAGGACGTTGTTCTTTGCGTCGAATTCGAATACAAACCCCATAGAGAGTCCCCTCGCCGATTTCTTAAACAATTTTCTTCTCCTTCTGAACTTTGTCGTATGCCGCTTCAGCCTGTTCCTGCGTCGTCTTGATGCCTTCCCGCGCCTGAGTCGCGATGATGCAGTCGATCATCAGTTTCCGGCGCAACACAGGGTCACGTAGGAGAGCTTTTGTGCCCAGCCTTTCACCCTTATCATCGATCAAGTGCTTTCGCCACTGACGCACAACGGAAGCAGCGTATTTCATATCTTCGAGCCACGCCTTAGCGTTATCTTCCGCCGTGCCCTCCGGCGTATTGCCGAAAGCTATGACGCGCCGGGTACCAACGTATCCGTACCAGTTGTCCCAGCGATTTTGCTTGATGCGTGCTTTTCTCATAGTTCCTAGTTTATTCAACGATGCGCTCTCCTTTTCCTTGGGTGTGATCGCGGGGTAGTCGGCTCCGCACTTTGGGCAGACACCGTTCACTACGCCGTTCCAAACGTACTACCAGTGATAGAGCGACCCGCAAGCGTGCGCCAGACCGTGGTCAATAGTGCCTTGGCGCGAAACGGTTTCAGCAGAATGCCACTGGCTCCCATGCTCTTGACAGCGAATCGTGCCGTGCACAAGCAACATGGAGCAGTGGATATGATGACGGGCATTGTCGGACAGTCGTGCTGGGTGCGATCCAGCAAAGTGATCCCGTGCGGATTGTTCAACAAATCGCACAGCATCAAATCGAATCGCTCGCCTGAATTCAACAGAGCCAGCGCCTCGCGACCGGAACTGACCGCTCGGCATTCGTAGCCCGCCGTCGTCAAGATGTCAAAGATCAGTTCACGGACGCCTTTGCAGTCGTCTACGATGAGAATGCGCTGTGGCCCCCCTGCCGCACTTGCCGTGTCACCACCTTGCTGAGTTCCAGCCATTGCCTTGTTCATGCAATGCCCTCCTGATGGGCTCCGATGAGCACCACCGTCCTATCTCCTAATGCCGAAATTCGCAGCGGTTTGGAACAACTTTGGAGGCTCTGGTACGAATTTGTTCCACGTTGGGCAATAGAGTGTTGGCTGCGAGACATAGTTCTCAAGTAACTCCGGCGCACTCCTTGCCCAACTTGCTGTGCAGACCGGTGGTTCTGAAGTTACCTCCGTAATCCTCCGACCACATCTTTTGGGCATGTACTCCGGTCCAAACGAGCATTCTCAGATTAGAACCGTCTCATGAAAGGAAGGCTGCCATGAGATCGGTGCTAGAAGGCTCCGGGTTCCGTTCACATCCGGGCGGAGAACACAAATGGCTGACTCCTACTCCTTCTCTGACGCGAAGCAACAATTAGAAAACGAAATGACGGATCGGCAGCTGCGGTTGATGAGCATGCTCACCAGTCAATCCGAGGGTTTGGCAGGGGAAAAAGAATTATTGGAAAGCGAGATCGAAGATCGCAATTTCGCGATTGACAAGCTAGAAGGTCAAAGCTGCTGTGACACTTGCGGAAGTCAAGTAGACGTTCCTGAAACGTTTCGCGTTCGCATCACGAAGTACAGCGCGATGATGCTGCGCGTACATTTGGTGATGGAGAAGGTTCGTGTCAGGGCGGAATGTGCCAATTGTTGCAAATACGATTCGCAACAGGAACCAGAACGATCTCTAGCGACAAAAGACGAGATTGTTCGTGCAATAGAAATGTTGGCGTGCTCAGAGCAGTGGCAGGAACTCAAGAAGGTCGCCTACCGGCGAGCGCAGCGTTTCCCCGCGAACTTAGGCAAAACTAGCGAGGATTTATTTCAGGAAGCACTGGTTTCGACATTGGAGGGTCGCAAGAAGTGGAAGATGGCTGCTGTCGATATCTTCGGTCATCTGCTGTTTGGAATGAAGAATATCGCCAATGGCTGGGAGGAGAAGTTCTACAGATGGGAATCTACCACACACAATGCTGAAGACGATGAACTTTCTCGGCTCGCAAACGTCAACCCCCCACGCAATTCGTCAGTCGATAAATGCCTCTGCGCAAAAGATGAGGTAGAGCGACTGTTCGGAAAATTCAGGGAAGACGAAGTGGCTACTGCCATACTTCAGGCGCAGAGGGAGGGTGTGACGACGGCGCGTGAAATCATGCAGGAACAGAAATTGACTAAGCGACAGTATGAAGCCGCACGGAGACGAATTCGTTCCCAGAAATCGGTTCTGATCGTTGAAGAATACGATCAGTTGCTGGAGCTTTTCGCCCGTTCGCTGAGGGCAATGGAATTTGCGGTTGTCACGGCTAGCAGCGCCAGCGAAGGTCTGCGTTTGTACAGCAAGTGCGGTCCGTTTGATGTGGTCATGCTGAGCTATTCCCTCGATCTAAACGGCATCGAGATTGCGATGAATATCCGCAAAAGAAGTCCGTCGCAAAATATGATCATCACAACGACTCATTGCAGCGAAGAAGACGTAGTCCGCCCGAGCGAGCTTGCCCACGTTCCAATCCTGCTCAAGCCATTTCATAGAACTGATCTGCAAGCAGCCCTCGACAGTTTCGCGAATAGCGTGAAAGAGCAACCAGCGAACCCTTGTAGGCAGAAAAGACTGAGGCGCACGACAGTCAAGATGCGGGTGCCTTTGCGGATCGTCAGCGTTTCGAGGCTCCCGAAGCGAGATGAAATTCTCAGTGCCACGCCGCTTTCCTGAAGTTCGACAAAGAAATCGCGCAACAACACCCGCTTAGTTGGCTCCCTTCATTCAAGGTAGCTTGCATTTCGCTCGGCGGGCAGGAGTCGTGTGTAGATGGGCGGGTGGCCCGGCCCAGCAATCATTTGAACTCACGAGGGTGCCCCGTCCAAGCTCTGCTTGGGCGGGCCCGCTAACCGCCAGGATCCTTCCGCGCTGTTGGAAAGATACCCGCCTGTTCTCTCCGCCGGGCGGTCCACTGCGACTCGATTTCTACTCGACCGACCTCACCATTAGCATAATGGCGGAAGCTGCTCCAGACCCAATCTTCTGGACGCGCGACTAGCCCGCGCGTTACCGGATTGCGGTGAATGTAGCGGAGCTTCTCCACAAACTTGTGCTCGCTCCAGACGTTGAAATCATAGTATCGAGCCTGCCAGAACGGGTCTGGGGGCTGGCCCACTTTTGCGCCATTACGTCCGAGGTGCCACCCTTCGAAAATCGCGAAGGTTGGGGCAGCCACGGTTCGATAGCACGAACGACAAGAACAACAAAGTTGGCCCAACCCCGCATAAAGCGGAGTTGACATTAAGGAGTATAATAAGACTTAGTAAGCAGCCCAGAGTGGCCGCAGCCGGTTCAAGTTCTTTGAAATTTTGATTTGGCTCGACTTAGTAAGTCGAACTCACCGATTCCAAAGGCCAAGTCCCCAGAAATGGACCTGTAACTCCTTTGGTATCTAGATTTTGACTTTAACTCCTTTAAACCCCTAGATTTTGATCGTTTTAGCCTGTAACTCTATGATTCTAATAGGGAGAGGGGGGGGTACCCACCAGTACCAACTAGTAAACATAGTCGAACCAAGTCCAGCGAAGGCAGGCCAAACTTTATTTTTCCAGCGTCTTGATATCCAGACTCTTCCACAGATACCAGCACGCGATCGAGCGATAGGGCGCCCAGGGTTTCGCGATCTTCTCCATCACGGCGGGCTTCGGCCACTTGCGTTTCTTGTAGTGCTTCTTGATGGCGGCCTGCACGCCGTAGTCCCCGGTGGGCAGAATATCCGGACGCCGCAGCGTGAACATCAGGAACATGTGCGCCGTCCAGACGCCGACGCCCTTGACCTGGGTGAGATGCGCGATCACTTCTTCCTCCGGCAATTCCGGCATGCGCTCGAACTCCAGCAGGCCAGCCTTGGTCTTCTCGGCGAGATCGCGCAGATACGCGGTCTTCTGTCGCGACAGCCCGACGCCGCGCATTTCGGCATCAGTCAGTTTGAGGATGCCCTGCGGCGTCAGCGGATCGCCGGCAAGAGCCGTGAAGCGATTGAAGATGGTCACGGCCGCTTTGCCGTTCAACTGCTGATAGAGGATCGCCTCAGCCAGCGAGTGAAACGTGGGCTCGCCAAACTGCATGCGGCACGGCCCTACGCGCTCGATAATCGCCGCCATTACGGGGTCGGATTTCTTCAGGTGCCGGATCGCCAGATGGTTCGCCAGGTGGTGGACAGCTTTGGGCATCGTTGTTCACTCCTCGCTGGACGGAGAGCAAGTTTAGCACAAAGGCGAACAAATGGCGAATTCAGCAGGTGACCATGCCGAATCCTGCATCGAGCGGGTAAGCGCGTGCCAAGCGAGAAAAGGTTTCGAGGGGAATCGTCCCCGGCGGGGCGGAAAATGCCTAAAATGCCACGAGGTGCGGCGCTGCCGCCAATCGGCGTCCGACCGTGTTCCTGGCAACGAGTTGTGTGCCGGCCAGCCTAAGCGCCAGCTTGCTGCTCGGCGATGTCGCCGATCACGGGCAGCTTGAACATCTGTCCCTGATAGGCCTTGAGCACCAGAATCAGCCAGATCACAAACCCAGCCAGACTGACCAGGGGCCACACAAAGATTGTTGCCCACCCGAGGAATGGGATGTGGCCAATGAATGCCAGGATGATCCAGAGCACGATCCAGGCGGCCGTAAAAAAGAGGCATTGAAAGGCATGGAAGCGGACGAAGCGCTTCTTGTTGAACGGCTCCAGCACGAGAAACACAATCGCCGGAATGATGGTCACGTAGGCCAGCGCGCCAGCTACATTATCGGTGAGTCCGGCGGTCGCGGGTGCAATCGCGCTCGCGCCTTGCACGGCGCCGCCAGCACATTTTGGACAGGTCGCTCCATCCGCGATCTGCGTTCCACAGGTTGCACAAAAAGCCACGGGAGCCTCCTTTGAGAGACGAGAGGCACGTTATCAGAACACTCGCTGCCGCGCAATGGCGGCGGAGAGGGCACCCTGAAGGTCCACGGATTTCTTCGTCTTCTTCTTGCCGCGCGGCGGCCGTCGTCTTTGCCCGACGGCTAGGTTCCCACTATCATTCTAACTACAGACTGTAAAATCCGGCGGAGCAGGGAATTCGCCTCCGCCATTTCCCATTTCTTGAAAGGCACGGATGATCACCATTGTTTCGGGATTGCCGCGGTCGGGCACATCGCTAATGATGCAGATGCTCGATGCAGGCGGGCTGCCGGTTCTTTCCGACGGCGAGCGCAAAGCCGACACCGACAACCCCAAGGGCTATCTCGAGTGGGAGCGCATCAAGCAGCTTCCAAAAGATCCCAGTCTGATGGCGGAGGCCGAAGGCAAGGTGGTGAAGGTCATCTCGCAACTGATTCTGTCGCTGCCCGCGGGCCACGAGTACCGTATCGTCTTCATGCAGCGTCCGTTGCCCGAAGTGATGAAGTCGCAGGAAGAAATGCTGCGACGCCGTGGCAATGCGGACTCAAACGCCGAGACATCCGCGATCGAAGAAGCTTTTCAGCGCCACCTCATCGAAGTGAACAAGTGGCTCGCGGGCAAGGCGAACGTGCAGGTCTGGCGCGTGCATTATCATCGCGTGCTGCGCGAACCGAAGGCAGTCGCCGAAGAAGTAGCTGCGTTCTTACGAGTCCCGCTCGACATCGAGGCCATGGTTCGGCAAGTGGATGGAAGCCTGTATCGCAATCGCATGAAGTAGCGCGGCGCGGGGAGGACAGCTTGCGATTCGGACGAATATCCCGCGGCATCCAGCGACACCGGGCAGGCGAGCCAAGTGGAAATTCAGCCTCGAGAATGAGCGGAGGAATTTCCAATCGCGACTACCCCGTCTGGGCCGGCGGGAGCGCGAATCCGATCTTGCTGCGGCGGCTGGGTGGCGGGCTCATCAGTCTCTTGATGACCTTGATGATTTCCTGGATGGCGCCGTCGTGCGTCTCCAGGTGTTTTTCCAATTCTTCAATCCTGCCAGCGAGTTCTTTGTTTGCGGCCAGCATCTCTCGTAAGCGGACAAAGGCGCGCACCACAAAAACGCTCATTTCTACTGCCTGCTCAGAGTTGAGCACCGTCGCTGCCATGATTGCGCCATGTTCCGTGAAGGCGTATGGAAGCGAGCGTCGGCCGCCGCGCCCAATGTTTGAGGTCGCAAATTGCGACCTCAAACATTTGTTCTCTCTGGGAGTGAGCTGGAACATGAAGTCTGCGGGGAATCGTCCACGGTTGCGTTTGGTTTGTTCATTCAAGCGCTTTACGGGCACGTTATAGAGCTCTGCCAGAGCGGTGTCGAGAATAACTTTCTGATGGCGCAGAATCGTGATTTGGGATTCGATGGGGACCACGGTTCCTCTTCGACGGGTGACTGACGGCCGCCGTGTTCGTCCGGGTTGTGGCGAACGGTTTTGCATGCTGCCATCATAGTGATTACAACCCGCGGAGGCTGTGATCCATGGGCGCTCCGAATGTGATGAAAATGAAGTTCGGTCGTGCGGCGCCCTGCCGAGGAGGCGCGCAGAACTCAAGAAAAAATCTTTGAGGTCGCAATTTGCGACCGCAAACACAAATTATGTGATGCTCACTTCCGTGTACGTCCCGTACACCTGCCGCAGCGCTTCGCAGATTTCGCCGACGGTGGCGTAGGCGCGGACGGCGTCGATGATGTAGGGCATGGTGTTGACGTCGGAAATATTGCCGTTGCTGCCCGCGGTGGGAGTCTTGGCGGCGGCTTGCTTCAGGGCATCGAGCCGGCGCTGGACTTCTTCGTTCGAGCGGCGGGCGCGCAAGGCTTTGAGCTTCTTCTCCTGAGCGCGGGCTACCGATTCGCCGATGTAGAGAATGTGGGGCGACTCTTCTTCGATGACGAAATCATTTACGCCGACCGTGATCTTCTCATTGGCTTCAACCGCGCGCTGGTACTGGTAGCTGGCCTCGGCAATTTCTTTCTGGGGATATCCGCGCTCGATGGCTTTGACCATGCCACCCATCTGGTCGAGCTTCTCGAAGTAATCGAAGGCGCCGTTTTCCATGTCGAGGGTTTGCTTCTCGACAAAGTAGCTGCCGCCGAGCGGATCGACCGTTTGGGCAACGCCCGACTCGAAGGCAATGATCTGCTGGGTGCGCAGTGCGGTGCGCGCAGCCTCCTCAGTGGGCAAGGCGAGGGCTTCGTCGTAAGCGTCGGTGTGCAACGACTGTGTGCCGCCGAGCACGGCCGCCAGTGCCTGCAGGGCGACGCGCGCGATGTTGTTCATCGGTTGCTGCGCGGGCAGCGAGACGCCCGCGGTCTGCGTGTGGAAGCGCATCAGGCGGGTGCGATCGTTTTTGGCGCCGAATCGATCCTTCATCAGGCGATACCAGATCTTGCGCGCGGCGCGGTATTTGGCGATCTCTTCGAAGAAATCGTTGTGCGCGTTGAAGAAGAAGCTGAGGCGTTGCCCGAAGTCGTCGACGTCGAGGCCGCGGCGGCGCGCCCACTCGACGTATTCGACACCGTCGTAAATGGTGAAGGCCAGTTCCTGCAGCGCGGTCGAACCGGCCTCGCGAATGTGGTAGCCGCTGATGGAGATGGTGTTGAAGCGCGGCGTAAACTTCGCTCCGAACTCGAAGGTGTCAATCACCAGGCGCATCGAGGGCGCGGGCGGATAGATGTACTCCTTCTGCGCGATGTATTCCTTGAGGATGTCGTTCTGCAGGGTGCCGGAGATCTTCTTCCAGTCGGCGCCTTGCTTTTCGGCCACGACCAGGTACATAGCCCAGAGCACGCTGGCCGGTGAATTGATGGTCATCGATGTGGTGACGGTTTCGAGGCTGATGCCGTCGAACAGGATCTCCATGTCTTCGAGCGAATCGATAGCCACGCCACACTTGCCGACTTCGCCTTCGCTCGCCGCATGATCGGAGTCGTAGCCCATGAGCGTGGGCAGATCGAAGGCAACCGAGAGTCCGCCGCCGCCGTGTTCGAGAAGATATTTGTAGCGCTGGTTGGTTTCTTCGGGCGAGGCGAAGCCGGAGAACATACGCATCGTCCAGAGCTTGCCGCGGTAGCCGGTGGAATGAATGCCGCGCGTGTAGGGCGGTTGACCGGGATAGCCAAGGTATTGATCGTAATTCCAGCCGGCGGGGAGGTCGGCCTGGGTGTAGAGGCGGCGGATCGGGGTGTTCGAGATGGTGCTGAAACGCGCGTGGCCGTGCTCGTCGAGGTTGGTGCCGGTGGGAGCGCCGATCGGTTTTTCGGGAGCCTTGTCGAGCGTGGGCGCCAGAGTTTTCTCGGCCCAATCCTTTTCGGACGCTGCGGGATGACGGCCCTCGAAGACGTCGGAAATCGGGCTTTCCGCAATGGTCTTGCGCAGATCGGCTTTCGGTTTGTTCTCAGGCATACAGTTCCCCGCGTTAGTTCCCACTATGGCTTTGATGATAGAGGAGGATCGTCATGCTGCAAAATGGCACGACCGACCGAGCGGTTGGTGAGGTTGAAGGTTTACCCCGTGACCTCTGTGTCCTCTGTGGTGAAGATTTCCTATGCGCAGCCCGCTTGACGCCGCTTTTCGCACGCACCTATGCTTGGTCTTCTTCGGCGGAGGGATTCTGAAAGCGTTCCGGCGGCTGTTGCAGCGTACTCCGGTGTACGGCGCGTACAAGGCGCTTGGTCATTATCCCGACTACTGGTACTGGATACTGCGCGGGCGACCGCCGCGATCTCCGCATCTGTTGAAACAGAAAGTAGTGCGCGAATACGGCGAGAAATTTGGGCTGAACACCCTGGTCGAGACCGGAACTTACTACGGCGAGATGGTCGCCGCGATGAAAAGCCGCTTCGACCGCGTCTATTCCATCGAATGCGTTCCGGCGCTGGCGGAGCGGGCCATGCGCAAATTCGCGCGCGACGAGCACGTTCGAATTTTCTGCGGAGACAGCCGCGTGGTCATGCCCGAGGTGCTCGCATTATTGAAAGGCCCCGCGCTGTTCTGGCTGGACGCCGGTTACTACGGCTGGGTTGGCAGGCAGGGCGATCAGCAGCGGTTATCGGCGGAACTGGAGATGATTCTGAGCCACCCCTACCCACACATGATCCTGCTCGACGACGCGCGCGGACTGACGGGCCGGGACGGGATTCCTTCGGTTGGTGACGTGAAGGCTTATGTGGAGTCGAAGTTTCCGCAGCGGTCGGTGGCAGTGGAGTTCGACATCATGCGCATCACGCTGCGGGAGTAGCGGAGGCCGCCGGAGACGCGGCGAGCCGGGTCTCTACATTGATTGTTTCGAGCGCGCAAGTTCCCACGCCTTCGCGTATTTCCACGACACGTACACGGCGTGGTAGAGGTGCAGGAGCAAGCCTTCGCGGCCGTCGAGAAATCCGAAACGGAAAAAATAGTTGTAGAAAAAAGTTGTGAGCGGGCGCACGACGATGTTGAACACGCTGAAGCCGCTGCGGCCTTTGGCGACTGCCATCTCGGCGCCAAGGGACGAGTAATGGTTCATGTGGTCGATGTAATCGGCGAGCGTGGGGTAGGAGTGGTGGAGAAGTGGTTGATTTAGTCTTCCGTTGACACCTTTGATTAACCTTGCATCTTCGTGAACCAGGCGCTCCTCGAACTTCGCTGCAGCTTTGGGGAACAAACGCAGTTTGGGGTCGGGCCAGAAACCGCCATGTTTGATCCAGCCGCCGAGAAAAAAGTTCTTGCGCGGAATCCAAAAACCAACCGGTGAACCTGTCTCACCGCGTGCCTGAGCTTCCTCGACAGCCATCACCTTCTCTATGACTTCCGGTGAATCTCCTTCTATTGAATCAACGCCGAGACGCCCGTGCATTGCTGCATAGACTTCTCCTGCGAGTCCAGGCCCTAACTCCTCATCCGCGTCTAAACTCAAAATCCAATCGCCGGTCGCTTTGTCGATGGCTGAATTCTTCTGCGCGGCGTAGCCTTTCCATTCTTCAACAAAGACTTTCGCCCCGAACGATTCCGCCATCTCGACGGTGCGGTCGGTCGAACCGGAATCGACGACGATGACCTCGCCTTTGCCGTCGGCGACCAGCGGCTTCACGCTGGCCAGCGTTCGCCCGATATTGGCCTCTTCGTTGTGGGTGATGATGACGACGGAGAGGATCACACGGGGCTCCTGCCGCTGCGGGTGCAGAGCCTGCCGAGCTGCGCTCGGCTGGGACGGCCGAGAGCCTGCCCTGAGCTCGCCGAAGGGGCGCCCGTCCCCACACAAGCCTTCTCCACATGAGCCTTGCCGATGGCCGAGAGCGTCACGGAGAGAGGATACGCGAGAGGCGGCCTTGCGCAAAAGGGAAACGCCGGGCGGCGACGCCCGGCGCTCCATCGTAGGATTCTCTTGCTCAGGTTGCGACGCTACTGTTGCGGTTGGGCCGGAGGGTTCGCCGGCGTTAGCTGGTCGGCTGGCCGCGCCGCCACGTGCGGAATATTCGGCGCATGCGTGACCTCGCCCCGCTCGGCCTCGGCAATCAGGATACCGGCGTGATCGAGCAGAAGACCGATTGCCCGATCCAGTTCGACTTCGGCCTTTTCGTAGAGGGCCTTGGCCGAGACCAGCGTGGATTCAGACTGGGTCAGGGCCGCCTCGTTCTGCAGCACCAGGGTTGAAGTGGATGCGCCGAGCGCGTACTTCTTTTGTTCGGCATCGAGCGACTGGCGCGCCAGATCCACCGCCGCCTGGGCGGAAGCGACGCTGGCGCGATTCTGCTGCACGCCAAACTGCGCGTTGCGCACCTCGATGCGCACCTGGTTCTCGATCTGCTGAATGCGCAGTTGCGCCTGCCGGTATTCAAATTCCGAGCGCACCTGCGTGGCCTGCGCAGCGCGGTTGCGAATGGGGATGTTGATCGTGATACCCGCGCCCTTGTCGGGAGCGGTGGAATTCACCAATTGGTTCAACGTAGAGCCGTACGAGACACTCGGGAAGGACGTGTAACCCGCGCAACCCTGGGCGGTTGGGGTTTGCAAACAGACGTACTGGGGATTCTGGTCTCCGCCCAAACCGGTGCCACCGTAATAGGCGAACAGGTCCACGGTGGGCAACAGAGCGCTGCGGATGGCCTTATTGCTGATGTCAGTATTGGAAAGATTGATACGCGCTTCGGCCAGCTCGGGACGATGACCGAGCGCATCATTCACCAGATCCTGGGTAGGGACAACCGCTTCCTGCGCGGACAATTCCATGGTTGAGGTAGGGATTACTTCAGCGTCTGCCAGAGCCGGGTCCACCAGCGTACGGCTGAGCGCGTTCTTCATCAGGAGTTGCTGCAGTTGAAGATTGGTTAGCGCTACGGTCAGGGTTTGCTGATTGCTGGCGACTGTGCTCTGCGCCCGGACTACTTCGATCGGCGCGAGCGTCCCGATTTCCACCTGTTTCTGGTTGTCAGAGAGGGTCTTTTGCGCGAACGCCAACTGCTCCTTTTGAACCCTGACGTTCTCGTAGGCGAAGACCAGGTCCCAGTACATGTTTTCGATCTGGTCGACGGTGGTGGTGATTTGCAGGCGGAAAGCCACATCTGAGATTTCACGATTGTTCTTGGCGATCTGAATGAAGCGAGTGTTCGGGGCGAATCCAAAACCCTGCAACAAATGCTGCGTGACCTGGGCGCGGAAGCTGGAACTCAGAGCCGGGCTCAGCGAGCTAAATGCACTACCCGTGGTAAACCGGCTATTGTTGAAGCCGACGGCGAGGTTCGTGCCCCACTGGAATCCTTGCGTGTAGCTGAAATTTGCCGTGCTCGTGTTCTGCTCAGTGCCCACGCAAAGAAAGGCGGAGCACTGGGTCCTGAGGTGATCGAGTTGCAGCGTTCCCGTGAGGATGGGATCGAAGCTGGTGATGAGCGGGCCGCTGCCGAGGGTTGATACGACCAGGCCGCCCGCCCCGACGCCGGCGCCGCCGGCCGCGACCGAAGTTCCGCCCTGCCCCGAGCCAACTTGTGCGCCGAGTCCGCCCACGCCGCCGCCGGGCGTGTTCTGCACGACGCCGCTGTTCACACCGAGAATGCTGGAGCCGGCTTTGGCGCGCCAAACGTCGGTATCGGCGATGTTCAGGTTGTAGCGGGCGATCGCGATGTCGAGGTTGTTTTCGAGCGCCAGCGCGACCGCGTCGTTAATCGAGATGTAAAGTTTGCCGTCATGCAGGAACTGGTCGATGCGCGGCGTGTTGGCTAGGTTCGGGGGCGCTACATGGCGCGCAGTGTAGGGCGCGAGCGGGTTGGGGAAGTGCGACTGCGGGTGCGCATACTCCTGCACGTCAAACGGCTGCGACGATGACGGCACAGCCTTTTGGGCCGGCATCTGCGCCGACGGCGCGGCGGGCACGGGCGAGGCATCCTGCGCCCACCCCCCCGCAGGTACCATGATTACAGCAAGGAAGACGGCGGCAAGGAAAAGGGCGGCGACCCGCTGAATAGCAGTCAACACTTTAGAACGTTGCATTCGCATCATCTCCATCGATCAAAACTCGAACGCTTGAACTCGAGAGGAACGGACGTAGTGGCACGCACTTTTGCTAACACTCTGTTAATACGTAGAACGACAGGCCAGAGTTCCTTGCAATCTTCGTTCTTGCAGTACTCTCCTTGCGATGCTGTGGGAAAGCAATCTTTCTCATGGATCGTAAGTAAAAGTGACCGTAAGTGAAATAGTATAGCTGACGCGCCGCCGCACGCCCGGTCACGGCAGCGGTAAAACTTTGTAAATACTAACGATGATGTTCACGCAGCTTAGGACTCGAAAGACAACGTGCGTAATCTCAGACTGATCCTTTCTTATGACGGCGCCGAATTCGCCGGCTGGCAGGTGCAGCCCGGCCGGACTACCGTGCAAGGCGCGCTGGCCTCAGCCATTGGACGCTTGAGCGGGGAAAATGTACTGCCTCAGGGCTCCGGTCGCACCGACGGGGGCGTGCACGCACTGGCCCAAGTGGCGAGTTTTGCGACCGCGTCGGCAATTCCGACCGAAAACTGGATGCGGGCGCTGAACGACATTCTGCCGGCTTCGATCCGGGTGCTGGAGGTGACCGAGGCCGCGCCCGAGTTCCACGCGCGCAAGTCGGCCCGCGCCAAGACTTATCGCTATCGCATTCACCGCGGAGCGATCTGTCCGCCGTTTCTGGCGCGCTATGTCTGGCATTACCCTTATCCCCTGGAGGAATCGGCGATGGTTGCAGCCGCTGGCGTGGTCGTGGGTGAGCACGATTTCACGTCGTTCGCGGCAGTGGATCCGGAGCGGGTAGAACGGATGGCGGCCGTAGAAAATCTTACCCACCGAGGACATAGCGAAAGGGCCGTCAGTAATGTTAGGACGATCTTCTCTTCGATCTGGACGCGCGAAGGCGAAGAATTGATCTACACGGTTCGCGGCAGCGGATTTCTTCATCACATGGTGCGGAACCTGGTCGGCACATTCTTGCTCATGGGAAAGGGAACCGTGAGCCAGGAAGATTTGCGCCGCATCCTCGACGCGCGCGAGCGCACGGCGGCCGGGCCGACCGCGCCCGCCAGCGGGCTGTATCTGGTCGAGGTGGAATACTAGTGTAGCGCGGGCACTCCTGTCCGCGTGCTCGCAGCAATTCCGCCGGCGGCGCGGACAGGAGTGTCCGCGCTACACGAACAGTCCGGCAATTCACAAGCAGGATAAGGCGCTGGCGCGCCCCTTCCGTCCCGCGTACACTTCTTCGCAGATGGCCACCAACGTCGAATTCGTCGTCTCCCACATCGCCTCCGTGAACCCGGCGACGGGCGAAGTTCTGGGCGAACTGGACAGCGCCGGTCCGACCGAAGTGCGCGCTACGGTGGCCCGCGCGCGCTCCGCGCAACCGGACTGGAACGCCTGGGGTATCCGCAATCGCGTGCGGCTATTGCGCCGCTTCCAGCAGATTCTTCTCGCGCATAAGACCGACATCGCGCGGCGCATCACGCAGGAAGCTGGCAAGCCCCAGGTCGAAGCGCTGCTCACTGAGGTTCTGGTCGTGCTCGACGCGGCGCGATTCCTGATCGACAACGCCTTCGCGATCCTGCGCGAAGAAAAGTTGCCGCACGGAAATCTCGCGGTCAAAACCAAGTCAGGGCGTATTCTGCACGAGCCGTATGGCGTGGTCGGAATCATTTCGCCGTGGAATTATCCGTTCTCCATTCCGGCGACTGAAGCCATGGCGGCCTTGGTTGCGGGAAATGCCGTGGTGCTCAAGCCCTCCGAGTTGACGCCGCTGATTGCCCTCGAACTGCAAGCACTGCTGCGCGAGGCCGGAGTTCCCAACGACATTTTCCAGGTGTTGCCGGGCGAAGGCGAGACCGGGGCGGCGCTGGTGAAGGGCGAAATCGACAAACTGGTCTTTACTGGAAGCGTCGCGACGGGTCGGCGAATCGCGCAGATCGCCGCCGAACGCCTGCTTCCGGTGGTGCTGGAACTGGGCGGCAAGGATCCCATGCTGGTGCTCGACGATGCCGACGTCGATGTCGCATCGAGCGGCGCCGTCTGGGGAGCTTTCGTGAATGCGGGGCAGACCTGCTTGTCGGTCGAACGCTGCTACGTGCATCAGAGTTTGTATCCGGCCTTCCTCGATGCCTGCTGCGAAAAGGCGCGCAAGCTCCGCGTCGGCAATGGCATGGATCCGGCCAGCGAAATCGGCCCGATGATCCACGAGCGGCAAGTGCGTGTGGTGGAATCGCAAGTGGAAGATGCGCGGCAGCGCGGCGCCCGCGTGCTGGCCGGAGGCGCGCGATTGCGCGAACTCGGCCCCACATTTTTTGCGCCCACCGTGCTGGCGGACGTGGATCACAACATGCGCGTGATGCGGGAAGAGACCTTCGGTCCGGTGCTGCCGATTGCGCCTTTCCGCGACGATGCCGAGGCGGTGCGCCTGGCGAACGATTCCGACTACGGACTGGCCGCAAGCGTGTGGACGCGCGATCGCGCCCGCGGCGAGCGACTGGCTCGCCAGACCGATGCCGGCACGGTGATGGTGAACGATGCCGTGTCGTGTTTCAGCATCAGCGAAGCTCCACACGGCGGCGTGAAGTCGAGCGGTCTGGGGCGCACGCATGGCCGCTGGGGCCTGGAAGAAATGGTGCGCGTGAAGTATCTCGACAACGACCTGGTTCCGCGCATGAAAAAAATCTGGTGGTTCGGCTACGGTGGCGGATTCGCCGGCGAAATGGAAGGTTTCCTCGACTTGCTATACGCACGCCCGCTGCGAGAAAAAATCAAAGCCGCAGTGCGCGCGGCCGGGGCGCTGTGGCGGAGAAAACTGTAAAGCTGGAAACATCCTAAAATGTTTGTCATCCTGAGCGAAGCGAAGGACCTGCTGTTTCGCACGTCGGCAAGAAAGCAGATCCTTCGCTTCGCTCAGGATGACAAGAGAGTAGAGAACTCGTGACCGATTCCCGCACGCTGTTACGCCACACCCTCGCCACCATCGCCTATCGCGGAGCGAAAGCGATCCGCAATGCTGGGCCGAGCTTTGCCGAATATGGTTCCGCCGAAACTTCGCGCACGCCGGCGAAAATTCTCGCGCACATCGGCGACCTGATGGACTGGGGTCTCGCCATGTCCGAAGGCCGCCGCGAATGGCACGATTCCTCTCCGCTCGCGTGGGAAAAAGAATGCGAGCGCTTCTTCACCGCCTTGAAGAAGTTTGACGACTACCTGGCGTCGGAAAAGCCGCTGCGAGTCTCCGTCGAAAAATTGTTTCAGAGCTCGATCGCCGACGCGCTCACCCACATCGGCCAGATCGCGATGCTGCGGCGGATGGCCGGTGTCCCGATAAAGGGCGAAAACTATTTCGTAGCAGAAATTACCGTCGGACGCGTCGGCGCAGACCAGGCGTCCCCGCGCAAGGAGTTTGACTAGCCGGGCGCTGATAAAAGATCAGTGCAGGATTAGTGGCTGACTCGCCCAGGAGTAGCCAACAAAGTTCCTCGAGTCTCATGCCCCTACAATCTCTCTTACTGCGCGATAGCCCTGATCGATGGCGGTGTTCGTGTAGGCATGGCCGTCGGCGTCCGAGTTCGCGATCTTGATTCTTCCGAAGGGCTGCCGTCCAATCACACACGGACGTTCGGACGCCGGCCGGTCGACAGGCTCGAACAATTCGTTGTATTCGTAGCTATATCCGTGCGGCCAACGATTCACCGTGATCGCCTGAATGTCGCGAGCGGGATCGAAGCCGCCCGCTGCGAGTATGCGGCCAAGTTGATCTCGTACCTGACGCTCGAAGGTTTCGAATTTTGTGCTGACGAGCTCCCACCGTCCTGCCCGGTACTGGTCCTTGCAATTCAAGCCGGGTTCGCATGGAGTGCGAAGAAGGTGAAGCAGGCAGGACTCATCCGGCGAACTGGGAAAGTGGTAGTCGCCCATGGAGACGGGGAAATCCAATGTAACGTTGCTGAAGTACGCTCCCGGAGCGTAGATCGCGCTAATACCGAGTTTCTGAAATGCTTTCCAGTTGCTGATTTGCACATTGGTGTAAACAAGAGGCATCTTCACACCGTAGGCGAGCGCTTCTTTTTGTTTGTCTGATATCTCCGGACACAAGTAGGGGATGACCGTGTTGTAGCAGGCGAGTATGCAATTCGCGCCGCGAACGCGGTGAGCCTCTCCGCCGCGAACGTAGGTTACTTCGACTTCTTTTGCGTTTGCCGCATCTCCGATGTGCCGGGCTCTCACCGCGGTGCTGTTCAGACGGATGCGAATCGGGGAAGAGGCATCGTCCAGGCCAGCATAGTTCGCGCGGGCAGTGACGATGTCCTCCATGGTATGGCCGGGAAGAACGCCGGGCACCAGGGAGCGCACCAGCATTCTGGCGATGGATGCGTTGCCGTCCGGAAAATGGAAGATGTAAGGCTCATCTTTTTCGGGATTCTCTTCATGGTCCTTGGGAAGACTCATGCCCGTGAAGCCGGGAAATCCTTCCCGGGCGCAGTCATATGCCGACACGGCATCGATCCCGACGGCATATATGTCATGGGTTGAGCTCTGAAATACTTTCACCACATCGGGGTGAACCTTGACGTATTGCAGCAGAAAATCTTTGTAGCTGGTCTTGATCAGCTTGGATTTTTTCTGCTCCGGAGTAAGGTCTGGGATGTAATCGACGCGGGCGTGCTGTAGACGGAGGAGATCCTTACGGGCGGCTTCCGCGATTGGAATCTGGGCAACGTTCTCCAATGTGAAGTCGATGCCGAAGTAGTGGAGGCCTCTCTGCGGCACCAGGCGTTCTGTGCCAAATGTTTCCTTGTCGAAGAAGACGGCCTCTTTCAGGTGCATCGAGCCGAACAATTTTTGGTCGTAGTATTTGTAGAAGCGCCGTACGTCGATTCCCAGTTCCTTCAAAAGCCCAATCGATTCCTTGCTGTAATTGCCCGGCGCCTCAATGGACTGGGTCCCGCCGTATCCGAGCAGCAATCGCTTTCCTGCCTGGAATTCATTTCGCTTGGCGTGGCCGCCGAAATCGTCGTGGTTGTCGAGGATCAGAACCTTCGATTGTTTTCCAGTAAACTTGCGGTAGAAGTATGCCGCCGCCAGGCCGCTCATACCAGCGCCGACAACCACCAGGTCATATGACTCCCCGTCGTCCACGGACTCGGGCCACTGCTTACCATCGCGCAGGTCGTGGGCAACCTCCCAGGAACCATCGTGAGTGCCGCGAAGGCCGGTCTTGGCAGGCGGGTAATAACCGGGATCCTTCTCCGGAGCGAATGGGGACTGTGGCACGCCGAAGGCTTCCAGCCAGGTGGGGCTTGCTGCAAAGAGGGACGTGCCAACGGCGATGCTTATTCCATTCAGGAAATCACGACGGGTAATCGCGCGCCCCATACCTAACTCACGATCTTGATCCTTATCGTTCATTACGCTTCTCCCTCCCAAATTCAGGGTCTCTGGATTCCTACCCCGCTTGCCGCCAGCCATTGTGCTCGCAATCCGCAATGGATGTCGATACAAGGCGTGCCCGTGAGACATCGCGTGCCTTTGTGTCCTTTGTGGTGGATGAACTTAACGCACCGCCCAAAGCGCGGCGTCCTTGGTCTGAAGGCCCCGGCTGAGTAAAATAACGGGCAAGCGGCCTTTACCATGGCCCGCAGGAGATTCAATGGCTTCCGGCGAAACGGCAACTGCTGTCACCAGCACAATTCCGCAGCTTCCCAACCACAAAGTCAAGCTCAAGAAGCCGGGCCAGCGTGCCTGCAATGAGAAAAACGAAAAAGGCAAGTTCTGCGGCGGACACCTGAAACGCTGGTTCTACGCCGCCGACGTGCTTGAACAGGAGTGCGGCTGCGTGGAGAAAGCCTGGGGAGCGGACGCCGAAGTGTATCGCTGCGAATTTTGTCAGACGCTCTATCTGCCCAGTCCCGACGATCCCCGTGGGGTGAACGTCGCGGGCACAGGCCAGATTTCGGTGTTCGGGCTAACCGTTCCTCCCAAGGAAGAGAAAAAGGCCTAGCGTCTCTACTCCGGCTCCCGCGCCAGTTCTGGACTCGGTACCGTCTCTCCCTCCAGTTCCTTGTGCCGCGCCGCCCGCTGTTCATTCAGCATTTTAGTCGCTGATGCCAACTCCTCCCGGCCTTCTTTCTCGCGTCCCATGCGCATCAGCACCTGCCCGCGCAGGTAACGCGCGCTGGCGTTTCCGCTGTCGAGCCGGATGACCTGATCCAGTTCCGATAACGCCGCCGCGTAGTGCCGTCGGCGTTCTTCAACCTTCGCGAGGCCCATGTGCGCGCCGATCGACTGTGGATCGAGCTTCAGCGCGCTGCGATAATTCTTCGCCGCCTCGTCCTCGTTTCCAACCGTCGATTCCACACTTCCCAACTGTTCGTAGCTGAAGGGCACGTCGGACTCGATCGCGATGTCCTTGTGAAACTCGTCGCGCGCCCGGTCGTAGTCCTGCTTGTGCGTGTAAGCCAGACCCAGATTGAAGTGGACGAAGGGCAGCTTCGGATCGGCCTGCGCCGCCGCGTCCAGCTCCTTCACCGCGTCGTCGTACTCGCCGCGATTCAGATGCGCCTTGCCCATAATCAGGTGGAACTCGGGTGTGTCCTGCCCGATCTCGGCCAACCGTCCGTACGCCTTCTCCGACAGCGCTGTATTCTTCACTTTCTCCGCCGCTCTCCCGAGCACGTAGAGATAATTCAGCTGGTTTGACGCCTGTCCCCATAGTGGTTCGAGCGTGCCAACCGCATCCGTCCAACGATCGTTGAAGAAGTAGCAAAGCCCCAGCAGATAACGAGCTTGATAGGAATCCGGCGACTGCTGCACGACCGACTCAAACGGCTGGATCGCCCGCGCGAAATCGTTCTGCCGGAAATACGCAAGCCCGATGTTCAGCCGGATTCCCGCAATGTCCGGCGCCAGCTTCTCGGCCTTGCGCAGCGCCGCAAGAGCCTGTGGCCACTGTTTGCGACGCATATGAATCACGCCGAGGTTGGCGTAAGCTCCGGCCACGCCGGGATTGATCGCCAGCACCTGCCGGAACTCGCGCTCGGCTTCATCCAGCCTGCCCGCATGCAGCGCGGCTTCTCCGGCTGCAAACACCTTTTGCGGTTCACGCGCCGCCTGCGCCGCTCCGGCCCCCACCTTCGCCGTGCTCTGCGCGCTCACCCCATTCGAAAGAGAAAGCAGCAGGAGAACCACGAAGGGCATGCGAATGCTTGACACTCGATTCATCGTCCTGTAGTGTCCGCCAGCAAGAGGCTGAAATTCAAGGAGTCCATGGAATCTGCTGATTCGAAGCCTGCGCGAAATGCCTCCTCGGCGAAATCCCGCCGCAAGTCCGAGCCCACCCGCAAACGGTCACAGCCGGCCGCGGTCACCATCCGCGACGTCGCCGAGCGCAGCGGATTTTCCTCGGCCACGGTTTCCATCGTCCTGAACAACGCGCCCCTGGCCCGCTACATTCCCGACACCACCAAAGGAAAGATCCAGCGCGCCGCCCAGCATCTCGGCTACCGTCCCAACCTGTTTGCGCGCTCGCTGCGGGGCCGGCGCAGCCACACCGTCGGCGTCATGGTTTTCGACATGACCGACCCGTACTGCACGCTGGTGCTGCGCGGCATCGAGAACACGCTCTACCAGTCGTCGTTCCTCCCCATCCTCACCGATGTCCACAACGAGCGCAGCCGCTTCGAGCGCTATCTGGAAATGCTGCTGGACCGCCGCATCGAAGGCCTGGTCGTTCTGGCGAACTGGCTGTTTGTGGACATCAACGTCCTCGCCGATCTGGAGAAGAACAACATTCCGACCGCCACCGTGGGCCGCGAGCTCAAGAACGACAAAATCAGCTCGGTGATCGTCGACAATGCCGCAGGCGCGCGCGCCGCCGTCGAACATCTCCATTCGCTCGGCCATCGCAAAATTGCGTTCATCCGCGGCCCCCACCAGTTGTCCGACACCGAACCTCGGTGGCGTGGCGTGCGGACGCTGGCCCGCGAACGTGACCTCGAACTCGACCCGCGGCTGATCGTCGACCTGCCAGAATCTGGAGATCCGTTTTCAAGTTTTGAACAAGGATACAGGTTAACGGAGGAATTGCTGCACCGCCGCCGTCCCTTCACCGCGCTGATGGCCTTTGACGACATGACTGCCTTCGGCGCCATCCGCGCGCTCGGCAAAGCCGGCATTCGCGTCCCCGATCAGTGCTCGGTGGTGGGCTTTGACGACGTCTCGCCTGCCGCTATCTATTCTCCCGCGCTGACCACCGTGCGCCAGCCCATGGAAGTCATGGGAACGGCCGCGGCCACCATCGTGCTCGAAGCCATCAACGCCGCTCTCGAAAAGAAGCCAACCCGCACCGTTCACCGCAGAATCGTTCCCGAGCTGATCGTGCGCGAATCCACCCGCAGCGTAAAGTAGCTGCCCCAGGGACAAGCCCTGCATTTTCTCTTGACAGAGGGAGGCACCTGACGCAGTATTGATACGTTTTAATAAAGGCATTTGCCTGCTTTTGAGGAGGGAACGCTGGTGGCGCCGGTGTTCGGCGTCGAATCGGCGAGGGAGGTATCGATGAGGTTCCGTCTCTTTTGTGGAATCGTGGTGCTGCTTACAGTGTTCTCGGCAGCGAAACTTTACGCCCAGGACACCGGCGCGATCACAGGCACGGTCCGTGACAACACCCTAGCTGTGATTCAAGGAGCTGACGTCAAAATCAGCGGCACCGCTGGCGGCATCTCGCGAGCGACCACCACTAACTCCGACGGCGATTATTTGGCCGCCGGTCTGCCGGGCGGTATTTACAACCTGACCATTAGTGCGAAGGGTTTCAAGACCTTCAAAGGCAACGGCGTCGTATTGCGTGTCGGCCAGAGGGCCCGTGTGGACGCAACGCTCGCCGTCGGAGACGTCGCCACTGAGATCGTCGTGCAGGGCGAGCGGTTAAATCAGGTCGAAACCCAATCTTCCGAGCTTTCGGGAACCGTAACTGGAAAGCAGATCAGTCAGCTTCAGCTCAACGGACGCAATTACACGCAGTTGCTGGCGCTGACTCCGGGAGCGACCAATCAATCGGGCGCTGACGAGCCCGGCACAGGCCTGGCCACGGTCGCATACAGCGTCAACGGCGGCCGCACCGAGTACAACAACTGGGAGATCGACGGCGGCAACAACATGGATGATGGCAGCAACACGACGTTGATGACGTATCCCAGCATCGACGCCATCGGGGAAGTCCGCCTCCTCACTTCCAATTACGGCGCGCAGTACGGTCGCAACGGTTCCGGAACCGTTGAAATCGAGACCAAGTCGGGCACCAAGTCATTCCACGGCGACGTTTACGAATTTGTCCGCAACGACGACTTTAACGCCCGCAATTACTTTTTGCCGAACGTGCCTCCATATAAGAAGAATGATTTCGGCTACACCATTGGCGGCCCGGTGTTTATTCCGGGTCTTTACAACGAGAGCAAGCAAAAGACATTTTTCTTCTTTTCCGAGGAGTGGCGAAGAGAGATCCTCCCAACAAACTTTAACGTTCCGGTTCCCTCTTGCGTGGAGCGCGGCTTGCAGCCCGGTTCGGGTGGCGTCGGCTGCACGGGGACGCAGGCCCTGGTTGGCGATTTCAGCGAACTCTGTGCGGTTGGAACAGACTGCCCGCAATTCATCCCGCAGGGCGGCTCGACTGCCCAGGCGTTCCCGAATAATCAGGTTCCCATCGATCCGAACGCAGTGCCGCTTCTGGCAATGTTTCCCTTTCCCAACACTCACGACGCCACCAATGGCTTGTGGAGCTATGTTTCATCGTCGTCACAACCCACGCATTGGCGCGAAGAGTTGTTTCGCATCGACCACAACATCAACTCGAACCTGCATGCCACGGTGCGCTATATCCACGATTCCTGGAGCTCGGTTAATCCCACGCCTTTGTGGACCAACGGTGCAAGTTACCCGACAATCCAGGACGCCTACGGGCAGCCGGCTACCAGTCTCGTAGCGCATCTTACGGCGACAATAACTCCAACCTTGCTAAACGAATTTGTGGCCAGTTACTCCGTCAACCACATCACCTTCCAGAATAAAGGGGCGTGGCAGCGGCCCGCTGGATACAACCTGGGTCTCTTCCAAAATGGCTTTGGCGGGGGAAAGCTGCCTGGAGTTTCGCTGGCCGGCGGTACTGCTTTCAACGGGATCGCCCAGGATGCAGGTTACGTGCCCAATGGGCCGGTAAACTCGAACCCGAGTTATACCTACCGTGACAACGTGTC
>Ga0209039_10000695_pt1 | contig 32414 bp, 26 predicted proteins | sample BogFormECP12_OM1_FD_188238 | JGI IMG/M metagenome (GOLD analysis project Ga0209039, IMG submission 188238) | Bog forest soil microbial communities from Calvert Island, British Columbia, Canada - ECP12_OM1 (SPAdes) (version 2) | ecosystem: Environmental > Aquatic > Freshwater > Wetlands > Bog ... | reverse complement strand
TCGTCGATCCGAATACCGGGATCGTCGTCCGGCTGATCACGATAGCCGACTTCAAGGCAACGGACGTGGTTCACCAGGAAGACCAGCGCATCGACTACGCCCCCGCGACGGTCGGCGGCAAGGCTTTGGAACTCCCCATCAAGACCATCGTCAACACTGAGATTGTTCCCAACGCCGACACCGGCGCGGGCAAGTACATCACCCGCCATACCCTGTTTACCGCCGAGTACAAGAACTACCAACTGGCCGCACACTAGGAAGCGGAAGATTCACAACCGGCGCGGCGGTTGCCCCTTCGGCCGCCGCGCCTGGGAACTGTTCTGAAATACTCATGGCCGGCAAGGCGTTTTCTCCGCCCAACTGGCGCGCCGATTTTCCTTGAAAGGAATAAGCGAATGAAACGCCTCTGCTGGTTTCCTTGCAGCAAGGCAAGAAGACCTGCGAAGAGGTCGCCAGCTACGCAGACTATCGCCTGGCAGGCGCCGCTCAGAAGTAGACCGCTGCCTGTTTAGCCCCGGATCGCACAGCCAGGACTTTTTAAGGTTAACTAACCTGGAATTTAACCCCGGTGAAACATCCAGGTAACCGGTGTAGCCTTGTGGTCTGGCTGTTCTGCTGACGTATCGTGGATGAATAGCGGTTCGGTGCGGAGATGGATTTTGCCGGCTTGGTGGCAGTCCTGGCTCTTCCAGCCGATGCCGCTCGGCGCGTCACGGTGGAGCAGTTGGAGTTGGCTGTGCCGCGCATCTGGTCGCCAGCTGCGCAAACGATCGCCTGGCCGGAGCCGCACCGAAGGAGTCCGCAGTTTTATTGCTGGAGTTAAGTTCAATCACTCTGCCGCCTCGGCAGATCCTACTTTTTCTGGAGGAATGGGAAGATGAAACGCCTGGTATGGATACTCGCAGTTCTGATGCTGGCTTCGCCCGCGTGGGCCGCCAGGAAAATCACCGTCGGTCAACTGGAGGACTTGCTGCGTTCGCTACAGCAGGAAAACAAGACCGACGCGGATGTGGCCGCCCAACTCAAGCAGATTGAGCTGACAGAAGAACTGACCCGTAAAGCCATGAACGGCATGGTCAAGTACGTTCCGGGCCCGCTGTCGACCGAGCAGATCTACGTCCTGGAAGCGCGCAGCGCCGATCTCATCCCGCCGGCCTCGGACCTGCCGGCCACTCCCGCCCTGGACGCGGCTGCCCGGCAGGCCATCCTCGCCAGGGCTGAGACCTACGTAAAAAGAACTTACGAGCAACTTCCGTCCCTGACGGCAACCAAAGCCACTTTGCGCTTCCAGGACAACATGGAGGCTGTTGCCTCCTGCTCGGGCGTAGTTGGATGCGCACAGGAGTACGTGGATACTACCCCCGGGTACTCTAATCCGGCCTCGTTTGTCCACTACATCAGTTCCGCTGTAACGCCGGTCGTGAGCGAACATGGGGCGGAGAAACTGTCCCCGGAAAAGGACAAGACCCGTTGGGGAGCGAACCGGATGATCGCGCTCCGCGAACCGGACCCCAGCCTTGCTGTCGTCTTCGAGGAGGCCAGAGATGCCGGGAGCATCCAATGGCTGCGCTGGGAACTGGTCAACGGGAGGCAAGTTGCCGTCTATTCCTTCGCTGTGCCAAAAGCCAAGGCGCACCTCACAGTGGACATTTGCTGCTTCCCGAATATCAACCAGACCGGGATCGCAAGATTCTACACACCCTTGACCGCGAACACGATCGCCGGGGATGAAGCCGCGGGGGGCGGGTCGGGTGGCGTAACGGGCAACTTTCAAACCAACACCGATTGGCGCGATTACAAAGCCATCGCGCCTTACCACGGCGAGTTCTTCATCGATCCGGACACCGGCATCGTGGTGCGGATGATCACTGAGGCGGAATTGAATCCATCTGAGGTTGTTCACCAGGTGGACACGCGTATCGACTACGGTCCGGTAAAGGTCGGCGCCAGGATCCTGGTGGCGCCGGTGAGGACGATCGTCAACACCGAGGTGGTCCCCAACGGCACCTCTGGCGTGGGCGGCTACTCCACGCGCCGGACGCTGTTTACTTCCGAGTACAAGGATTATCAACCCGCCGCACCGGCTCGCTAGAGTGGTTCACCGCCGGTTTTAACAAGGGCGCGGCGGTTGCTTCCCTTAGCCGCCGCCAAGAGCCACGACGAGCTGCTGGCCCGCATTGACGTTCATAGCCGCGAGGTGGCCGCGCTGCGGGGTTAGCCTGCGAGTGAGTGAACGTAAAGTCTGCTGGATTCAGACCATTTGGAACAGGGAGTCATCAGACGCGAATCAATTCAACCGGAACATCAACATGGCACTGACTCCAGAGCCGTTCGGTTGTCCAGGCTATTGCCTGTTTGCTCTTGGCCAGCGCCAGACAAGCTCGATCCCCGAGCGAAAGCGCTCGACTGACATGCGCATACGCAGCGGCTAACCCCGCATCGGTCCTGCCAAAGGGAACCAATTCGACGCCTGCGAGAATCGCCGAAAGGTCATCTCCGCACAGTAGCAGATTCTCTTTCTGCATCCGCGTCAGAATCTCGCACCAGTTTACTGAACTGATGAAAATCTCCGCATCAGAGCCCAACTCCAAGGCATCCAGCAACTCGTACACACGTCTACCGCCCGACTCATTCAAAATCATCGCCAGAACGGCGGAGGCATCCAGAACGATTCTATTCACGCTCCGCTTCCTCTCGTCGTTCCGCTAAGAACTCATCGAGAAGCCCCGCAAGGCTCCCGCGCTGCTTGATGATTCCTGCTCGAATGCTCTCCAAGGCCATTTTTCGGCTCAGAATCCGGATTGCACCTTGGTCGCAAGCGACAGTCAAGCGATCTCCAGCCTTAAGGCCAAGCTCCTTTCGGATTGCCGCAGGGAGGACTATTCTGCCACTCTCACCCAAAACTACCGTTTCAGTCATTGTTTGCCACCATAATTATAGTATGGCATATTTTACGAATTCTGGCAGAGAAAGAACAAGAACTGTGTTGCTTGTGCACCCACCCGTGCCGCAGGCGCTATTCCCACTCGATGGTTCCGGGGGGCTTGGAGGTGATGTCGTAGACCACGCGGTTGATCCCGCGCACCTCGTTCACGATCCGGCTGGAGATGCGCTTCAGCACCTCGTAGGGCAGCGGCGTCCAGTCGGCGGTCATGCCGTCTTCCGAATGCACGGCCCGCACTGCTGCCGTATAAGCGTATGTCCGCTGGTCGCCCATCACGCCCACCGTCATCACCGGCAGCAGCACCGCAAAGCTCTGCCAAATCTTGAAGTAAAGCCCGGCAGCCTTGATCTCCGCCACCACGATTTCGTCCGCCTCCTGCAGCAGCGCCACCCGCTCCCGCGTCACCTCGCCTAGGATGCGCACCGCCAGCCCCGGCCCCGGAAACGGCTGTCGACCCAGAATCTCCTCCGGCATCTCCAGGTCGCGGCCAACGCGCCGCACCTCATCCTTGAACAGGTCCCGCAGCGGCTCGATCAACTTGAGCTTCATCCGCGCGGGCAGCCCGCCCACGTTGTGGTGGCTCTTGATGGTCTGGCTGGGGCCCTTCACGCTGCTGGACTCGATCACGTCGGGGTAGAGCGTGCCCTGCACCAGCCAGTCCACCCCGCCGGTCTCCTTGGCGATGCGCGTGGCCTCGTCGTCGAAGACCGCAATGAACTCCGCTCCTATGCGCTTGCGCTTGGTCTCCGGATCGATGACTCCGGCAAGTTGCTTGAGGAAGCGCTCGCTGGCGTCGACGGCCACGATCTTCAGTCCCAGCTTGTCGCGCAGGTTCTTCTGCACGTTCACGAACTCGTTCTTGCGCAGCACGCCGTTATTCACGAAGATGCAGGTCAACTGGCTGCCGATGGCCTTGTGCACCAGCACCGCCGCCACCGATGAGTCCACCCCGCCCGAGAGCCCGCAGATCACGTGGTCCTGGCCCACCTTCTCGCGGATCGCCGCCACCGTGCTCTCGATGAAATGCGCCGGGGTCCAGTCGCCGCGCGCCCCGCAGATTTTGAAGAGAAAGTTCTTGATGAGCTGCGGCCCCAGCGGCGTGTGATGCACTTCGGGGTGGAACTGCACCGCCCAGATGCGCCGCTCCTCGTTGGCAATGCCAGCCAGCGCGTTCGAGCTGACCGCGGTGCGCCGGAAGCTCGCCGGCAGCTCCAGCGCCTCGTCGCCGTGGCTCATCCAGACTTGGAGCGTGGGCGGCAGCCCGGCAAACAGCGCCGTTGCGCCGTCCTCGATGGTCACCTCGGCATGACCATACTCGCGCTTTTCACCCGGCCGCACCTTCCCGCCCAGGTGGTGCACGATGAAATGAAGACCGTAGCAGATGCCGAGCATTGGCGCGCCCAGCTCCAGCAGTTTTGGGTCGGCTGCCGGCGCATCCGCGTCATAAACCGACGACGGTCCGCCAGAGAGGATGATTCCCAGGGGGTTGAGCGCCTTGATTTCGGCAATGGGCGCCGTGCAGGGCAGCACCACGGAGAAAACGTTCTGCTCGCGTATCCGCCGCGCAATCAGCTGCGTATACTGCGAACCAAAATCGAGGATAACGATTGTCTGGGTGTCCACCTTTCAGTGTGGCAGGGGTTAGGGCCGAATGTAAAGAAGACAATCCGGCCATTTTCCAGCGCAGCGAACAGGGGCCTTGAGGCTACTGAACGCAGACCCGCAATAAAAGTGGCTTTAGCCGCGGGCTTTTCGTTTATGCTGCTCAGGCCGCGTCCCAACGCAGCCGAAACCGGCTCGGCGGAGCCAGTCGCGGGTATACTGGACCGTAAACTAGAATCCAGGATGGAATCCCGGATGAATCAATCTCTGCCGGCGGTCATGATTAAGAACCTCGCATTCATGAATTGAGCGGTAACTCAAAGCCACGGATTGCGTCTTGTATATGGGCTTTTGCTGGTGAACTGAAGCGGAGGAATCTTATGTCAGTCCAGAACGCCTTGAGGTCTCTTCTGGCCGGAGCGCTGTTAGCCTGCGCGGCCTCCGCGCCCCTTGCAGCGCAGTCAGGTTCACCTGCGTTGAGCGCAGCCCCGGCGCCGTCGGCTCCGGTCAAGGCTGCATCCGGATATGACCAGCCGCCGAAATACATTCTGGATGTGATGCGCGCCCCCTCCCCGCCAACGCCCGTGGTGAGCCCGGCAAAGGACACGATTCTTCTTGTCTCCTTGCAGGATTACCCGCCGATTTCCAGGGTGGCGACGCCTTTTCTGCGCCTTGCGGGCGTGCGCGTGGAGCCCAGGAACCACAGCAAGCACGATACCCCGGGCGGTTACGGCATCACGCCCTGCGTCACGAACTTCGAGCTAGTGCGCATCGCCGATGGCGCGCAGATTCATGTCGCGCTTCCCGAGGGCGCGTGTCCGGGCGGGCCAGTCTGGGCTGCTGACGGAAAGCGCTTCGCGTTCGTGAATATCGCTACCGATGCGGTCGAACTCTGGATCGGCGATGCCCAGACCGGCGAAGTGCATCCCGTGCCGGGAGCGCGTCTCAACCCGATGTTCAATGACGAGTTGCGGTGGATGCCCAACCAGAAAACGCTCCTGGTCAAACTGGTGCCTCAGGGAATGGGCGCGCCGCCCCCTGAGCCGATCGTGCCGAATGGTCCGAGCATCCAGGAGACGGGAGGCGAAAAAGGGCAGAGCAGCACCTATGAAAACCGCGACACGCTCGGCAGCATGCACGACGAGGATCTCTTCGATTACTATGCCTCCTCGCAACTGGCCTTCGTCGATGCGGCGACCGCCGCGATCACGCCAATCGGCAAGCTGGGGAATTACGAATCGCTGGATCCCGCGCCGGATGGGCTGCACATCCTGGTCACGGCGATCCACAAGCCTTACTCGTACGTCACCACGTACGATCGCTTCCCGAAGGATATCGAGGTCTGGGACACATCGGACCGCACAAGCATTCATGTTCATACCGTCGCTTCGCTTCCACTGGCGGATCGCGTTCCCGTCATGGGCGTTCCGCTAGGCCCGCGCGATTTTTCCTGGCGTGCCAACGAGCCGGCGACGCTGGTCTGGGCTGAAGCGCTGGACGGCGGCGACTGGAATGTTAATGTTCCGGCGCGCGACAAGATCATGCTTCACAAGGCGCCGTTCGACTCACCCGCACGCGAGATCACGCGCGCCGAACAGCGTTATGCCGGCTTCTCCTGGAGCGACCAGCCGGGCATCGCTCTTTTGACCCAGTGGGATCACAACCGGCACTGGTGGCGGACCTTCATCATCGACGTCGATAATCCGCAACAAAAGCCCCGCCTGCTTTGGGATCTCTCCACCGACGAGAGGTATGCGGACCCCGGCAATCCAGTGATGCGCCAACTGGCCAACGGCTCCTGGGTGATTCGCCAGGACGGTGATTCGATCTACCTTTCGGGAGCCGGCTCTTCGCCCGGCGGGGATCGGCCGTTCCTCGATCGGCTCGATCTCAATACCCTCAAATCCGAACGCCTGTTTCGCTGCGACAAGACCTCTTACGAGCGTTTTCTTTCCTTCACCGGGCCGGAGACACGTACGTTTCTCACCTGGCGTCAATCGCCCACCGACCCGCCCAATGCCTTTGCGCGAACGCTGGGAAAGCACGTCGATGCGCCCGCCGGAGAAGCGGCCTTTGCCTCAACCAGCGTCGCGATTACCCACATCCCCGATCCCACGCCGGAGGTGCGGGCGATCAAGAAGCGTCTGGTTACGTACAAGCGCGCCGACGGGCTTGACTTGTCCTTCACGCTCTATACGCCGCCCGGCTACAAAGAGGGCACGCGCGTCCCCACCATTTTGTATGCATATCCTCTCGACTATGCCGATCCTTCCAAGGCCGGCCAGGTTAGCGGCTCGCAGGAAACCTTCACGCGGCTCCGCCAATACAGGCTGCTGCTTCTGGCGGGCTACGCGATCATCGACGACGCTTCGTTTCCCATCATTGGCGATCCCAAGAAGGCCTACGACACCTATCTGGAGCAGTTGGTCGCCGATGCCAAGGCCGCGGTAGACGAGGCGGTGCGGCTTGGCGTTGCCGACCCCGCTCGCATAGGAGTCACCGGACACAGCCATGGCGCTTTGATGACCGTGAATCTGGTGGCGCATTCCGACTTGTTCCGCGCCGGCGTCGCCACCAGCGGCTCCTATAACAAGACGCTCACGCCTTTCGGTTTCCAGAATGAGCAGCGATCGGTTTGGGAGGCGCAGGACGTCTATCTGAAAGTCTCTCCCTTTTTCTTCGCCGACAAACTGAAGACGCCACTCCTCATCGTGCATGGCGCTGAAGACGCGAATCCCGGGACCACGCCGCTGCAAGCCAGCAAGCTCTACGAAGCAATTCGAGGCAATGGGGGTACCGCTCGCCTGGTGATGCTCCCCCACGAGCCGCATTGGTATGCCGCAATGGAGTCGAACGAGCAGCTTGTTTACGAGATGCTGCGCTGGTTTGACAAATACGTGAAGAACGCCACGCCGCGGTAACCCCGCCTAGGAGCTTGAATGGAAAGAAGACAATCCGGCCGCTTTCCAGCGCAGGGAGCAGGAGCCTTCAGGCCCCTGAACGCGGGCTTGGCCGCACCCAGTCATCGCTCGGGCGAACCGGGTTCCCCAGCCATGCACCGGCCCTGGAGGGTGCCCCGGCGCCCACTTCGTCGATGGGGTGGAAACCGCACCGTCCGCGGCGCATCTTTCCCCCGCCTGCTCGTTGACGTTTCCCACCCTTCCGGCGTCCAAACCCCATCCGCGCCCGAAATTGGATCGCAGGGTTGCCGGGCGCGGTATTTGGCCGCGCCGGAGACGGGATGGCCTGGAAAAATGAGCTGTTTTGCCCGGTTTCTGGCCAAAGCTAGGCACAACCTACCCTTGGCTTTTACAATGCAGCAGGGACCTGTCCCAACCCAGCACCGCTGTGGAACTAGCAAACTTGGCGGCACACGCCTGACCAGGATGAAGGAATCGCATGAAGTTTACGAAATTCGGCAAGGCACTTCTGATGAGCGCCCTCTTTGCTGGCGTCGTCCTTAGCTTTACGTCTTGCAATCAGAGTTATACGGTCGGCTATTTGTATGTGACGGGTACAGTGACGGCCCAGTCCTCCGGCGAAGGCATTATCACGGGCATCGAGATTGATCACAATACGGGCAAGATGTCCGCAGTCCGTGGAACGCCCGTCTCCTCCGGAGGCGCCAACCCGGTTCGCGCCGTCCTGCTCGAGACTAGCCGCTTCCTGTATGTCCTCAACCGCGGCGCAACCGCTTCGGGCAGCGCCGACTGCACCACGGCGGACCCCTGCAAGAACTCGAATATCACTTTGTTCACGGTCGGCGGTAACGGCGTCCTCACTGCGCAGCAGACCTTCTTCACCCAGGGCATCAACCCTTTCCGCATGATCGCCGACAATTCAGGAAGCCACCTGTACGTGCTTGACCACGATGCGCCCGACAGCGCAGCTTACTCTGGCGTCACGCCCACGGCGGCCAACCCCAACAGTTGCATGTTGGCACTGGGGAACTCGGCCACATCCTGCGGCGACATTACGGCTTTCTCGGTCAACCAGAACACGGGGCGACTGCAGCTCATCGTCAATGCCCCGGTTACCGCGGCAAACGGCTCGGCCCTGCTCTACTTCCCGGTGCCGGCCAATCCCGTCGACTTCGCCCAGGCTGCGGGAAGCGTTCTCACGCTGAGCGGAACTCCAGCCGCCAGCTACCCGTATACCGGGGGCACCTCGGTTTTCCCTTACACCTACAGCGCCGCAAACGGACAGTTGACCATCAATCAGAACAGCTCCCAGCCGCTGGGCATCGCGCAGGGCACGGCCCTCGTATACGCCTCCGGAGTCGTTTACGTACTTGACAACGAACCCATCACCGTCAACTTTAACGACGTCGTCACGACCTCCTCAAGCCAGATCCTGCCCTTCGTCGTGGGCAGCAACGGCGCACTGGCGGCAGAGCCCGGCGGTGTCATTCCCGATGACCCCACTCTCTCCAATCCGATTTATTTGATAGTGGAGTCCAAGGGCAAGTTCGTCTACGTGGCCAACCAGGGGAACAACACCCAAGGGGCCAACGCGCAGAGCGGCATTGCCGGCTATTTCATAACCACCAGCCCTGCTTACCAACTCAGCTTCATCCCCGATGAACCCTTCGGCTCCGGTGCCGGCCCGCAGTGTCTGGTGGAAGATCCTTCGAGCCAGTTCATCTACTCGGCCGACTTCAATGATTCGTCCGTTACCGGCCGGGTGGTTGACCCGAACTCGGGTGTGCTCAACAATTTGCGCGTGACGAATACCTATGCGCTCCAAGGCCCGGCCACATGGTGCCTGGTTGACGGGCGTACTAACTAGAGCGGCGCCGAGTACAGTTGTAACGGGTGCGGGCGTCAGCCGGCTGGCCGACTCCCGCACCGGGTTTTCGCCCAGAATCCGGAATGACCGGATTCTTCTTCAAACGTAGACGGATGCCGGGCGCTGCTTTTTCCTGGATGCCCTGGGGTTCGATTCCAAAATCTGTTTTTTTCGGGCCGGGATTCCGGCCCGCTGACGAAAGATGCGCATGAAGTTCAACAAATCGAGCCAGTTGCTTTTAGTTTCCGCGGCCAGCCTCCTGGCGGCTGGGCTTCTGACCGCCTGCGGCACACTCACCGTGAACTTTGTCTTCGTGGCCAGTTCCAAGGCCGCGGGAACCAATAACTACGGCGAGATCGACGTCTTCGAGATCAACTCGGAGTCCGGCTTTATGCGTCAGATTCCTACCTCGCCCTTTCCTTCCGGCGGACGCGACCCCGTGGCCGAAGCCGTCTCCTCTGACAACACCAACCTGTATGTGGTCAACCAGGACGACAACTCCATCGTCCAGTTCATCATCGGCAACGACGGCAAGCTCTATCCGCAGCATACGGTGAATACGCCGGGAATCTACCCCCTGGCCGTCGCCGTGAGCGGATCGAACCTGTTTGTTGTCGATACCTACCAGCCGCTGCCGATCTGCTCCACCGCAGACCCCTGCTCGGGATCGGTGGCCGTCTTTCCCATCAGCGCCACCACCACATCCCCTCCCAGCGACGTGCTGGGATCGCCGCTCGCTAACGGAAGCCTGAACTACTGGCCTTTGAGCCTGCCCGGCAAGCCCAATGACATCATCGTGCCGACGGCCATCAACGTCCTGGCCTCCGGCGCCCGTCTCTACGTGACCGCCTATGACTCGACCGTAACGCCCTACGTTGGTTATATCTTCGGCTTCTCGGTCGCCTCAGGCGGCGCGCTAACTCCGCTGAACGGTGGCGTGCCCTTTGCCGCGGGAACCCAGCCTTCCGCCATCGCCAGTGACTCCACCAGCAGCTACGTCTACGTCACCGACTTATCAAACGGCAATGTTCTCGGCTACACCGTGAGCGCTGCGGCGGCTGACGCTGGCTCCCTTAGCCCGCTGAGCGGCAGCCCGTTCCCAGCCGGAAGTCAACCCTCCGCGATTGTCGTCGATCCCTCGTACCCTTATGTCTACGTAGCTAACTCCCTGGACTCGACGGTTAAGGCCTATTCCATGAGTAGCGGTGAGCTGACCAGTCTCGGCATCTATGCCACAGGCGAGCAGCCGGTGGCCATCGGCATCGATCCCTCGACCAACCACTTTCTTTACACCGCCAACTATCTTGGCAACGGGGTTGTAGGCACCGTCTCCGGCTTTCAGTTGAGTCCCACCGCCGGCACGCTCGTGAATTCGCAAAACTCCCCCTATACGGCCAACGCCCAGCCGACGGCCGTCGCCGCAGTTTCGCATAACGGCACGGGGGGCGGCATGCAGAAGTAACTGCCGTTGCGGCCGTAGCCACACATTGTAGCAACACCCCGTACCGGGCCTTTATAATACATACGGGGCAACTTAACCAGTTTTCTTTGGGCTTCAACTTGATGGCCCACGACGAAGGAAGCGCATGAAGTTCAGCAAATTGAGCCAGCTCTTTCTGGTCTCTACGATCGGCCTTCTAGTGGCCACCCTCTTGACCTCCTGCGAGATCACCACCATTGATTATGTCTTCGTGGCCAGTTCCCAGGGTTCGGGAACCGGCAGCCCCGGACAGATCGAAACCTACGATGCGGACTCCCAAACCGGCGCGCTGCGCACAGGAACACCGGCCGTGAACTCCGGCGGATCCAATCCAGTCGCTATGGCCGTGACCTCCGACTACCAGAATCTCTACGTCGCCAACCAGGGAAACAGCTCCGTGGTCCACTTCGCTATCGCCTCCAATGGCGTCCTGACGCAGAAGGACACGGTCACCGCGACCAGCATGCCCGTCGCCCTGGCAGTGAACACGGCCGGAACCTACCTGTATGTGGTGTCTTGCGTCCCCACCAGTTCTACCGCGCTGACTTGCGCCGGCGCCGCCACGCTCTCGGCCTATTCTCTCTCCAGTGGCACCATCGGCTCCAAGGTATTGCAGCAGACCCTCAGTCTCTCCGGCATTTCCAGCGCTTACGCGAGCGATGTTCTCGTTCCAACCGGGGTCACCGTGCTGGCCAACAACAGCACCGTTAGCGGCAACGCCGTCTTCGTCACGGCCTATGACCAGTCGGCCTACAATCCCGGTGGAACGACAACCAGTACTGCAAATCCCGGCTGGGTCTTCAGCTTTACCGTCGGCTCGGGCGGCGCGCTGACCCCAGCCATGGGCAGTCCTTACATGGCCGGCGTCAAGCCCACCGCCATCATCGCCGACCCCACAGACCGCTTTGTCTATGTCACCGACTACGCCTCCAACGAGCTGATCGGCTACACGATTCAGGACGGCAGCACCCTGGATTTCATGGTCAATGGCCCCTTCAGGACCGGCAACGAGCCCCAGGCACTGGTTGTGGACCCGCGCGGCCTGTATATTTATGTTGCCAACGCGCTGGACTCCTCGGTTTCGGCCTACAACATCACTCTGGCCACCGGCGCTCCCTCGACCGTGGTCAACGTCATCGGCAGCGCCGTCAACTCCACTGACACCACGCCGGTCGCCATTCTGGTGGACGCGGCGGTGGGCCGCTTCGTCTATACCGCCGACTACCAGGGCAACTCCATCTCCGGCTTTAAACTGAGCGCGGATACGGGCTCGTTGGCTCCCACGCAAGCTACGCCTTACCCCACCGGGTTCCAGCCCACCGCTCTGGTATCCGTTCCCCACGGCAACCATGCGCTGCAAACAGTAACCCCATAAGGACAGCGGCATTCCAGCGCCACAAGCCCAGCCATCGCGGCTGGGCTTTTTGTTGTGCGCGAGGCTACGCCCCCATCCACTTGCGCAGTAGCCGCTGCGCGGGCCTCTCGACCAGGTATCGCCCCAGCAGCGCCACGCCAATCAGCGCCGCGTAGCTGATCCAAGGGTCGAACCGGCTCAGGCCCAGCCGCTCCAGCACATGGGTGTCGTGAATCAGGTTCCACAGGTTGAAGTGCAGCAGATAGAGGCAGTAGCTGGCCTCGCCCACCAGGACCAGCGGGCGCAGGCCGAATAGTGTCGCCAGCCAATTCTCTCCGGCCAACCCCAGAACGATGCAGCCGAAGAACGGCAGCAGCAGGCCGTCGTGAAGAATCGGGTAGGGCGCCAGCGGCCCCAACTCCAGAATGGCGAAGGTCCCTGCAAAGCCGGCCAGCCCCAGCGCCACGCGCAGACGGCCCGGCCGCGGCGCCAGCTCATCCACGCCGGCCAGCAGAATCCCGAAGACAAAGCTGGCCAGGTGCGGCAGCGGCGTAAACTTGAGCGCCTGCAGCCACGGACCCCAGCTCCACCGGTCGGGATGCGGAATGCCGTCCGGATTGAACGCCATGTAGAGCAGGCCGGGAATCAAGCCCAGACCCCATACCGCGGCCAATTGAACCAGGGTTCGCCAAATCCGCGCCGGCCGTTTCCACTTGGCCAGCCAGGGAAAGAGAAGGTAAAAGAAGCTCTCGGCCGGCATGGCCCAGGCCGGGGTGTTCAGGAAGGTGGCCAGCGATGGAATCCAGCCCTGCAGCAGCAGCGGCGTGAGCGCCATGCCGGTCCAGAACATGGCGTGCGTGTGGGCCCAATACTCCGGCGCCACCATCCGCCAGCTCAGCAACAGGCTCAGCAGGTAGATGGGATAAAGCCGCGTAAACCGGACCTCCCAGAAGCGCGCCCGGTCCAGTTTGCCGGTCCTGGCCCGGCCCGCGTAGTTATAGGCCAGCACAAACCCCGAGAGCAGGAAGAACAGTCCCAACCAGACGAAACCGGCATTGACCACCGGCGCCAGGAAGCCAAACCATTGGGGATTGGAAAAATGAAAGAGGACGATGCCGGCGGCCGCGAGACAGCGCAAACCCATCAGTGCATCCAGCCGTTCAGGCTTGTGTGTCTCCATTCCGTAGCTTCTAGCCTCTAGCTTTTAGCTTCTAGCTCCAAGCCATGTCTTGTTCGGAGCAACATCCAGAATAATCAGAGCAGCTCATACGATCGACAATCAGCTTAAAGCTAATAGCTGTTCTTCACGCCGTCACCAGCGATCCGACCTTTTCGCCCAGCACCACCCGGCGGATATTCCCCGGCTGGTTCATGTTGAAGATAATCAGCGGTAGATTGTTGTCCTTGCACAGGCTCACTGCGGTCAGGTCCATCACCTTCAGCCCCAGGCGCAGAATCTCCATGTAGGTAATCTCGTCGTACTTCACGGCATCCTTCACCAGCACCGGGTCGGCGTTGTACACGCCCTCCACCTTGGTGCCCTTCAGCAGCACGTCGGCTTTGATCTCCATGGCGCGCAGGCTGGCTGCGGTGTCGGTGGAGAAGAAGGGATTGCCGATGCCCGCGGCGAAGATGACCACCCGCCCCTTTTCGAGATGCCGCACGGCCCGGCGGCGAATGTACGGCTCGGCCAACTGGTTCATGAACACGGCGGTCATCACCCGGCACTGCACGCCGCGCTTTTCAATGGCGTCCTGCATGGCAATGGCGTTGATGACCGTGGAGAGCATGCCCATGTTGTCGGCGCTTACCCGGTCCATCTCCCTGGCCTGCTCCTCCACGCCGCGGAAAAAGTTGCCTCCGCCCACCACCACGCCGACTTCCACGCCCAGCGCGTGAATTTCGGCAATTTCGGCGGTGATCCCCGCCACCTTGTCGGCATCCAGGCCGAAACCGCGTTCGCCTGCAAGTGCCTCACCCGAAAGCTTCAGAACAATGCGTTTATACATGCCTTTTCGAGTATCGCATACCGGCTGCGGCCCGCCAATCGCAGAACTGGCCGATTCATCTCGACGCCGATGCCCCAAAGAGAGTTTAATAGTAAAGAAAAAGGAGAGGACCGCCCCCGTTCCCCTCCGCGATGGTCGTGATGCCCATGAGTTGCGCCTCCCATTCATGCAAACGTATCTCCTTTGCCGGTCTGATGTGCGTCTTCATCCTGGCGCTCTGCGCCCGCGCGGGCGTTCTGCGCGCGCAGCAGATCTTGCCCTCAGACAGCCAACTCCCGTCGGCGCCCCTCCCCGCGTCTGCGTTCGCTCCCGTACCGGCGTCTGTGCCCGCGCCCCCGCCTGCGCCCGTCGCCATCGATGCGTTTTCAACTGCGGGTTCATCCCCCTCCATCCCAGGCTTGAACCCCGGCTCCTCCGGCTCCGTTCCTGTCCGCACCGCGCCGCGCGACTCGAGCCAGGGCTTTTCGCTTTGGGACGGCACGCTGCTGGACGCCATCCAGCATGGCGGAGGAACCCGCTCCGGCCGCTTTTCCAGCCCTGGCAGTCAACCGGTCGACTTCAAGTCCCTCTTTCAGGGGATAAACAGCCCCGGCTTCGGCCGCGGCCTAGGCTCCGGCGGACTGGGCCCAGGAACGAACGGCTTGGCGCCGGGAGGCCTCCAGTTCAATCAACTGAATCGGGGCGATCTGGGGGTGTACCTGAAGTCCCCGGCGGACAGCTTCCGCGTCGCCTACCAGGACGCTTTCGGCACAAGAAGCAATGGCCTGGGCGTCTTCGCGGGCCAGGGCTCCGTTCGCGCCACCTTCAACAGCTCCGCCTTCGGCAACGGGATGTTCAACTTCTCTGCGACCTCCATGGTGGGCTCCGGGCCCATGGCAGGTTCGATGCACAGCCTCTCCGGCAGCTCCATTAGCGGGACAGGACTCGCCAGCCCATCCGCCCCCGCCGGCACAGGAGCACGCCCCACCACGTCGCTCTCGCTGAAGCTTTCGTTCTAGTGCGCTGACGCCTCCCTGAAAGTGTGAGACTCAGCGCCAACCGGGCGCTCCTCTGCCCAAATGCAAAAAGGCCCGGGGTTTGCACCCTGGGCCTCTTGCGATTCCTGAATCTGGCTGAAAGTTACTCGCTGGCCGCTTCCACCGGCTTGGTAGTCGCCACCGTCCACTCCGGCGCACCCACCTTGAAGCGCGCGAACCGCCGCACGGTGATGTTCTCGCCCAGTTTGCCCACCTTCTGCCCGATAAGCTCCTTGATGCTCACTGCCTGATCCTTAATGAAGGGCTGCTCCAGCAGGCAGACCTCCTCGTAGAACTTGGCCATCTTGCCCTCCACGATTCTCTCGATCACCTGCGCCGGCTTGCCCGTGGCCGCGGCCTGCGCGCGAAAGATATCCTTCTCCCGCTCCAGGTCCTCCGCGGTCACGTCCTCGCGCTTCACGTAGCGCGGATCGCTGGCCGCGATGTGCATCGCGATGTCCTTCAGCAACTCCTGGAAGTCCTCGGTGCGGGCCACAAAGTCGCTCTCGCAATTCAACTCGATCAGCACGCCGATTTTGCCGCCGGCGTGTATGTACGTCCCCACCGCGCCCTCGTTGGTGGTGCGGGAAGCCTTCTTCTGCGCCGAGGCCATGCCCCGCTTGCGCAGCACCACGAATGCTTCCTCGATGTTTCCCTTCGTCTCCTGCAAAGCCTTCAGGCAGTCGCCCATCGGCGCGCCGGACTTTTCCCGAAGCTCTTTCACCAACTTTGCATCAATCTTTTCGCTCACTGTTCTTGTCTCTCTCTCTTGGTCTACGCATGGCGCCTGCCGCGGATTTCCGGGAAGCCGTCAGCTATTCGCTTTCAGCGATTAGCGAAAGGCATCTCGACCAGTCGTCGCGGTGGACTCATGCGGTCAGTTCAATCTTGTACAGCTAAGAGCTAACAGCTAAACAAAAGCGTGGCGCTCGACCCTCGCGGCCACGCTTGTCTCATGATGCGCACTTCGGCGCGCAGGATAGATTACAGAGCGCCCCCAGCCACGTCGGCCTCTTCCAGCAGCGCGGCAACCGCGGCGGGCGCCTTGCGAATGCCGCCGCCCAGCGCCGCTTCCAGGTCCACTTCCTCCACTGGCGCGGCCTCGGCGGATGGCGCGTCTTCGGCCGCCGGAGCAGGCAACTCTTCCTGGAATGCCTTGTCGCCCACCAGGTTCACGCCCTCGACCGCCGAGTCGGCGATCTTCGAGGTGAACAGGCGAATGGCGCGCAGGGCATCGTCGTTGCCCGGAATCACGTAATCGACCACCGTCGGATCGCAGTTCGTGTCCACCACCGCCACCACCGGAATGCCCAGCTTGCGGGCTTCCTTCACGGCAATCGTCTCGTTATTCGAGTCGACGACGAAGATCGCGTCCGGCAGCCGCTTCATCGTCTTGATGCCGGCCAGATTGGCCTGCAAATGCTTGCGCTCCCGCTCCAGCCGTATCACTTCCTTCTTGGTCAGCAGCTCATAGCGGCCATCCGTGGCCATCTCATCCAGTTCCTGAAGGCGCTTCACTGACTTCTGCACTGTCACCCAGTTGGTCAGCAAGCCCCCCAGCCAGCGCTGGTTGATGTACGGCATCCCGGCGCGTGTCGCCTCTTCGGCTACGGCATCCTGCGCCTGGCGCTTGGTGCCGACGAAGAGAATCGTCTTGCCCGTGGAGCACAGCTCCGTGACGAACTTCGACGCTTCCTTGAACAGCTTCAGCGTCTTCTGCAGGTCGATGATGTAGATTCCATTGCGCTCTCCAAAGATGTACTCCTTCATCTTCGGGTTCCAGCGCTTGGTCTGATGCCCGAAATGAACACCCGCTTCGAGCAGCTCCTTCATTGTGATCGTGGCCAAAGGGCCTCCTTCGTGGATTGCATCCGGACTGGCACTGCCCTGGCCCGGATTGATCCCGCTCGCGCGGGAGATTGGTAAAACCAGTGGTCAGTGGACAGTGAACAGTGGTCAGTAACCCAAATCCTCGGCACTGTTCACTGATCACTGTCCACCGTTCACTATCTCTTGCTGAACTGGAACCGCTTGCGGGCGCCCTTCTGCCCGTACTTCTTGCGCTCCTTCTGGCGCGCGTCGCGGGTCAGCAGGCCCTCGGTCTTCAACAACTTGCGCAGCTCCGGGTTGAACTCGATCAGCGCGCGGGCAATGCCCATCTTCACGGCATCTGCCTGCGCGGTCACGCCGCCGCTCTTCACGGTGGTCACCACGTCGAAGGTGCCTGCCAGTTCGGTCAGCGCCAGCGTGCGCTTGGCGGCCACGCGCTGCTGCTCGGTCACAAAGTAGGTTTCAAAAGGCTTGCCGTTGACCTTCCACTCGCCTGTGCCGGGACGCAGAAAGACGCGGGCGATCGCCGCCTTCCGCCGCCCCGTCCCGTAGTACTGAACCAGATCCGCCATTCCTTCTCCTAGCCGTTAGCTATTAGTTCTTAGCTATTAGCCGTCCCTGTTTCTATCCCGCTCTTCGCATTCCCGTTCGCCTTGCCTCAGCATTTCGCTCCCGCACCAACAAGCTAAGAGCTAAAGGCTAATAGCTGCTCTTACAACGCCACCGGCTGCTGCGCCTGGTGAGGATGCTTGTCGCCGCGATAGACCTTCAGCTTCGAACCCATTGAGCGCCCCAGCTTGCTCTTGGGCAACATGCCCTTGATGGCCTCTTCCAGAATCTTCTCCGGCTTGCGCTTCAACAGGCGCGTGAACGATTCCTCGCGCAGCCCGCCGGGAAAACCGGTGTAACGGCGATAGAGCTTCTTCTCGGCCTTCAGGCCGGTCAGGCGCACCTTCTCCGCGTTGATGACGATCACGTGGTCGCCCATATCGATGTACGGCACGTAGCGGGGATTCAGCTTGCCGCTCAGCACGCTGGCCGCCTTGGTCGCCAGACGCCCCAGCGTCTGCCCGCTGGCATCCACCACATACCACTTGCGGTCAATATCCTTGCAGCTCGGAACAAAGGTGCCCATCTCTCTCCTGCCCTCTAAAACCCGTCTTATAAATCCCTGTCCAACAAAAACCACAGCGCAAAGCGCCTTTGCCCATGCCAAAACGCGCTTGGGCCTCTTCTACCCACGTCCAAACAAGTCTGTTCGGGTGAGAACTGCGGGGGCTTGCCCTCTAAAGGCTCTGGCTCGGCTGGACACCTTCAATATCCAACAGCCGGTGGCCTGCTCCAGCCTACCCCTCCGGGGCATCAGCCAGCCGGGTCCGCGTGAACGCCCCGCCGACGAAGACCTGTCGGTGTGGACCCCTACACATAGACCCCTGGCGCAACACCGCGCAAGGTCTACAGAATACCGGAATCCCGGCCTAGAGTCAACGACAAGACAGACAGAAAAGGCGGCCGAAGGCAGATCGCCCGCAGGCATGTCTCCGGACCAAGCAGTTCCCAGAGCATTCCGCCTGCCACTGTTTCCCCGCCGGCATTGGAACATTGTTCCGCTTCGTATACATTGAAGGCAATGTTCATCCAGCCGGTCCCTCTCCAGCGATATCCGCCGCGGCTGCCGTTTCCCGGCCGTTTCTATGCCCAGCAAGCCATTAGCGCGCCCGCCGGCAGACCTGGAGCCGGCCAGTGAAAGCAATCCCTCTGCGCGCTCTTGCCGCGGCTTGCATCGTCGCCGCCGGCTTTTGTCTCGTCTCAGCCATCATTGCCTTAAGCCTTGCTCCTACGAACCCTGGCTCAAGGGATTTCATTGAATATTGGGCGGCGGAACAGCTGCTGATTCACCACGCCAATCCGTACGACAGAGTTGCAACTTTCCAGATCGAGCGTGCCGCGGGTTTCACGAAAGGCCGCGCTGAATTCTGGTACAGTCCGCCGGTGGACCTGTTGCTGGCGTTGCCCCTGGGATTCGTCGGCGCTAGGTCGGGGCTGATTCTTTGGACGATTGGGCTGTTTGCCGGTCTCTCTCTGTCTCTATGGTTGATTTGGGACCTCAACGGCCGCCCCAACACGTTATTGTCCCTGGCCGGATTCCTCTTCGCTCCTGCACTCACCTGTCTTCTAGCAGGACAAATCAGCATCTTTTTCCTTCTTGCATTCGTCCTCTTTCTTTACTTCTACGAATCGCATCCGTTTTGGGCAGGCGCGGCACTCTTGCCATGCACTCTGAAATTGCACCTGTTTCTGCCATTCGCCGTTGCTTTGCTTCTGTGGATACTCGTACGGAAGAAATACTCAATCCTCGCTGGATTCGCCGCGGCATTCACCGCCGGTTGCGTGCTGACATTCTCCTTCGACAGTCACGCGTGGTCCGAGTACTCCCAACTGATGAAGACCGAAGGCCTGCTCAATGAGTTTGTGCCGACTTTAAGTGAAACTCTGAGATTTCAGATCGATCGGAGCGCCATCTGGCTGCAGTTTGTTCCCGGCGTCCTCGCTTGCTGCTGGGCGGTCTGGTACTTCTGGACGCGACGAGACCGTTGGAATTGGATGAATCACGGTTTATTGTTGCTTCTGGTCTCGGCACTGTGCAGGCCGTACGGCTGGTTTTTCGATGAATCCGTGCTGCTTCCCGCCGTTCTGGCTGGCATGTATCGCGCAGCCAATTCGCGGTGGTTGCTACTGCCGCTTGGATTGATCGCCGGCGTTGCGCTTACCGAGGCGCTCATATCCGTCCCCATAACATCCCCTTACTACCTGTGGACTGCACCCGCTTGGCTTGCATGGTATCTCTACGCAGCGAGAGGAAACGGCGCGTCAGCGGAGAAAAGCGCGCAGCGCAGTCCATAATAGCGTCTGCTCCGTCTTCGGACAGTTGGGATACTTACAGTTCCAGTTCTTTCTGCTCTGTCACAGCCTCCCGGAGCGCTCCCGCCATTTCATCTAATCGTCACGGCAGACAAGGTTCCCCATGGCTTAGAATCATCTGTCGGCAGCACAACCGCTGCCAGACCTGGGAGAAAGCAAATGTCCGGCGTCCTCATCCCTACTCCGCGCGGGCAGATGCCCGCTTACCTCGCAGTTCCGTCCAACCACGGTCCGGTGCCCGGCGTCGTGGTCCTTCACGATGTCCTCGGCATGAGCCGGGACCATCGCAAGCAGGCCGACTGGCTCGCCGAAGCCGGCTTCCTCGCCGTCGCTCCCGACCTCTACTACAAAGGTGGCCTGCTGCTCTGCATCCGCCAGGTCATCCGCGACCTCATGGCCCGCACCGGACCCGCTTTCGACGATGTCGAAGCCGCGCGCTCCTGGCTCCTGGCGCAACCCAGTTCCAACGGCAAGGTTGGCGTCATCGGCTTCTGCATGGGCGGCGGATTCGCCCTCCTGCTCGTCTCCGGCCACGGCTTCTCCGCCGCCAGCATCAACTACGGCGGCCCGCTGCCCAAGGACTTCGATGACTTTCTCAATGCCGCCTGCCCCGTCGTCGGCAGCTACGGCGGCCAAGCCAAGTGGGAGCAGGGCGTCGCCGATGAGCTGCAGCGCGCCTTGGAACGCGCCCTTGTCCCTCACGACGTAAAGGAATACCCCGATGCCGGACACTCCTTCATGAACAAGCACCGGGGCTACTCATTTCTGAAGGTGCTGCCCTACAAAGGCATCGGCTACAACGAACCCGCCACCATGGACGCCCGGCGGCGGATCACGGCCTTCTTCCACACGCATCTCGGAGGCTGAAAACCATGGAACCAGGAAATGATCGCGATAAGTCCGTCTGCGAAGAGCCCGGCGATTGGAGCGGCCTGTGCCGGATGGGCGGCAGCGCAGCCTACATTCTGATCGTCTATTCACTGGCGACCATCGTTCAAATGGTCGTGCTGGGGGGCCAGCCCACGACCGCCGCCGAAGCCTTCACGCTGTTGCAGCACAACAAAGCGCTGGGACTCTTGCGCCTCGACCTGCCAACAATCGTCGTGATGCCGCTCTACTATCTGCTGTTTCTGGGCCTCTTCGCGGCATTGCGGCGGAGCAATCTGGCGAACGCCCTGCTCGCCACGGCTCTGGCCTTCGTTGGAGTGACGCTGTTGCTGGCAACACCGACGGCGCTGTCCATGCTCCCGCTGAGCGGCAGGTTCGCGGCGGCCACAACCGATGCTGCGCGAGCGCAGCTCCTGGCCGCCGGAGAAGCGATCATGGCATCCGACATCTGGCACGGAACGGGAGCCATTCTGGGCGGAATACTTCTCCAGTGCGGCGCCGTGCTGATCTGCTGCGTCATGTTGCGCGGCGGGGTCTTCGGCAAGGCGACTGCCTGGCTGGGCATTGTGATGCATTCGCTGGATCTGGCCCACATCATTGGCGGGCAGTTCCTGCCTGTTTCTGGCGTTGTGCTCATGGCCATCGCCGGTCCGCTCTATCCGATCTGGCTCTTCCTGGTTGGCCGCAGGCTGCTTCAGTTGGCGGGCAAAAAGGAGTGAAATCTTTCCTATTTCGCGCGATTATGCCGAAACCCCACGATCTACGTAACGAATCTACGCCGGTCGTGGGGCACGAGCTAGAAGCTATAGCTTGCTTTACGCCGCCTTTGCATCCCCCGCCGACCGCACCCGGAAGCGTTTCATCGAAATCGACAGTGTGCGCTCAATCTTGCGGAGGTCGCCGCGCTCGGCCGGTCCGGTAAAGGTCGAAGCTACACCGTGCGCTGAAGCCCGCCCCGTCCGCCCTACGCGGTGGACAAAGTCCTCGGCGATCTTGGGCATATCGAAGTTGATGACGTGCGCCACATTCGCCACGTCGATGCCGCGCGCGGCCACATCGGTGGCAACCAGCACGCGGTGATGTCCCTCGGAGAAGCTGCGCAGCGCGGCATTCCGCTGCGACTGCGAGCGGTCGCCGTGAATCTGCGTCGCCGAGTGCCCCGACCGGGTAAGCCTCCGCGCCACGCGCTCCGCTCCATGCTTGGTGCGCACAAAAACCAGGAAGCTGCCCTTTTCCGCGCCCAGCAGGTGTTCCAGCAATTCCTGCTTCTTGTCCGGCTCCACTTCAAAGGTGCGCAGCTCCACGTTCTCGGCCGGCTTCAGCACCGATCCGATCTCGATGCGCGCCGGGTTGTTCAGGTATTTGCGCGCCACTTCCTTGACCGCGCCTTCCAGCGTAGCCGAGTAGCACAGCGTCTGGCGCGTCGCCGGCAGCGTGGCCGCAATGCGCGCAATCGCCGGCTGGAAGCCCATATCGAGCATCCGGTCCACTTCATCGAGCACCAGAATCTGCACCCCGTCCAGCCGCGCCAGCCTGCGCTTGAGGTAGTCTTCAAGCCGTCCCGGCGTGGCCACAATCAGCCGCGCGCCGCGGCGGATGGCCTCGATCTGCGGCCCTTCGGCCAGCCCGCCCACCACCAGGGCAACGGTCTGCGCCGAACTGGTGCGAATGGCGCGGAAGTGCTTTTCCACCTGCATGGCCAGCTCGCGCGTGGGCAGCAAAATGAGCGCCTGCGTTGCGGGGGCGCTCCGCGCTTCCGTCTTTTGGAGCAGTTCGATGATGGGGATGAGGAAGCCGAGCGTCTTGCCTGTCCCGGTCTGCGCGGTGGCCAGCACGTCGCGGCCTTCCAGAGCAGGGGGAATGCAGCCGGCCTGAACCGGCGTAGGGATTTCAAATTTGTTTTGGTCAAGCCGCGCCAAAAGAGCGGGCGAAAGAGAAAACTGTGAAAACTGAGTCGTCAATATTGTCAAATTTCCTGTGGATTCCGGGAGCCCATCTTTCCCTGGGGCCTGCAATCGGAACCGGTCATGAAGCGCGCGCACGAATCCTCTTCGGACGCGAACCTGCTTATCGATATGCGCAAGGGAGAACCGAAAACGTCTCTGGGACTGGCAAACCGGCATTCAACAAGGGGAAGAATGCTCGCTCACCCGGAGCTGACCCACGCAACTATTACGCCAATCGGCACTCTGCCGGTCAGCTACCCGCTTCCATGCAATCGACATTTGATCGCGTTCCCGGTTTCATTCGCGTCCATCCAACTCGCCAATCCAATTCAAGGAGGCTGGGATGCTCGAACCCTTGCTTCGGACCGTCTTCACAGTCCAATGCAACGTCCCCGGGTGGGAGACTCATGGGCATGCGCTCTACCACCCCAGGAAACAAAGACCGTATCTTGGGAATCCCGGTTTGGAGGGGCTTGGGGGAAATCTGTGCCCGGCAAACTTGCCCTCTGAAGGGCAAACCGCCGCTCACGGCCAAATCACTGAGCGCAAGTACAGTATAGCACGTTTTCGCTTTTCCCTCGCCCGCGGTCCCTCAGCTCCGCCCTTCCAACCGCGCCGCCACCTGCTCCACCAGGTGTTCGAGCTCGGCCGTTTGCTTTCCCTCCGCCGTGCCCGCCCCCTCGGTAATCCGCCCCAGCCGCCCATCCGGGAAGCCCAGCCGCCGTTTCAGCTCCAGAAGTTCCTTGATCTTGCTCTCCGGGATGAACTGGAGCGGCTTGCCGATCTGCGAGGCAATCAGGTAGGTCTTGCAATACGTGTCCAGTATCTCGGCCAGATACTCGGCGCGGGTGACGGTGTCGGCCCAGCAGACCACTCCGTGGTTCGCGAGCAGAATCGTGTTATGGTCGTGGACGAAAGGCAGCACCGTTTCGGCAAAGGCCTGGGTGCCCGGCGTCTCATAGGGCGCCACCGCCAGAGGGCCGATGAAGATCTCATACTCCGGAATCAGCCCGTTGGGCGGCGTCGTGCCGGTGATGGCAAAGGCCGTGGCGTAGGGCGGATGGCAGTGCACCACTGCGCGGGCGCTCGGGTTGGCCTTGTATATCTCCAGATGCAGCAGCAGTTCGCTGGTGCGCGACCGGTCGCCGGCCAAGATCTTCCCTTCCAGGTCAGAGAGGCAGATGTCGGCCGGCTCAAGGTCCCCCTTGCTCAGCATGGTGGGCGTGCACAGCACATATTTCGAGCCCAGCCGGACGCTGATGTTGCCGCCGTTGCCGTCCACATACTGCCGCTCCCACAGCTTGCGGCCCACGCGGATGATCTCCGCGCGCAGGGCCTGGGCCTCAAAGGAGTTGGCGGCCACCAGCGGCGAACTCTCCTCGGGCTTCGGCTCGCGCGGAACCTCCACCACGGCCTGCACTACATCCCTCACCTGTTCCGCGACCGGTACTGCTGTCTGCTCCATGATCATTGCCCGACCTCACCTGTGGGCGTTTTACCGGGCTCCCTGAAGGCACACCCGCAATTACAAATTATATATAGTGCCGGCCATGGAGCTGCCCCGGTAACTTGGGTCACGATTGGGCGGGCCGTCAGGGCTACGTCCCCGGCGCCAGCCTCCGCTGCAACGCCTCCAGCGTCTGACCCTTGGTCTCCGGATAGACGAACAGCACCACCAGAAACTGCACCACGGTCATGACAGCGAAGAACACGAACGGCGTCCCGGTGTTCAGCGAATGCACCACCACCGGAAACTCCAGCGCAATGGCCGTGTTCATGATCCAGTGGCTGGCGTTGCCCACGCCCTGGCCCTTGGAGCGGACCGAGTTGGGAAACACCTCGCCGATATACACCCAGATCACCGCGCCCTGCGACAGTGCAAAGAAGGCAATATACGTCACCAGCACCCACACCAGCGCTCCAGGGTGAGAATGCGTCTTGAACAGCCACGCCACGCCCGCCAGACAGCTCGCCGTGCCCGCAGCGCCAATCAGCAGCAGCGTCTTGCGCCCCAGCTTGTCGATCGCCGCCATCCCCACCACGGTAAAGACGAGGTTCGTGAATCCGATGGCGATGGCCTGCTGATCGCCCGAAATCTGGCTGAACCCGGCCGAAACAAAAATGCTGTTCAGGTAATAGAGGATGGCGTTGATTCCCGCGAGCTGATTGAATGCGCCGATGGAGATGGCCAGAAACAGCGGGTACCGGTACTTCCAGCGGAAGACCGGCTCGTGGGCCGTCGCGTGTTCCTGCTGGAGCGCGGCGCGGATGTCGTCCAGTTCGGCCTTAGGGTCCGGCTCTCCCATCTGTTTCAGCACCGCCAGCGCCTCGTCGATGCGGTCCCGCGAGGCGCTCCAGCGCGGGCTGCGCGGAATGCCGAACAGCAGCGCCAGGAAGACCATTGCCGGCAGCGCCGCCACGCCCACCTGCCAGCGCCACTCTGCCGCGCCGAGGTGCATGGTGCGAATCACGAAGTTGGATGTGTAGGCCGCCAGGATGCCCAGCACCACGTTGAACTGGAAGGCGCCCACCAGCCGCCCGCGCCACTTGGCCGGGGCCAGCTCCGCAATATACACCGGCCCCAGCACCGACGAAGCGCCGATGCCCAGCCCGCCCACAAACCGGAAGACCATCAGCGATGGCCAGCTCCACGCCAGCCCGCTGCCGGCGGCCGAGATCACATACAGCATGGCCGTGATGCGCAAGGTCTCGCGCCCGCCCAGCTTTTGTCCCGCCACGCCGGCGCCCAGCGACCCCACCACCGTGCCGATCAAGGTAATGGCCACCGTCCAGCCCTTGCCGTACGGGCTCAAGTTGTAGAGCCGCACCAGCGCATCGATGGCGCCCGAGATTACCACCGTATCGAATCCGAAGAGCAGGCCGCCCAGCGCTCCGGTCAGGGTCGCCTTCAGCAGATGAAAGTTGGGCCGCATGCTCTTGTGTCCCTGAAATCCCAAACCATCCTACAGACTGGCCCCGCTGACGGCAAACAGGTGATCGTCCGGCGAGACGAAAATGCCGCGCAAATACGCGCAAAAATGCTAGAATCAGGGATTCCGATTCCAGGAGGCCGATCAACATGCACGGAATGCACAATGCCCTTCCCAAACGTATGACCCTCGCAGTTGTCCTGCTGGCGTTTGCCGCGGTAATCGGCGCACAGACGCCCGCCACGCCGAGCGCGCAGACCCCGGCGTGGAAATCGTACAGCTATCCCGCCGACGGATTCAGCGCCGTCTTTCCATTCGAGCCCAGCATGCAGAAGAAAGACGTTCCCACCGATAAGGGCAGCTTCGAGTTGCGCGCCTATCTCGCGCAGGAAGGCGAGGCGGCGATGTTCGTCGGAGTTTGCGATTACGGCTCCGCAGTTGCGGACAGGACGGCGGACCAAGTGCTGGACGGCGCGCAACAGGGAGCGATCTCAAACGTCAGTGCCCACCTCATCAGCGGCAAAGTAATCACCCTCGGCATCTACCACGGCCGGGAGTTCGAGGCCGAGAACGATACGATGCACTTCTCCGCCCGCATCTACTTGGTGGGCACAACGCTCTACCAGACGCTGACCGCGGCGCCGCTCGCGCAACCGTATTACGGCTCCACGCGCTTTCTTGACTCGTTCCAGTTGATCGCGCGCGTCGCCAATTAGTCCCCCGCAAGCCCACTCAGCCTTCCGTTTGCGGAGCGCCAGGCGTCACCGCCAGAATCCGGCAGCGGTGCCTTCCCGCCGCGCTCCAAGCCAGCGCCATCTCGCTCTCCATGTAGGCGCAATCGCCCGCCTCGAGCGCCTCGTGCATCCCGCCCGCGTCCAACTGCAGCCGTCCTTCCAGCACATACACCAGCACGCTCGTCTCGCGAAAACTGTCCATCGCACTCGCAACTCCGCCCGGTGGAAACTCCACCATCCGCGCCACCAGCCGGCTTCCTTCTCCCGCCGCGTTCAACGGCGTGACCTTCGCCGACTCGAGGCCCCGGCCTTCACCCAGCAGGTGGGCCTTTCGCGTGATCGAGAGCATATGGCGCGCGGGTTCCGCGAAGAAGTAACTCATGCCCACGCCGTATACCCGGCTGATGTTGGCCAACGTCGGCAGCGTGGGAATCATCCGGTCCGTCTCCAGCTTTGAAAGCAGCGCCGTCGATAGCCCGGTCTCGGCCGCCAGGCGCGAAAGCGTGAGCCGCTTTTGGGTCCGCAGCGTGCGCAGCTTCATCCCGATGCAGTAGGGTTCCAGCGACCACTTTGCTTGCAAAACAGTTTTGGCCATTGCAAACTCCTTGGGGGCTATAATGAAGCCTCTGAACTAGCTTGCCAGAAGGCGATCTTCCATTTCCTGAAAGTTCTCTGAAGTTTTTCCCTCAACTCTGCACGCGAATAGCTCTTTCCCGCACTGAACGCGAATCCCCGATCTGTGACTCGAATTCCTCCGGGATCGTTTCCATCGGGAAACCTGCGCAAATTCCGAAGATTGGGAGGGACGCGATTAAGACTTTCGGCTAACTCTCTAGTTACCAAATGACCCGTTTCGATTACCTCAAGTCTAAGAAAGTCGTCGCCAGGGTCTTCCCGCGGCCTTGCGAATATGGATAATCTGGAGATGACCAAACGGCCGGCCTGAGATAAGCCCGGTAACTCGTTGGACTGTTGCTCATTTCTTCCCTGGAGTTCATCATGCGGGTTCCCGCTGCACTGCCTGCGGCTGCCATTTTCCTTGAGTGGATGGCGCAAGATCGCCGGACAGATCGACAGGAACCCCGGAAAATGCGTTGTTAGGGATGCAAAAGCCCTCATCACGTTCACCTGGCGCCCCGGAGCCGGGGCCCCCTGCGACGGGTTCTGGTAGCAGGGGTGGAGAGCCGGGGCTTGCCTTTGGAGGTTTCCGGCTGCAGCCCGATGGCACCCTCCTGCGCGGGGATGCAGTCGTTCACCTGCCCCCCAGGGAGCTGGCGGCGCTGCGGTTCCTCGTTGCTCACGCGGGTCAGATTGTTTCGCCCCTCCAACTGCGCCAGGCGCTGTGGGGCAACGTGCATGTCACCGCCGACAGCGTTCCCAAGTGCCTCTCCTCGTTGCGCGCGCGCCTCGAACCGGAAAAGTGCATACAGACCGTCTACAAGCGCGGATATCGCTTCTCCGCCGAGGTCACGCGTCACGGCGACGCGACCGTGAGTGCGCTCCCGCGGCTGGCCGTCCTGCCCTTCGCCGCCGCTTACACCCTCCCCGAGCATCTTGGCCCCATCATTGCCGAGGAGACCATTGCCCGCCTCACCAACGCGCCCCATCCCGTAGTTTCCGTGCTGGCGCGGGATTCAGTCTTCACCCTGGCCAGCCGCGGGCTCACTGCGCACCAGATCGGCGAAATGCTCAAAGCCGACCTCGTCCTCACGGGAACCCTGCGCGAACTGCCCTCGCAGTTCCGCCTCCGCGCTGAGATGATCCGCGTCGAGGACGGCGCCCAACTCTGGGTAGAAGACCTGCTCGTGCCCCAAAGCCAGATCGCCGGGTTGGAATCCGAGTTGGTCAAGCGTCTGGTCTTTCGCTTGAGCACCGGCGTCCCTGGCGACGGGTCTTTGTCGCAGGGGTGGAGCAAAGAAGACTTGTCCATCTCCGCTGCCGCGGCTCCCGCCCTTGATCAGGAGAGCGCGCCCCGTCACCGGGGTCCCCGGCGACAGGTCTTTGTCGCAGGGGCGGAGAACCGGGATCCCCAGCGACAGAACCTGGTCGCAGGGGTGGGGCACCTGGAAGCCTACAGAATCTTCCAGCGCGCCCACTATGAATGGCAGACCATGCAGCGCCACCGCATGCAGGACAGCCTGCAACACCTTCTCCGGGCAATCGAGCTGGATCCCTCCCTGATGGCCGCTCGCGTTGATCTGGTGAACCTCTGCGTGACCCAGGCCTTCTACGGCTACATGTCTCCGGCCCTTGCCGCCAGCCAGGTGCGCCGCGCAGCCGAATCGGGGTCCCCAGCGACAGGTCTTGGTCGCTGGGGTGATGAATCGGGGTCCTCAGCAACTCCCCATCTTCCCCTCTGTCCTGAAGCCATTCTCCCCGGCCTCGGCTGGGTCAGCTTCCATGTGGACCACGATCTGCCTTCCGCTCTTCAGGCCTTCTTCCTCTCCGCGCATCTGCCCCACGATCCCTGGACCACCCGTTTGCGCGTGATGTTCGCTCTCAGCCGCCACCGCTTTGCCGATGCCATCGAGATGCTGCGCGCGGTCATCCAACTGGACCCATTTTCGCCCTGGCTGCATGCCCGTCTGGGCTGGGCGCTCCACCTGGCCGGTCAAGCCGCCGAGAGCGTCGAATGCATCCGCCACGCCCTCGCTCTCTTCCCCGACAATGAAGCCGCCCATCTGTACGGATCCATGATTCTGGCCTTCAACGGCGAGGCGGCGCGGGGAACCGGGCTTGCGCGGGACCTTGCCCAGCGCCTGCCGCACTTCGACCTGGGCACTGCGGTCCATGCCTATGCGCTGGCCTGCGAAGGCCGCGCGGACGAGGCCCGCGCTATCCTCGAACGCATGCAATGGCTGAGCCGCGAACGCTTCGTCCTCAGCTCGTTCACGCCCGCCGTCTATGTCGCCCTCGGGGAGCTCGATGCCGCGCTCGCTGAGCTGCGCGCTTCGGCCGCCGCCCGCTGCCCATGGTTCTTCCAGATGCTCGCCGATCCGCGCTTGAAACCCCTCCACGCCCGCCCCGAGTTCCAGGAGATGCGCGCCGTCCTCACCCGCATGGAAGCCGCCGCCGCGCAAATCCCGGCGCCGGAAAACTGAGCCTGTCCCGGCCTGTTCCAATCAATTCCCTTAGTAAGTAGGGTGGTGGGTCAGTCGATTTCCGCAGCGGGCTCGTGGGTTTCAATCGTCGCTCCATTGAAACGCCGGGCTCTTGTCTTGAAGTTCTTCCGCAGCTGGGGTTGAGTCCTGCCTTCAACTTTCCACCGGCAACCTGCCGCCATCGCGCTCCTCGCGTAGACTTTGGCCGCGCTCTGGGCATGCCTATGAAGAATGCTTTTCCCGCAATCGCTTCTGGACCTCCTCCAGCGTTCCCTTGAAGGGGCCGGGGGTTTCCATTTTGATTGAAACCAGCGCGGCGGCGAACTTCAGCGATTCCCGGACATCGTAATCCAACCGCCAGGACAGGTACGCCGCGAAGGTCGTGTCGCCGCGGCCGGTTCGGCCGGAGACGTTGCTGTTGGAGAACTTCTCGTAGTACGTCACTCCTTTTACCCGGGCGAGCACGCCCTGGGAATGCGTGATCAGCGTCTCCGGGCAACCCCACGACTCGACGATGATGGCGGCTTTCTCCAGATCTTCGGTGCCGGTCAGAATCCGGGCTTCCACGACGTCCAGCTTGAGCTTGTCCATCATGGCCGCAATTTCTTTTTTGTCCGCGACGTCGCTGAACTCGATGTCGTGGGTCACCGGGGTGACGTGGCGGACGAAATTCTGCATGTCGGCCGACAGGCTGTAGCCCCTGGCTTTCAAGCCCTTCATCAGCGGCATGTCGAATTCGGTGTCGGAGATCCCGGCCAGGTGAACGCACGTCGAGCGCAGCTCCGGAACGTCGCTGATGGAAATGAGGCCGGCGGATTTGACCAACGTAAGCTTGCGTTCATCCACATTTTCACTCTCGTGCAAGACCCGCGAATAGGTGGTCTCCGCGCTCGCGATGACGTAGGTGTCAACGCCGGCATCCTTCATCGGTTGAAGGATCTCTTCGTCCTTTTTCGCCATCTTCACCACCGCGGCAACTTGCTTTCCTATGCGCGCGGCGACCATCACGCCGCACAACACGGCGCTTCCAGGGGCGATGTGGGGCGTTCCTCCGAAGGGGATAATCTCGTCGTAGCACATGTGGCCGACGAACGTGATGTCGTACTTCTTGGGCATGTCGATGGATTCCTCAATTGAGCGTTAGATTTCTCGCCGCGGATGGACACGGACGCACAGGGATCAGAAAAGACGGGAAAACGGGTTCACGCCGGTTTCCCGGCCGATTCGCGTCGTTCCCGCCCCATCTTATCCGTGTCCATTCATATGCATCCGGCGGTTCACTTCTATCTTCCGCTGCCCTAACCCTTGAGCAGCTCGGGGAAGAACGGCATCAGGTCCTGCGACTCGATGGTCCCGGATTTCTTCTTCGCCTGCAGCTCCTTGATGTAGTTCATGACCAGATGCGTCCAGACAGCTCCCGGCCGGGGATAGGCGGCGACGATGTAGTGCGGGCCTGGAGCCGTCTCCCCCATCTCCGTTTCCAGCTCCGCCCGCAGATTGTCCGGAGTGATCATGGAATTTGCGTAATCGAAGACCACCCGGTCCATGGCCTTGTAAACTTCCTTGCTCTCCCTGGCCATGCCGTAATAATCCAGCAACTCGGCGAAGACGTAATTGGAGGTCGTATAGACATCTTTTCCCTGATCTGACTCCACTGGTTTGCCGTCCTTGGTTTTGCACATAGCCCAGCCCATGAAGGAACGGTTGTTCCGGTAGATCGTCTTGAGGATCTTTTTGGCGCGCTCCTCCGGGATGAACGGCTCTTCGCCGATGGAGATCAGATACCACAGGGCATCGAGCTGGTTGGTCCAGACATCGGTGTTGGTGTTTCCGCTCTCCGGATCGAAACAGGTGACGTAATACTGGAGCTTCTCGCCCTTCTTGTTCTTCACATCCCGCCACAATTCCTCCAGGCTCTTCCAGCCCTTGTCGAAGACCTTTTGGATGTGCGCCTCGCCGGCTTTGTCCTTGAGCATGCGAGCCATTTTGATCATGGCCTGGCAGCCGCCCAGGAACTGCGTGGCGTCGTAGGCGTCGGCGCCGAACAGGACCAGGTTGTCGAAGGTGTTTTTCACCTCTTCCGGATAGCCTTCGGGGATGCCGTCGTTGTCGAAATCGAGTTTCAGCAGCGCCTCGAGGCCGAATTTCAGCGTCTCCCAGTTCTTCTTCAGGAAATCCATGTCGCCGGTGAACTTCACGTTGCGCAGCACGCGCATCATGAGTTTGGGGAACAGGTCCACCCAGTAATTGTTGTTGTACCAGGCGTAATCGCTCACGTTGCGCAGGGGATGGCCCTTGGGCATGGCGCCCAGGTCGTGCGCCACGCTGCCCTTGGTCTTGAAGGCGTCGCGGATTTGCGTCATCGACATGCCTTCGTAGGCTTCCGGGTGCTCCTTGAAATGCAGCCGCGCTTCGACCGCCGAAGCGTGATTGTGGTAGAAGCGCAGGGAAGTATCCTCGGCCAGAATCGAATCGATGAAACCCTGGCACAGATCTTTTTCCACGCGCGGGAAGAGCATCAAAAGCACCATCGAATACCAGTCCACGTCCGACGGGTCGATATAGGCGTAATCGAAACACTCCAGGAAGCGGGCGCGCTCTTTTCCCGTCTTGTCCTCGATCCAGACGATGGCGTTGGAGAGGGGGAAATGCAGTTCATTCAGGATCAGCCTGGTCAGGCGCAGGGCGCCGGCCCGGTCGCCTTTGTAGGCCGGGCTGGACTGGATCCTGTCGAGAATCCGTTTTTGAATCGTCACCGTCCGCTCCCACCACTGCGGATAGCTCTCCAGGGCGAGCTTTGCCATCTCCACCGCCCGCGCCTCGGCGTCCTTGAAGCTCTTGACGTATTTGCGCTCGAATTTCGCGCCGTC
>Ga0209039_10000694_pt1 | contig 32422 bp, 30 predicted proteins | sample BogFormECP12_OM1_FD_188238 | JGI IMG/M metagenome (GOLD analysis project Ga0209039, IMG submission 188238) | Bog forest soil microbial communities from Calvert Island, British Columbia, Canada - ECP12_OM1 (SPAdes) (version 2) | ecosystem: Environmental > Aquatic > Freshwater > Wetlands > Bog ... | reverse complement strand
AGCGTATCTCCAGCGGCATTGTGGGATTGAACCTGGCGGGCAACGAGGTTGATTTTTCAGCTTTGCCTTTTGCCGGCGTTTTTCGCCAGGCAAAAAAGGCTGGATTAGCCATCTCGATCCATGCTGGCGAGTGGGGTGGGGCAGCTAACGTGCGCCAGGCGCTGGAAGAACTGGAAGCCGACCGTATCGGTCATGGCGTGCGCATTCTCGAAGATCCACAGGTGGTGGATCTGGCGCTCCAGAAACACACCGCCTTTGAAGTCTGCCTCACCAGCAACTACCAGACCGGCTCGATCACTGATCTCAAACAACATCCCATCTTGAAAATGTTGGCAGCCGGGTTGATTGTCACCATTAATACCGATGATCCCAGCATCTCGCAGATTACGTTGAGTGATGAATACCGCCTGGCTATAGAAACGTTGGGGCTGAAACGAGAGACTCTGAATGGTTGCATTCGGGCTGCCGCCGGGGTTTCTTTTCTGCCTGCCGTTGAGAAAGAACGCCTGCTACAAATAATCAATCAGGGCCTTTAGGTCTTTCAGCTAGTCTCGGTTTTGGAAAACTCATCTTAACCTTTTGGGCGGTTTCTGCTATACTCTTAGTAGTGGCAGGTGCTCAGCGCACCCATCATACCTGGATAAGAATCGATGGATTGCCAGGGCCAGATAACTATAATCCAACACTGGAAGGAGTTGCAGCGATGCAGTTTACTGTACGGGACTGGATGATCGATCTGGTTGTCTTTATTGACCCAGAAAGCACAGTTGCTGAAGGGCTGGCCTTAATGCGCCGCCGTTATATTCACAGCCTTATTGTCAATAAGAGCGTGGAAAGCCCGGAATATGGCATTGTCACTTCCACGGATATTTGCGACAAAATCATCGCTCAGGAGTACAACCCTGCCAAGACAAAAATAAAAGATGTTATGAACTCTCCTTTGATCACCGTCACCAGGACAATGTCTCTAAAAGAATGTTCGCTGATCATGAAGAAACATCATATCCACCATTTACCGGTGGTCGATGAGCATAATACTCCGATAGGCATGATTTCGGCCAGTGATTTTTTGGTTGCCGCCGAAGCTATGAGCCGTGAGCCGGGTGACCGACTATCCTAAGCATAGCCGATTTAACTCTTAATTAATAAAAGCGACGCATCGGTTATAATAAAGAAACCAATGCGTCGTTTTAACTTAACAGGCTTCTATCTGATATTTGCGCTCTTTATCGGAGCGACCCTGGCAATGCCTGCCCGGATTGCTTGGGCTGACGATCCGCCCACCCCTTCTGAATTAATCAGTATGGTCAATCAAGTGCGGGAGGCTAACGGCCATCCTGCCCTGGTCGAAAATGCTGCCATTGATAGCTCCGCCCAGGCGGCCGCCCAGATTATGGCTGCCAGTGATTCCTGCGCACACATCGGCAACGCCTCCGGGCGAGTGGCCGCGGCTGGTTATGGCGGTGGGGCCCGCGTCTGGGCAACCGAGAATATCGCCTGTGGGCCTACCTTAACTGCCCAGCAAGCCGTTTATTCTTATTGGACCGACCCGCTACATATGCTGCCGATGACCGAAGCCAGCTACGTCAGTATTGGCGGAGGCGTCGCAAAATCGAGCAGCGGCTGGTATTACGCCGTCATCGAGGCCGCCTATACATCCGGACCGGCTACGGGCAATTATGATTATGGTTACAATCCTTCTACCACAACCAATGCACAGGGATCCACGGTTGGCAATGCCGTCTCACAATTAATTATGCCGGTCGTGTTAGCCACCCCTCAAAGCGACGGCTCGATTGTGCACGTGGTTCTGGATGGACAATCGTTGTGGAGCATCGCCATCGCCTATGGGGTCAAGATCAACCAGATTGTGGCCTTGAATAAGCTTTCCGCCAACGATCCCATGATTTTTCCCAAGCAAAAGCTGCTGATCCACCCAGCCCCGTCTCCCACTCCAAAACCCAGCGCTACCCAAACCGCCGTGCCACCCACGCGCACACCTCGCCCAACTTCAACCAGGCAGCCACCCACCCCAACTCGCACCATTACACCTACCATGACAGCTACACCCGCCCCCTTAATCCCGGGTCTCGCTTCGATTGGCTCGATCGATCATAAGAGCCTGGGGATCAGTATTATCGTGATTTGTGGGCTGGGTCTGGCCACCGTAGTCGTGGCCAGCTTTCGATCCCGGCTATAAACACAGGCTAGATCATAAAATCTTCCCCACGCCAGATACCGTGCTCAGGGGCATGAATAACGGGCGCTTCCTCGCGGTTCCCATTCCCGTTGCCATTACCATATCCATTGCCGTTGTCGTGTCCGTTATGGCCGTTGCCGGCGCTTTCAGATATGCTGTTCAGCCGGGCTGTTTTTTCCAGGCGCTCGACCCGCGTCAGCAGGGATACCAGTGAGGCGCCGATGGTATCCGGTAACTGGCCATGCTCCAGATCCGGCTCAAGGTGATGAGGATGGCTGCGCACGACCACCTGGCCGGGCACGCCGACCACAACCGACTCGGGCGGCACATCATGGACGACCACTGCATTTGCGCCGATGCGGCTTTCCTGGCCTACCGTGATTGCACCCAGCACCTTGGCGCCGGCCCCCACCACCACATGATCGCCGATGGTCGGGTGGCGCTTGCCTTTGTGCAGGCTGACGCCGCCCAACGTCACACCGTGATACAGGGTCACATCTCGCCCGATTTCGGCCGTTTCACCGATCACCACACCCATACCGTGGTCGATGAAGAAGCCCGGCCCGATCGTAGCGCCGGGATGGATTTCAATGCCAGTCAGGCTGCGTGTCAGTTGAGAAACCATCCGGCCGGCTAATTTCAAATTGTGTGTCCACAACCAGTGCGAAAGGCGGTGTCCCCAAATGGCGTGTAGCCCTGGGTAGCACACGACCACTTCCAAAACAGTACGGGCTGCCGGATCTCTTTCAAAAACTGCGTGTATATCTTCTCTTATCGTATGGAACATACCATGCCACTCTTTTGATGATCGGATCCTGGTAAGGTGCGGAGGAAGATCACGAGCTTGATCTTCACCCGGCGCCTTTTTTTTATCGATCAGGCCTCAGGCTGACGCCAGAGCATGCGCGTTGGAGGTCTCTTCCAATAGATCGGCAAACAGCGCCGTGCTCAGATAGCGCTCACCATAGTCGGGTATGATCACCACAATCAATTTCCCGGTGTTTTCGGCCCGTTGGGCTACTTGCAAAGCCGCCCAGACGGCCGCCCCAGCTGAGATTCCTACCAGGAGTCCTTCATGGGTGGCTAATTTGCGGGCAGTGGCAAAGGCGTCCTCGCCGCGCACGCGAATGATTTCTTCGTAAATTTTAGTATTTAATACTTGCGGTACAAAGCCGGCTCCGATGCCCTGGATGGGGTGCGGACCTTTTTGACCGCCGGACAGCACTGGCGAAGCATCCGGCTCGACCGCAATCATCTTGACGGATGGCTTGCGGGATTTGAGTACTTCGCCCACGCCGGTGATCGTTCCACCCGTGCCGATGCCCGCTACCACGATGTCTACCTGGCCGTCGGTATCCCGCCAGATTTCTTCGGCGGTGGTGCGCCGGTGGATTTCGGGATTGGCCGGGTTGTTAAATTGCTGCGGCATAAAATAGCGACTGTCGCTGGCGACCATTTGCTCTGCTTTGCTGATGGCGCCGGGCATACCCTGGCTGCCCGGGGTCAGCACCAATTCGGCCCCGTAAGCTCGCAGTAGCATGCGCCGTTCTTTGCTCATCGTCTCCGGCATGGTCAGCACGCACTTATAGCCGCGCGCCGCGCACACCATCGCCAGTGCGATGCCGGTATTCCCGCTGGTTGGCTCGACGATGATCGTATCGGGTTTGATCAAGCCGGCCTGCTCGGCCGCATCGATCATTGCCATGCCAATACGGTCTTTTACGCTGTGACCGGGGTTGAAATATTCCAGTTTGGCTACGATCGTTGCGAAAGATCCCTCGGTTACTCTTTTCAACATTACAAGTGGGGTGTTTCCCACCAGATCAACAACGCTATCTGCGATTTTCATTGAACAGGTTCCTTTTTTAATAAAGCTCTAGATAGATTTTTAAAAACAAAACAGCCATCTGAAAAATAAATAAACGGGCCGCTGCCCCAATACTCCATAAACTTGCGGGGCTGCTGTCCGTCGCCTGGCCAGATGGCTGTTGATCAGTCTTGACTTAAATCACAAAGCCCGGGCGGTGGTTACAGCACCCGCCTGGGACACATGCAAACTAACAGTTCTTTTCTAAGAATTAAACTCAACATTATCTAATTACCTGTGCCGATTATAAAACAAAAATATACTATTTGTCAAGTTTAATCAGTCTAAAAAGCAACCTTTTCGCAGATCGGTCGTATATATAAAATATATGCACTATAATAAAATCGTGTTCATTTAGTTTGTTTTAATGTTCTGGGAGGAATTTATGCGCAGAGGGAGTCTTTTCTGGGGGATCGTCATTGTTTTGGCAGGCGTCCTGTTACTGCTTAACCAATTTGGACTGCTGACTGTTAGCGCCTGGGCGTTCATCTGGCCGGTTGCGCTCATCTTGCTGGGTGTCTGGTTTCTGGTTGGGCCGCTTGTGGCCCGCCGGGAGTTCAAGGATGAAGCCTTATCGATCCCATTGAGCGGAGCCAGCCAGGCGGATATTCATATCCGGCACGGGGCGGGCCGGTTGGAAATCAGCGCTCTGCCGCAATCCGGCGATTTGCTGTCTGGTACCTTCACCGGGGGCGTTTATGAACAGCACTCGCTTAGCTCGCTGCACGGCAATTCAATGAGGGTGCGATTGGAAAATCGCTACAACGGCTTCTATGGCTGGCCGCCCATGGTGGGGCCGCAAGGTTACCATTGGACCATGGCGTTGGCAAAAAATATCCCGCTCAAACTGGATCTAAAAACCGGCGCCAGCGAAACGGAGCTCAATCTGAGCGAGTTAATGGTCACTGAGCTGGAGTTGGACACTGGCGCCAGTTCTAACCAGATCACTTTGCCGGCCAATGCCGGTTACACTCACCTGCGTCTGAAGGCCGGCGCGGCCTCCGTAATGATCCGTGTTCCGGACGGGGTAGCTGCCCGCATTCATTACCGGGGCGGCCTGTCCGGTATCAACATCGATGCCGGTCGCTTTCCTCTCCAGAATAACGATTACCAGACCCCCGGCTATGATACGGCTGCCAACCGGGTAGAAATGAATATTCGAACCGGGGTTGGCTCGGTCGATATCCATTAGCCGAGAGTTAAATTTACAAACATTTTGAGGAGAATTCGAAACATGAAGTCCACTGTTTGGAGGGTCTATGCCGGCGTGTTGTTGGTGGGGCTGGGGCTGCTGCTTCTGCTACAAAACCTGGGTATCTTTCAGGCCGGCGCTAATTTTGAGGCTATGCTGTTCGGGGCAGTTTTTATACTGGGCGGTCTGGCATTTTTGGCGGTATTGTTTACCAACCGCACGAGTTGGTGGGCGGCCATTCCGGGCATTACGCTTTGTTCGATCGGGATTCTCATTTTTGTGAGTGCGCTGCTGCCGGCGCTGGGCGAAATGATCGGTGGCGCCATTGTTTTGGGCGGCGTATCGCTCAGCTTTTGGGTAATTTTTTTCCTGGATAATCGCAACTGGTGGGCCATTATCCCGGCCGGCACCTTACTAACCCTGGCCGTCATTAGCGTGCTTCCGCCTTATCTGACCGGCGGCAATGGTTTTATCGTCCCGGCCGTGCTATTTACCGGCCTGGGCTTAACTTTTGCCTTGCTGGGTATCATTATGTCTGGCCAGGGCAGACGCTGGGGCTGGTCCTGGATCCCGGCCTGTATTTTAATCATCATGGGACTTATCTTCGCCTTTACTGCGTATAATCTGACGCAGATCATCTGGCCGGCTATCTTGATTTTAGTGGGATTGTACCTGGTCTTTCGCTCTGTCAGAAAATCCTGAAGCATTGCCAGACTTTTATTAATTTTTCAGATTGGATGGTTTATTTTCTATGAACAGACAACTTTATCGCAGCCGTACAAATTATGTACTGGGGGGTGTTTGCGGGGGGCTGGGCGAATATCTGCATATCAATCCAATATTCGTGCGTCTCTTTTTTATCCTGTTGACCGCCGTAACCGGCACCGGTGTGATTTTATACTTGCTTTTATGGTTTTTGCTGCCACAGGCCAACCAGGTTGGTTACAACCCCAACGATCTTGCCGGCCATTTTCGCCAAATGGGTCAGGAGTTTGGAGAGGCTGTCCGGGCACCCACCTCAAATGCGGTTAAATTTGCCGGTATTGCCCTGGTAATTCTGGGTATCGTGATATTTTTGCAAAATCTGAATTTGCCCTGGCTGCGCTGGCTGAATGCCGATCTGTTTTGGCCTACGCTGTTGATTTTGGGTGGGGTTGTTTTGATTTACCGGGCTTTGAAAGGGAGATAAGCAATGAATCAACAAACACGCCGGCTTGGTATCTTTTTCCCACTGCTTTTGATTGCAATTGGGGTGTTTTTCTTACTCAATAATTTCGGAATTGTACAGAGCACATCCTGGAATCTCATTTTGCGGTTGTGGCCGGTGTTGTTGATTATTGGAGGCCTGGACAGCCTTTACCGTGGCGAAGGCATTGTTGGCCCCATCTTTTCAGCGGGCATGGGCGTCATCTTCCTGCTATCCAACCTGGGCTATCTGGGTTGGTCTACCCTGGATATCATCATCCGCTTCTGGCCGGTGCTGTTATTGGCCTGGGGTTTTGATTTGATCGTGGGCCGGCGTGGGGTTTGGTCGGTTGTGGCCGGTACAGTTTTGGGATTAGCTCTGGTGGCGGGCGTGGCGTTAGCCTCTCAAACTGTTTTCAGCCCGCAGAATTTGCGCGCTCAAACAATATCCCAGCCGCTCCAGCAGGCCAATCAAGCGGATGTAGACATTTCGGAAATTTTTGGCAACCTGTCTATTTCTGCCTCGAATGCCGATACCGCCAACTTGTTGCAAGGCAACCTGAGCCTGTCCAATTCGGCGAATATAAAATCCAGTTATTCGGTTCAGGATGGTAAAGGCATTTATCACATTTGGGATGAAGGCAATTACAGCTATCCCGTTTACACCCCATCCGTCCAGACCGGTTGGAATATTATGCTCAATCCTCAGGTGCCTGTAGCTCTGAGCGATCATCTGGTGATAGGCAACCAGCAGATTAACCTGACCGGGATCAATTTAAAATCCCTGGATTCTGGGCTGGTCATTGGAAAAAGCAGTCTGACCCTGGCGGCCGGCGCGGCGCTGCAGGGCAAAATCAGTGGCGTCATCGGAGAAACGGATATTTTTGTGCCGCGCGGCACGCCGCTCAGGCTTCAATATAGCGGCGCCATTACGGCCGTCAATTTTCCGTCAGATTATCAACGTACTGGCAACCTCATCACTTCTCCGCCCCCGCAAGAAAGCAATACCGCCGAAATCGATCTTACCATCGAACAAACTATGGGGGTGGTAAACGTCCAATATCTTCCATAGCTGCTTAAAAGTGTGATCCCCCCACCGGTAGAGGGGGGCTACCGGCAGAAGGATCATTTGTAATAATAACATTATATTTCCCTCGATACAAGCACTTTTGGAAAGTCGAAATTAAGAATTTTACAAAATCAGGGGAATTCCTGCTTTTTATTGATATTTCAAAGGTTTTTAGGGAACTTTTCAAGTCTCATTGCGTCTCAAATATAGAATAATCCTTCACATAAAGTCAGGAGAAGACGCAATGAAAAACAATTTTCTGTGGATTGCAATCAGCCTGGTGCTGACGACGATATTAGGCGCATGCGCTGGCGCTTCACCTCTGGCAGCCGCCTCGGCGCCACAGGCACCTGCCGTAGCATCCGTCGCATCTGCCCCGGTAACACCTGTACCGGCTGACGGTGCAGCCCCTACTCGTCAGATCAGCGTTACTGGTACGGGTAAGGTATTTATTACTCCGGATGTTGCCTATGTAAACATTGGCGTTCATAGCGAGGCTGACACTGTCACCGCTGCCTTGGCCCAAAACAATGATCAGGCGCAGGGAGTTTCGACTGCCCTCAAAAACCTGGGCGTCGATGCGAAAGATATTCAGACCAGCGCATTCAACGTCTACCCACAGCAGCAGAACGGCCCGAATGGCAACGTGGAGAAGACCGTCTATGTGGTGGACAACACAGTCTATGTCACCGTGCGTGATCTTTCCAAGCTTGGCCAATTGCTGGATGCGGTTACCAAAGCCGGAGCCAATAGCATCAATGGTATTCAGTTCGATGCCTCGAATAAATCTCAGGCCCTTGCCCAGGCACGTGAGATGGCCATCCAGGATGCCCGTACGCAAGCTGATGAATTGACCAAAGCGGCAGGGGTTACCCTGGGACCGATCGACACGATCAGCCTTTCCTCGGGCAATCAGCCCCAACCAATGTTTGCAGCCCCGGCAGCAATGAGCGCCGGCGCTAATGTTCCGGTTTCGGCCGGCCAGCTCGAAATATCCATCGATGCCAGCATCACCTACGAAATAAAGTAGTGGCCTTTATCTCCCTCAAAAAAATATTCCCGCAGGTTTCTAAAACTTGCGGGAGTTTTTTATCTTAATAGCGGTTGGCGCTGATGCGGTTGAGCTTGTCCAGCCTATGGGTCGAAATAATCTCGCGTACTGTTCCTGTTAAGCCACGCATCACCAGACTGTCTGTTCGCGCCCCAGCGTGAAAATAGCTGACACCTCGCAACAGATCACCGTTTGTCAGGCCGGTGGCTGCAAAAAATACGTCTTCTGAGGCGACCAGGTCATCCAATAGAAGTACTTTTTTAAAGTCATAGCCCATTTTTTCGCCACGATCCAGCTCATCCTGGTTGCGGGCAAATAATTTACCCTGGATCATCCCACCCATACAGCGCAGCGCACAGGCTGCCAGCACTGCTTCCGGACTGCCCCCTACCCCCATCAAGAGATCGATCTCGGAATTGGGCCAGGCAGTCATCAGTGCCCCGGCCACATCTCCATCTGGAATCAACCGGATGCGTGCTCCGCAGCGGCGCACTTCCGCAATCAGCTTATTATGGCGAGGCCGATCCAGTATGACGACCACCAGGTCATCGACCTCAACCCCTTTAGCCCTGGCAACGTTTTTTAAGTTGTCTTCCACCGGCGCTTCGATATCGATAACATCCTTGGCGTCAGGCCCAACTGCTATTTTTTCCATATAAACAAATGGACCCGGGTTAAACATCGTGCCGCGCGGCGCCAGAGCTACCGTGGTAATCGAATTCGGCAACCCTAAGGCCAGTGGCCGGGTGCCATCGATTGGATCCACCGCAATATCGACCATGGGCAGGTCGCCGGTACCCAGGCGCTCCCCATTAAATAACATCGGGGCTTCGTCCTTTTCGCCCTCGCCAATCACGATGATTCCATCCATTTGGACAGTGTTAAGCACCAGCCGCATGCCGTCGACGGCTGCAGCATCGGCGCGGATTTTGTCGCCGCGCCCCATAAACCGGCCAGCAGAAAGTGCAGCGGCTTCAGTTACCCGGACAAGTTCCAGCGCCAGGTTCCGTGTTGGTAGGTCACGTTCCATTGGACTCTCCTCATTATTGTTAATTCGATACCGGCTTTTTTACTCGGATGCAACCTTATTCAAGGAAAATACCACTTTTTATCAGGTAACAAAGATTAAACCGCCTGGTTTACTTCAACCATAACAAATTAATCAGAAAATAACTGATAATACCTGCCCACATAATCGAATCGATCCGGTCAAATATACCGCCGTGACCGGGCAGTAGATTACTCGAATCTTTTACGCCAAACTGGCGTTTTATCATGCTTTCTCCCAGATCGCCCAATGGCGTGATGATACTCAGCACCAGGCCCAGGATTAGTGCCCGGCCGGGGGTAACCAGTGGCGAGCGTAGGTGCCACAACAGACCGGACAGGCCGGCCCCCAGCGTTCCAAAAACGACACCCGCTGCGTATCCTTCCCAGGTTTTTTTGGGGCTCAAGCGTTTAGCCAGTGGGTGGTGTCCAAACCTGCTCCCTATAGCATACGCGCCTGTATCACTTAGCCAGATGGTTGGCAGCGCCACCAGCATCCACCACATCCCATCCGGCAAGTTGCGCAAGGAAATGAGATAGCTGCCCAACCAACCCAGATATAAAATACCGCTCAGGGTGATTGCAAAATCGGTGGCCGATTTTTCTTTGCCGCCTTCAAAAGCCAGCAAATGATAGAACATTGCTAAGAGTATAAGCGCTCCCAACAGCACGTCTTGGTGCGCCCAGCCGAAAATTGCCCGTTCGAGAACCAGTCCAGCGATCCCGACAACCACCAGAACAATGGATGGGGAATAGCCGCCCAGCTGAAAGATACGTGCGTATTCCCAGCCCGCCATGCTGAGTACTGCTGCTACTAAGATATAAAAAGGCCACCCGCCGGTTGCAATCAGGGCTACTACGATCGGAATGAGGATGATAACAACCAGCAGGCGTTTGGCGAGCATATGGCTCGACCCTTCAGCCGCAGGTCGAGACGCGTCCAAAACGTCGGTCACGGTTGCCAAATTCCTTTAATGCTTTTAAGAGTTCTTCTCTGTCAAAATCGGGCCACAGGATTGGAGTGGTATACCATTCCGCATAAGCTGCCTGCCAGATCAAAAAATTACTGGTCCTCATTTCTCCAGATGTTCGAATGATTAAATCTGGATCGGGGATACCCGCCGTAAATAAATACTGGCTCACCAACTCGTCCGTAATTTGTTCTGCCTTTAGGCCATCCTCAAACATTTTATGAATGGCGCAGACAATTTCATCTCGCCCGCCGTAATTCCATGCAATGCAAAGTATCAAACGCTGGTTATCTTTGGTCTGGTCGACTGCTTTCAATACCTTCTCGCGTAAAGTGGGATCCAGGCTTTCCAACCGGCCGATATGGCGCAATTGCACACCCTCTTCATCCAATTCTGCCAGCTCTTTGTCGATCACATCGGCTAAAATATTCATCAATCCATTCACCTCTTCTTTTGGCCTGCCCCAATTTTCCGTCGAAAAGGCGTAAATGGTCAGATATTGGACGCCGAACTCCACGCAGGCGCGGATCACCCGGCGCAGATTTTCAGTTCCTGCCCGGTGACCAGCCAGGCGCGGTAAGCCGCGCGCAGTCGCCCAGCGACCGTTTCCGTCCATGATGATAGCCACGTGAGTGGGTATTTTTGTGAGGCTTTCGTTTGACTCTTCAGGGCACATCGTGTTTTAGAAAGTCAAACCTCCATAATTTCTTTTTGCTTATGCTCTCCGACCGCGTCTATTTGTTGGATCATTTTATCCGTTAATTTTTGTAATTCTTCCTCAGCCATTTCGAGGTCGTCCTCGGTAATCAGCTTTTCGTGTTCGTATTCACGTAAATCTTTCATCAAGTCTCGCCGGACATTCCGCACGGCCACACGAGATTCCTCCAGGCGGGCATGCACCACTTTAACCAGATCGCGCCGTCTTTCCTCGGTTAGAGGCGGCAGATTCAGGCGGATAACTTTGCCATCGTTGTTTGGCGTCAAACCCAGCTCAGAGGCCAGGATGGCCCGTTCGATGGATTTCAATGTGCTGAGGTCAAAGGGTCTGATCATCAACGATCGCGGGTCGGGTACACTGATACTCGCCAGCTGCATCAGCGGAGTTTCTGTGCCATAATATTCAACTTGCAAGTGCTCAACCAGTGTCGGACTGGCTCGTCCAGTTCGTATACCTGCCAGGTCATCTGTCAGAGCCTGGATGGCACTTTTCATGCGGGTTTCGGCTTCTTTGTTGGTTTCCTTAATCATTATGGCCTCCTACTGGAATGAGGATTAATCAGCATTTAGCAAATAATACTGCTGAGCTCAATCAGGGTATTTTTGTCAGGGTTAAGCATACCCTAAAATGAGAAAAAATGCTACCGCGATCCATTAATATGATATCTTTTAAATTAGAAAATATATTCTAATTGCCTATTGACTTCCGCTAAATGCCTGCTATAATTTGATTGTCAAAATAGAACATTATTTCTATTGACGTGAAGGAGAACCCAAAATGACGACCAGAATTACATTCGATCAAACTGGTTTTTCAACTTTTACCCAGGCGCTTGCCCCGTTGAGAAAAATGTTTAAACCTGCCGATAGGCCCCCTGAAGATTTGGGGGCTGTTCTGCCAGAAACTGGGCTGGCTGATTTGCTGCACAAATTTAACTATATTCCACCTCAAACGGCCTTCCTGGGGGTTTGTGAAGATGGTCAGCCGGTCTTGTTTGATCTGACCGATCACCGCGTTGGGCCGCTTTTAATTATGGGAGATGCCAGCTCTGGAAAAACGATTTTGCTTAAAGTCTTGGTGCAGAGTGCTGTTTCCATCAATTCACCCTCTGAAATAAACTATCTTGTCTTCAGCCAGAAACCAGAGGACTGGCAGGATCTAACAAGTGAGGGCCTGAGGAGCGGGCATTGCCTGACAGAAACGATAAAAGGGCCTCAAGAAACCGCCGAGTGGTTGATGAATCTGTCCGATATGGTCGAAAAACGGTACAACGGAAAAGAGCTGAGTGCGCCGCTGCTGGTTATATTGGACGACCTCAGGTTTGTTCTCGGCGCTGATTCCAGTGTCCGTTTGAATCTCGAGTGGTTGTTAAAAATTGGCCCGTCTATGCATATCTGGCCGATTGTAACACTCAGAACGCCGGATGCTCTGGCAATGGGTCGTTGGACCAGTCAGTTCCGCACCCGCTTTTTAGGGTGTATGTCTAATGAGGGCGTCAACCGTTTGGGCTTATATAATGGTTTGGACGCCGAAAAACTCATACCTGGCAAACAATTTGCAATACATGTTCAACAGGATTGGCTCACTTTTAATTTGCCAGAATTACCCTGAAGCTGGAGCCCAGTGCCGTTTATAAAAAGACAATGAAGAATGAATCTTGCATCTTTAACTTTCAATGATCCGCTTCAATTCAAAATCTACGCCTGGTACGTTGCTCCAGGATTGCTTTCAAATAAATTTAGGAGGTAGTTATGAACACCGGAATGCTTTGGTTTGACAACGACCCCAAGACAGATTTGCCAACCAAAATCTCAATCGCAGCCGATTATTATCAGAAAAAATACGGCAAAAAGCCCGATTTGTGCTTTGTCCACCCATCAATGTTGGGAACTGCTGCTCCCAAAGCAACTGGAATTGAAGTTCGATCAAATCGTCAGGTGCTGCCCCATCACCTCTGGATTGGCATCCATGACAGCCTGGCGCAGGGTTGATCAGCATCTAATTCATTGAAAATCCTCTCCGCCGGGTCTTCGGGGTAATTTTTATTCCTGATCGCTTTTCCCGCTGCTAACCGCTTGCGCACCTGAATCAGGCACATCTCCCATTGTTTCTTGCAGACCACGAGCGACCCGGCGGAAAATATTGATTATGCGATGTAAAGGTTGTTGTGAATATTCTTTTGCAAAATGCGCGGCTGCCTCTTCCAGGCTAACCTCTTGGCGAACCTCTTCCCTTAAATAATATAAATGCTCGATGATCCATAAATACAGGTCAGCCTCTGTCCGGTTTGGAAATTGTTTGAGGATCTCATTCTGGCGGATGACATTGACCAGGGGCAGATAAACATCATCGTACCAACTTCGAACGGCTTCTTGCCAGGGTACTGGGCGTTTTAATCGTTCGCCTTCAAACCATTGGTGCGTATGGATATGTTCAAGCAGTTTATCGTAACCACCTGGAACTGTTAACTCCAGGTTTGCTTCCGGATGCAGTTCATTTAAATGGGTCTGCACGAAAAATTCGGCTTGTTCTTTCTTGCGGATCAGGTCATCGATGTTCAGGCTGGCGTCGATCAGCACCGGCGTTTCAATTTCAATCACTTCTGCATCAATGTAGAACTGGCCGCGCTCTCTGGCGACCGAGACGCGATGATTGCCGTCCTTGACGAAGTAAGCTGTGCCAATTTTATAAACCTCGATGGCTGGCAGATCAATATCCCGCAAATGTGCTTCGTCAATACTGATCCAGCGGCCGCTGGAGCTTTCATAACGAGGCAAAAAGGCCCGGTCAAAATCGTTATAGCGGCCTACACTGCCCACCACGTCATTAATTGGAATTTGTCTTAAACCAATGTAATGTTGCCCTTTAAAAGGTAAATTTTTGCGTACTTCATCGAACGGCAGTAGCTCATTGGTATTCTGGGTTAGCCAACTGACCACACTTCTCCAAAAGCCTTTCCGTAAAGCGCTCTCGAAATCTGCTTTTGCTAAACTCCTGATGCCGGGTGAACTTTCATCAACTTGCTCTTCAGGCATAAAAGCTCTCCTAAAATGCTCTGCGCTGGTTATGGATTGTTATCCTTTGAGCGATTGTATCCATATCCAGCACCAAAACGCGATAACCATAAGAATTAACCACCCAGGTATTCTTCTCCAATGATTCGGTGACCTCATCCTGGCGGTACACGTGAATGTGCCCATGTAAATGGTAGGCCGGTTGGAATACATCAATCAGCCATCGAAAAGCCTTAATGCCTTGATGCGGTAAATCCGTTTTATCATGAATTTGCCAGGGTGGGGCGTGTGATACAAAAATATCCAGATACCTGCCAAAACGCAGCTTATTCAGAAATAGACCAGGCACCAGCTTCCACACCATCCACCACATTTCACCTTGCGAATACTGGTACGGACCTAAATTATACCGCACGCTTCCTTCGATCCCTGCCAGCAACAGACCATTGGCAGCTCTTCTCGCTTTTTGATGCAAATCGATTGCACCCCATGGAGAGCTTCTGTCGCCGCCGCTGCCCGATTCAATCGGGCTGGCGTGGTTTCCGCGCACATAATAAAGCGGAACGTTTAACAGGCTGATGATGAATTCGAGATAATAATACGGCAAATCGCCGCAACTGATTACCAGGTCTACATCCTTGAAACGGTCAATGATCAATGGGCTGTAGATAAAACCGAGTTCGACATCACTGACCGAAAGAATCTTCATTCAAGCTCACCCAATGCAACTGCCATGGCAATCGCCTGGGTTTTTGAGTGGCTGATTGATACCGACCATTGGGAAAGGCCCAATTTTTCGGCTAACATGCTGGCCCGTCCGTACAATTGCAAGAGCGGCGCTCCTGCGGGATCGCGCCGAATTTCAATATCCTGCCAGCTCACCGGTCCAATCCCGCTGCCTAAAACCTTGGAGACGGCTTCTTTGGCCGCAAACCTGCCGGCCAGACTGGCATCTGAATCGCCTACCTGTTCAAGCTCCAGGGCTGTATACACCCGTTTTAAGAAACGCACCCGAATGGCCGGGTTGACTTCCGCCAACCGGCTTATTTCGACAATGTCAATCCCAGTTCGCAGGATCATCATGTTCTTTAGCGCCAGATTAACCAGGACTATCCGAACCGGCGCTGATAATTGCCAGCCGCTGCGTATCGATATAGCGCCGGGCTGTCTCAAGCACCATTTCAGGGGTGACGCTTTCCACCATGGCGGGATAGCGCCGGTAATAGTCCAGTCCCAATTGAAACCTTTCCAGGTTGAGCAGGGCATTCGCCACACCAGCATTCGATTCCATCGAGAGCGGTAACCGTCCGACAAAGTTGGCCTGACTGTCTTGCAGCTCTTCCTGAGAAACCGGTTCCCGCACGAAACGATCTAACTCGCTTAGGATCAGGTCGATAGCCCTTTGTAAATTGGCCGGGTTGACGCCCGCTGAGACTTCCCATGAGCCGGCTTCAATCCAGGCATTTAAGCTGGTACTGGCATGATAGGCCAGTCCGGCTTGTTCGCGCACCACATCGCCGATTCTGCCCATCATACCAAATTGGCCCAAGATATTATTACCCAGCGAAGCAGGCAAATAATCGGGCGATTTCCGATAGGGGCCCAGCATCCCCATGATTAAATCGGTCTGGCTTTTCCCTGGTACATTGATATGCTTACGAACAACCGTTTTCAATGGTTTGATGAGCGGCAATTGCGGCAACTCGACCTGCTGTGGGTTTGTCCAATCTCCCAGAGCGCTCTGAACTTGTTCGATCGCCTGTTCGGGTGAGATTGCCCCAACAATCACGATGACCATCGTGCGCGGCCCAAAATGGGCCTGGTGAAAAGCCACCAGATCATCGCGTTGGACGCGCTGCACGGTTTCCGGATAGCCTTCTTCGGGCCGGCTGTAAGGATGACCCTCGAATACGATCCCATCAAAGGCTAATGAGGCCAGTTCTTCTGTATCTTGCGAGCGGATCGCCAGATTGGTCATCAATTGTGCACGCAGTTTTTCGAGCTGATCGGCTGGAAAAATGGGCTGTCTGAGGCTTTCTGATAATAGTTGCAGCAGCAGCGGCAGGTCTTCAGCCAGGGCGCGACCCCCAAAACTGGTATTGTGAACGCTCGCCCCAAAACCCAGCGATGCGCCTACCGATTCCATGGCTTCATAGATTTCGTGGAAGCTACGCCGTTGTGTGCCGCGCATCAGCCCCATGGCCGTGAAGTGGGCCAGGGACAATTTATCATCCGGATCAAACAGGCTTCCGCTGGCCAGGTAACCATTCATCACTACCGACGGGCTATCAAAGTTTGGACGTGTTAATAAAACAATCCCATTGGTTAATTCTACCCGCCTGATATCCTCAGGTCCTGGTAGAGATTTTAAGTTTTCAGGCTTTAATGGGCTCATTCATTTTCTCCCTGATCTCCGGTTGGGATGTAAGTTCCGACAACCCGGTTATCTGAGCTCAGATAGGTTTGGGCGATCCGTTGGACATCGACTGGATTTATTTTTTCTAATTCCTCGACATAATTGACGAACCAGTCGTAATTTGCAAACATTTCCGCATAACCAAGCCAGAAAGCCTGATTGGTGATATTCTCACTGCCGTAAGCAAACAGCGCCCTGGCCTGTTTGATCGCCCGGGCAATCTCTGCGGGTGAAACGGGCTCATCCTGCAATCGCCGGATTTCTCCATCTAGTATGGCTAAGTTGGTTTCAACTTTTTGGCGGGGGTCGACGGTAATGGTGATGTCGTACAGGAACGGATCGATGGTCGCTTGCATACCACCATTGACGCTGATCGCCAGCTCTCGCTCAACCAACGCCCGATACAGCCGGCTGGTTTTATTGGAGATACCGCCTCCCCCAAACATATTCAAACCGGTCGGGCCGGTAAGCAGGCTATCCACCACGGTCATGCCAAAGAAATCCGGGTCTGCCGCCGAGGGAGCTCGATATGCCAGTTGCAGAAAAGTGGTTTCGCCAGGCCCTTTAACTTCCAGACGTTTCTCGCCATCCAGTGGTGGCTCAGGTTGGGCGGGATGTTGAGTAGTGGGGCCGGGTGGAATCTTTCCATAGAGCTGGCTCAGTTTTTCCAGCATGGTTTGCATTTCGAAATCGCCGGCCACCGCTACCACGGCATTATTGGGCACATAATAACTGCGGTAGTGATGATAAAGATCATCGCGCTGGATGCGATGCAAATCTTCCTTTTCCCCGATGATTTCGTGGTGATAGGGATGCACTTTGAAAGCGGCTAATTGTACGGCCTCGCCCAGTCGGAACATTGGCTCGTTTTCGCTGCCTTCTCGCTCGGAGATAATCACCGTACGTTCTGAATCTACCTCGCTGGGATCGTAGCTACTGTTAACCATCCGGTCGGCCTCCAATTGATAGGCTAGATCGATGCTGTCCGCCGGTAAGGTTTCAAAAAATGCAGTCCAATCCAGATAAGTAAATGCGTTCCAAAATCCACCATCCCGGGAGATGGCTTTGTCCATAACGCCAGCCGGGAATCGTGGGGTGCCTTTGAACTGCATGTGCTCTACCCAGTGTGAAATCCCTGTTTTGCCGGGGACTTCATCCCTTGAGCCAACTCGATACCAGATCCAGTGGCTGATGATCGGCGCGGTATGGATTTCTTTCAAATGAAGCGTGATGCCATTGTCTAACCTGGTTTTTGTGACAATATTCGTCATATTTCCTCAATTATTTCTTTAATGCTGCCACAACTGGCAAATTATACCTTTCGTGGATGGACAAAACAGCTCTTGCCAGGAATTTGGCGTCTGCTTGAGCAGCGTGGAATATGGCTTTAGTACAGCTTGCAGCCCCACAAACGGTGTATGCAGCTCAGTTTGATCGAGTGGAATATTCACATCCACATTCAGTTTAACCGGTATTTTTTGGTTTACAGGTATGACCATTTTCAGGTGAACCGGCAGATTTGTCCCGGCTGGCAAAGTGATATTGGTCGGGGCGCTGTTAATTGTCAGACCGCCGGTGTAAAGCGATACCCTGGCATTTTGAATTTGCGTATCTTTCGTCAGTGTTACAACGGTATCCTTATCCAGTGTCAGGTTAAATTTAGCCGGCACCGTGGTGTCGATGGGGATGGTCGTGTGGATGCTGGCTTGATCCATCAACACAAAGTTATTGTACATACCACCGATCAATTGGTCAGACAGAATTTGTTTCAGACCGAAAAGCTGCCTGGCTAACAGGATGACCACAGCGATTAGAAATAAGTTGAACACAATTGAAATTACACTGCTCACGGTCCAGAAAGCAGGTCCAATTTTCTCGGGTCTGACGATCCGTCGTCTGGCGGGCTTCGGCTCGCTAAGCTCGACCGGCGCCGGGTTGGTTGGGGCAGTGGATTCCATCATTTTGAAATCTCATTGTAATCATCATAATGTAGTATGAATATAGCATATACTTGCAAATTTGGAAAATGAAACACGGTATAATCAATCTAATTTGGAGGCTTAAATGAGCTCAGGCACCCTTCCAAAATATCTGGTAGCTGTCATTGGGGCCGGGCCGGCGGGATTGTACGCTGCTCAGGAATTAGCCAGGCAGAACGTACATGTGGTGATTTTCAATCGCGATGTAAAACCAGGTGGGCTGGCGGAATACGGCATTTATCCGGATAAATTCAAAATGAAGGATGGCTTACGCAGCCAATTCGGCCAGATTCTGTCGATGGATCAAATCGAATATTACGGCAATATTGTTATCCGCGAGGACGGCGATTTTAGATTAAATGAGCTGCGCGCCCTTGGCTTTCAGGCAATTCTGGTTACTGCCGGGGCCCAGGGTACCAAATGGCTGGGTTTGCCCGGTGAAGATCTGGTAGGCGTCTATCATGCCAAGGATCTGGTCTATCATTACAACTTGCTGCCGCCTTTTAGCCAGTATACCTACCAGCTTGGCTGCCGTTCCGCCGTGGTCGGGGCGGGCAATGTGATGCTTGACGTGACCCATTATCTGACCACCGAAATGAAAGTGGACGAAGTGATCGCCATTGCCAGGCGCGGCCCAGGCGAAGTAAAATTTACCAAAAAAGAATTGGAAGCCGTGGTTGCCAACCTGGATATCCCCAACCTGGAGACGGAGGTGAGCCGTCATGCCGGCCTGATGCGCTCGCTTGGGCAAAACCCGCATGAGTTGATCGAAATTGTCTGTTCCGCCCTGCCAAGAGCAGAACGGACCGGTTCCAAGACCCACTTCACGGTGCAATTTTTATTATCGCCGCTTCGTATTTTGGGTGATTCCAAAGGCTATGTAAAAGGATTGGAAGTTGAAGAGAACACCCTGGTCAAAGAAGACGGCGTTATTAGCGCCCACGGCACCGGTGTCCACCGGGTTATCGAGCTTGATTCGGTCGTTTTTGCCATCGGGGATAAAGTGGATGGCTGGTTTGGACTGCCCGTCCAATCCACCGAGTTTGTCAAGAACCCCAACCCTAAATTCCCGGTCGATGGCCTGTCTTACGAAGTATTTGATCCACAAGCCGGCTGCCCGTTGGAAGGCTATTTTGTAGCCGGCTGGTCGCGCAAAGCCAGCACCGGTCTGGTGGGTCTGGCGCGCAAAGATGGCACCAATGGCGCCAAGGCGGTCTTGCAATATCTGGCAACTTTGCCTGAGTTGGAGAATATCCCCTATAAGGCCATTACGGAGCGGATGGAGCGCCTGAAAAAACCCATTATCACTCGTTCGGATCTGATCCGGCTCGAATCAATCGAACAAGATCAGGCGCGCCGCCTGGGTTTATTAGAATTCAAATTTGCCACCAATCAGGAAATGTTAGAGGCGATTGGTCTGTTGTAGCAAGATTTGCGGGGTATATATTGGAACAGCCTGCTGTGGGTAGACATTTGCAGGCTTTATTTGTTCAATTCCCCATGTTGAGTTGCTATCAGTCCTGGGTCTCGCTTGACTGCTTCAGAAAATGGGAATAAGGGATCAGTAGCAAGAATCCGATTGCAATCCCCATCTCGCCGACAAATACCCCTTCCTCCTGCAGATAACCATAAAAAGGATGGGGTAAAGGATGGCTGCCAAATCCGAAGATATCTGCCATGCCGGAGAATACGGAGATCAGATATCCGGTGGTGACCATGCGCATCCCGATATCTGCCGCGATACTGGTTCCCTGTTTACCCCACAAGGAGCGCAGGCTGATATACCCGCCTACGCTAATGATCCCCAGACCAATCAGGAAGACAGTAATTTGCACAAAACCTACTACCGGACTGCGATCCAAACCAAAGAGCGATGGACGAGCCCCGATCAGGAACACTACAAAACCAGCCATGGTGGTGATTAAACCGTTGCGGGTGATGTGATTTACTGGCCCTCCATTGCCATTTGGAAGCCACTCGTTACGCTCACTTATTTCGTTTTGCTTGTTGGCCGACAACGTTGGATCGGAGGTACTGTTTAGATCTTTCGCAAGATCGCTCTTCAAGAGGGTAAGGTCCTTTCAAGATGCCGGCGCCAATTTCCACCCAGGATGGCCTGGATGTCATCGCTTGCATACCCCTTTGCTTGCAATAATGGTACCAATTTTTGCAAATCAGCAATTGAATTAAGTTCCAGTGGGACAGATTGCACGCCAAAGCTGCCATCGAAATCGGATCCCAGGCCGACGTGCCGGGCATCACCGGCTAACTGGCAGATATAATCGATCTGTGCTGTCACCAGCTCCAGGTGCATGTCTCTGGGTCCATCACTCGGCAGCCAATCTGCCTTTAAATATTTATTATACGGCAAGATGCCGATCACACCATCTCGTTCAATTAATTTGTGGATATTCATATCCGAGAGGTGACGTTCATCCGCTGCTGCATGGATCAGGGCCCGAGCGTTGGAATGGCTAGCGATTACCGGGCCGCTGTAATAATCTAAGGCCTGCGAGGTGGATTTTTCCGACATGTGGGATACATCCAGTGTATAGCGCAGATCTGCCATGACGTCCAGCAGCTCAAAGCCTTCCCGGCTGAATGCGCCCGGCTGGTACATCCCGCCGCAGAAACGCGTCCCGGCCCACACCGGACCGACCAGCCGCAGGCCGGACTGCCACCATTCTTCCAGTTCTTCAGCGGTACGGATACCCTCGGCCCCTTCCATTGACAACACCAATCCAACTGGATGGGTCACCATCGGATATTCGGCCGGCGTCCGGTCCCAGCTGGATAAAACATCGTCCAGGTCCTTCCGTGAGTGGATCAGCTTAAATTTATCCGGGTTTTCATCACACAGGCGCTGGTATACATCCATCTGGTGCTGGTAAAGCTCACGAGCCTGTGCAGTGCTGGAATATGTCTGCGTGTCCCATTCACCCTCTTTATACTGGCGGGGCACAATAAAAAGGGTGGCGAAGATGAGCGCAACCTGGCCGATTTGGTAATCGGGCCAGCCCAGCAGGCTCTCGCCCCATATGCCAGGTATATCAGTACCCTGCTCTAGCAGGCGGGTTTCCTGGCTCGAGCGGCGATAATCGCGCCCAAAGGTCAGCATGTTATAAGCGAGATCTTCATGAGCATCAAAAATGAGTGGCATTTTCGTGGCGTCCTGCGGGATTAAAAGAGCGCACCGGTTGCGGTGCGCTCGTGGCAATCAAATCTTGCTCAGCTCGCAGCCGGTGTTTCATCTCCCGGCTCGTCCGGCTCGTCCGGCTCGTCCGGCTCGTCTTTTTTCTCTTCTTCCTGATTTTCTTCTTCTAGCAAGGTCTGCCAATCCATGTCCGCATAAGCCATCGACTCGACCCGGCGCAGGCTCAAACCGATGCGGTGGTTTTCGGGATCGATCTTGATGATACGCAGTGTGACGGTATCCCCTTCATGCAGCACTTCTTTGGGGTGCTCAATCCGTTTTTCGGAAATTTCCGAGATGTGGATCAATCCTTCCAGATCGCCTTCCAGCCGTGCAAAAGCGCCGAACTTGGTCAGGCGGGTGATGGTACCTTCCACCAGCTGGCCAACCTGGAAAGCGGCTGCCTGGTGCATCCAGGGATCTTCGAGCAATTGGCGGATAGAAAGGCCGATGCGTTTCTTATCCCGATCGATGCTGATGACCTTAACCTTGACTTCTTGCCCGACCTTTAAGACCTCGCTGGGATGCTGAATCCGTTCCCAGGTAATCTCGGACAAATGCACCAAGCCGTCTGCACCGCTAATATTCACAAAAGCTCCAAAATCTGCCAGGCTGGTAACGCGCCCGGTACGGATTTCGCCTTCTTTTAGATCTTCAATCACGCGTTCTTTTAAGGTCTCACGTGTCTCCGTGCTTGCGGCGCGCTCAGAAAGGATCAGCCGGCGCCGTTCGCGATCGACTTCGATCACGCACACGTCGATATCCTGCCCGATCATCTTGCTCCAGCGCTGTTCAGGAGTCTCACCGCTCATACCCGCCCGGCGAGACAGGCTGATTTGCGACGCAGGCACAAACCCGCGCAAACCGCCCACTGGTACAATCAGGCCACCTTTATTGAAGCCAATGATGGAACTGTGGTAAGTTTCCTTCGAGGCTAGCAGCGCCTCGGCATCCAGCCAACTGACTTCTTCGCGAGCCCGAACAAACGAAAGCGTGAGATTCCCGTTTTGGTCCTCTGGGTTCACGACAAATACCGGGATTTCTTGCCCAACTTTTAAGGCTTTCAATTCTTCATCTGGAATTATTTCGTATTCTTTGCCCGCAATAATTCCTTCTGATTTGGTGCCAATACTGACCAGAATCTGGCCAGACCCAATACTTGCAATGACACCATGGCGAATTTCGCCTTGTCGTGGGAATTCAATCCCGAGACCTTCCTGTTCAAGAAGGGAGGCCATGTTGTGGTTTTCATTGTTACTATTATTCTCGGGCGTTGCCCCCTGCTCGAGTTGGGCGTCGTTTTGGTCCATACGATCTCTTTACTCCGGTGAAAGAAGATTAAATTAGATTATAAAGGGTTAATAGGATATTGGCAACCCCAACTTGTAAAATCGGATTTTACACTCTCGGTTACTTTTAATTTAATTTTAATTTACACACGATCTCGTTTATTCGGAGTAGTATTTCCGCCCATAATGAACGCCGGGTGTGATTTTACCAAGAAGAAGTTTAAGCCCGGGAGCGAGCGGCGCAATCTGACTGAGCTTGATCGAAGCGGATGTAAAGGGCTTCCAAAGTAGATAACCGAGCTTTTTATGCCTTCGAACTAGATAGAATATAGCAAAAATTGCGAGAAGTCCAAAATCTGCGCTTCAGACCTCCTAGTGTCTTCTTCGCTTCTTCTTGTGCGCTTCGCTGGTTTCCCCGCCGGCGGGCACCGGCGTTTCGCTTTCGGCAACCGGCGCTTCAGGCAGGCTCTCATTGCTCTCGCCGGAGACTTCCACGCCGCGGCGCGGTTGGTAGGTAAACATGCGCCCGATCACACCGATACGGATTTCTGCCAGCAGTTGGGTGAACATTTCCGAGGCCTTGCTCTTATACTGCACCAACGGATCGCGCTGGGCATAAGCTTCCAGCCCAATTGAGACCCGCAGCGCTTCTACCCGCGTCAGATACTCGACCCATTGCTGAGATATGATCTGCAACAGCAGCTCACGGTAGATTTCGTTTTGGATACGCCAGCCCAGCACGTCGCCTACCAGCTCCTGGTCTTCGGCGCTGAACGAGTTGAGCGGTTGATTGGCAAGCTCCATAAATCGTTCGGCGCCCAAATGGTCGGCCAGATAGCGGCGCATGTTTTCATCTAACTGTTGCAGGGTGACCTCGCTCAGGAGCAAGCGCTTCCATTCCACCATGCCCCACACTTTTTGCAGCACATGTTGGGCTTCCACCAGGTGCTCCAGCACCCGGTCGGTGACTTCTTGCGGCGTGGCCACCTCGATCAGATGGGCCGCCAGATAGACGTAGCTCAAACGGTCAAATTGCTTCCAACCCTGGCGGTGGGTCTTGCGGTCAAAGGCCATGCGGCTGCCCCTGGTCATCAGGCGCAATAAGGATACCAGGCGGGTGTCATCCAGACCCGTACCGTCCAGGTGAGCCAGAGCGGTGTCCAGATCGTGAGAGATCTGACCCTGCTCGCCCAGCAGGCGCACTTTACGCTGGTCGTAGATGCCCTCGATGGACTGTAAAATCATTTCGTTAAACGTCTTCCAGTCCAGTTCCACACCCGCCTGCAGGTGCAGGTTTAAGGGCTCTTCCAGGCGGCGCTCCACCGCGCCGATGACGCGGTTGATGCCCAGGTTTGTCAGCCCGCTATTGAGCTGCTGGCGCAAGAGCTCTTTTATTTCCGGATCAGCCTCAGCCAGCCGGCGTAATTGCTCCGGGTTGAGTTTAAATTGGGCGCGTGTCAGCTCGCTCACTTCTGTCAGCAGTTCCTGCGGGCGGCGCGGCTGCTGGCCCTCTTCGGTCTCGCCGATATTTTCGAAGAAATTATCCAGCGCTTCCTCGCGTTCCAGGCGCTGATCTTCCATGTTCTCACTGGTTTTTTCCAGTAGAGTGCGCGTGCTGCGCAGCAGGTGCTGTTTTTCGGCTTCCAGGGCGCGATCGGCCAGATCCAGCAAGGCCTGGCGCACCTGCGCCAGCGAGGGTTCTGGGCCTTCTATGGAATGAAGGATTTCGTCGATCAGCAGCCGGAAAGTAAAGGAAGGCATGGTAGTGCCTTCGTATTCCATCGGCGGTTGGATCTCTTCCAGGTAAGCCAGCAGCTTCCAGGGGCCTTCTTCATCTTTCAAGGCAGCCGGGATGCGCTCCTGCAGCTCGCTGCGTAGCATATCCAGCACGTCCTCACTCAAATCTTCTTTTGTAAAAACCATGTCGCGCTGGCTGTAAATACGCTTGCGCTGGCTGTTCAGCACGTCATCGTATTCTAGTAAATGTTTGCGGATGTCAAAATTTGAGCCTTCTACCCGCTCCTGGGATTGTTCGACCAGCCGGCCCAACAACCCCACTTCCAGCGGCTGGCTTTCATCAAAGCTCAGGCGCTTCCACAGGTTTTCCACCTGGGCTCCGCCAAACAGTCGCATCAGCTCGTCTTCCAACGACAGGTAAAAACGCGAGGAACCGGGGTCGCCCTGGCGGGCGGCGCGGCCGCGCAGTTGGTTATCGATCCGGCGGGCTTCGTGTCGTTCCGAACCGATCACGTGCAAACCGCCCAGGGTGCGCACGCGCTTCATATCTTCCAGGTATTGGATGAATGCCTTGACCGGCTCTTCATAAATTCCATATTCGGCCGGGTCGATCTTCTCCAAAGCAGCGCGGCGTTCCTCGTTTGTCATATCGTAGGGGTCTTTCACGCCCGCTTTGCTCAACACCCGGATGACATCCTGCAGGATCTCTTCGGGCAAATCCCCGCCCAGCTTGATATCCACCCCACGACCGGCCATGTTGGTAGCAATCGTTACGCTGCCAAAAGCCCCGGCCCGGGCAATAATCTGGCTTTCTTCATCGTGCTTGCGTGCATTCAGCACCTGGTGAGGGATGCCGCCTTGCAACGCTTTGAGTAAGCGCGGCTCATCTTCCGGGCTCAAATCCAGGATCTGAACCAGCTTCTTGAGATTGGCCGGGTCTTCCACATTGAGCGAGATGCCCATTGAACGGGCCAGCGGGCGCATTTCGGCGATATCCAGGTCTTTGATCGGTTTATTGAGCGGTTTTAGCTCGGGTACTTCACGCTCGATGGATTCCTTCTTATTCTTATCCATGTAGGCCTGGCGGATCAAAAGGGTCTGCATCAGCCGGCGGATCGGCTCAGCCGCCAGGTTATCTGAAAGCAGTTCCGAATGCTCCACCGAAGTGGTGCCTACCAGTTGCGGGCGGCCCATCACGTGATAGCGTAGGATCTCCGTTGTGATCGAGCGTTGTTTGGCTTCATCGGTGCGGTAAACCACATCCGGGAAATCCTTGCGCTTCCAATAAATGGGTTTGCGCTGTGTGTCGCCGCGCGGCGCATAATAAATGTATTTATAGCCCTGCTCGTCCCGATCCTCGATCTCCGCCAGTTGAGAATCGGAGCCCATGGCGGCGTATTCCAGGTTGGTTGGGATGGGCAGCACTTCCAGTTTATAGATTTTGCTGAACTCTTCTGCTTCGGTTTCGGCTGTACCGGTCATGCCGGCCAGTTTTTCGTACATGCGGAAGTAGTTTTGCAAGGTGATGGTGGCATAGGTGACGTTTTCGGGCTCGACTTTGACGCCTTCCTTGGCTTCCACCGCCTGGTGCAGGCCTTCTGACCAGCGCCGCCCCGGCATTAACCGCCCGGTAAATTCATCCACGATGATGACCTTGCCGCCTTGCACCAGGTAATCCTTGTTTCGCCGGTACAGGTATTGCGCCCGCAAGGACTGTTCCAGATAGCCCATGATACGGGCCTGTTCGGGGGTGATATCCTCAGGACGGTCGGGGTCGCCCAGGGTCATATCCAGCAGGCTCTCGACGTGGGCTTCACCCACCTCCGTCAGAGTAACCGTGTGGTCTTTCTCGTTGATCTCATAATCTTCAGGGTTGAGCTGGCGCACCAGCACCGCCATCCGGGCATAGAATTCGGTATCCTCGGAGGCCGGCCCGGAGATAATCAAAGGCGTGCGGGCTTCATCGATCAGGATGTTATCGACCTCATCCACAATGGCGTAATAGTGGCCGCGTTGCACGCGGTCAGACAGGCTCATCACCAGGTTATCCCGCAGGTAATCAAAACCGAACTCGCTGTTGGTGCCGTAGGTAATATCGGCCAGATAGGCTTCGTTGCGCAGCACCAGCCGCAGTTGGTCCTGGTCTTCGTGCGGCGAGGGCTTTTCCGGATCGATAATGAAGGCATTGCGCCCATTATCGGTGCGGGCGGCCATCTGCAGCACACCCACGCTCATGCCCAGCTTCATATAAATGGGGCCCATCCAGCGCGCATCGCGCCGTGCCAGATAATCGTTCACCGTAACCAGGTGAACGCCGCGGCCCGTTAGCGCATTCAAATAGAGCGGCAGCGTGGCCACCAGTGTTTTGCCCTCACCGGTGCGCATCTCGGCGATTTTGCCCTGGTGCAGCACGATCCCGCCGATCAGTTGCACGTCGTAATGGCGCAGCCCGATAGTGCGTTTGCTAGCTTCGCGTACGGCCGCAAATGCTTCCGGCAGCAGATCATCCAGGGTTTCACCCTCGCTCAAACGGCGGCGGAATTCTTCGGTTTTAGCGTGTAGAGCATCTTCACTGAGCGCTTCATATTCGGCTTCGAGCTCATTGATCAGCTCAACATCCGGTAGCATCTTTTGGATTTCTTTTCTGTTGGGGTTGCCCCCAATAAATTTAACGATCTTTTGAAACATATCGAACCTTTCTAGATTTCGGATTATAGCATAAAAGGGCAGCGACTTGAGTGACGCAGGGTTAATAACAGTTTAAGACTTGCTGCGCCGGTATTAAACCGGGCAGTGATATTCTTAAGTTACTCTGGATGTTAAGGTGTGACCCTCTATCTCGACGATGCCGCCGTTGACGCCACGCTGGCCCGGGTTTGCGCCAATGTCTTGCCCAGCAGCGCCATCATTTTTGATTACCAGGATATGTCCACGCTGACCCGGCCTCATCGCGCCTACCAAATCCTAAACCGCCTGACAGGCGAGCAGCGCGTTTTTGGCATCGGAAAAGGCCAGATCGCCGAATTTCTCACCCGCCGCGGCTTTACCAATATTCTCGATGCAAATTCCGAACAGCTCGAACAACTGTACTGCACCGGGCCCAACCGGCGCCGCACCGTGGCGCACTACTATTCGATTGTCCATGCTGAAGTAGGAGAGAAGCAGGGATAGAATTCACCACAAAAGACACGGAGACCACAGAGCTTTTATTAAGGATTTCTATCTCTGTGTGCTCTATGCCCTTTGTAGTGAGTTTTTTCTTTTAGAGCTGAAGAATTTATATATTAATCGACTTACCTTCCGCCACATGTGCCGCTTCCATCACGGCTTCGCTTAGAGTCGGGTGGGCGTGTACATTGCGGGCAATCTCTGCCACCGTCAGCTCATTGCGTTGCGCCATGGTCAGCTCGGGCAGCAGCTCGGATACCTCCGGGCCGATCATATGGGCGCCCAGGATCTCGCCGTACTTTGCGTCCATGATCAACTTGACCCAGCCGGTGTAATCGCCCAGACCCAGTGCCTTACCATCAGCCTGGAACGGGAACTTTCCCACCTTGATTTCATAGCCTTGTTCACGCGCCTGCGCTTCGGTCAGACCCATCGAAGCCACCTGCGGCTGGCAGTAAGTGGCGCGCGGCATCATACGGTAATCCAGCGTAATCGTCTCGACGCCGGCGATATTTTCGGCGCAGATGATGCCCTGGGCCGAAGCGACGTGCGCCAGCAGCACCTGCCCGGTCACATCGCCGATGGCCCAGATGCCCGGCACGTTCGTGGCCATGCGTTCGTCGATTTTGATGAAGCCGCGCTCATTCAAGCTCACTCCGGCTTCCTCCAATCCCATATCGCGTGTGTTGGGTTTGAAACCGATCGCCACCAGCGCCTGCTCCGCTTCGACACTCTTTTCGCCATCCGGCCCGGATACTTTTACCACCACACCGGTCTCGCTGGGCGTGATGGATTGGACGCGCTGTCCGGTCATCATCTGGATGCCGCGTTTGGTAAAGGCTTTGGCTAGCTCGGCGCTGACTTCTTCATCTTCCAACGGGACGATCCTGGGCAGCATTTCGATCAGGGTTACCTTGCTGCCGTAACTGCTCCAAACCGTGGCAAACTCCACCCCGATCGCACCCGCACCAATAATCGCCACCGATTCGGGCCGGCGCGTCTGCAAAATGGCTTCCAGATAAGTGACTACCTTTTCGCCGTCTGCTTTTACGCCCGGGATCATACTGGTCTGCGCGCCCATCGCCAGCACGATGTTTTTGGCCTTGATTTCCTGGCTCTGGCCGTCCTTATCCGTCACTTGTACAGTGTCTTTGGATTTCAAACGCGCCGTGCCCATGATCACATCGATTTTGTTCTTCTTCATCAAGAAGCCCACGCCGCGCACCAGTCGTTCCGAAACCTGCCGGCTGCGCGCCACGGCCGCGCTGTAATCCAATTTCAGGTTTTCAAACGAAAAACCGAACTCCTTGCCGCGTTCGCGCAGGGTATGTGCCAGCTCGGCGTTTTTTAGCAGGGCTTTGGATGGGATGCAGCCCACGTTCAGGCATACCCCGCCCAGCCATTGTTTGTCGATAATTGCAGTCTTTTGCCCTAACTGGGCTGCCCGGATGGCGGAAACGTATCCGCCCGGTCCGGCGCCAATCACTACTACATCGTATTCAGCCATGAGAAATCCTCTTGTTTAGATATAGATTTAACTTTTCAATAGTTCTTAATGCCTTGCGAATATGAATTGTATATATAAATAATCACCGTGTATTATAATCCCCAGTTTTCCGGCTGTTCAATCACATTTGTCAGGAAATTATCCCCACACGCTTGCTTTAGGAGGTGGTGGGCGAAATCCGGCGACAGATTCCATTTTGTACATTTCGTTATGGCATCCTCTTTGGCCTCTGTAGCTATCCTCGATCCCTATATATGAATTGGATTTGGACCTTCAATCTGAACGATTTCATAAATTCACAGAATTATTCAGGAATGCTATAAAATTATTTTCGCGAGCATTTTATAAAAAGGTGTCTTTGAGATCTTCAGAATATAAAAAAATATGTCGAAAATCACATTGGTAGTATACTTTTTAATAACATTTCAGTAATGGACCATTAGATAAATCGATAATAGGGGATTTAAAGATGTCCGCTGAATTCGTTGACGCATTGATCGGTTATGAATATTTCTTGCAAAACCGGGGGAAAGTTACTCGGATTCAGATAAATGATTATCTGATAAAGAATCAACACAGGGAAATCCAACAAAGGACTTACATACACTATAAGAAGTTAATCGAGAATGGGTTCCGTAGCTATATCCCGATCAATAAGTTTGATGTCTTTCAGTCACTGGGCAAGATTCAAATGGCAGCGGACAGAAGAAGATACAGTAGGGATGCAACAGAATTACCTGTTAAGATTTCTCGAAATGGCATCTCATGGGTAGATGGAACTATTGTTGATAGATCATTAGTCGGGTTTGGAATTGTTACAAGGGTTATATTCCCCTTAAGTAAAAATTCACAAATATGGGTAAGGTTAGAGAATTATGAAGATATACCAGCAATAATAGTATGGAGACAACATCAAGAAGACTCGACCAAGCTTGGAGTTCGAGCATTAGAGTTTATTGGTAAATACAAAATCGCTGATAGTATACATGAGTCAGCTAGACTAAGTGGTGTGTTTTTTATTTCACGTTCAATAGAGGGAAATATTAGATGGGAGAACCTTTATAGAGTTCTAAGTAAATCCGATGAGTTCCTTAATGCTATTGCTGATCTGATCTATTCAGTTAGTGATCTTGTCAGTTCGGATATCCGGTTAGCTAGTCCAATTTTAGAATCAATCAATTTCGGCTCTCCTGGCGAAGTCCAAATCAAAGTGGATTTTGGAATAGCCGAATTAGCCAAGCTGTTTATCGAAAAACTTCAATATTGGAGTTTGGATAAAAGGAAATATTTAGCTGAAGTTAGGAAGACAGAGATTGAGAATAAGAAAGCGACCCTGGAAAATAAGAAATTAGCTTTTGAGAATAGCAATTTAAGGATCGATTTATTAAGAAACGCTATAAACCTTAGTAAGGAAACTCAAGATAAAACTTTAGCCCCATTGTTATTAGGAGAAGTCAAAAAGCAGTTAAGCAGTATTTTTAACATAAAGCAACTTCCTTCTGACGCATTTGAAACTGATAGTCTGGAATTAGCAATCTTGATGAAAAGGGTTCTTCCTGCTGGGGCGGAACTAACAGGAGGAGACGATCCAGATTTCATTGTCGGTGCATCAACCGAAGGGAGTCCATTAAATAATTCTTGAGTGTCAGATCAAGTCCTGGCTAGTATACATTAGAAGTGTGTTAATGTTTATATCCGTTTACCTTCTCTTTTTCTCGAGAAGCTCCGTAAAACGATGTTCGGCTAATTGTAAATATTTCTCGTTTATATCGTATCCAATAAAATATCTTTCATCTGCCGCTGCTGCAATACAAGTAGTGCCGCTTCCAACGAAAGGGTCTAGCACAATATCGCCTTTGAAAGAATAAAGTTGAATTAGTCGATGAGGTAATTCTTCTGGGAAAGGCGCAGGATGGCCTACTTTCCTTGCAGACGTAGCTGGGAATGTCCAAACACTCTTAGTCAACCCTAAAAAATCTTCTCTTGAAATCGTATTTTCTTTATCTTCTCTATTTCTCTGAAAAGTTTCTTTTGAAAAAACCAGTATATACTCATGGACATCACGGAGAGAAGGATTAGAAGCAGATTGCCAACTTCCCCAAGCAGTTGATGCACTCGCGCTAGCGCCTTTATTCCATACAATTTCTCCCCGCATCAGGAAACCAATTTTTATCATTTGGTCAATAATATAACTATGCATCGGAATATATGGTCGTCTACCAAGCCCAGCTAAATTTATACAAGCTCTACCGCCTGGAGTTAATACTCTATAGGTTTCTTTCCATACCCGTTTTAGCATTTTAAGATATTCTTTTATGTTAAGATCATCGTCATATTCCTTACTTGCATTATAAGGTGGGGATGTAACCATAAGATGGATACTCTTGTCAGGAAGTTCTTCCATCTTCTCACTAGATTTACAGTAAAATTTATTAAGCCGTTCGCGTGGAATCGGATTTTCGAAATAATCAATATCGGTATCCCCTATATTAATCCCCTCATAGAGGCGGCTCGAATAGAATTGAGAAGAATCATGGTTTTCACGACCAGGGGTTCCGAAAGGGCTGGTTTTTGTGCCAATTCGTTTTCGTTTGTTGTTTGTCATAAAAACATTTCTTCTATTTTCAAGAAAATTGAATTGAAACTTCTTAATGATAGCATTTGATTGAACTTAATGGGTCTCTTATTTTTCGTTTTACTGTAAGGTTTGTAATTGTTTTTGCAATAAATGAAGTTCCTTCTCTTTTTTGGAGAGTATTGGAGTGAGGGAGGATAGGTCTTTACTCCGTCGTGACGATTTTCCCGCAGCGGTCAAACAG